>ERZ1673696.1206-NODE-1206-length-23318-cov-5.145166_pt1 | contig 23318 bp, 20 predicted proteins | sample MGYA00580226_ERZ1673696 | MGnify/ENA primary metagenome ERZ1673696 (study PRJEB41218, sample SAMN15661743) | gut metagenome | host: Homo sapiens | place: Canada: London | collected 2015-08-20/2019-03-30 | study: EMG produced TPA metagenomics assembly of... | reverse complement strand
GGGAGCACGCTGCTGGAGCCGTCTTCATCTGTGGTATTTGTATCCGTTCCGGCTGTTGCACTGCCGGCCGGAGCATTGGTATTGTTTGCAGCGGGCGCTGTAGTGGCAGCATTGGGGGCTTCGGTCGGTTCGGGAGTCGGCTCCGGAGTGGGCTCGGGGGTAGGCGCTGTATAAGCGTCTCCGGTATAACCTACTTTGGTCAGGCTGCAGGAATCGATCAAAAGATTTGCAAAGCTGTCAGTGTCCTGTTCATTGGTAATAAAATAGAATTCTCCTTCCGTGAGTTCACCGCTCCAGGAAACCTCTACCGTGCCGGAAACGGTTCTCCACTCGGTGGCAGAAAGCGTAACAAAGTTGGTGGTACCCCAGACCTTATCTTTTACTTCAGTACCCTTGTAGGCGCCGACTACACCTTGCAGCTGGATTTCACTGTCCCACTCTTCGGCCAGCTTGGCATAAGCGGTAAACTGATAGGTGCCGGGACCATAGAAATTTAATTCATTGGTGATGTACTGGCGGACAACGTCCGTTGAATGCGTACGCTCGGAAACGAACAGGCAGCTTTCGCCCTCGTAAGCACCTTCAAACTCAAAATCGATCAAACCTTCTGTGTATTTTACCCAAACCTCATCGTTTTGATCTTCAAACGTACCGTCAATCAAAATTTCGTATTCGCTTGCGGCGAATGATGTGAGGCCGGTAAGAGAAACGGCGGCCGCGACCATCAGTATGGCCAGGGTGATACTTAAGATTTTTTTCATAATGCTTCTCCTTCATTTTCAAATATTATCACTCCGCGTTCTGCACGGAGAGTAAAACAGGAATTCAGATGCGACCATTGATCGGTCTCCGGATCATACAGCGTCCCGCTGCCTTTTACGGTTACAGTACGGTCTTCTTCTGCAGTATTGATGCAATAATAAAAGCGTCTGCCGTTCAGCTTATAGGGAGAGACCAGGACGTTTTCTGCTTCAAAGCGAAGGTTCATAGGATAATTGATTTCCCGTATAAGTTCGTCTGCCTGCTGCAGGGAGAGCCGTTCGCCGGGCAGGGCGTTGATAAGCTGCCGAAGCTCTTCGTCCCGGCCGGATTCTTCGTATTGCGGAACCGCATCAATGAAAATCAGCTTTCCGCCGGCTGAAGCAAAAGTTTGAAGGGCGCGGGCTGCGTTTAAGGAAATAAATTCGGTAAACGGTACAAGCAGCGTGTTTGCATGCACCAGTCCGCAGCTAAGGCCGTTTTTCATTTTTGCCTGAAGAAGATGATCTTCGTCTAAAATATGATAGTCCATTTTAGCATGATACAGCAAAAGAGACAGTTCCTCCATGCGGTTTTCAATCGTATCGGTTTCTTCATAAAGATCAATTTCGGGCGCATGGCCGAGCGAAGGCGCGGCAAACCAGCTTTGCATTTGCGCAATAGGATAATAAACGGCGACCGGTGTATCCGGAAGACTGTTGCGCAGCAGCAAGAGCAGACGGCCGACGTAGAGATTCAGTGCGTTATGCTGTGCTGTATCCGTAATAAAATGATATCCGTAAGCGTTATAGTGGGTAATGCCTGCAAACAGTACAAAAGTAGAAAGCCCCATAAATTCCTTAAACGGATTTTCTTTTACTTTTTCGGGATAGTTAACGGGGCAGATTTCCATCATCGTTACATTGTGCCCATTCAGCCTTGCAAGTGATGAAGGGTATTTTGCTGCAAAGGACCAGGAGGTCGCGAAAGCACTGCCGCGTTCCCAGAATCTTTGCGCGTCAGCACAAAGAATATCGCAGCCGGGAATATCCTGCCCGCCGACGACGCGCATGTAATCGGCGTAATAGCCTACGTGATACTTTAACCCTTCTTCTAAAAGAAAATGTCCTGAAGACAGTGTATGATGGGCACTGCACCAGGCAGCGACGATATCAATGTAATTTTCTCTTGCCATATAAGAGAGTGTTTTATAATACCGAATCCTTGTACGGCGGGCTTCTATGGACCTGCCGGTAAATAAAAATAAAAGCTTTTCTTCCAAGCGCTCGCCCCAATCACGGAAATAATGCTCCATCAGATCTTTGCCGTAGGGGGCGGGTACGCAGGTAAAGTCTGTTTTACCGCGGGCAAAGGTGAGTACAGCATGGGTAAGGGTTGGCTCGTCGGTAAAAAGCGCGTCAAACAACCCCATATCCATCTGCTTGGCCACAGGCTCCAGTCCGTTGGCAATGGAGCTTTCTACCGCGGCTTTTTCTAAGTGGTTTAAATGTCCTTTTGCCTGGCCTAAGGGCTGCTGTGCCTCTTCTAAGTGAAAAGCGATATAAAAGGCGATCAGCCATCCGTTGGCTTTTGGTGTAAACGATAGGGTGTCCTGCAGCGGTACGATTTCCGTAAGCTTAAAGGAATTACCGGTATAAATGCCGGCAAACAGCCATCCGCCGTTGGTATCAGATTTTTTACATTCTATCGGTTCCCCGGCCTTGCAGGGGAGGGAGATAAAATCGATGCTTTGGGCGAAATATTCAGGATGATCTTTTACGGCATAACCATTTGCCAGACCGCTGGGATAGTAGTAGTCGTCATACATCCATACCCCCAGCCCTTTTTCCTTGGCGTATTGTACGGCATTGCGCAGCTTAGCCGTGTTTTTTTCTTCAAACACCCAGGCTGGATCCAACCAGGTCGTATTTGTTACCACGCCGCCCGCTCCTGAGGCGATTGCCCGGTCTATCTGCACGGCATAATCGTTGGCAGGGTCACAAAGATCATGGTAAATAGGAAAAATACGGTATTTTTTTGGCGGATCAGTTAAAAAGGCCTTCATGGCGTCTTTACTGTTGATTTTATCAAAAAATTTGTTAAGCAGGGTGTTCATCAGTATTCCTCCGCTGAAAATAATAAGGAAAAAACACTTAAAAATAATTATACTACCTATCGGTAATAAAAATTATATCACTGATATTCCTATTAGTAAATGTAGAATAATACAAATTTAATGGACAAAAATACCATGCCCTGATATAATAAAAAAGGTGGTAAAAGATGAGAAATATCGTTTATATCGGCATGCAGAGCGAATGGATAAAAGAATGTGCGGAGCACAGTCATTCTTTTTGGGAAATTACCTATTATACCGAGGGATATGGCGTGAATTATGCCTGGGGAAGGGAATATCCTTTTCATCCCGGTTCGATCATCTGTCATCCTCCCGGCATGATGCACAGGGATCACTCCGAAACCGGATATCGGAATATTTATTTTATGGTGGAGAATTTTGATTTTAATTATTCTTTTCCTATTCATTTTGACGATACTCCGCATAAAGATTTTTTGTATATGCTCCGGCTGCTGTACCATGAGTTTTATTTCAGCGGTGACAGCGGACTTCTGAATGCAATTTTAGGCGTGCTGAACGTATATCTTGCGAAACAAATCGGTGCAGATGGCCGGGATGAGTACGTAGAAAGGATCCGGCAGGATATTACGGAGAATTTTTCAAATGGAAAATATGAGATCCTTGAAAAAGTAAAACAGCTGCCGTTTTCGGTAAATCAGTTTCGGAAGAAATTTGAAGCGGAGGTGGGGATGCCGCCGAAGACATATCTGCAGATGATTCGTATCGCGCATGCAAAGAATTTATTGGTGAACAGTTCAAAAAGCGTGACGGAGGTTGGACAGCTCTGCGGATACGGTGATGCGTATTATTTTTCAAGAATATTCAAAAAATATTGCGGAATGAGTCCGCAGCAATGGCGTATGGAACGGAAAAATGAGGAAAAAAACAACCGTAATGAAATAAAAGAGTTTAATAAGGAGAAAAAATGATGTTGGAATTTAAATATGACACACAGCTGCTGATTGAGGGAAAAAATCTCGATGAAGCAGCGATCAATGCGTATTTTACAGCGCATTTTCATGGAGATTGTCTGTTGGCGGTAGGCGATGAGGAATTGATAAAAATTCATTTTCATACCAATGAACCGTGGAAGGTATTGGAATACTGCGCTGCACTTGGAGAAATTTATGATATTGTGATTGAGGATATGGAACGGCAGTCTCGCGGCTTGCATGGATAGAAGGAGCGGCTTCCGATTGCACAGCAGAACAGCTGGAAGATATCGGAGAAAGCAAAATCAACCAAGGAAAAGACCGTTTTTACCATTGAAAAGGAATTTTTGATGCATTATAATATACAAAAATATACAAAATTGATATGCAGGAAAAGGCTCTGCCTTAAAAAGGAGAAAAAATGAAAAAAGAGTATGTGCTTCTGCGCGAGCAATGTATGGATCTTTTAACTGAAATGCCGCGGGAGGAATTTCCGCACGGCGATTTGTACGGAACCTGTTCTATTATATGGATGCTGCGGGGAAGCAAAATTGAAGAGGCAAATCGGGTTCTTCAGCGTACGGCTATGTATATGGATCTTCCTCATCCTGAAGGCCGCAGTGTTACCGGTGAAAATGACTTCGCTGCAATCCGGCTGGTTGCCGCTCTTTTTTTAGTAAAGGATAAAATGACGCCGGAAACATTGGTGTTGGTTCGCCGTTTTTTGCTTGAGCGCGATTTTACCAGCTGCTATTTCAGCGAAAACCATGTATTCATGATTCATGTGGCCCGCTATTTGGCCGCGCAGACGCTGAATGAAGATTTTAAGCAATATCATCTGACTGCCCGCCAGGCGATGGAGATCGATAAAAAATATATTATGGATTTTATTCTGTTCCGTGCTAAACGGGGCGTAGGGGAGTTCACTTCCAGTTATTTGAATGAAGATTTATTTATGTTGGGGATGCTTACAAACTACTGCGCCGATCCGGAATTAAAAAACATGGCACAGATGGGAATTGATTTGTTGGCGCTGGAGGCTTTTAATAATCTAAACGCGCAGGGCATGCTCTGCGGCGGCAGCGGAAGAACGTATCCCGATGCACTTTTGAACCCCGAGGCCTCCGTCCCTTCTCAGCTTTGGGATCTTCTGGTAAACCGGAATCCGCATCCGAACGCTAATTTTGTTCTGGCTCCGTTTGTTCCGGACGATTTCATTCTGGAAGCCGTAAAGAACCGCACTTTTCCCTGTGAAGTCTTTGAACGCAAGCATCTGCATTCTATGAGCGCCTGGCAGGGAAATTCTCATGATGATGCCTGGTTAGAGACGCTGGAGCGGGCCGGTGCAATCAGTAAATATACATATCTCTCCGCCGAATACGGCCTCGGTGCGATTCAGCATCAGGATCCTTATCCGGAAAGCAACCCGGATGATGCCGTCTATGCTCACCATCAGCAGGTGGAATGGAGCTTGGTGCTTCCGGCAAAGGAGAAAGACCGCAGTACGAAGATCTTTTCTCATCATCCCGGTGATTTCGGTGAGCATAATTACTGGTCGGGCGATTTAAAATGCTGCTGCAATCAAAGCTTTGCCACCAAGGATACCGTAATGACGATTTATAACATCACCCATCCCGGCGAGTTGGAATTCACCCATATGTTTTTAGAGCCGGCCAAATATGATGAGGTTCGCTATGAGGAAAACTGGATTTTTCTGCGCCATGAAAACCGCTATATCGCAGTGTTTATTGCCGGCGGCTATGAGGTTACCTCCGAAGGCGAATTTGCCGGAAAAGAGCTCGTCAGCCAAGGCCTGCAAAATGCTTATATCTGCCGTATCGGCCTGGAAAGCGAGTATGGAAGCCTGGATGCGTTTGTTCAGAAAATACATTCTCTGCCGCTTTCTTTTGACCGGAAAGCGATGCGGCTGGAATTTGATCATTTGTATCTGACCCCTACGGAAAACGGCGTGGACGGTGTAAAAACCGAATATCCCTATCCTGACGTATATCTTGCTCCCTGGTGCCGCGCAAAATGGAACGAGGGTGTGCTGGAGGTGTTTACCGGCAAGAACACGGTACAAATGGATTTTAACAGGAACAAGGTGATTGAATTATGAAAAAGCTTTCCTTGCTGCTTGCCGGCGTCGGCGGCTACGGCGGGCTGATCGCCCGCGAGGTACTGGAGCATTGTGCCGAGCATAACGCCGAGGTTGTGGGCATTGTGGAGCCGTTTTTGGAAAACAGTCCGGTAAAAGAGCAGATCCGGGCGCTTTCCCTGCCGGTATATGCTGCACTGGAGGACTTTTATAAAGAGCATCAGGCTGATTTGGCCATTCTCTCCACGCCGATTCATCTCCACGCGCAGCAGAGTATTTTTGTATTGGAGCATGGCAGCGACTGTCTTTGTGAAAAGCCCACGGCGCCCACATTGCAGGAAGCCGCCGCTATGCAGCAGGCCGCAGAGAGAACCGGAAAGCATCTGACCATCGGCTATCAGCTCTCTCACAGTCCCGCGGTACTGGATTTAAAAAAGGATATCCTCGCTGGCCGTTTGGGAAAGCCCGTTATTCTGTATGCCATGACCTGCTGGCCCAGAAACAGCGCCTATTTTGCGCGTCCCTGGGCGGCAAAAATAAAAGTCGACGGCCATTATGTTCTGGACAGCATCGCCATGAACGCGTGCGCGCACTATCTGCACAATATGTTTTTCCTGCTGGGAAAATCTATCGATCAAAGCGCCCGTCCCGCGCTTTTAGAAGCATCGGTTGCCCGTGCCAATGAAATTGAAACTTATGATACCGCCTGTTTCCGCGTTTTTACACAGGAGGGTTCGGTTCTGAACTTCACCGCCACCCACGCGTCGCGGGCAAATATCAATCCTCAAATGCGCTTTCTTTTTGAAAACGCCCGTGTGGAAATGGCCGAAACCGATGATGAAAACGGCATTACCGCGTATTTTAAGGACGGGGAGATCAAGCATTACGGTCCTACCACCCGTGATCGTTTTCAAAAAATCTGGTATTGCTGTGAGGTGGCTCGGGGCCGAAAACAGCCCCTGTGCACAGTAGAAACCGCCTGGAGCCATCTGCAGTGCGTCAATGCCGTCAGCGAGTTTGCCCCGGTACACCGACTTACAGCGGAAAAAGAAAACGACGTCATGGTTGTCAGCGGCATTGATACGCTCTTTCAAAAGGCGTTTCGGGAAAATAAAATGCCCTGGGAGCTTTCAGCCCTGATTGCGCCGCCGGTAAAGATACCGCTTGAAAATTATCATAGCTTTGGGGGAATAAAATGAAGATTTGTATTATCGGCAGCGCCGGCCACTGGGCCTATGCGCTGCCGCAGCTGAAGCATCATACCGTTATCGGTATTGCGCCGGGTTTTGCAGGAGAAGATATGTCCGCTGTGGCCGCAAGTCTGGCTGCTGAGGCGATTCACACGCCCATCGCAGCAGATTACCGCGCCCTGCTGGAAAACGGCGCAGATATTGCAATCGTCAACACGCGCTTTGACCGAAACGCGTCCATTACCGTTGAATGTCTGCAAAGAGATATCTTTGTATTCAGCGAAAAGCCTCTGGCGCTGGACGAAGCCTCTCTTGCCCATATAGAAGCTGCGCAAAAAACGTCCCGCGCTTTTGTATGCGCCATGTTCGGTATCCGCTTTGAACCATGGTTTCTGTGTATACAGGAGGCGGTAAAAAATATTGGACAGATTACCATGATCAATGCTCAAAAATCCTATAAGCTGGGCGTACGGCCCGATTTTTATAAAAAGCGCGCGACCTTCGGCGGACTGATTCCCTGGGTAGCTATTCACGCCATCGATTGGATCTATTCCGTTTCCGGACCGGTTTTTCAGTCGGTTTCCGCTGTTTCCACCAAAACCTGCAACGGCGAATATGACGAGCTGGAAACCGCAGCGCTTTGTATTTTTCAGTTGGAAAACGGCGCCGTGGCTTCCGTCAACGCGGATTATTTCCGCCCTCTAAGCGCGCCTACGCATGACGACGATCGACTGCGGATTGCCGGCAGCGAGGGTGTAGTGGAATATCGCGAGGGAAAGGTCCTTTTGATTGATAAAAACGGACGGCAAGAGCTGCCCTTGCCGAAAGAGCAGAATATCTTTGAGCAGTTTCTCCGGCGTATCGGCGGCGAAAATACCGGTGTTATGCCTGAAGAAGGCTTTGCCGTCACTCGTCTTGCCCTGGCTGCCCGCCGGGCTGCCGATACGGGGAAAAAGATTCTGTTGTGAGGGACGATAGTAGAATGGAAACAGAAAAGGGATCCGGGCTGATGGCAGGACTCCCTTTTTGTTTGAGATTTTTTATTGCTGTGCGGCATGTAAAGTGCCTTTTTAAGCTTATGATTTGCTTATTCCCAAGTTCATTAAAAGTTTCATGGCATCTATATAGCCTTCAAAGCCCTTGCCGGTAATTGTAGCTGCACAGCAGGGACGGATATAGGAAATTTGGCGGAAATCCTCCCGGGCGGAAACATCGGAAATATGCACTTCCACGGTTGGGATTTTCACAGCCTTTACGGCGTCGGCAATGGCAACGCTGGTGTGCGTATAGGCCGCGGGATTGATGACAATACCGTCATATTTTCCATACGCGCGCTGGATGGCTTCTACCAGCCGGCCTTCGTGGTTGGTTTGCAGGATCATCACGCTGATGTGCATATCCTTTGCCTTTTTTTGAATCAGGCGGCACAGGGCGCGATAGGTTCCCTTGCCGTAGATATCCGGCTCCCGCAGGCCTAATAAGTTTAAGTTCGGTCCGTTTAAAATCAGTAGTTTCATTCTTCTTCTCCTAATAAATCCAGCACGGCGAGGGCTGCCGCGGCGATAACGGGCGGAACTGCCCGGTGTACGATGCAGGGGTCGTGCCGGCCCTTGCATACAAACGCAACGTTTTGGTTGGTGGAAAGGTCCACGGAATTCTGGGGCTTAAAAATAGAGGGCGTGGGTTTAAAGGCCGCGCGGAAAAGCACCGGCATACCGTTGCTCATGCCGCCTAAAATACCGCCGCAGTGGTTGGTGCGGGTTTTTACTTTTTTGTCAAAGTAAAAAGCGTCGTTATTTTGGCTGCCCCTCAGGCGGGCGGCATGAAAGCCCGCGCCGAATTCAATCCCTTTTACGGCAGGGATACCGAAAACTGCCTGGGCGATAGCGCCGTCCAGCCCGTTAAAGAGTGCGCCGCCCAGCCCCGGGGCAAGCCCGGTAATTTTACATTCGATAACGCCGCCCACGGAGTCGCCCTCGTTCCGGGCGGTTACGATGCATTCTTTCATTTTTTCGCCTGCGGCGCTGTCGTTTACGGGAAATGGCCGTAAGTAAACGTTCTCCGTTTTTTCCGTAAGCGGGTCAAAGGGCAGGTCTGAAATTTCACCGATGGAGGCAATATGTGCATCAAAGGCAATGCCTTTTCTTTCAAGCAGCTGCAGGGCAATGCCGCCGGCAATACACAAGGGAGCCGTCATCCGGCCCGAATAGCTGCCGCCGCCGGAGGGAATGGTTCCCGTTTTTACAAAGGCCGGGTAATCCGCATGGCCGGGGCGGGGAATGGTTTGTGAATAGTCGCCGGGGCGGATGTTGGTGTTATAGATAACGGCCTTTAAAGGCTCGCCGTTTAAAAGGAAATTTTCGGTCAATCCGCTTAAAATTTCAATTGTATCCGCTTCCTTGCGCGGGGTGGAAAACTCATTTTTGCCCGGCGCGCGCAGGTCGCAGAAGCTTTGCAGCCTTTGTTGATCTATTTTTTCACCCTTGGGCAGCCCTTGAAGCGTTACGCCGATCCATTCGCTGTGCGACTGGCCGAAAATTTCTGTTTTGATGTTTTTACCGTATGAAAAGCCCATATTTACCTCTTTCTTAAAATATCGCCTTCCTGCAAAGGGAAGGGGCAATCCATTGTAACGATTTCCTGCGGATGCGGCGCGGCAGAAACGGCCTCGCCCCGACTGTTTTGTAGATTTTTCACCGAAAAGCTTAATCCGATGGAATCCGGGCAAATGACTTCGAGTACGTCGCCTTCTTCAAAACGGTTGCGCTGCTCTACCAAAAGGCGGCCGCCGGCAAAGCTTTTTACCACGCCGGCAAAGATTTTGTCCTGCTGGTAAGCCATATCGTCGTCCGGCGTGTATCGTTCCAGCTCGCCGAAGTAAAAGCCGCTGGAGTAAGGACGGTGGCTGATGCAGTCCAGTTCTTTGGAAAGCAGCTCAAGCGGCGCGGTTTTATCCAGCGCGTGCCGGTAGGCGTTTACCGCCGTTGCTACATAGAAGGGAGATTTCATTCTTCCTTCAATTTTAAAGGAGGTTACGCCGGCAGATAACAGTTCGTCCAAAAAGTCAATACACTTCATATCGCGGGAGGAGAGCAGGGTTGTACCCTTTTCGCCTTCTTCTACCGGAAAGAACTCGTTCGGGCGCGTCTGCTCCACCAAATGATACCGCCAGCGGCAGGGCTGCGTACATTCACCGCGGTTGCCGCTGCGGCCGGTTAGGTAGGAGCTGATAAAGCACCGCCCGGAATAGGCCATGCACATGGCACCGTGCACAAAGGCTTCTATTTCCAAATCTTTTGGAATTTTAGAAGAAAATTCTTGAATATCCGGCAGCGTCATTTCCCGTGCTAAGACGATACGCTTGGCGCCGAGGGCATGGTATACCTTGGCGGCCTCGGCGTTTTGGCAGTTGGCCTGGGTGGAAACGTGAATTTCAAGTTCCGGCGCGCTTTTGGCTATCTGTGCCAGCACACCGATATCCGATACGATTACGGCATCCACCTTTCGCTCGGCCAGTTGCCGGGCATAGGCGGCGATATCGGTAAATTCCTTGTCCTTTGCAAAGGAATTGACAGTTACATACAGCTTTTTATTTTTTTTGTGGGCATAGGCGGCTGCTTCGGCAATTTTTTCTAAAGAAAAGCCGGTCACGCCGGAGCGCAGCTGCAGCAAAGGCCCGCCGATGTAGCAGGCGTCCGCACCGAAGCGGAAAGCCGTTTTTAAACATTCCATATCGCCCGCCGGGGCAAGCAGTTCTTTCATAGATTACCTCAATTTTTTAAAATACAGGCTGGTTGTATGCGGGGTGGAAAGGGTTTCTCCCCTTGAGAAGGCCTGAGTGATACGCCGGACTTCCTCTGCGCTTTCAAAGGTAAAATACAGGGTAAAAAAGTCAGCGCCGCGCAGAAGTTTATCCCCCGTGTACAGGGGCACGGAATTGAAAAGCGTCGTAAATTTCCGATTGCTGCAAAGCATGGGAAAGCGTATGCCAAACCGGTCGGTAAGTGCGGGACGTCCGCTGCATTTGCCGCACCCTTGGGCACTTTTGGCCGGGCAGACGCGCATACGCATCAGCGGCAGATGCCCGTACCCAAGCGCACCGCGCACAGCGGCGCCCCGAAGATGCGCCAGATTCCGCTCGCCAGTTTCAAAGGAAACGGTTATATCCTTGATTCCCAGGGCCTCATAGGCGGCAAGCGCGGCAGAATTTAAAATGTTCAGGCCGCAGCCGCCTAAGGGAATCAGCCCGGCCTCCCGTGCCATGGCGACGGCCCCAAGATTTTCGCACATTGCATAGCGCAGGCCAAGGGCTTTCAGCGCTTGCAAATGCGCGGTAACAGCAGGCTCATCCCCCGGGAAAACGAGCGGGGGAATTTCGGCCGCCGCGTCGGGAAAGCGCTGCAGGCAGGCGGCTGTAATTTCTTCAATTGGCAGAATCACCCGCAAAGGCTCGGAAATTCCCTTCAGCTGCGCGTATTGCTGGACGCGCAGGCGCACGCTTGGGTTTTTCGGCGTGTGTTTGCCGGGAGAGAACGCAAACGGCCGGACCGTATGCGGTACGGGCTTCTCGCGCTGGGCCAACAGCTCTTCCAGGCAGCCGCGGCGCAGTGTGTTTAAGGAAGAAAGCGGCAGGGAAAGGCCGTCTTCTGCCTGAAGGGTTATTTCTTTTATAAAAAAAGGCGTTCCGCCGGTTTTAAAAAGCTGTTTTTGTATATCCTCTTTCTGCAATGGACGCGTCAGGGCCGGATTTGGTATATCGCCGCTTTTGGTCACGGTATGGGTGCTGTCGCTGACGGTTAAAACGCAGGGCGCGTTTTTTTGCAGGGTAAAGTTCATAACCAGCGGAACGCTTTGCCTTTCCTGGCGGTACAGGCCTGTAAGCTCTTTTAAAACGCCTGAAGCGGCCGTTACATCCTCTTTGCTGCGGGTACCGAACATGGCCAGGTTCCGCTGAGACTGCAGGTAGCCGTCGGTAAAGCCGGAACGGGAAAATACCGCTTTTAAGGCCTGCATGTCGGGCGTCAATCCCTCTAAAGCCTGGCGGCAGGCGTGGCAGGCGGCAGCTACGTATTCCGGCCGCTTCATCCTTCCTTCAATTTTAAAGGAGGTTACACCGGCCTCTATCAGCGCCTGCAGGTGCTGAATATGGGACATATCTTTTAAGGAAAGCGCGTATTCCCGGCTGCCCGTGGTAAAATTCAGGCGGCAGGGCTGGGCGCACAGGCCGCGGTTGCCGCTGCGGCCGCCGAGAACGGAGGAGAGATAGCACGCGCCGGATACGCACATGCACAGCGCGCCGTGGATGAATACTTCCACCTCTAAATCGGTAGAAGAACAAATACTGCGTATCTCCTCCAAGGAGAGCTCGCGGGCTAAAACGACCCGCTGAAAGCCAAGCTCCCGAAGCATTTTTACACCGCTTCTGTTGTGTACCGTCAGTTGGGTGGACGCGTGAAGCGGCAGGGAGGGCGCACATTCCCGCGCCATTTTCGCAATGCCTAAATCCTGCACGATCAGCGCATCGATGCCGCTGGCGGCTAAAACGGCTAATTCTTTTTCAGCCTCAGGCAGTTCCTCTTCGGTTACTAACGTATTAAACGCGGCGTGTACCTTTACGCCGCGGCCGTGGCAGTAGGCAATGGCCTGGGCTAAAGCATCCGCGTCAAAATTTTCGGCATTGCGGCGGGCGTTAAAGCGGCCGAATCCCAGGTAAACGGCATCCGCTCCGGCACGCACGGCGGCTTCTAACTGCTGCCGTCCGCCGGCCGGTGCTAAAATTTCAATTTGCCTGATAGCGTCCGCCTCCTTGAAAATATGTGTAAAATCCATTTTTACAATTTTATTATACACGTGTAAACCGTTCTTGTCATGCGCTTTTTCAAAGCATAAAAAAAGCCGGCGGGAACATCGTCCCTCTCCGGCTTTTGCCAATTGTTTTTTAGCGCTGAACTCTTCCCGAGGCGTCGCCGCCGGCAAGATTTTGTACTTCGCTGACGGAAACCATATTGAAGTCGCCTTCGATGGCGTGCTTCAGGCAGCTGGCGGCTACGGCAAACTCGATGGTTTCCTGCGGGGCAAAGCCGTTTAAACAGGAGTAAATCAGGCCGGCGCCAAAGCTGTCGCCGCCGCCTACGCGGTCAACGATATGAATCGGGTAACTTTTGGAGAAGTAATACTGGCTGCCGTCGTAAAGCATCGCCGCCCAGTTGTTGTCGTTGGCGGAAATGGAGGAGCGCAGGGTGATGGCCACCTTTTGAAAGCCGAAGCGGTCGGCTAATTGTTTGGCTACGTCCTTATAGCCCTCGTGATCCACTTTGCCGGCGGTAATATCGGTATTCGCGGCTTTTATGCCGAATACGTCGGAGGCGTCCTCTTCGTTGGCGATGCAAACATCCACATACTTGCAAAGCTCGTTCATAACCTGGCCGGCTTTTTCACGGCTCCACAGCTTTTTGCGGTAGTTTAAATCACAGCTGACGGTGATGTTTTTTTCCTTGGCCTTTTTACAGGCTTCCAGGCATATTTGGGCAAGCGTATCGCCCAGCGCGGGGGTAATGCCGGTAAAATGGAACCAGTTTGCGCCGTCAAAAATGGCGTCCCAGTCAAAATCGGCCGGCGAAGCCTGGGCAATGGAAGAGCCAGCGCGGTCATAAATAACCTTGGAGGGCCGCTGACTGGCGCCTTTTTCCACAAAATAGATGCCTACCCGGTCGCCGCCGCGGGCGATGAAGGAGGTATCCACGCCAAAGCGGCGCAGGGCGTTTACGCCCGCTTGACCGATTTCATGGGCCGGCAGTTTGGTAACAAAAGCGGCGTCTATGCCGTAATTGGCCAAGGATACTGCTACGTTGGCTTCACCGCCGCCGTAAGTGGCCAGGTATTTTTCCGCCTGAACAAAGCGGTAATAGCCCTCGGGGGCAAGGCGAAGCATAATTTCACCGAATGTAATAACCTTCATGATTTATTCTCCTTTATTACTTTTTTTGTACCAAATGCAAGGCAAAGCCGCCGAAATCCCCTTTAAAATAGATGGCTGTCAAATTGCCCGAAGCATCGGTTTTTTTTGTGCTTTCATCAAAGGCAAAGCCGCGCTTTTCCAGGTGATAGATGGCGCGTTCAATATAATTAGTTCCGATAGCGATGTGCCCGTTTTTGCCTAAATAGGGGGCTTTCATCACTTCGATGCCGCTGCCGGCAAATATGCTACTGTTGCCGTTTTTGGGGGCAAAGCCGAACATTGCCTCAAACAGGCCGGCAAGAGAAAGGGCTTCCGCTTCATTTGCAGCATTGATGCCCACGTGCTTTATTTCAAAGCCGAGCATTTGTGTAACGGCTGTGCGGGTCAGCTCGCGGATTGCGTCAAAATTGCCTTCTTTGACCAGCGCTTTATCGACCATCCAGCTGCCGCCGCAGGCAATGATCTTATTAAAATCCAAATACTGTGTTAAATTCGCGGCGTTGATGCCGCCGGTGGGCATAAATTTTACATTGCCGTAGGGGGCGCTCATAGCTTTGATCATTTTCAGCCCGCCGGCTGCCTCGGCAGGAAAAAATTTTACCACTTCAAGCCCAAGCTCCAGCGCAATTTCAATATCGCTGGGGGAAGAACAGCCCGGCGTTACAGGAATGTTTTTTTCTATGCAGTATTTTACCACGGTGGGGTTCAGGCCCGGGCTTACAATGAATTTTGCACCCGCAGCAATCGCTTTATCCACCTGCTCAGTTGTCAGAACCGTACCTGCGCCGATGAGCATATTCGGGAAATCCGACGCCATAATTTGAATGGCTTCTTCTGCCGCCGCGGTGCGGAATGTAACCTCCGCGCAGGGCAGACCGCCATCGCACAGAGCCTGCGCCAAAAAACGGGCATCCTTTGCATCGTCCAAAGCGACGACGGGTACGATGCCTAATTTAGATATTTCTGTTAAAACAGCATTCATAAAATCTCCTCTTTTCTTTTGCTTATACAATCAAATATACCACTGTATATCAACAGTATCACTATAATATAAATTATATATTTATAAATTTTAGCTGTCAAGGTATTCAGCCGCTTTTTACTATGTAATTCTTGCTCAATCTAAGAAATATGTTGAAAAAAATGACAATGTATTGTATAATTTTTACAATATAAAATTTAGCAGGAGGAAGAACATAATGGAGAATGTTTCAAGAGAAAAAGCCCTTGCACTTTTGCGGAAATATAATAAAGAACCTTTTCATCTGCAGCATGCATTTACCGTGGAAGGGGTGATGCGTTGGTTTGCAGAAATGTTGGGATATGCGCAGGAGGCGGACTTTTGGGCCTGCACAGGCTTGCTGCATGATATTGATTATGAGCAGTTTCCGCAGCAGCATTGCCTGAAGGCACCGGAGCTTTTAAAGGAGGGCGGCTTTGGGGATGAAATGATCCATGCTGTATGCAGCCACGGTTACGGCCTGTGCTGTGAGGTGGAGCCCGTACATGAAATGGAAAAGATTTTGTTTGCCTGTGATGAACTGACCGGTTTAATTGGTGCATGTGCAAAAATGCGCCCGAGCAAAAGCGTACAGGATATGGAACTTAAGAGTCTGAAAAAGAAATTTAAGGATAAAGCTTTTGCCGCCGGGTGTTCCCGGGATGTGATCGCCTTGGGGGCAGAACGCTTGGGCTGGGAATTGGATGAGCTGTTGGATAAGACTTTGCAGGCTATGCGTGCCTGCGAGGAATCCGTTGCGCGGCAGATGCAGACGCTGCAATAAAAAAGCGGCATTTTGCCGCGAAAAATTTTTGGATCTTTATTGTTTTTTGTTTATGAGAAGTACCAGGGGCAGAAGAATGCCGCCGAGGCTGTTGCCGAGGGTAACAACTAAAAGAAACAGCAGAGCGGATGGGGAAAACAGCATAGCCGGCGGACACAATGCCAGATAGGCCATATCGGCAACACTGTGTTCAAAGCCGCAGAGGATGAAGACTGGTACACAAAAAAGGATGCCGATGTGCCGTGAGGATTTTTCGGTATTGCGCTTAAAAATATCAACGGCGGCAAACATTAAAATACCGCAGAAAACGCCTAAAAGAAGAGCGGAGAAAAGATTTTGCTGCAGTTTTGCCTGCACTAAAAGCTCTGCTTTTTCCAAAATGGCAGTATTACCGGAAGTGCGGAAAGCGGTACCGGAAAGCAATGCGCCGCAGAGATTGCCGAGCCAAACCGTTAGTAAAAACAAGGCTTTTTTCAGCGGCTTTTCGCCTTTGTATACTGCATAGCCGATTTTGCCCGTGTACAGGTTCAGGCCGAATTCGCAGATGCAAAGCAGGCCTACTGCAAATAAAACGGCGCCGGCAAGCTTGCTTTGGCAGGAAAGGAAAACGATGACACCGATGCTTATAAAAATACCAGCCATTCCAGCTTTAAAAAAATCATGAAAAAAGTTTTTCATACAAGAAACCTGCTTTCCTTTTTATATGTCTATTATACAGAAAAAAGAGAATAAGTACAGCGGAAAAATTTAAAATACGTCAAAATTTTTAATAGAACAGAGAAGAGGTCGTTATGGCGAAAGCGTCGGAGCAGAAACTGAAAATTTTGTATTTGCTGGATATTTTGGAGAAATATACAGATGAGCAGCATCCTGTTAGCATGAATGAGATCTTACGTCGGTTGAAGCTGCGGGGAATACAGGCAGAACGCAAAAGTATTTATGATGATATTGCGGTATTAAATGCCTATGGACTGCAGGTAAAAAACCGGAGGGGGGCACAGGGAGGGTATTATCTTTGCAGCCGTTTGTTTGAAATGCCGGAATTGAAACTTTTGGTAGATGCAGTACAGGCTTCAAAATTTATTACGGTAAAAAAAAGTGAGGAATTAATTAAAAAGTTAGAAAGCCTTACCAGCAAAAATAAAGCGATAGAATTGCAGCATTCTGTTATTATGCGTGAACGGATAAAAACCATGAATGAAAGCGTATATCATAATGTAGACAGTATCCAATGGGCTATTACGCAGAATGTAAAAGTGTCCTTTGCCTATTTTGATTGGAATATTAAGAAGCAGCGTCAGCTGCGCAGAGACGGAAAACGGTATAAAGTCAGTCCTTGTGCGCTTACCTGGGATGATGAAAACTATTATTTGATTGCTTACGATGAGGAAGCGCAGATGATCAAGCATTACCGGGTGGATAAAATGCAGAATATTCTTGCGGAACAGGAGCCGCGCGAAGGGGTGGATACCGGCATGCGCTTTGATATGGCGAAATATTCCCGCAAAATGTTCGGGATGTACGGCGGCGAGATTACGCGTGTAAAGCTTCGATGCAGCAACAGCTTGATCGGGGTGATTCTTGACCGGTTTGGTATGAATACGATTATTACCCCTGACGGAGATTGCTTTGAGGTTATGATTGAAGCGGCCGTAAGTCCGGTGTTTTTATCTTGGGTAATGCAGTTTGGAAATAAGGTAAAGATATTAAGTCCTCAGTCGGTAATTGATGACCTGAAAAAGCTGGCACAGTGTGTTCAGGAACATTATAAAATATGAAATTTTTGCTTTAGAGGAATAAAACTTGACAAAACCCTCATATATATAATATACTATATATAGTATATAGAATGAATATCATTTCGATAGAAAGCATTTTAAGGATGGATCATTGCTTTTTATTGCTGTGCGGATCAATTTTGAAAACAGCAGTTTTGTATTTCCAGATTTAAGAAAGATTTGCAAATTTTGAAAAAAAGGAGGGTATTTGTGGCGAGACTGAAGGAGAAAATATCAGAATCCCTTTCTTCTGTATTGCCGATTACGGCGATTGTATTTCTCTTATGTATTACTATTGCACCGGTGACCAATAATATTTTGATGATGTTTTTGGTGGGGGCTGCTATGGTTATTGTAGGAATGGGCTTTTTTACCATCGGGGTGGAACTGTCCATGACGCCTATCGGTGAAAATGTAGGTTCTACTATTACCAAATCAAAAAAGATATGGCTGGTTGCCTTTATCAGCTTCATTATCGGTATTATTGTTACGATTTCCGAGCCTGATTTGCAGGTTCTTGCCGAACAGGTGCCCACAGTGCCCAATATGGTGTTGATCCTTTCTGTGGCAGTGGGGGTAGGGATTTTCCTTGTAGTGGCAATGATGCGTTCGATTTTTGGTATTGCGTTGAAATATTTGCTAACTGCATTATATGCATTAGTGTTCATTCTTGCATTTTTTGCCCCGGCAGACTTTTTGGCGGTTGCTTTTGATGCCGGCGGTGTGACTACCGGCCCTATGACGGTTCCCTTTATTATGGCGTTGGGCGTGGGTGTCGCTGCGATCCGTCGTGATAAGCATGCGGCAGATGACAGCTTTGGTCTTGTGGCGCTTTCCTCGATAGGACCTATTATTGCAGTGTTGATTTTAGGAATGCTCTACCGCCCTGATGGCTCTTACAGCACGTCTACTGACATTTCGGCAGTGAATAATACGCGTGATTTAGGGCAGATATTTGCCGTGAATATGCCCAAATATATGGGTGAGGTTGCGGTTTCGTTACTGCCGATTGCCGTTTTCTTTGCTTTGTTCCAGCTTTCTGCCCGAAGCTTTTCTAAAAAAAGAGTGATTAAAATTGCGATAGGTTTTGTATATACGTATGTTGGTTTGGTATTGTTTTTAACCGGTGCCAACGTAGGGTTTATGCCCGCAGGCAATTTGATTGGCCAGCAGATTGCATCGCTGCCGTATAACTGGGTGCTGGTACCGATTGGTATGGTGATCGGCTATTTTATCGTTGCCGCCGAGCCGGCAGTCTACGTGTTAAACAAACAGGTTGCCCAGCTTACGGTGGGAGAGATTTCTGAAAGAGCGATGGGAATCAGCCTTTCTGTAGGTGTTGCGATTTCTTTGGGATTGTCGATGATTCGTGTACTTACGGGGCTTCCGATTTTATATTTTTTGCTTCCGGGATATTGTTTGGCGATTTTACTGACGTTTGTTACACCGAAGATTTTTACCGCTATTGCTTTTGATTCCGGCGGTGTGGCTTCTGGTACAATGACTTCTACTTTTTTGCTTTCTTTTGCGATGGGCGCCTGCAGTGCAGTAGGGGGAAATATTACCACCGATGCTTTTGGACTGGTAGCCTTGGTTGCTATGACTCCTCTGATCACCATACAGATCCTTGGGGTGGTTTATAAGATCAAGCAGAATAAAGCGCAGAAGCTTGCTGCGGCGGAAGTTCAGTTTGACGATGAAATTATTGAGCTGTAAAGGAGGCTGCCTGTGAATAAACTGTACTTGCTTTTTACAATTACTGAGCGGGCGCGCAGTGAAGAGTTCACGGCGGTATTCAAACCGTTGGTGCCTGTGTTCTGGCAGATTAATGCCCAGGGAACCGCGAGCGGAGATATTTTGGATTATTTGGGGCTGGAAGAAAGCGAGAAAAAAATCTATATTACCGTTTGCGAGACACATGCGGCTAAAAATATTTTAAATAGCCTTGTGCAGGATCTCATGATCGACGTACCGGGAAACGGGATTGCGTTTACTGTGCCGCTGAGCAGCATCGGCGGAAGAAAGGCGCTGGAGCTTGTGACTTTGGGACAGGAGGAAATTGATAAGGAGGAGCAAACCTTGAAGGGAACGGAATATGAAATTATTCTTGCGGTTGCCAATCAGGAATATACCGAATTGGTAATGGAAGCAGCACGTAAGGCCAATGCCTCTGGCGGAACGGTAATTCATGCGAAAGGGACACAAACCAAGGAGGCCGAGAAATTTTTAGGAATGACGCTTGCAGAAGAAAAGGGAATTGTGTTGATTTTGACTAAAACAGAGGAAAAGAATGAAATTATGCAGGCAATTATCCATGAGGCCGGTATGGATTCTAAAGCACAGTCTTTGGTTTTTTCCCTTCCTGTAACTAAAGTTGTTGGTCTTAGGGAAGCGGTACAAATTGAAGAGGTGTAGAAAACCCGCAAACGCAGCAGGCTTCCCTCTTTCAGGGAAGCCTGCTGTTTTTTATACTAAAAAGATATTGGGAAATATTGCGGTTTAAAACGTATCCCAGATTTCGGCCCCTTTAAAAAAGGAATCAACGGAGACACCTAAAATTTTTGCGATTACGTATAACTCCTTATCAGAAGCCAGACGGATTTGCCCCTCCAGCTTAGAATAGCTTGTTGGGTTGATATCCAGTCCCATTGCCTGCATGCGGCTGATCAGATCTTTTTGCTTGATGCCCATGCTTTTACGAAGGGCTTCAATATTTTTTCCTACAATGTTGCAGTTTCCGTAATCTTTTTTACGCAGTTTCATATGAAAACCCCAAATAAATTTTATAACAGAATTATAATTTATAAATATCTTGACAAAATTCTGTAACGGAATTATAATAAAAATAATTCTACTACGGAATTATCTTTTATTATGTCCTGATATTTTTGCAAAATTTGTCTTTAGGAGGCTGAAAATGCGAAAAAAAAGAGTACGGCATTATAAAAATACATATTCAAGCTTTTATATCAGCTTAGCACTTGTGCTTGTGCTGGTATTGCTTATCCTTAGCATTACCGCTGTGATCCTATTTTGGCCAAAGGAGAATAGCGCGGGAATCCCGGGATCCATTCCTGTGCTTTCGGAAATCGATGAAGGCGAAGCCCCCACAGACGCGGCTATTTATCCGGCAAGTTTATTGGAACTGCTGGAACGCAATCCGGAAACGGAAGAGTTTGTTTTAGCTTATCCGACAGATCATAAAAAGAAATGGGAGGTCGATCTCAGCGAATATAAAAACAGTAAAACCGTCCCTCTTTTTTTACAGTGGGACAAGCGCTGGGGATATATAGAGTATGGCAGTGATATGGCGGGGCTTACCGGCTGCGGCCCGGTATGTCTTTCCATGGTTGCCTATTATTACATCAGAAGTAATGACGTAGCACCGGATAAAATGATTGAATTTGCAAAAAACAACGGATATTGTGTAAAGGGAAAAGGCTCTGCCTGGACGCTGATCAGTGAAGGTGCAAAAAAATTGGGTCTGGGTGTGGAAGAACTGCCATTGGATTCAAGTACGATTTTCAATCTTTTAGATAAAGGGATTCCAATCGTTTGCGTCATGGGCCCAGGTGTTTTTACATCTACCGGTCATTTTATTGTGCTGACAGGAACAAAAAACGGAAAAATTACTTTGAATGATCCTAACAGCCGGAAAAATTCTGAAAAAGAATGGTCTTTATATGAGTTTAAGGATCAAATCAAAAATCTTTGGGCGATCAGAGCCTGCTGAAAACAGCGTGATCAGATCCGTAGTCTGCCGGAAACGGTTGGCTGCGGATCTTTTTGTGTCTTTAAACACGAAAATAAGTCCTCGATTCTATCGAGGAAAGAAAAAAGAGCGGAGCCACAAAAAATAGGGTGAGCTTGATGTGAGCCGAAGGATTTAAAACAGAAGGATTCATGTATCATAGTAGTGGTTTAGAAAACGCATTACGAAAATACGGAAGGGTATTCAAAGGAAAGAAAATCATGAGATAAAAAGTTTCGCCACAGCGAGGATAGATGATATAGTACTTGTTTTAAAGGTCAAGAGAAATATATGGAAAACGGAGAAAAGATATCGAGAAAATATTTAGAAAACTATAGGATCAAAAAGAAGTAGGCAAATCAGCATAAAAGAATCTACCGTCCCGTTTACGGGTAACAAGAGAAGGTAGGCAAAAAAACACAATCACACGTGAGCGGTTTTTCGACAATATAATACGGTGCGAAACTTTCAGTAGCCCTTTTTAGGAGGAAAGCCAGCAAAGGGTGGAGCAAACCGTCAGTTGACCCGATAGCTTTGATTACAGTAGGATAAAAGAACTCTCGGAGAGGAAGAATTTAACAGTGATTTAACTTTGTTATGACGATATATTTAACGCAGCGGCAATATAATACTAAAAAAGAGGTGGAAAAAGTGATTTATCTTTTAGAAGATGACCCCGGTATCCGTGAGCTTGTAGGATACACCTTAAAAAGCGCTGGATTTGACGCCGAAGCCTTTGCTTTGCCAAGTGAATTTTGGGATAGAATGAAAACACAGTATCCAGATCTGATTTTACTGGATATCATGCTGCCAGAAGAGGATGGGATACAGATTTTGAAAAAACTGCGCAGCGAGACGCCTACCAGAAAAATCCCCGTGATGATGATGACGGCCCGCGGTACGGAATATGATAAAGTAATCGGGCTTGAAAACGGTGCCGATGATTATTTGCCCAAGCCATTTGGCATGATGGAGATGATCGCACGCGTAAAGGCGCTGCTTAGAAGAAGCACGCCGGAGGATGCGCCGGATTACAGCTTTGAAGGGTTGAAGGTCTATCCTGCCCAGCATTTGGTTTTAAGCGGCGGCCAGGCAGTTCCGCTGACTTTAAAAGAATATGATCTGCTGTGTTTTTTAATAAAGAATAAAAATATCGTTTTAACGCGCGAACAGATATTGGATCATGTATGGGGCATGGCGTCGTATAGTGAAAACCGTACCGTTGATGTTCATATCCGAAGCTTGCGAAATAAGCTGGGAGCTTCCGGGGCATATATTGAAACCGTGCGGGGAGTAGGGTATAAATTTAATACTGTAATAAAAAAATAGGAAGATCGATAGAAGAGCAGCCGTATGCGGCTGCTCTTTTTTATATAATTAAAAAATGAACATCGGATATCTTTTTACATTGATTTTACATTTTATAACCTTTTTTTAACCAAACTAAGTATGTGAATTTTATTTTTCCGCTCCATAATGAAAGCGTAGAAAAAAAGAAGGAGAAAAAATGTTATGAAAAAATTTGTTGCAATAGCTGCCACTGTACTTTGCCTGATGGTTGTTTTTTCGGGCTGCGGAAATACCGGCGGCGGAACTGATGACGCTGGAGATGACACGATATCGGTAATTTCCCGGGAAGATGGTTCTGGAACGCGCGGTGCGTTTATCGAGTTGTTTGGCATTGAAGAAAAAGATGCCGAGGGAAACAAGGTAGATAAAACGGTAAAAACCAGCGAAGAAACTAACAGTACCGGTGTTATGCTGACTACAGTTGCAGGAAATAAAAATGCGATAGGTTATGTGTCTTTAGGTTCGCTGGATAATACAGTAAAAGCTGTAAAAATCGATGGTGCCGAGGCAACGGTGGATAATGTAAAAAATGGTACGTATAAAGTGTCAAGACCCTTTAACATTGCGGTAAAAGAGGGACTTAGCGAAGTTGCACAGGATTT
>ERZ1673696.1204-NODE-1204-length-23333-cov-21.882679_pt1 | contig 23333 bp, 24 predicted proteins | sample MGYA00580226_ERZ1673696 | MGnify/ENA primary metagenome ERZ1673696 (study PRJEB41218, sample SAMN15661743) | gut metagenome | host: Homo sapiens | place: Canada: London | collected 2015-08-20/2019-03-30 | study: EMG produced TPA metagenomics assembly of... | reverse complement strand
GGCGTTATCTGCCCGCAGGGCCTGCAGACGCGCGTCGAAGGCGGCATTCAGTGCGTCCGCCTTCGCGGGAAAGCGCCGGGCGGCCGTCGCCCGGAAATCCTTGGCCAGATAGGTATCCTTCATCACTCCTCCTCCCCTTCCGCAATGCGCGTGACCAGCTCGGTCCACTGCGCCGGACACGTCGATAGCATCCGGCGCGCCGAAGGGATAGATCTTCATGCTTTGGCACCTCCGCATTCGGGCTGTTCCTCTTCGCCGGTCCCCTGCAGGATAGCGATGCGGTTGGAGATGTTCCGGATCAGCGGGAGCTTATCGAGCAGCCGGTAGACGGGCACGAAGGCCGCCATGCCTTCGGTCAGGCAGTGCTCGCCCGCAAGCCGGAAGCCCGGCAGCAGGGCGGCGAGCGCCCGGCCGTCCTTGACGCCCCAGGTGAATTTTGCCTTGCTGCCCTCGATCGATTTTTCCTTGAAGCGTTTGACGACCATGGGGTTCATCGTCTCGGTGAACACCGTGGCCGCGGGGAAGCGCCCGGCGATCACGGCGAAGATGCGCTGCACGTCCGCCTGCGTCAGGTACATGGTCAGGCCCTCGATGATGACGAGCGCCGGGCCGGACGGCCCCTCGACCGCCGCGCCCCAATCGTCCATGGCAGACATGGCGAGCTGCGAGATGCTGCCGCTCTCCGGCAGGAGCGCTTCGCGCACCGCGATGGTCTCGGGCAGGTCGAGGTTATACCAGTGGGCATAGCCCTGCATCCGGTAGCAGCGGGTATCGAGCCCGCAGGCGAGATTCATGACAGTCGCGCCGGGATGCGCCGCCAGGTATTCCCCCACCAGCCGGTCGAGCACGATGGTGCGGGCAATGACGCCGCTGTGCATGGCGGCGTCTTTGTCGGCGAGGGAAAAATCGTAGTCCAGACGGCCGATGATCTCCTCGGCCTTCAGATCATGGATCGCGCCGCGCCCGCGACTCTCCTTGCCCCGGGCGTAGACGGTCTGCAGCATGGTCTCCGGCACGCCGGAGAGGGTGATGGTTTCTGCCATATCAGTTCTCCTCCCGTTTGATCTGCCGGCCCGCCCAGACCGCGTTGGCCAGCATCAGCATGCCGCCAAGCATCCCGAGCAGGCAGTCGCGGCGGTAGCGCCGCAGGCTCAGCTGTTCGTTCATACGTTCCGCTCCTCTCCCTTCCGGCAGACGAACCACGCGATGCTCCGGACATTGCCGAGCTGCACCGCGCTGTACATCCCCTGCAGTCTTTCCCGCAGGCTGTCCATGGTCTCATAGGGCGGGGTAAAGAATTTCATCGGTTCATATGCGCGCCGGATGCGCCGGTCTGTCCGCCGGCACGCGCCCGACACGTAAAAGCAGCCGCAGAACGTTCCGCCGGGGCGCAGCATCCGGAAGGTCTCGCGGTAGGCCGCCTCCTTGTCGGGGAAGGCGTGGAAGCCATTGAGCGAAAGTACCGCGTCAAAGCTGCCGTCCTCAAACGGAAGCGCGCCCACATCCCCCTGCCGGAACGAGACGTTCTGCAGTCCCAGCCGGTCCGCTTTTTCCTTCGCCTGCGCCATCATGTCCGGTGAGTAATCGAGGCAGGTGATCTCTGCCTTGGGCAGCGTCTGATAGAGCGGCATGGTGAGGATGCCCGTCCCGACCGGGACCTCCAGTAGCCGCCCGGAAAAATCCTCCGGGATGCCGGACAGGGCTTTTTCCTGATACTCGCTGCACATCTGCTTGTCCATATCCCAGACCAGACGGCACACCAGCCTGCCCGGCAGCGTGGAGCAGGTCATCATGCCGTCGTAAAAGCTGCTGCTGCCCGTCAGGCGGTACGCACTGCGGATCGCTTCTTTTCGTTCCATGCGGCCCTCCTTTTCAGCGCACGAGCAGCGCCATGACGCCCGCGAGGATCGCGGAGATCACGGCCATCCCGGCGGTGCCGAAGAGCCATTTGCGTGCCTTGTCCTTGCCGGTGATATAGGGCTTGAGGTCCTCTGTGCCGGGGATGGTCCAGGCTTTGGTATGGCTGACCCACCAGTCGTCGATGAGGAACCGGTCGATCACGTTCATGACCGACAAAATGACGAGCAGCTGCCAGAAGCCGGGCAGAAAGCCCCGCGCGCCGTTGACCGCGTACACGCAGATCAGCACGTAGGCGATATACCCCGGCATGCAGATGCACTTGAAGCGCAGACTGTTTTTCCGGATGGTTTCGTGGGTCGTAAGGCCCAGCTCGGCGCAGCGGTCCTGCACGTCGGCGTGATAGAGGTGGACCATCCCCACCGCGCCCCTTGCGGATGCCGACCGCGCAGACAAGGACCAGCAGCACGCCAAGGCCCAGCCCCTCCAAAAGTACCTGACCGATCATTTCCGTTTCCTTCTGTGTCTTCATTTTCCCGCTGTTTTGGCCCCTGCGGCAGCCGCTGCTTCTCAGTTAGATATTTCTAACCAGCGCGGCACAAAAAAGCCGCCGCAGGCCTGCCCCGCTCCGGACCGTTTTTTCAAGGGTATTCTAGCACCACCGCGTATCCTTTTCAAGACGGAAAGCGCCCGATCCGCGCCAAAATTTAAAGAAAATCGCCGCAAACCGGGCAGCGCCCGCCCGGGGAGCCGGGCGGGCGCTGCGTCTGTTATGCCAAATAGATTGTATCGAGCAGGCGGATCGCAGAAGGGGTCCGGAAGACGCGCTCGCGCATGGTCTCGATGGCTGGGCGGGCGCAGGCGCCCTCATCCGCGTTGACGAGGAAATCCGCCTCGAGCAGGATCCGGTGGTCCGGGCCGTCCACGTTCGTATCGGTATGGTGGTGCGCAGCCAGCCAGCTGATGCGGTCCACGTCCACGCGGCTGACGGGCAGATCGGCAAAGAACGCCTCCACCAGCGGCGGGCTCTCCAGCTCCTGATGCTTGCCGTTGGTATCGCCGTATTTCTCCCGGCACAGCGGGCAGGCGATGTCATGCACCACGGCGGCCAGCTCCAGCACCTCCTGCGTGTGCCCGTCCAGCCCCTCCAGCTCGCCGATGGTCTTCGCCATGGCCCAGACCTTGAGGAAATGGGCAATATCGTGCCTGTTTCCGTGGTAAAATCCGATCATTTTCCGGGTCGCGGCCGCAACGTTTTTCATCTTGTTCCCTCCTGTCAAAGTGCCGTGCCGGTCTTCGGCACGAAAAAGCGGTGCATGTCCGCATGCTCCAGCTCCAGCAGCTTCACCTTCCGCGCGATCCCGCCGCCGTAGCCGGTCAGGCTTCCGTTCGTGCCGACGACGCGGTGACACGGGATCATCAGCGAGATCGGGTTGTGCCCCACCGCGCCGCCGACGGCCTGCGCGGACATGTTCGCAAGCCCATGCCGTCTGGCGACCTCGGCGGCGATCTGGCCGTAGGTCATGGTGCTTCCGTAGGGGATCGTCAGCATGATCTCGCAGACCTGCCTGCGGAAGGGGGTGGAGTCATACCGCAGGGGCGGCAGGTGATCCGGCGCGCGGCCGGAGAAATAAACGTCCAGCCAGCGTCGGGCGTCCTGGAACAGCGGCCGCTCCTGCCGCTCGGTCTGCCTGGGCAGGATGCTGCCGAAGTGCTTCTGCCCGTTGAACCAGAGGCCGACGATGGCCTCCTCGTCGCACGCCAGCGTGATCGTGCCGAGGGAGGAGAGGTATTCTGTGGTGTAGACCATGTCAGTGCGCCTCCCGTTTGCTTTTCGGCTTGTAGTCCTTCAGCTCCGGGATCGCGCCGCCGGAGACGGCCCAGAGGTAGAGGCTGGCCACGCTGCCGTATGGGCTGTAGCGGCGGCGGTATTTTTCAAACAGCCGGCGGTCGATCGCGCGGTGGTGGTAGACCATGCGCAGGCCGCGCTGGATGGCAAGGTCGTCGTAGCTCAGGATATCCGGGCGCTGCAGGCAGAACAGCAAGATCATCTCCGCCGTCCAGACGCCGATGCCCTTGAGGCTGCTGAGCGCCCGGATGGCGTCTGCGTCGCGCATGTGCGCCACGGCGTCCAGATCAAATGCGCCGGTATGGACCTTTTCGGCGAAGTCCGTGATGTATTCCGCCTTGCGGAAGGTCATGCCGAGCGACTGCAGCTCTGGCACGCCCGCAGCTAAGATCGTTTCCGCGCTGACTGCCCCCAGCGCATCCTGCATCCGCTGCCAGATGGTCGCCTGGGCCTTCATGGAGATCTGCTGACCGATGATGTGGTGGATGACGGCGGAAAACAGGTCCGGATCCACCGCGCGGTCGACGTGCCTGATGCGGTCGATGACCTCGCCGAGCCGCTTGTCCTTTTTCCGCAGCCAGGCAAGCTCCGTCTCTCCATATGCAAAAAACATAGCTGTCACCCCTTACAGATTTTTCAGGATCAGCGAAATGCCGGACAGCACCAGCAGGATGGACGTGATCTTTTTGACGAGCGATTCATTCATGCGGCTGCTGCACTTCATGCCGAGGAACAGCCCTGCGAGCGCGAACGGGAGCAGCAGTAGGGCGGTTTTCAGGGTGTCGAATGTCAGCAGGCCCAATGCGCTGTAAAGCACGATGCGGAACGTATTGTCCACGATAAATACCGCGCTGATATTTGCCTTGAACGAACCGCCGTCCTCGGTCACGCGGCTGACATAGGCGGCCAGCAGCGCGCCCACGCCGAACAGACCGCACAGCACGCCCGCCGTCACGCCGATGATCGCCAGCACGATTTTAGAGGAGCGCAGACGCTTTTTGCTGTACTCCCGCGAAAACATTTCCGCGCCCAAGGCCGCTACAACCACGCCGAACAGCACCTTGACGGCTCTGGCGTCCACATGCTTGAGCAAAAACGCGCCGGGGATGCTGCCCGCCAGCACCAGCGCCGCCAGCGGAAGATAGACCTTCGGGTCAAGGCTCCTGCGGTTCTTCCACGTCAGGATCAGGTTGGTCGGATAGCCCAGCAGCAGGTCGATCGGAGAAATATTGGCGTTGGCTACGCCGAAGCTCAGGATCGACGTAAACACCAGCGTATTGGCAAAGCCGCACAGGCCCTTGATAAAATAAGCGGCCACCGCCGCGAGGATCCATAAGTACATGATCGCTGCCCCTCTGTTTTTACATTGTATCATGCTTTTCTGTGAAATGCTTTGCAAAAACGGAAATCCAATTCGATAGAAAAACCATATCGCCGCTTTCCTTTGTATTATAGCGCAGCGGCGCGGGCATTGCTATCTCAAATATGCAGAGCTCCGCCGGGGTGCGGCGGTTTGACTTTCGGGCGGGCGTCTGCTATACTGTGGTTAAATATATTTAACCAAAAAAAGGAGGCAATGGTCATGGAAGCCTTCTATGGGATCCTGATCCCGTTTCTCGGCACGTCGCTGGGGGCGGCGTGCGTGTTCTTCTTGAAAAAAACGCTCAGCGACGCGGTGCAGCGCGCGCTGACCGGCTTTGCCGCGGGCGTGATGGTGGCGGCGAGCGTGTGGAGTCTGCTGATCCCGGCCATTGCGCAGTCGGCGGCGCTGGGCCGGTGGTCGTTTCTCCCGGCGGCGCTGGGGTTCTGGGTCGGCATTTTGTTTTTGCTGGCGCTGGACCACATCATCCCGCATCTGCACGCGAAAAGCGGGCAGGCCGAGGGGCCGAAGAGCCGCCTGCAGCGAACGACGATGATGGTGCTGGCCGTGACGCTCCACAACATCCCGGAGGGCATGGCGGTCGGCGTGGTGTACGCGGGATATCTGTCCGGACAGGCGCAGATCACGGCGGCGGGCGCGCTGGCGCTCTCGCTCGGCATTGCCATCCAGAACTTCCCGGAGGGCGCGATCATCTCCCTGCCGCTGCGCGCGGAGGGAATGAAAAAATCCAGAGCGTTTCTGGACGGCGTGCTCTCCGGCGTGGTGGAGCCGATCGGGGCGGTCCTCACGATCCTCGCGGCGCGGCATGTCATCCCGGCGCTGCCGTATCTGCTGAGCTTTGCGGCGGGCGCGATGCTCTACGTTGTGGTCGAGGAGCTGATCCCCGAGATGTCGCAGGGGACGCACACCAACGTCGGCACCATTTTCTTCGCCATCGGCTTCAGCCTGATGATGGTGCTGGACGTGGCACTGGGGTAACAAAAAGATAACAAAAAAACAGGCGGCGCACCCGGGCGGGTGCGCCGCTTATTTTATGCCTTCCGGTGCAGGACGCGGTAGACGTAGTCCATATCGAGGCCCTGACGGACGGCGTCCGCCAGCAGGTCGTACTGCCGCTCCTTGTAGGCCTGCGCATCGAAGCTGCCGAGGGCCGACGCGTCGATCCCGCGGCGCGCGCAGAGCGCGCAGAGGATGGCATCGGCGACGCCCGGCGCGTCGAACACGCCGTGGATATAGCTGCCGTAGACGCTGCCGGACCCGGCCAGCGGCGGCATGGCCGACGCGCTCTGGCCCATATGGATCTCGTAGCCCTCGTAGCCGAGGCCGTTGAGGCCGGAGAGCAGCCCCTGCACGCCGGAAAACGTGCCGGCAGTCTGCCGCTGGACCTTTTCGCCGTGGAAGACGGTGTCCATGTCCAGAAGCCCCAGCCCGCGGATCTGCGTCAGGCCCGCGGCCTCCACGCCGTCCGGGTCCGAGACGCTGCGGCCCAGCATCTGATAGCCGCCGCAGACGCCGAAGACGGGCGTGCCGCGCGCGGCCTCCTTGCAGATGGCAGCCTCGAGCCCAGACTGGCGGAGCCAGCTGAGGTCGGCGATGGTGCTCTTGGTGCCGGGCAGAAGGATCATATCCGGCGTGCCGAGCTCGCCGACGGAGGAGATATAGCGCAGCGAGACGTTCGCATAGCGCTCAAAGGGAGAAAAATCAGTAAAATTGGAGATGCGCGGCAGGCGGATCACGGCCAGGTCCAGGAGCTTGCGCCCCGCGGTTCGGGAAAAACGCTCGGTGAGGCTGTCTTCCTCATCGATATCCACCCGCGTGTAGGGCACGACGCCCGCCACCGGCACGCCGCAGAGCGCCTCGAGCTGCCTTAGGCCCGGCTCGAGGATCGCGCGGTCGCCGCGGAATTTGTTGATGATGGTGCCCTTGACCCGCGCACGCTCGTCCGATTCCAGCAGGGCGATGGTGCCGTAGAGCTGGGCGAAGACGCCGCCGCGATCGATATCGCCGATCAGCAGCACCGGCGCGTCCACCAGCTTCGCAAGGCCCATGTTGACGAAGTCGTCCTGCTTGAGGTTGATTTCCGCCGGGCTGCCCGCGCCCTCGATGACGAGCACGTCGTATTCCCTGTCCAGACCCGCGTAGGCATCCAGTACGGCCGGGAGGAATTCACGCTTGCGGCGGTAATACTCCATCGCGCGCATGTTGCCCACGACCTGCCCGTTCACGATCACCTGGCTGCCGACGTCGGTCGTCGGCTTCAGGAGGATCGGGTTCATGCGCACGTCGGGCACAAGGCCCGCGGCCTCGGCCTGCACGACCTGCGCACGGCCCATCTCGCCGCCCGCGGCGGTGATGAACGAGTTGAGGGCCATATTCTGGCTCTTGAAGGGCGCGACACGATAGCCGTCCTGCTTAAAGATCCGGCAGAGGGCGGCGGCGAGCAGGCTCTTGCCCGCGTTGGACATCGTCCCCTGCAGCATCAGATTCAGCGCCATGACAGTTCCTCCATCCCGCGCCGCAGAGCGTCCAGCAGCGCTTCATTTTCTTCCGGCAGCCGCACCGCCGTGCGGTACCAGCCCTCGCCGAGTCCGGGGTAATTCGCACAGCTGCGGATGGCGATCTTCTGCCGCAGCAGCGCGGTGTCCAGCCCGGCTGGGCCGCGGAACAGCAGATAATTGGCCTGCGACGGGCAGACCGTCAGGCCGAGGGCCGTGAGGTCCGCGGTGAGCACGGCCCTTTGCGCCGCGATCAGCGGGCGGGCCTTTGCCGGCCAGTCCGGCTCGCGCAGGGCGGCAAGCGCCGCCGCCTGCGCCGGGACCGAGACGTTCCACGGCTGCGAGCAGGCGGACATTTTCTCGAGCAGCTGCCTGTCCGCCGTCAGGCAGTAGCCCGCGCGCACGCCCGCAAGGGCGTAATTTTTGGTGAACGCCTTCAGGATCAGCAGGTTCGGATATGCCTCCAGCAGGTCCTTGGCGCTCGCCGCATCCGTAAAGTCCAGAAAGCACTCGTCGAGCAGCACGCGCGTGCCCTGCGCACGGCAGATGCGCAGCGCGGCCCGCAGAAGCTCGCGCGGAAGAAGCACGCCGGTGGGGTTGTTGGGCGTGCACAAGAACAGCACGTCCGGCTTCCGCTCCTTTAAAAAGGCGAGCAGCCCCTCGTCCGGCAGGAAGTCCGGCGCGCGGAGCGGATATTGCGCGAGCTGCGCGCCGAAATGCGCGGCCGCCGTGCGGTATTCCGAGAACGTCGGCGCGGGCTCGGCCGCCAGACGCGGGCGCAGGGCGTCGCAGTAGGCATAGATGAGCTCCGCCGCACCGCCGCCGCAGAGTACATACGGCTGCGGCACGCCCTCGTGCGCGGCAATGGCCGCGGTCAATGCGCGGCAGTAGGGATCCGGGTACTGCCGCACCTGTGCGGCCGCGACGCGGATCGCCTCGACGACGCCTGGCGGCGTGCCGAGCGGATGGACATTGGAGGAAAAATCGAGCGTGACGGCGGCGCCGTAGACGTCGCCGCCATGCAGATTTTGCGTGTTGTAGAGCATAGGCTGGTCTCCTTCGTCAGCGGTTACAGAGGAAGATGCAGAGCGCTTTGACCCCTGCGCACGCGAGCAGGGCAAGGATGGCCGCGGCCGTCATCAGCCGGCAGGCGCGCGGGATATCGTCCGGCTCAATGGCGCGGCGCTCGTCGCCGATATACGGTTTTTTGTGCAGGACGCCGTGGTACCACGCGTCGCCCGCGAGGCGCAGGCCGAGCAGGCCCGCGCAGACCGACTCCGTCTGCGCGGAGTTCGGGCTCGCGTGCCGGTATCGGTCGCGCCGGAAGATGCGCCAGCCGTTCTTCGCGTCCAAGCCCAGAATCGCGCCCGCGGCCAGCAGAAACAGCGCCGACAGCCGCGCGGGGATGAAATTCAGCACATCGTCCGCCTTCGCCGGGACGAGGCCGATATTTTTATACGGAGGCTCCACATAGCCGAGCATCGAGTCCATCGTGTTGACGGCCTTGTAGAAAAAGCCCAGCGGCGCGCCGCCGAGCGCGAGATACAGAAGCGGCGCGATGACGCCGTCGGACGTGTTTTCCGCCACAGTCTCGACGGCGGCCCGGGTGACGCCCGCGGCATCCAGCCGTGCGGTATCGCGGCCGACGATCATGCTTACCGCCTGCTGCGCGGCAGAGAGGCTTCCCGTCTGCAGGGCGGCATAGACGCGCATGCTCTCCTCCCGCAAAGATCTGACCGCGAGGACCTGCCAGCACATCACGCTCTCGAGCGCGAGGCGCAGATAGACGGACACCCGCTGCGCGCCATAGAGGATGAGCGCCGGGAGCCCTGCCGAGACGAGCACCGTGCACAGCCAGATGCACGCACCCGCGAAGATCTCGCCGCGCGCTGTCTTGGGAAACAGTGCGCGGAACCGCCGCTCGAGCAGCGAGATCAGCTTGCCGATCCCGACAACGGGGTGCGGCAGCCCATGCGGGTCGCCCACGATAAGATCGATGCCGAAGCCGATCAAAAGGGCGAAAAGGGACCATTTCAAGGCGTGTTTCCTCCATTCTGCAGCGTAAAGATGTAGATGGGGTTCTGTCCGGCCATCAGGTGATAGGGCCCCGCCGCGCGGGCTTTGGCGATGGACAGCGAGACGCATTCGCAGAACTCGAATTCCCGCATGCACGCCGTCAGCGCGGCAGCGGATTCGAGCGTGACGGCCGTCGCCACGATGCGCACGTGCGGATTTTTTTCGAGCAGCAGCTGCAGGATCTCGCGCACCTGCCCGCCGGTACCGCCGAGGAAGGCGTGCGTCGGCGCGGGCAGATCGCGGCAGGCCTCCGGCGCGCTGCCGGAGACAAGGCACAGGTTTTCCGCGCCGAAGGCGGCGCGGTTCTGCTCCAGAAGCGTCAGCGCGTCCGCCTCGCGCTCGATGGCCCAGACGCTGCCGCGCGCAGCCTGCAGCGCCATCTCGATGGCGACCGAGCCGGTGCCCGCGCCCACGTCCCAGCAGACGGCGCCCGCCGTCAGCTGCAGCTTGGACAGGCAGACGCTGCGCACCTCGCTCTTGGTCATGGGCACAACGTGGCCGGGAGCGAGGCTTCTTTGAAAGCGCTCGTCCGGCAGGCCGTGGGTGACGACGGCGTCGGGCGACGGATTTTCGAGCAGGGCGACACTGAGCTTGTCGAAGGTCTGCTCCGCCAGCTCCGCGGCCGTGCCGCGGGTGATGCGCTCATCCGGGTAGCTCAGCCGTTCGCCGACGCTGACGCGGACCTGACCAAGTCCGGCTCCGGTGAGCCTCTGGCAGAGGGCGGCCATGCCGCCCTCGCCGCCGACGAGGACGAATACGGTTTTGTTCCGGCGCACGTCCGGGACGATATCGTGCACCCGGCCGTGGAGGCTGACGGGCACAACGGACTCATAGCTGACGCCGAGGCGGGCACAGAGATAACTGAGCGAGCTCAGGCCCGGAAGGACGGTCGTTTCGCAGTCCTGCAGCAGCGGCAGGAGCTTCTTCGTGCCGCTGAAAAAGCCGGTGTCGCCCGACATGACGACGGTGAAGCGGCGGCACTGCGGGTGCTCGCGGATGCGATCTGCGATCGCCTCCGGCGCGATGGCGTCCAGCGCCAGCTGGCCGGGCCGGGCGACGGCCTCCAGCATCCGCCGTGCGCCGATCAGCGCGTCCGCCGCACGGATCGCCGCGCGGACCTCGCCGGTCTGCGCGGCCTCGCTGCCGGGGCCGATGCCAACGACTGTCACCTGCGGGCGGCAGGAAAAGCCGAAGCGGGCGCACAGGGCGCCGATGGTCTCAGGAAGCGAGCTTCCCGTCTCCTGCGTGGGGCGGCCGATGACGAGCAGACGCGCCCCGGCGTGCCTGGCCGCGGCGGCCTTTTCCTGAAAGCCGCCGGCCGCGCCGCCGTCTTTGGTGACGAGCCAGCGCGCGCCCGTCCTATGCAGCATGGCCTCGTCCATCTCCCGGGAGAACGGGCCCTGCAGGGCAAAAATATGGGACGGGCTGAGCCCCGCCGCGCCGCAGGCCTCCAGCGAAGCGGGCAGCGGCAGCACGCGCGCCCAGCAGCGCGCGGCAAAGTCCGGCAAAGCGGCAAATTTCGATAATTCCTTGCTGCCGGTCGTGAGGAGGATGTTCCCCTCCGTGCCGGACAGGAAGCGGACGGCTTCGTCCGTATTCTCTGCGAACACCGCGTCCTCCGGCGCTTCAGACGCGCCGCGCAGCAGCCGCCAGTGCTCTACTCCGGCCGCTTCGCAGGCGGCCGCGATGCTCTTGGTGATCGACGCGGCGTAGGGATGCGTGGCATCGATCACCAGATCAAAGCGTTCGGCCTGCAGCAGAGCTCCGATCTCCCCGACCGGCATGGGCCGGGCCGAGACGGTCAGGTTTTCGCCCTCCGGCAGGAGGGTCTGGCCGTATTCCGTGGCGACGCAGGCCGTCACGCGGCAGGGCTGCGTATTTAAAAATTCGACCAGCTCGCGGCCCTCCGTCGTGCCGCCGAAGACGCAGAGCTTATACATCGCGGTATCCCCTCGGTGTGATAAAATTCCCGCCGACCGCCTGCGCGGCGGCGTTGCCGATAAAGACGGTGCAGAACATGTCGGCCTGCGCCGTTTTGAGTTCGCCGAGCGTCAGCACGCGGCGGCTCTCGCCCTCGCGGCCGATGCAGCGGACGATGCCGCAGAGCCGGTCCTCCGGCAGTACGCGGAGCAAAATCCCGCACGCGCGGTGCAGGTGCTCCGGCCGGCCGTGGCTGGCGGGGTTATATAAGACGATGGTCAGATCCGCCTCAGCGGCGCACAGCAGCCGCTTTTCGATCGTTTCCCATGGCGTGAGGCGGTCGGAGAGGCTGACGACGGCAAAATCATGCGTCAGCGGCGCACCCAGCAGCGCGCCGCCGCTGCACGCGGCGGTGAGGCCCGGGATGGCCTCCACCTCCGGCTCCTGCGCCTCGCCGCGCAGCTGATAGACCAGCGCGGCCATGCCGTAGATGCCGCTGTCGCCGGAGCAGACCAGGCAGACGGTCTTCCCTGCCGCGGCCAGCTCGAGCGCCATGCGGCAGCGCTTGGCCTCCTGCGTCATGGGGGTGGCAAGCAGCTCTTTGCCGGGATAGCGGTCCTTGACCAGGTCGACGTAGACCGGGTAGCCCACGATCACGTCGCACGCGGCCAGCGCGCGGTCGGCGCGGATGGTCATATTTTCAAAGTTGCCGGGGCCGATGCCCACGATCTGTACCTTACCCAAAGCGTACCTCCCAAGGTTCCTCGGCGACGGCGACGGTCACGCCGCCCAGCGCCTGTTTTTGCACCAGCAGCCGCCCGCCGCCATAGAGCGCCGCGCGCTCACAGACGTTATCCACGCCCGTGACGGAGGCAACGAAGTTCGAGCCCGTAAAGCTGCCCGGTACGGCGCGCAGCTGCGCTGCGGAATAAAACCGGGCCTGCCAGCCGTTTGCGCGGCAGGCGGCGAGCAGCCCCGGCTCGTCCTGCTTGAGGTCGATCGACGAGACGCCGGAGATGGCGGCCAGCGCCAGCCGGTTCTCCCGGAAGACCTGCCGGACGGCAGCCTCGATGGCCGCCTGCTCCGTCCCGCGGCGGCAGCCGAGGCCGACGCGGAGCTTTCTGGGGATGAGGCGGAGCGTCACGCCGAACGGCGATTCGGTCCGGCAGCCGATGTAGACGCCGAACGGCCCCTCCGCCGCGGCAACCACGCCGCCGGGCAGGGGCGGGCAGACCGGAAACTCGCTGCAAAGCGGCAGATCGTGCTCCAAAATTTCAGCCGCGAAGCGTTTGGCAAGCGCAAAGTCTTCGATCGCGCAGCCGTTCTGCGCGGCCCAGGCATCGACGGCGAATTTCCCGTTCACGTCCGTCGCGGTGGTGATGACGGCCGCCGCGCCGAGGGCGCCGGCCAGACGCGCGGCCAGCGCGTTCGCGCCGCCGATGTGGCCGGAGAGGAGCGGAATGACGAAGCTTGCACGCTCGTCGAGGCACAAAACGGCCGGGTCCGTTTTTTTATCGCGGACGAAGGGCGCGATGCTCCGCACCGCGACGCCGCAGGCGCCGACAAAGATCAGCGCGTCCATATTGGCAAAGGCCTCGCCATAGACGCCCGCGTCCAGCGCGGCAAAGCCCGGCGCTTCGAGCCGGGGCGGCGCATAGCAGCAGCGCTCCGCCTCCGGCAGAGCCCGGCAGACGCGCCCGGCCGTCCGGCAGCCCGCGCGGGTGTAGGCAAAGACGGCGAGCTTCATTGCGTCGCCTCCCGGAATTCGGTCGTGAAGCCCGGGTGGTACAGGAGCGACCGCAGATAGGTGTCTCCCAGACACCCGCCCACGACGATCAAAGACGTCTTGGTCAGGCCGTTTTCCGTCACGGTCCTGTGGAGCGTGCCGACGGTGCAGCGGAAGATCTTCTCCTCCGGCCACGTCGCCTTGTACACGACGGCGGCCGGGGTCTGCGCTTCATAGCCGCCCGCGAGCAGGTCCTCCTGCAGCTTTTCGGTAAGCGAGGTGCTGAGGAAGAGCACCATCGTCGCCCGGTGGGCGGCCAGGGCGCGGATGGACTCGCGCGCCGGGACGGGCGTGCGGCCCGCCGCTCTTGTTATAATAACCGTTTGGCTGACATCCGGCAAGGTGTATTCTGCTTTTAATGCCGCGGCCGCGCCGCAGAAGGCACTCACACCCGGGCAGACGTCATAGGCGATGCCGAGCGCTTCCAGCTCGTCAAACTGCTCACGTACCGCGCCGTAGATGCTGGAGTCGCCGGTGTGCAGGCGGACGGTCGTCTTCCCCGCCGCTTCGGCGGCGCGGATGACGGCGATGACCTCCTCGAGGGTCATTTTCGCGCTGTTATGGATCTCGCAGCCCGGCTTCGTGTAGGACAAAAGCGCCGGGTTCACCAGCGAGCCCGCGTAGATGACCACGTCCGCCTCGCCGAGGAGCCTTGCCCCGCGCACGGTGATGAGATCGGCCGCGCCGCTCCCGGCGCCGACAAAATGTACCATTTCAGTTCTCCTTTATTTTCTCCAACAGAGCCTGCGCCTGTGCGGTCTGGCACAGGCGGCCGTATTCCTTTGAAAAAACGATCGCGCCGGCGGCCATCGGCCCGCATTTGTGCTGCAGCTGGACCTCGATGCGCTCTGCCAGCCGGGAAAGAAGCGGCGCATACAGCCCCTCCTCCCGCAAGATGCGCAGCGCGTCGTCGCACATGACGCAGGACAACAGCTCCTGCGTCTTCTCCTGCCGCAGCCCCAGCGCCGCGGCGTGGGCGGCCAGCAGCTCCATGCGGCAGTCGCCGAAGCGGGAGTGCGTGTTCCACATCCCGCCCGCGAGCTTCACGAGCTTGCCGATATGCCCGACGAGCAGCGCGCCCCGGAAGCCCAGCTCCCGGCAGCTTTCCAGCGCGTCGCCGATAAAGTTGCTGGTCAGGACGGCCGTCTTCGGGTCGAGGCCGATGGAGCCGCGGATGTAGTCCGCGCCGTAGTTGCCGGGGGTCAGCAGGATATAGTCGGCCCCGTCCGCCCGCCGCTGGCGCAGCTCGACGCGGATGGTATCGACGAGCGCCTGCTCGCTCATGGGCTCGACGATGCCGGTCGTGCCGAGGATGGAGATGCCGCCGGTGATGCCGAGGCGGGGATTGAAGGTCTTCTGGGCCAGCGCCTCGCCCTCCGGCACGGAAATGACGACCGACAATCCGCCGGGAAACTCGCACAGGCGCATGATCGCCTGCACGTTTTCCTCGATCATGCGGCGGGGGACGGAATTGATGGCCGCCGCGCCCACCGGCTGGTCGAGCCCGCGCTTTGTGACGCGGCCGACGCCCGCGCCGCCGTCGATCGTGACGCCGGGCGCGTCGGTCTTCTGCACGCGGGCGAAGATCAGCGTATCGCGCGTCACGTCGGGGTCGTCGCCGCTGTCCTTGCGGATGGCGCAGGAGACGAAGTCCGCGCCGCGGGCCGTCTGCAAAACCGGCAGCGTCAGGGCGATGCCCTTGGGCGTCAGCAGGTCGACCGTCGGGGCATCCCGGCCGGTCAGCAGCATATAGGCCGCGGCCTTTGCCGCCGCGGCGGCGCAGGAGCCGGTTGTATAGCCGAGACGGAGCTTTTTTCCGTCCTTGACGATGTATTCCTCCATGTTATCGCCGGATCTGGTAGAGCAGGGCGTTGCAGATGGCGGCGGCGACATTGCTGCCGCCCTTGCGCCCGCGGGCAACGATATAGGGCGCGCGGCCGCCCTCGATGATCAGCTCCTTGCTCTCGACCACGTTCACGAAGCCGACCGGCACGCCGATCAGCAGCGCGGGCCGGAGCAGCTCCGCCGCCATGAGCGCGTCGAGCGACACCAGCGCCGTCGGCGCGTTGCCGATGGCGAAGATGCAGGGCTTTTTGAGCTGCGCGGCCTTCTCCATCGAGACCCAGGCGCGGGTCACGCCGCGCAACTTTGCCTCGGCTGCGACGTCGGGGTCGGACATGAAGCAGTGGACCTCGCCGCCGAGGGAGGCGAGGATGGTCTTATTGATCCCGGCCTTCGCCATCTGGGTATCGGTGACGATATCGCAGCCGGACCGCAGGGCTTCGAGCCCTGTCTGCACGGCGTGGGGCGAGAAGACGAGGTTGTCGGCGTAGTCAAAGTCCGCGGTGGTGTGGATGGCGCGCTTGATGACAGGCGCGTTTTCCGGGTCGAGTTTCCGGTCGCCCAGAAGCTCGGTGATGATCTCGAAGCTGCGCGCTTCGATGTCCATGGGTCTGCAGGTCTCAAGCATGGCGGTGCTTCTCCTTTCGGCAGGCGGCGAGAAAATTCGCGGCGAAGGCCGGATTCGCGTAAAAGTGGAAATGCGGGTAGCCCGCATAGAGCGTCCCGGTCGCGTGGACGCAGGGCCAGCGGCGGCCGGAGGGCTTTTCGGCCAGGAAGGCCTCGCCGGGGTCGTCCGCGTCCCAGCGGTGAAATTCGTGCGCGGCGATCGACTCGCCCGCGCGGCAAAGAAGATTGTCCCGCTGCGCGGTCAGCGTCAGGTAGCCGAAGCGCGTGAGCTTCCCGGCGTCAAAACTGCGGCCGGGGATCGCGCCGGCCATCGGATGATCGCCGATGGCGTCCAGCAGGTACATGAACCCGCCGCACTCGGCGATGCAGGGCACGCCTTTCTGCACGGCGGCGCGGACGCTTTCGCGCATGGAGGCGTTTTCGCTCAGCTGCGCGGCGGAAAGCTCCGGATAGCCGCCGCCGAGGTACAGCCCGTGCAGCCCCTCCGGCAGCACCGGGTCCTCCAGCGGGCTGAAGGGCACGAGCTCCGCGCCGAGCGACGATAACAGCGCGAGGCTGTCTTCATAGTAAAAGCAGAACGCCCGGTCGCGCGCCACGCCGATGCGGACGGGCTCGCCCGCTTCCGGCAGCGGCGGTGGGCAGACAGTAAGGGGCGGCGCTTCGTCTGCCAGACGCAGAAGCAGGTCCAGATCGATGCTCATTTCCGCCTGGGCGGCGAGGCGCTGCAGCTTTTCGCGCAGGTCCGCCACCTCCGCAGCCGTGACGAGGCCGAGGTGGCGGCTTTCGAGCGTGCATGCCGGCAGGCGCGGCAGATAGCCGCAGGCTTTGATGCCGAAACGCGCTTCGAGCTCTTCGGCCAGCGGCGCGTAGCTCATGGCCGTGCAGCCGTTGAGGATGACGCCGCGGATCCCGCTGTGCGGCTGGAACTGCAGAAAGCCCTGCACCGCGGCCAGCACGGACAACGCCGCGCCGCGCGCGTTCACGACCAATATCGTGGGGCTGGCGGTCTTCTGCGCAGTCTCCCAGGTGCTCGCGCGCGTGGTGGTGAGGCCAAGGCCGTCATAGTAGCCCATGACGCCCTCGATGATGGTGACGGCGCAGCCCGCGGCGTTCTGCGCGAGCAGATACCGGAGCGTCGCCTCGTCAAAGAAAAAGGGGTCGAGATTCGCGCTTTTCGCGCCGATGATGCGGCTGTGGAACATGGGGTCGATGTAATCCGGGCCGCATTTGGCCGCGGCGACGCTCAGCCCCCGGTTTACCAGCGCCTGCAGAACGGCGCAGGTCACGGTCGTCTTCCCGCAGCCGCTGTTCGTCCCGGCGATCACGAGCCGGGGTAGCTTCTGTTCCATGGTCCTCCCTACGGTACGAGATCCAGCGTGGAGAAGCAGGGGTCGTACCGCCCCGGCTCCATGTGGTAGAGCTTTGCGATGTAGTCGCGCGTGAAGATCTCCTCCGGCGGGCCGACGCGGTCGATGTGGTCGCCCGCGACGCACACGACGGTGTCGGACACGCGCCGCGCCAAATCCAGCTCGTGCAGCGACATGAGCACAGCCAGATCCTCCTCGCGCACCATGCGCTTGAGGATGGTCAGCAGCTCCAGCTTATAGCGGATATCGAGATAGCTCGTCGGCTCGTCGAGCACGATGAGCTCCGGCTGCTGGCAGAGCGCGCGGGCGAGCAGGATGCGCTGCCGCTGCCCGTCGCTGACAGCCTGGAAGGGCCGGTCGGCAAAGGCCTCCGCGTCGGTGCGGCGCAGGCTCTCGTCCACGATCTTTCTGTCTTCCGCGGTCAGGATGCCGAGCTTTCCCGTATAGGGATAGCGGCCGCTGCTGACCACGTCGCGGCAGGTCATGAGCTCCGGGTTCATGCGGGCGGTCATGAGGATGGCCATGCGGCGGGCGATGGCGTTGCGGCTGCGCGCGCGCAGCTCCTCGCCGTCCAAATACGCGGCGCCGCCGATGCGCGGCAGCTGCCCAGCGATGGTCTTGAGGATGGTCGACTTGCCGGAGCCGTTCGGGCCGATGAGCGTGACGATCCTCCCGCGCTGCACGGCAAGTGAAATTTCGCCGATCAGGGTCTTGCCCTGATAGCCGACGGCAAGGTCTTCTGTCTGCAGATAGGCTTCCATGTTATCCCGCCTTTCTGTGGATCATCATGTAGATGACGATGGGCGCGCCGAACACGGCCGTCACGGAGCTGATGCTGACCTCGGTCGGCGCGAAGGCCGTGCGGGCGATCAGATCGCAGAGCAGGCAGAACGCGCCGCCGCCGAGGAAGGACGCCGGGATGAGGATGAGCGGCTCGGCCGTCCCGAACAGGGATTTCATGAGGTGCGGCACGGCGATGCCGACAAAGGAAATGGGTCCGGAGAACGCCGTCACGCAGGCGGACAGGACGCTCGAGAGCAAGATCAGCGCCGTGCGGAACGCGCGCAGGTGGACGCCCATGTTCTGCGCGTACACCTCGCCCAGCTGGTAGGCCCGGATGGGCTTCGAGAGGAAAAAGGCCAGCACCAGCGCCGCGCCGCAGACCAGCACCATGGTCCGCACGTTCTCCCAGCTCATGCCGGAGAACGAGCCGAGCGACCAGTTGTGCAGGTTCACGATGTTGGAATCGTCGGCGAAGGTGACGATGAAATCGGTCAGCGCCGTGCAGATATAGCCGATCATGACGCCGCAGACCACGAGCAGGCTCATGCGCCGGACCTTCCTGGAGATCGCCAGCACGAAGCCCATCGAGAGCATCGCGCCCGCGAACGCCGCCGCGATCAGCACTGCCGGCGTGGACACCAGCCCCCGGCTGAGCAGCGTGACCATGGTGACCGACACCGTCAGCTTCGCGCCGGACGAGATGCCGAGGACGAAGGGGCCGGCGATGGGGTTATGAAAAAACGTCTGCAGCAGATACCCCGAGACCGATAGAGCCCCGCCGAGGATCAGCGCCGCCAGCAGCCGCGGCAGGCGGATCTGCAGCAGGATCCTGCGCTGCGAGAGCTCTCCCCCGCCCTGCAGGATCGTCCATATTTCTGACGCGGGGAGCCGGACGCTCCCCGCGAGGATGTTCCAGATCAAAAAAATCAAAAGCAGCAGAAGGAGCAGCAGAAAACCGCCCCATGTCCGTAGTCTCCGGGTCTTTTCCATACTGCTCCTCCTGTATTATGATAGTTTCCGCAGGAACCGCAGATCGCCCGCGTCCTTGTCGTTCAGAACGGCGTGGACGTCGAGGATCAGATCGCCGAGCGCGAGCGATTCCTGATAAAAGTTTTTGGTGATGCACCAGACATTGCCGGTCTGCACGGCCTTAAAGTCCGCGAGCAGCGGGCTTTTGGCCAGCAGGGCGTCCAGCGAGTCCAGCTCGCCGTCGATGGTGCTGTTGTAGATGAGCACGTCCGCGTCCGCCGCGGCGTCGTAGAACGATTCCATCTGGATGGTCATGGTCGAGAGGGCGTTTTCCTCGCCGCTCTCGTCGAACGAGACGTAGTCGCCGCCCGCCATCCGGATGGCCTTGGCGATATAATCGCCGGATTTGCGCACGTTGACCGCGCCGGCCGAGGTGATGTAGAAGAAGGCGACGGTCTTGCCCGCCGGCTCCTGCGCGAGCACGGGCTGCAGATCCTGCAGCAGCGCGTCATAGGCCGCGCAGGCCGCATCTTCCTTGCCGACCAGCGCGCCGTAGAGCTTCAGCCATTCTATGCGGCCGAGGGGGTCCGATTCGTAGCTCGAGCGCTCGATGAGCACGGGCACGCCGACCGACTCCAGCTGCTCGACGACCCCCGGCGTGTGATAGATCATGGTGTTTTCGATCGCAAGATTGCAGCCTTCTGCCAGGATGGTCTCATAGTCGGGCGCGGAATATTTTCCGGCGTAGACCATGGTCCCGGCCTGCATGGCGGCTTTCGCCTCATCAATATACCAGTCCGACTCCTTCTGGCCGCTGAGCGCGATGCGGTCCACGGCGTCAAGCGCCCGGAAAAAGTCCATCGCCGCCGTGGCGACGAGATAGATATGGTCCAGCGGCTGCTGCAGGACGGTCACGTCCTCCGGCACGCCCGCCGGGACCGGCGCACTCTCGGCCACGAGCAGAAACGTCTGATCCTCGCCGATGGTGATGCGCGTATAGTCCTCGCCCGCGTAGGAAACCGTGAACTGCTTGGCGTAGGAGAGGGGCAGCGCACGGTCAAACGTCAGGCTGTCCCACGTAACTATGGCCGCGGGCTGCTCCGGTGCGGGCTGCTCGGCCGGGGCCTTCTGCGGGGCGGCGCAGCCGCACAGCATCAAAAGCGCCAGCAGCAGCGCAAGGATCCGCGGCTTCATTCGTCCGCCGCCTGCAGGCTGGCAGACGAGAAGTTCAGGGTGTATTCGATCTCATGGGGCGTGCTCATGGCGGTGGTGTCGCCGATGACGGTCAGGTCGGTGTCAAAGGCCTCGACGGGGATCTCGAACGTCGAGCCGGGCTCCGTCGACAACACGTCATAGCGTTCGCCGTTTACCAGCATATAGTCATACTTGCTGCTGCTCCAGACGATCGCGGCGGTGGCCGCGCCGTCCTGCACGGTCAGGGTGCAGGGCGAAAGGACCTGCGCCTTGCCGGAGCCGCCCGCGAATGTGAGCTCGGCCGTGTAGACGCCGTCGGCCAGGCCGAGGTCCTGAACGGTCTTCCCGGCTTCCGCAGCGGGAACGGGGTCGGTGACGGAGACCTTATGGTCGTACCAGACGCCCTTCTTGCCGATGAGGGCGACGTCAAACTCCGTATCCAGCGCGGGGACGGGGATGTCGAAGCCGTAGACCTCGTCGGACAGGCCGTCGGAATAGGTGACGGTGTCGGTCGTGGGCTGCAGGAGCTCCGCGCCGTCCTTCTGCGCATCCTCGGCCAGACCATAGAACAGGTTGACGATGCTCTTGGACGCGAGGCTGACATGGATGGTCATGCTGCCGTCCTTGACGGTCAGCGTGCCCTTGCCGTCACAGGCCTCGTTCGCGTGGAACATGCTGCTGTCGGTGTTGAATTCAGCGGTATAGACGCCGTCGGGCAGGGCGGGAACCGGTTCTTCCGCAGGCTCCTCGGCAGGCTCGGCTGCGGAAGCTTCTTCGTCCGCGGGGGCTTCTGCCGGGGCTTCGGCGGCAGGCTGCGCCGGCTCTGCGGCGGCAGGCTCGGCCTCTTTTTGTGCGCAGCCGGTCAGCAGGGCAAACAGCAGCAGCGCAGACAGGGCAAGTGCGATCAGCTTTTTCATTGGGATCTCCTCCATAGAGCGCAGTTCGCTCCGGGGCGGCCGCTGCCGCCCCGGAGCCGGGTGATCAGGATATTTATGCGTTCAGCGCGTCGATCGCAGCCTTGGTGTGGGCAACGTAGAGCGCCTGGACATCGGCGATCTCGCCGAGGCCGTGGATCTGGCAGTCGACGGTGAAGCCGGCAGCCTCAAACATGGTCTTCCAGGAATCATCGTCGGAACCGGCCATATCGTTGTTGGCGTGATCGCCGGCAACGACCATCAGCGGGCGCAGGACGACGTTGGTGTAACCGGCAGCCTTGACGGCCTCGATGACGGCCTCTGCGGAGGTCTCCTCCGGCTCGCCCTCGACGGTGCCAATGAAGACGTTCTCATAGCCGAGGTTCTGCATCTGGGTCTGCATCTGGCTGTAGGTGACCTTGGCGACGTGCGCGGTACCATGGCCCATGAAGACGAAGGCGGTACCGGCGTCCTTGGCAGCCTCGAGGCTCTCAAAGCCGGCCTCGGAGACGGCAGCGGCGGTGATGGCCTTGGCGACAGCTTCCTTGTCGGCGTTGATGACGGTGGCGTCGGAGCCGACCTCGCCGAGCATCGGCTCTGCGATGGAGACGGATTCAAACTGATCCTTGTATGCCTCGATGGCTTCGCACATCTCGTCATACTCCGCACCGTGCATCAGGTGCGTCGGCTGGACGACAAGGTTCTTGACGCCGTTGGCGACCGCACGGTCGAGCGCCTGGGTCATGTTGTCGATCTTCTCGCCGTCACGGGCCTGGATGTGGTTGATGATGATCTGCGCGGTGAAGGCGCGGCGGACGGACCAGTCGGGGTACGCGGCCTGCAGGGCGTCTTCGATGCCCTTGATGTCGGCCACGCGGCTGTCGTTGAAGGACGTGCCGAAGGAGACGACCAGCAGCTCATTTTCGCCGATCTCGTCCTGGTTGCGGGCGTCATCCAGCGAGGCGTCGCCGGTGTCGCGGCCGAAGTACTCGGGGCTGGCTTCCTCGCCCTCGACGAGTTCCTTCTGCGCGTCGGTCAGCGCGTCCCACGCGGCCTCGGCCGCTTCGCACTGCGCGTCGGTGTCATCGGTGCGCTCCTGCACGTAGATGGCGTCGATGAGCGCGGCGACGTTGTCGGCGGCTTCCTGATCGAGTTCTTCCTGCGAGGGCTGCTCCTCGGCGGGCTGCTCGGGTTCTTCGGCGGGGGTCTCTTCCTGTGCGGGTGCTTCGGGTTCTTCGGCGGGGGTCTCTTCTTGTGCGGGTGCTTCGGTCTTGCTGCAGGCAGCAAGCAGGCTCAGCAGCATCACGGCTGCGAGCAGGAGTGCGATGGTCTTTTTCATGGGGATCTACCTCTTTTCAAAAATGTTCTGAAAGAAATATAGCGTCAGTTGGCAAGAGCACACATGCCCGCCGGACGTTCCGGCCCGCCTTTCGTTACGTTATCGTCCTTAACTTGCATCAGCAAGATTGCATTCTCTGCCTTACAAAAAACGCGCCGGAGCGCCCGGTGGGTCTTCGAGTTTTCCCGGAGCATGGACGGCAGATGGCAAGGCAGACGAGGCAGATGGGCTGACGCCCATCAACGAGGATAACGACGCCAGCTGCTGTTCAGGCCCGGGAAAACCATGTGGGCTCTTGTCAGCTGACGCTAAAAAACGGCTACGTCTCCGCAGCCGTTCTCCCTAACCGTATCGTATGTCCGCGCTCCGCCCCGGAAAAAGGGCGAAAATGCTTACAAACTTGCAGGAAGGTCAATCCGTAGACAGCGGAATTGAAATTCCACGTCTGGGCAGGTCTCCTGACTTTGATCATCGCTGCCCTGCCCTTCCCGGTCTCCCAGTGGTTTTTACAGTCCAGCTCCCGTACACAGTGACTGCATCGCTCCGGATTCACACCGGATTCCCTTTTCACCCGCCTCTCGGCGGACACCCAGACGCTACAATTTTATATTTTTTTCAGACAGCCACATTATAACACGGGCAGAAAAATTGTCAATACGTCGAATCGCCGGTTTTCCGGTGTCTCTTTGCGGAAAAACCGGCAGTTTTTCCGTCCGTCGCGGATTGTTTCAAAACAGTTTTAACTTTCGGCCCGGGATATGCTATACTGGTCGCAGCAAATGGCCGGAGGTGCGTTTTTATGACGATCCGCAGGCGCCTTGCGCGCTCGAATCTTGTGATGATCCTGATCCCTGTCGCGATCGCGGCGGTCTTGCTGCCGCTCGATCTGATGCTGCCCGGGGTGGACGGGTTCACGATCTGCCGGCAGGTGCGC
>ERZ1673696.1199-NODE-1199-length-23423-cov-12.674897_pt1 | contig 23423 bp, 17 predicted proteins | sample MGYA00580226_ERZ1673696 | MGnify/ENA primary metagenome ERZ1673696 (study PRJEB41218, sample SAMN15661743) | gut metagenome | host: Homo sapiens | place: Canada: London | collected 2015-08-20/2019-03-30 | study: EMG produced TPA metagenomics assembly of... | reverse complement strand
AGGTGGCGCTCTACCAGATGAGCTACGGCCGCATACTCCATGTGGCGTCCCGGGGTGTTGCTCCCGGCGACATCGATTATTATACCGCAAGCCGGGGCCGTTGTCAACACCCAATCTGCATTTTTTGCAATTTTTGGAGCAAAAGACCGACATTCGGCCCTGCATCGTGCAATTTGCAATTTCAGACATCTCTGCATCATGTCATCGGACGTCCGATGACTATTCAATTTCGTTCAGGTTCCGCCCCGCTGATGCGAAGAAAATTAATTTGCATTCCACACCGGGAACTATTATAATGGAGTGTGTCAATAGGTCGTACAAAAACGCTGCGCCCACCCCTTGCAGGCCGGCGCGCGTTTTTGTGCGCGGAGATGGAAATGTCAGCATAAAGGAGCATACACGATGTATAAGATCACTGAAAAGGTCGCGCTGAACCCCACCGTGACAAAGATGGTCATTGAAGCCCCGCTGATCGCCAAAAAGGCAAAGCCGGGTCAGTTCATCATTGTCCGCCCGTTTGAGGACAGCGAGCGCATCCCCCTCACGGTCGCCGGTTACGACCGCGAGGCCGGTACCGTGGAGATCATCTTCCAGATCGTCGGCGGCACCACCATGGAGCTGAACAGCCTGAACGTGGGCGACAGCGTCCATGATTTCGTCGGCCCGCTGGGCCGTGCCACCGAGGTGGAAGGCCTGAAGAAGGTGTGCGTGGTCGGCGGCGGCGTGGGCTGCGCCATTGCCCTGCCCATTGCCAAGGAACTGCACGATCAGGGCTGTGTGGTGCACAGCGTCATCGGCTTCCGCAACAAGGATCTGCTGATCCTGGAGGACGAGTTCAAGGCCTGCAGCGACGAGCTGCGCATCATGACCGATGACGGCAGCTACGGCACCAAGGGTGTGGTCACCGCCGCACTGGACGAGCTGGTGGAAGCCGGCAACCAGTACGACCTGGTCATCACCATCGGCCCGCTGATCATGATGAAGTTCGTGGTCAAGACCTGCCAGAAGCACGGCCTGAAGAGCATCGTTTCCATGAACCCCATCATGATCGACGGCACCGGCATGTGCGGCGGCTGCCGCCTGACCGTGGGCGGCCAGACCAAGTTTGCCTGCGTGGACGGCCCCGACTTTGACGGCGACCTGGTGGACTTTGACGAGGCCATGGCCCGCGGCACCATGTACCGCCCGTTTGAGGCACACGCCCGTGAGGCAGCCTGCAATCTGTTCAAGACTCAGGAGGGAATGTAAGATGGCTTTCAATATGGATCCCAAAAAGTGCCCCATGCCCACCCAGGACCCCAACGTCCGCAACAAGAACTTCAAGGAAGTTGCTCTGGGCTACACCGAAGAAATGGCCATCAACGAGGCCAAGCGCTGCATCCACTGCAAGAACAAGCCCTGCCAGACCGGCTGCCCGGTGGGCATCGACATCCCGGAGTTCATCGCACATGTGGCCGAGGGCGACTTTGAGGCCGCTTATCAGGTCATCAACCGCTCCTCTTCCCTGCCCGCTGTCTGCGGCCGTGTCTGCCCGCAGGAGAGCCAGTGCGAGGGCAAGTGCACCCGCGGCATCAAGAACGAGCCCGTGGGCATCGGCCGCCTGGAGCGCTTTGTGGCCGACTGGCACCGCGAGAACGTGCACACCGCACCCGTCGTGCCGGAGTGGAACGGCCACAAGGTGGCCATCATCGGTGCAGGTCCTGCCGGCCTGACCGCTGCAGGCGACCTGGCCAAGCTGGGCTACAAGGTGACCGTGTACGAGGCCCTGCATGTGGCCGGCGGCGTGCTGATGTACGGCATCCCCGAGTTCCGTCTGCCCAAGGCCATCGTGCAGCAGGAGATCGACGGCCTGAAGAAGATGGGCGTGGATTTTGAGTGCAACATGGTCATCGGCAAGGTGCTGACCATCGACGAGCTGATGGGCGAGTACGGCTACGAGGCCGTGTTCGTGGGTTCCGGTGCCGGTCTGCCCCGCTTTATGGGCATCCCCGGCGAGAGCCTGAAGGGCGTGTACTCCGCCAACGAGTTCCTGACCCGTTCCAACCTGATGAAGGCTTACCTGCCCACCAGCAAGACCCCCATCCGCACCGGCAAGAAGGTTGCCGTCGTGGGCGGCGGCAACGTGGCCATGGACGCTGCCCGCAGCGCCATGCGTCTGGGTGCCGAGACCGTGTACATCGTCTACCGCCGCGGCATGGCCGAGCTGCCTGCCCGTAAGGAAGAGGTGGAGCACGCCGAGGAAGAGGGCATCATCTTCAAGACCCTGTGCAACCCCGTGGAGATCCACCCGGACGAGAACGGCTTCGTCAAGTCCATCACCTGCGTGGAGATGGAGCTGGGCGAGCCCGATGCTTCCGGCCGCCGCCGCCCCATCGAGAAGAAGGGCAGCGAGTTTGAGCTGGACGTGGACACCGTGATCATGAGCCTGGGCACCAGCCCCAACCCGCTGATCCGCTCCACCACCCCGGGCCTGGAGACCAACAAGCACGGCTGCATCGTCACCGACGGCGACGACGGCAAGACCAGCCGTGACGGCGTGTACGCCGGCGGCGATGCCGTGACCGGTGCCGCCACCGTCATCAAGGCCATGGGCGCCGGCAAGGCTGCCGCCAAGGCCATGGATGAGTACATCCGCAACAAGTAATTTCTGCCAAACGGCGCAAATCCCCTGTTTCCTTTGGGAAACAGGGGATTTTTCCTTTTTTAGGAAGACTAGACAGATTATCTATATTTCATTTACAATTCGTCCCACTTTATGGTATACTATTTTCATCTTACGAAAGCACCAGGGGCTGCCGCAGCCCTTGCTCTGTTTGCAGGAGGTGTGCCCCATGCACTCGTTATTGATCCTGGTCCTGATCCTGGACGCTCTCATCGCCATTTCCTCGATACTGAACCTGGTAAATATGGTCCGGGTCAACCTGCTGGTGGAAGAAAAGCAGGCCCAGGCCCTTACGGTGCAGCTGGTGCGCGTGTGCAAGACAAGCGCTGGCAAGGGTGGGCTGCTGTCCTCCTGGTTTGGGGTGTACGCCTGCCCCGGGGAGATCGGCACTGGTGAGTTTACCTCCACCAACCCCTACAGCAGCCCAGAGGCCGTGCCCAAAGCCACCACGGTGGTGCCCATGAAGGCCTCCGGGGTGCTGGAACACTGCGATATCGGAGCTCACCTGGGCCGTCGTCTGGTGCCGCTGTGGCTTACGGCAGGAGGCTTTTCTCTGCTGCTGGCAGCGTTTATCCGCCTGTAAGGCATTTTCTCTGGACTTTTCGGCGTAGTGCCAACGGCCTGCCTGCTGACCCACAGGCGGACCGCCAGCACAGCGCCGGGAAAATATAAGTATAAAGGAAGGCAATTATGGAACTACTGAAACTACTTGGCATTGTCATCGTCATCGCTGGCTTTGCACTGAAGCTGGACTCCATTCTGGTCATTCTGGTGGCAGCCGTTGTGACTGCACTGGTTGGCGGTCTGGGCCCGGTCACTCTGCTGGAAACGCTGGGCAGCACCTTTGTGGCAAACCGCAGCATGGCCATCTTCATCATCGTGATGCTGGTCACCGGCACGCTGGAGCGCAACGGCCTGCGTGAAGCAGCCGCTGCCCTGATCGGCAAGTTCAAGGGTGCCACCTCCGGCCTGGTCATCGGCATCTACGGCGTGATGCGCTCGATCTTTGCAGCCTTCAACGTGGGCTTTGGCGGCGTGGCCGGTTTCGTGCGCCCCGTCATCATGCCCATGGCCGAAGGTGCCATTGTAGCACAGGGCTATGAGCCCAATGAGGAGCATGTCGAGGAGCTGAAAGGCATGGCTTCCGGCATGGAGAACATCACCTGGTTCTTCGGTCAGGTCCTGTTCGTGGGCGGCTCCGGCGGCCTGCTGGTGCAGAGCACTTTGGCCGGCCTGGGCATCGAGGTAGAGCTGGCCCAGCTGGCTGCCATCGAGATCCCCGTGTGCATCATTGCCACTGTGGTCGCCATCGTATTCTATGTGATCAAGGATCGCAAGATGATCCAGAAGTACTATAAGTAAGGGAGGACAGAAGAATGAGCTTTTTTATAAGTGCTGATTACAGCCTGTCCACCAAGGTGATGGAGATCATCTACTTTATCATCGGCCTGCTGTGCATCTACTGCGGTGTGAAGAACCTGAAGGATAAAGAGAACCCGGAACCCGTGGGCACCTTTATCTTCTGGGCCGTGCTGGGCGTCGTGCTTGCCCTGGGCCGCTGGCTGCCCTCTCTGGTGAGCGGCATCCTGGTGGTGGTGATGTGCATCCCCGCCATCCTCAAGAAGGTCAAGAAGGGCGCTGTCTCTGCTGCCACCAAGGCCGAGACCGAGGCCACCTATGAGAAGATCGGCATGAAGATCTTTGTCCCCACCCTGAGCATCGGCATGCTGGCCGTCATCTGCGCCATCACCGGCCTGGGCATCGGCCTGTCCGCCCTGAACGGCGTGGCTCTGGGCGTTCTCGTGGCCATCATCCTGCTGATGATCATGAACCGCGACAACAAGCCCTCCACCTTCCTGAACGATTCCGAGCGCATGCTGTCCACCGTGGGTCCCCTGTCCATGCTGCCCATGCTGCTGGCCTGCCTCGGCTCCGTCTTCACCGCTGCCGGTGTCGGCGATGTGATCTCGGACCTGGTCAGCCACATCATCCCCGAGGGCAATGTGAACGCCGGTATCGTGGTGTACGCCATCGGCATGATGCTGTTCACCATGATCATGGGCAACGCCTACGCCGCCATCACCGTGATGACCGTGGGCATCGGCTACCCGTTCGTGCTGGCCCACGGCGCAAACCCGGTGGTCATCGGCATGCTGGCTTTGACCTGCGGCTTCTGCGGCACCCTGTGCACCCCCATGGCTGCAAACTTCAACACCGTGCCCGTGGCACTGCTGGATATGAAGAAGCCCATGGGCGTCATCAAGAATCAGGTTCCTGTCGCCATCATCATGATGGTGGTCCAGATCGTGATGATGATCCTCCTGAAGTGATTTTTTGTTAGATCGAGTGATTTGATGGAACAAGCAATACAGCACGGGGCCGATGTCATTATACGGGACTGGGTCCGGCTCCGTGCAGGCGAACGCATCCTGATCGTATCCAGCCAGAAGTATGCTGTCGAGGTGGCGGCCATGCAGCAAGCCGCACAGGCGGTGGGCAGCGTGGCGGATGTTTTGATGCTGGACGACCTGCACGAGCAGGTGGGCCAGTATTTCGATGACCGCGAGGACGCCTTTGACCCCTACAACGCCGTGATCGGTGCTGCCGAGTATTCCCTCATCACCACCCGGGCCGTCAAGCGGGTCATCGCCCGCCGCAACCGGTTTTTGTCGCTGCCGCTGAGTACCAGCAACGGGCAGTCACTGCTGAGCTACGACTTCCTGAACATGAGCCTGCCCAAAAGCAGGATCATGGCCAGCATCATCATGGCCTGCTACCAGAACGCCAGCCACATCCATGTGACCACGGAGCTTGGCACGAACCTGGATTTCAACATCGAAGGGCGTGTGCCCGGCTTCTTCAACGGCTGCTGCCACGACGGCAAGGGCCTTTCCTCTGCCAGCGTGGAAGTGTATGTGGCACCGGTGGAGAGCGACACCAACGGCACCCTGATCCTGGACGGCTCCATGGGCTATATCGGCATCGTGGACAGCCCCGTGCGGGTGGAGCTGCGCGGCGGCCGCATCGTGGAGATCGAGGACAATGCCAGCGGCAGGCGGCTCAAGCAGTTTCTGGCCCGCTTCCACGACCCGGAGAACATGGTGGTGGCGGCGGAGTTCGGCATCGGGCTCAACACCCACTCTCGCTGTGCAGGCAACTGCTACATCGAGGACGAATCCACCTATGGCACCTTCCACATCGGGTTCGGGCGCAACATCGCGCTGGGCGGTGTGCAGGATGCTTCCGGCCATTACGATCTGGTCACCCACGCTCCCTGCATCTATGTGGACAACCGCATGATCATGGATCACGGACAGCTCACCGTTCTGGAGCCGTCCATTTATATCTGAGAATCGAGGCTTTTTACTATGAAGATTCTGCTCACTGGTTTCGACCCCTTTGGCGGCGAGACCGTCAACCCCGCTTTTGAGGCGGTAAAGCTGCTGCCCGACACCATCGCCGGTGCCGAGATCGTCAAGCAGGAAGTGCCCACCGAGTTCATCCGTGCCGGTGAGGTGCTGGAAGCTGCCATTCAGGCAAACCAGCCCGATGTGGTCATCTGCATCGGTCAGGCCGGCGGCCGCTCCGCCATCACCCCGGAAAAGGTGGCCATCAACCTGATGGACGGCCGCATCGCCGACAACGCCGGTTATCAGCCCATCGACGTGACCATCCAGGAGGACGGCGAGACCGCCTACTTCACTTCCCTGCCCGTGAAGGCCATGGTGCAGAACATCAAGGACGCAGGCATCCCCTCCGCCCTGTCCTACACTGCAGGCTCCTATGTGTGCAACTACCTGATGTACACCCTGCTGTACCTCATCGACAGGAAGTACCCCAACATCCGGGGCGGCTTCATCCATGTGCCTTACGCCATGGAGCAGGTGGTCAACAAGCCCCTGGGCACCCCCAGCATGGACCTGCACCAGATCGCCCGCGGCCTGGAGAAGGCCGTGGAGGCCGTTGTGAAGAACGACGCCGACCTGGCTGTGGACATGGGCACCACCCACTGAGCATCCCCGCAGAGCCCTTCAAGGCATCCGCTGTGCATCCGCATGGCGGGTGCTTTTTTTGTGGACGCTGGCGCGACAGTTCCCTGTACGCTTGCGGGAAACCGGAACAGGACGATTTAAAATGGCTCCGCGTGCGCTGCGCCATAATTAGAGGAAATATTATTTTTTATTGCAACTCCGGAAAATCTGCGGATTTTCCGGAGTTGCCTTTTCACCAGAGGGGTCATGGCGGGGAGTGGCATCTGATACCGGAATGACATCGCACCGGGAGGGACGTTACGGGATTCCTTTCCGCAAAACGCGAGTTCTCCTTCTGCGCTTTGGCCGCAGGCCAACAGCAGCCGATGCCACTTCCCGGAACGCCCTCTCCCGTGAAAAAGCAAATCCGGCGGGGCCGCAGCCCTGCCGGATTTGCAAAATCTAAAATAATTTTTCTGCTATTTATGCCCAGCGCAACGCGGAGGGCATTCTAAATCGTTTGCCTTCCAGAGAACAGGCCACTTTCCTTAACGCCCATCCGTGAAAAAACAATCCCGGAAAATCCGCAGATTTTCCGGGATTGCATATCTTTAAAAATAATTTTCCGCTGATATTGCCAGAGCAAAGCGGAGGCAATTCCAAATCGTCCTGCTTACTCCGTGATCCGCCCTGCCGCGCTGGTCTCCAAGACCGGGTAACCGGTGCGGGTGCAGCGCACGGCACAGCGGGCCCGGCCGCCGGTGGTGCAGGTGAACAGGGTCAGGTCCCAATCGTCCTGGTCATCGGCGGTGATCATTTTTTCGATATCCGTGGGCTGGATGGTCTCCACATTGGACACCTCATAGCTCCAGCGCTGGCCGTCCATGTCGGTAAAGTACACCTCGCTGCCCAGGGCCAGCCACTTGATGGGGCTGAAATGCTTGGCGTAGTTGTGGGCGCAGACCACCATGTTGTCAGCGTAGGTGGAGCCGCTGTAACGGCCCGGGGCCACCTTGAGGCCCGCATAGCTCCACTCGCTCATCACGGGCAGTTCCAGCCCGATGGACGGGACGGACAGGTAGCCGATGTAGCCCCAGCCGTCGATGTCGGTGACGGTCATCTCCTGCTCCGGGTCCAGCTCCGGCTGGATCTCTTCTTCGGTGTTGTCCTCAATGGTCTCGGTCAGGGTCTCTTCCAGCTTGCCCAGGGCGTCCTGCGAAGCCTTGTCGGCGCGGTTGGCGTCCCATTGGTTATAGCCCAGCAGGGCCAGTGCGCCCAGAATGAGCAGGATGCCCACGATCATGCAGGCGCGGCCGATCTTCTGCTTTGTGTTCATGCCAGCGTCTCCTTCCGGTCCAGCACCCAGCCGACGGCAAACAGCAGCACGCCGCTGCAGGCCATGAACGGGATGGGCCAGTTCAGCTGGCCGCTCTGGGGCAGTGCATTGCCGTCCGGGCGGCCCGGCGCCACCGGGTTGTCCGGGTTGCCGGGGGCCACGGGGTTGTCCGGGTTGCCGGGGTTCACCGGGTTATCCGGCGTACCGGGCGACACCGGGCGGTTGGGGTCGTTGGGGTCCACCGGCATGTCCGGGTTGTCCGGCTCATCCGGGGTGTCGGGCTGGGTGGGCTTGTCCGGTTCCGAGGGCTTCTCCGGCTCGGACGGTTTGTCCGGTTCCGAAGGCTTTTCCGGTTCGGGCGGGGTCACCTCCTGCGTGGGCGCGCCCACCTTGGGGGTGGCGTCCACGGTGTAGAGCCAGCCGCTTTCGTCCGCCATGGGCAGCGACACCAGGAAGGAATTGATGGCCTCGTAGCCCTTGGAGTTCTCGGTCTGCACCACAAGGTACAGGCCCAGCGGCAGCGCGTCAAAGGAGACGGTGCCCTGCTCGCTGATCTTATGGGTGGTGCCGGCGGCGCGGGCGGGCAGCTTGGCTTCCAGCCTGGAAGCCAGCGTGCTGTCCGTCAGGTCGCCCAGCGCGATGCCGCAGCCCGTAAAGTCGGCGGTGTACACAAAGTGCAGGTCGCCGTTGGTGCGGGCCACGTCCGCCACCTTGTACACGGTGAGTGCGCCGCCCCGCAGGGGGACGTCGTTCTGGTGGTCGTACAGGGTCACGTCCATGCTGCCGGTGCGGCTCAGGTCGATGTTGGCGCTGGCCGCGGGGGCTGCCAGCGCGGGCAGTGCACAGCACACGGCCATGCACAGCGCCAGCAGAAGAGCGGCAAACCGGTTGTTTTTGTTTTGTTTCATGGCTGCTCACTCCTCCTCGTTCTGTTTCCGTTTGCGGACCAGCAGCAGGGCTGCTGCAGCGGCCAGTGCGCCGCCCAGCACCCCGAAGGGTGCCGTGCCCATGCCGCCGGTGGACGGCAGCTCGTAGCCGGTGTAGACATAGTTCTGCACCGTGATATTGCCGGTCTGCACGCCGTTGTTGTCAATGTACACGTTCCAGTTGCCGGTGGTCACTTCCTCCACCAGGTAGTGGTACGCCTTGCCGCTGACAGGGTCCGTCAGGGGCAGATCGGTCCCCGACTTGGACCAGGTCCACGCCGGTGCGGTCAGGTCGGCTTCGGCAAACAACGTTCTGTCCTTGTCATTGTCGGTGTACTGCCAGACCTTGATGCGGATGCTGTCCACCGCCGGTTCCACCGGCTGGCGGGTATCGGCATCCAGCCAGAACTTTCTGACGGTCAGGTTGCTGTACACGTTGCTGTACTCAGCAGTGGTGGTGCCGGCGTCGCTGCCCACCTGCACATTGCTGTTCAGGTCCACCGTCTCGTCATTCACGGTCAAGATGGTGGTGCCTTCAGCCACGCCTGTGGCCTTTGCAAAGGCCTGCTGCTCGTTCTCCGCGCTGGCGTTATTGCGGAACAGCAGGTAGTGCGGGGTGGCATCCAGCTGATAGTCCGTGGGTGCTTTGGTCTCCACGAGCTTATACAGCACGTCCGGTTTCAGGCAGCTTGCAGTCTCACTATTCAGCACAGCCAGACTGGCCTGACCGTTTTCGTCCGTGGTCAGGGTGCCCGTGCCGTTGCCGGTCCACGGGACGAACTGCCCGCTTACCGTATCGTACTGGTAAATGGTGAACTCCGCGCCCTTCAGCGACACGCCGGAGTAGCTGTCCTTCTTGCGCAGCACAAACTGTGCGGTGGTGGCCGTTGCATCCGCCTTGACCTGGTAGGTGATGCCGCTGTCGCTGGATTTGCTGCCGTTGCTCAGGGTCACGGTGTTGCTCACCTGGTAGCTGGCGGCAGCACTGCCATCCTTCACATTGCAGTCATACACAAGGATCAGGGCCGCCATATTGGGGATCTCCATATGGAGCCAGCCGCCCTTGTCCGCTTCCAGGATGCGGTACATGTTGCGCGGCACCTCTTTGCCGGTGGTCACGCCGACTGTTTCGTCGTAATCGTAAAAATACAACTTGACCGAGTTGACATCGCCGGTGGCGATGGCACCATTGGTGGTGCTGATGTTATCCCACAGCTCGATCTTCTCCGCTCTGGTCTGCCCGGCCGACAGATCCTCGCCGGCCGGGTTGATGACCACCTGATAGTGCAGCTTCCGGTCGTTGCCGGTGTCCTGCCAGCCGGTCTTTTTCACCTGCTCCACCTTGCGGGTGACGGTGGTGGTGGTGGTGTCGGTCTGCTCGCCCCAGGTGGCGGTGTTGGTGTAGGTCAGCTTGCCCACCGAGGGGTTCTTCCAGCTGGGATCGTCGCTCACGCTCACTTTGTACTGGATGCGGATGCGGTGTTCCTCCTGCCCCGACTGGTTGTAGTTGCTGATTTTAATGGTGAGCCGCCGGGTAGTTTCGTCATACTCTGCCGTCGCCCAGTCTACTTTTTTGATCTTTACAAAGTCGCCCTCATCCAGCGCGATCTTGACATTATCCACCTTGAAGCCGACGTTTTCCGGCAGGGTGTCGGTAACCGTGATTTCGTCCCTATCGTCGGCGGAGGTCTGCAGCACCAGCTGATAGTGGAGGTCGTTGCCGCTGAGGTCGCTCAGCTCGAAGCTGTTGCTGCCGGTCAGATAACCGGTCTCGTTGCCGCCGCTCTTTGCGGCCACACCCTTTTCAAACTTCTTGTAGCTGCGGTAGGTGTCCTCTGCCGAATCATTGCCGCTCACGCCGTCGATATGGATGGTGTTTTTATAGGTCCACACCTCACCGGTGGGCACGTCGTCGCGCTCCTCGTGGGTGGGGATGCCGGTCACCGAGATGCTGCGCACGGGGTTCTGGTCGTCCCCGGCTTTCACATGGATGGTAAAGCTGCGCACACGGGTGGACGAGTTATTTGCGTCCACCTCCTCGGTACCGTTTTTCTGTGCATAATAGGTCATCTTGATGGTGTTGCCAGCCTGCGCATAGGTCAACTTCGTGTTGTCGTGCATGGTCAGGGTCAGATTGGCCTTGATGGCGTCATCCAGCTCTTTTGCAATGGCATAGTGGGTGTCCTTTTTTTCCTCTCCTTGGTCGTTCTCAGCGTCGTCCAGCACATCCCACAGGGTAAACTCCGCTTCACCGGCCTTGTTGGTGGCCGAGAGGTTCCAGGTGGGCGTCTCGCCCCTGGTGGCAATGGATTTGCTCAGGCTCCAATCGCCCTTCCCGATGTTCACAGTATCCGAGGCCTCAAAGGTATGGTTGCTCTTGGTCAGGATCTGTGCCTTGTTGGTCACCGAGCCGCCGCCGATGGGGGTGGTGGTCTCAAAGGTGATCTTCAGCTCTGTTTGCCCATACTCCGCCGGGATGGTATAGCCGTTTTGCAGAAAATTCTCTGCCGATATCGTATCGTTGCCTACCTTTACATCCCCTACGATTTTCACACCGTCTGGCAAGTCATCTGTGATCTTGCAGCCCTGCAGGAGATAGGGCCCCAGGAAAGAATGGGGTACCTTTACAGTGATCGTCCACTGGATGCGGCCTGTTTTGGGATCGTACTGGCCCTTCTTCTCAATGCGAGAGGTTTTACATGTGTACCATGCGTCAGCCGCATCTTTTACATTGCACCCTGCCTCGGCTTTCGCCATGTTGTTGATGATAGCGACGCCGTTGGGCATCTTGTCAAAGTCCGCATAGTCCCGCTGAACGTCGTAGTTCCAGATGTACTTCTCTCCGGCCTCCAATGCAGGCAGCGGAGCAAGGACCACCTGGGGGTTGCCGTTGCCGTCGGTTTTCAGTTCATGCGCAGGGACGTCAATCTCCGTTTTTGTGCCCGAAGCATCCACCTTGTAAAGTTTAAAGGAGTCTACCAGATATTTGCCGCCCTTCAGGTAGTCGCTACGGTTTTCGCCATTCCTATTCGTGTTCAGGGTATCCGTAAGGATCACCGGGTCTTTGGTGCCGTTGGTGGTCCCCACCGTCACCTCATAATTATTTACAAAGGTGCCGTCCTTACGGTTCGTAATCAGCGGAGACCCACTCCCTTTGCTGATCTTTATATCTGCCGTTTTCTTCTTGATGGTCAGGATGCAGTCGTCCTTGAATTTGATCTCCTTCTCGTCCTCAAAGTTGTCGGCGCTCGCCGTAACGGCGGCCTTGAAGGTACCGATGAATTCCAGGCCGGGCTTGTCGTTGGTGCCGATGAACTTTTTGTCCGTAAATGTCAGGGTCACTTTGCCGTTGGTGTCGATGTCATATCTGCCCACGACCTTTGCATTGTCGGCCTTGTCCTTGTCGGACTCATCCACGATGTTGCCCTTCACCACATCCGGCATGGGCAGGCCTTTGGGCAGCTGGTAGGTCAGGGTATTGTTGGTGGGCGTCAGCACACCGGGTTTCACGGTATACTTCAGGTTCACGCGGACGTGGGTGCCGCTGTCCACGGTCACGCTGCCCGCGCCGATAGACGTCCATGTTTTCCCGTCGGTCGTCTTTTCATAATTGACATCCGTGATCCAGGTGTTCAGATCATGCTCGTCCCCGGCAGCCAGCAGGGCGATGCCGTAGGGGTCGGCGTCACCCACCCAGTCCACGGTGGCACCAAAGGCGCCCTCATCTTCCAGCAGCGCATAGCTGCCGTCCAGCTCCTCCTGGGAGCCTGCCGGGTCCTCCGGGGCCACAGCGGTGGTCTCGGCGGCATAGGCGCCGGTCACCGAGATGACACTGGTCACGTCGGACATGGCAGCGGACACCTCGGCCACCTTGCCGTCCACGTTGCCGGAGATCACGGTCAGGGTCCCGGCGTCGGGGTCCACGGCGGACACGACGCCCACCGTCTCGGTGGTCACGGTGCGGGTGTCCACCTGCGGCTCGGAAGCCGTGAGCTGGGCGGCGGTGTCGGGGTCCTCATCCAGGTCCAGCAGGGCGATGCCATAGGAGCTCTCGTCCACGGCCACCTCTCTCGGTGGTGAGGGTGTTGTAGATGACGATATCGCCGGGCCTTGCGGTGGAGCCGTCGGCGTCGGTGAGCCACTGGGAGCCGCGCAGGTCACTGTGCAGGGCCATCACGCCCGCACGCTGGGGCACCACCGTCTGGGGCACACCCGCAAAGTGCAGGCAGTAGGACAGGAACATCACGTCCCAGGCGCCGTAGGGGTTGCCGTACCAGGCACCATAGCGGGAGTAGCCGCGCAGCACCTGCTGGTCCTCCACATCCAGCTTGAAGTTCTTGTCGCTCTGCTGGTAGTCCAGCTGGGACTTTGCCACGGTGAGCAGGTCCTCGGCCCAGTTGCCGTTCAGGGCCACGTTGGCCGCGGCCTGCCATTCCTCGGCAGTCTCCACGTCGGCCTGGGTATCGGCCAGGCACTCCACGGTGTGGTGGTGCTCCGGGATGGTGCACACCAGCTCCTCGGTGTAGCAGGCGTCGGTGTGGTGATGCAGCACCGGCTCGTCCGGGGTGGTCTCGACCGGCTCAGTGGGCAGGTCCACCACAGGGCGGCTGGCAGGCATTTCCTGATAGGCGGGGTTGGGCTCCTCCACCAGTTCGCCTTCGTCCAGGCCGCACACCAGCTCATACTCGGTGGTGTAGCAGCTGTCGTCGTGGATATGCTCGAACTCGCCACAGATGAGCGCACCGTACTCGTCAAAGCAGTCGTCGGTGTGCTCGTGCTCTTCCTGATAGCAGGTCAGCACCCGGCGCTCCTCGTAGCAGGCATCGGTGTGCTCATGGGGCACCCAGATGGTCTCCGGCTCGGTCTGCACCGGCTCTTCCAGCTCTTCCGGCTCGGCCGCGCTGTAGGCGGACACCAGATCGGCGCTGCTGTCCGAAGAGGTGACGGGCGTTTCCGGCTCGCCCTCCTCGTAACCGCAGGTGAGCACTTTTTCGTAGCAGGCCGCCGTGTGCTGGTGCTCCTCGTAGCCGCAGTGGTAGTCGGCAGTCATGGAGATGCCCACCCCATGGAGCTGCCAGTTGACGAACAGGGTGGTGAGCAGGGCCAGCACCAGCATCATGGCCACATAGCGCCGGGCCTGTACATGCTGCCTGCGGAACCGCTCGATCAACCCGTTGATGATATCCTTCATAGTAAACACGTCCTCTTGGTTCGCTCTATGCCCTGGCAGCCGCACACCGCTGCAGGCCCACAGAAGGGTCCGTTTATCATTTGTGCAACAAAAGTGTCACAAAATTTGTTCGATACATTGTTATTATATCATTTTAGGGCGTTCATTTCAACTCAGGGGCGTGCTTTTCCGGCAAAAGAATGCACACGATGCGCACCATGCAAGGGGTCAGGGGCAGCCACAGCACCGTGCAGCCCAGATTGAACAGGGTGTGGGCGTTGGCGATCTGCCGGGCCAGCACGGCGCTCTCCGGCCCGTGGGGCGAGACCAGCCGCACCAGCGCGGTGAACTGGGGCAGCAGCAGCCAGCACACCGCCGCCCCGGACAGGTTGAACAGGGTGTGGGCCGCCGCCAGACGTTTGGCGTCCCGGCTCTGCCCCACCGATGCCAGCACCGCCGTGACGGTGGTGCCGATGTTGTCCCCCAACAGCACCGGGATGGCTCCCGCAAGGCCCAGCAGGCACCCGCCGTCCGGCCCGGGGCGGGCGGCCGCCCGCTGCAGCACCGCAATGGTGGCGGAGCTGCTCTGCACCACAAGGGTCATGCCCAGCCCTGCCAGCAGGCCCAGGCCGGGGCGGTGCCGCACCTGGGCCATCCACTGCCGGAACACCGGCCCCGCTGCCAACGGCTCCATGGCCTCGGCCATGACCGCGATGCCCCCAAACAGCAGGCCGAACGCAAACAGCGCCTGCCCGGCTGCGTGCAGACGCCCGCGCCCCGCGAACCAGAGCAGCAGCCCCGCCACCAGCAGCAGGTACCGGGCATCCTCCAGCCGGAAGGCCAGCAATTGCGCGGTGACCGTGGTGCCGATGTTGGCTCCGAACACCACCGGCACGGCCCGCTGCAGGGTCAGCAGCCCGGCCCCCACAAGGCCCAGCACCAGCACCGTGACCGCCGAGCTGCTCTGCACCACCGCCGTGACCGCCGCCCCCGTGAGCACCCCGGCCAGCGGGTGGGCCGTGAGCCGGGCAAGGGCCTGCCGCAGGGTGTCCCCCGCCGCCTGCTGCAAAGCGTCCGTGAGGGTGTCCATGCTATATAAGAAAAGTGCCGCCCCGCCGAACAATTGCAGGATCATCCACAAACGCTGTTCCATGCCCGATGCCCCCTTTGCTTTATGTGTATGCGGGACACAAACGTTTGTGAACTTTTATGAAACAATCCCTGCAGGGGGTTGCAATCCGGCCTGCAAAAGCCTATTATTATCAAGCGTTAACAGTTAACAGTTGTTAAGCAATTTTTGAGAGGAGGGATCGCGTGTCTGAGGAATCCACGTTGAGTTTCCGTGGGCTTTGCCGCTACATCCACCGGCTGAGCAAAGCATCCAAGGCCGGCATGAAGGCCGCTCTGGCCGACTGCCCCAAGTGCCACTTTCCCATGCTGGAAGGGCTGCTGGGCTGCATTCGTCTCCATGGACAGGACGGTGCCGTTTATATCTCCGATCTTGTTCAGGAGCTTCATCAACCGCTTCCTGCCATTTCCCGCACGGTGCGGCAGATGGAGCAGGACGGCCTTGTGGAACGCTTTGCCGACCCTGCCGACCGCCGCAAGACGCTGGTGCGTTTCACGCCCAAGGGATACGAGGCCTGCCGACAGTGCGAGGCTGCTCTTGGGGACTACTTTTCCAGTGTCATGGCCCGGCTGGAGCCGGAACAGCTGGCCCAGATGGAAGCGCTGCGCGGCGCGCTGATGGAAGCCATTCTTGCGGAAAACGCTGCGCGTACCACCAAACCGAAGGGAGAACCAAACCATGACAAAGATCTTTAAGCAGCTGGCCCGTCACTGGGCCGTCTGCCTCGTGGTGTTCGCACTGCTGTTCGTGCAGGCGTACTGCGATCTGTCGCTGCCGGACTACACCAGCAAGATCGTGGACACCGGCATCCAGCAGGGCGGCATCGAAAGCCCCCTGCCCGACACAGTGCGGCAGAGCACGCTGGATGCCCTCTCGCTGCTGATGCGCGAGGAGGACGCCGCTGCCTTCCAGAACGCCTACACCGCCGACGGCGATGTGCTGCGCCTGCGCACCGACCTGACCGCCGACGAGCGCACTGCGCTGGAAGATGCTGTGACCACGCCGGACATCGTACTGTATCTGGCGGCCGCCCAGGCAGCCAACACCCCCGCCGGGCAGACCGGCATGGGCATGACCGGCCTTGCGGACCTGCAGGCCTCCGGTGCCGACCGCAACACCGACACGGAAACCGAGACTGTGGCCCCCACGGCGGAGGACCTGGACACCGTGTGCGGCCAGTTTGCCGCCATGAGCCAGATGCCCGGCTTCAGCCGGGACGCCGTGCAGCAGCAGCTGACCGGTGCCATCGGCCAGCTGGACGACACCGTGGTGGAGAACCTGAAGAGCCAGGCTCTGCTGCTGGTGGGGCTGGAGTACGAGGCCCAGGGCATTGCCCACGACGTGCAGATGCACTATTTATATAAGGTAGGCGGCCAGATGCTGGCGCTGACCCTGCTGATGGTGGCCGTGTCCATCGCGGTGGGCTTCCTGGCCTCCCGGGTGTCCGCCGCCATCGGCCGCGACCTGCGCCGCGAGACCTTCTCCAGCGTCATCCACTTCTCCCATGCGGAGATCGAGAACTTCTCCACCGCGTCCCTCATCACCCGCACCACCAACGACATCCAGCAGGTGCAGTTTGTCTGCGTCATGCTGCTGCGCATGGTGGCCTATGCGCCCATTCTGGGCATCGGCGGTGTGCTGCACGTCATCGGCAGCCGCTCGGGCCTTTCCTGGATCGTGGTGCTGGACGTGGCTTTGCTGCTGCTGCTCATCCTCTTCCTGATGAACGTGGCCATGCCCAAGTTCAAGATCATGCAGACGCTGGTGGACCGGCTGAACCTCGTCAGCCGCGAGGTCCTCACCGGCATCATGCCGGTGCGTGCCTTCAGCCGCGAACAGTTTGAGGAACAGCGCTTCGACAAGGCCAACAAGGACCTGATGGGCACCCAGCTGTTCACCAACCGCGCCATGGTGGCCATGATGCCCTTTATGACCCTGATCATGAACGGCACCAGCCTGCTCATCGTGTGGTTCGGCGGCAAGGCCATGGACAACGGCACCATGCAGGTGGGCGAGATGATCGCCTTCATCACCTACACCATGCAGATCGTCATGTCCTTCCTGATGCTGGCCATGGTGGCCGTCATGCTGCCCCGTGCCGGTGTGGCCGCAGACCGCATCGACGAGGTCATCCGCACCAAGGCCACCATCCACGACCCGGACGAAGCCGACGCCAAGGCCGCAAAGGAGCACAAGAACTGGCAGGGCGTGGTGGAGTTCCACGACGTGAGCTTCCGCTTCCCCGGTGCCGACAGCGACGCACTGGAGCACATCAGCTTTACCGCAAAGCCCGGCGAAACCACTGCCATCATCGGCTCCACCGGCTGCGGCAAGAGCACCCTGCTCAACCTGATCCCCCGCTTCTACGACGTGACCGGCGGCAGCGTGACCGTGGACGGCATCGACGTGCGCCAGATGCCCCAGGCACAGCTGCACGACCTGCTGGGCTATGTGCCCCAGAAGGGGGTGCTGTTCAGCGGCACCATCGACAGCAACCTGAAGTTCGGCGGGGACCACATCACCGACGCCGCCGTGAAAAAGGCCGCTGCCATCGCACAGGCCACCGAGTTCATCGACGCAAAGCCGGAGGGCTACGCAAGTCCCATCGCACAAGGCGGCTCCAACGTGTCCGGCGGCCAGAAACAGCGCCTGTCCATTGCCCGTGCCATTGCCAAGGACCCCAAAATTTATCTGTTCGACGACAGTTTCTCGGCCCTGGACTACAAGACCGACGTGGCCCTGCGCCGCGCCCTGAAGGCCCAGACCGACAACGCCACCGTCATCATCGTGGCACAGCGCATCTCCACCGTGCTGCACGCAAACCAGATCCTGGTGCTGGACGAGGGCCGTCTGGTGGGCAAGGGCACCCATGCCCAGCTCATGGCCAGCTGCCCGGAGTATCAGGAGATCGCCCGCAGCCAGCTGAGCCAGAAGGAACTGGACCTTGAACCACTGAATACGGAAAAGGAGGGTGTGTGATATGCCAAGACCCGGACGCATGACCACCGAGCGCGCTAAGGACTTCAAGAGCACGCTGCAGCAACTGATCGGCACCATGGGGCACTACAAGCTGCCCCTGATCACCGCCATTGTCTTTGCCATTCTGTCCACCATCTTCAACATTGCCGGCCCCAAGGTGCTGGCCAAAGCCACCACGGCCCTTGCCACCGGCTGGATCGCCAAGCTGCGCGGCACCGGCAGCATCGACTTTGTGTATATTGGCCGGGTGCTGCTGTTTTTGCTGGGCATGTACCTGCTGAGCAGCGCCTTCAGCTTTATCCAGGGCTGGCTGATGACCGGCCTTTCCCAGAAAGTCTGCTACGACTTCCGCCGCCAGATCAGCCAGAAGATCAACCGCCTGCCCCTGGCCTACTTTGAAAAGCGCACCGTGGGCGAGGTGCTGTCCCGCATCACCAACGATGTGGACACCCTGGGCCAGAGCCTGAACCAGAGCATCACCCAGCTCATCACCAGCGTGACCACCATGATCGGCGTGCTGATCATGATGCTGTCCATCAGCCCCCGCATGACCCTGATCGCCCTGCTGATCCTGCCGGTGTCGCTGGCACTGGTGCTGCTGGTGGTCAGGTTCAGCCAGAAGTACTTCAAGGCCCAGCAGGCCACCCTGGGCGTGGTGAACGGCCAGGTAGAGGAGGTCTATGCCGGCCACAACGTGGTCAAGGCCTTCAACCGCGAGGCCATGGTGCTGAACGACTTCAACGCCGCCAACGACAAGCTGTACGAATCCGCCTGGAAAAGCCAGTTCCTCTCGGGCCTGATGATGCCCATCATGAACTTTGTGGGCAACCTGGGCTATGTGGCGGTGGCCATCGTGGGCAGCATCTTTGCCGCCAACGGCACCATCACCATCGGCGACATCCAGGCTTTCATCCAGTACGTCAAGAACTTCACCCAGCCCATCCAGCAGCTGTCGCAGGTGTCCAACATGCTGCAGAGCATGGCCGCTGCCGCCGAGCGGGTGTTCGAGTTCCTGAACGAGCCGGAAGAGGACCAGACCGCCGACCCGGCCCGCCGGGCAGACCCCGCCTGCATCGACGGTCAGGTGACCTTCGACCATGTGCGCTTTGGCTACACCCCGGACAAGACTATCATCCACGACTTCAGCTGTACGGTGAAGCCCGGCCAGAAGGTGGCCATCGTCGGCCCCACCGGCGCGGGCAAGACCACCATGGTCAAGCTGCTCATGCGCTTCTACGATGTGGACGCCGGTTCCATCACCCTGAACGGCCACGACGTGCGCGACTTTGACCGCAGCGCTCTGCGCGAGGGCTTCGGCATGGTGCTGCAGGACACCTGGCTGTTCAAGGGCACCATCATGGAGAACATCCGCTACGGCCGTCTGGACGCTACCGACGAGGAGGTCATTGCCGCCGCCAAGGCTGCCAACGCCGACCACTTCATCCGCACCCTGCCCGGCGGCTACCAGATGGAGCTGAACGAGGACGCCTCCAACGTGAGCCAGGGCCAGAAGCAGCTGCTGACCATCGCCCGCACCATCCTGGCCGACAACCGCATCCTGATTCTGGATGAGGCCACCAGCAGTGTGGACACCCGCACCGAGCAGCGCATCCAGACCGCCATGGACCGCCTGATGGAGGGCCGCACCAGCTTTGTCATCGCCCACCGCCTGTCCACCATCAAGGACGCCGACCTCATCCTTGTGATGCGGGACGGCGACATCGTGGAGCAGGGCACCCACGACCAGCTGCTGGCCGCCGGCGGTTTCTATGCCGACCTGTACAACAGCCAGTTCGAGGATGTGGTGGAGTAACACGAACGATTTGAAATGCCCTCCGCGTTGCTCTGGGCATCTTCAGCGGAAATATTATTTTAGATTTTGCAAATCCGGCAGGGCTGCGGCCCCGCCGGATTTGCCTTTTCACGGGAAGGGTCGTTCCGGGCAGCGGCATCGTGGCTGCTGTTGGCCTGCGGCCAAAACGCAGCGAGAACAGGTGCTTTTACGGGATGAACCCTCTCAGTCCTCCACCGGTTCCAGCTTCATGCCGAACAATTTTTCAGAGAGCAGGGGCAGCAGGTGCTGTAACTGACGCACATATTCCTCCACCACCGGATCAGGCTCCGCTTTTGTAACGATACCAAACCGCATTCCCTTGTTCCAATCCAGAACAAACACCTGCTCAAGATTCGGTCTGCGGTAGTACACCGCCGGGGTCAGCATCAGGCTTGGCAGCTTATACTGCACACTTTTTACGCCGCGGATGATCTCTGCCCGCCGCCTCGAAGCCTCGTGCAGCAATGCCGTCTCGTACAGGGATTGCTCCGGTGTTCCAGCAAACATCCACCGATATTTTACCGCCTGCTCCAATGGAATGTGTCCGCGGGGCACCTCTGGCGGCGTATGGAACGGGATGCCGATCTCCGGCATATAAACTGCCGGGTAAAAATGCAGACCTCGTGCTGCGATCTCCGCACACTCGATCTGCAGCGAAAGATCGATCTCACCGTTTAGCAGTGCACGCCCGATATCCTTTCGGTTGGCACAGCTGTACATCAAGGGGGAAAAGCGGGTGCTCAGCTCTTCTGTGACGGCAAACAGGTCAAATCCCAGCATCTGCAGCGGCATATTCTGATGCCCGATCAGCAGATGCCGTTTGGGCGGGTTTGCATTCAGTTCCGCTGCCTGCGCACAGTTTACTGCATCCTCGTATAATTCCAGCAGTTGCTTTGCCTTTGGATAAAATTCCCATCCTGCCGGAGTCAGCACCACCCGGCGCTGCGCGTGCTGAAACAGCTGGACTTTCAGCTGTACCTCCAACGCACGGATCTGCTGAGACAGCGCAGATTGTGACAAAAACAGCGCATCTGCCGCCTCCGAAAAACTATCCAGTTCCACGATTCTCACAAATCCCTGCAATGCCTTCAAGCTCATGGTGTTGCTCCTTTTGCAATAAATAAGTTTTACTTCATTATAATATAATTTATTTGAATTGTAAAATCCCTCCGTCATCGCTATAATTGTTAAAGATTCCGCAATCCTTGTGCATTGCGGAAGGACAAAGAAGAATTCAAACAATGAAGAGAAAGAGAGCATACCTATGAATAAGATCTCCCGCAAAGGCTTTCTGAAGATCGCCGCTGCCGCCGCCATGAGCGGTGTGACCGCCGGCGCTCTGGCTGCCTGCAATGCAGCCTCCGGCTCCACCGCTGCCTCCGGCAGCACCGCCGGTCTGTATACCCCCGGCACCTACGAGGGCACTGCCGAGGGCATCTCCTCCACCGTCAAGGTCACCATGACCTTCTCTGACAGCGCCGTGACCGATGTGGTAGTGGACACCTCCGGCGAGACTGCTTCCTACGGCGCTGCCGCTGCCGACGAGCTGCGCAAGCAGCTGATGGCTGCCGGTTCTGCCGAGATCGACGGTGTTTCCGGCTCTACCGTCACCTCCAATGCCGTGATGAAGGCTGCCAAGAGCTGCTACGCACAGGCCAAGGGCGAGGCTGTGGTTGCGAGCGTGCAGCTGCCCACCGGCGACGAGAACGACTGGCTGGGCACCGAGCCCGACATCGACGAGGCCGCCATCACCGAGACATGGGATACCGATATCGTCATCGTGGGCGCAGGCAACGGTGGTATGTGCGCAGCCGCTTATGCTGCACAGAACGGGCTGGATTTCCGCATCATCGAGCAGAATTCTTCCGTCATGGAGACCCGTCACTGGTACGGCACCATTGATAGCAGCGAAGCAAAGAAAAAAGGGATCGCTCCGGTTGACCGCGCCGAGCTGCTGAGCGAGATCTCCCGTTCTATGGGCGGTCGCTGCGACCAGCGCGTGGTCAAGACCTGGATCAACGAATCCGCTGCCATGCATGATTTTGTTTCCGGCATCCTGGAAAACGAACCTTATAACTATGTGTGCAACCTGACCGCCGGCGATGAAGCCAAGTGGCCGGATGACACGCAGGTGAGCCAGAGCAAGCTGATGTTCCCTGTGCAGCAGGTCGATTACAGCAGCGCCGAAAAGCCCCGCAACGTGGTGTTCCAGGAGTACATTGAAAGCAAAGGCTACAGCATCGACTTTAACACCGGCCTTGCCAAGCTGGAAAAAGATGCCGATGGACGCATCACCGGCGTGATCGCCCAGAGTACCGCAGATGACCACTTTATCCGCATCAACGCAGCCAAGGGCGTGCTGCTGGCTTGCGGCGGCTATGCCGGCAACCCCTACATGATGGAGCAGCTGGACCCACTGGGCACCAGTGTGACCACTGCCTGCTCCTATACGCCTGCCGACAAGGGTTACGGCATCCGTGCCGCGATCTGGGCAGGTGCACATCTGGATGCAGAGCCCGCTCCCGTTCTGTTCGACCGTGGTCTGGTGGCACCCGGTGTGGATGCCGGCTATGTGGACAGCGAGAACGCCTTTGGCGGCAAGGCCTTCCCCGGCACTGTGGGTCAGTACAACCCCGGCAGCCAGCCGTTCCTGAAAGTCAACCGCCATGGCGAACGCTTTATGAATGAGAGCCAGGAGTACGACAACGCTTCTCACGCTTCCTTCCAGCAGCCGGGTCATGTTTATGCCATGATCCACGATGCAAACTTCCGCGAGGATGTAGACCGCTTCCACACCATCGGTTGCTCTGCACTGACCCGTTACATCCCCGGCATGATGGAAGGTCAGCTGGAGCAGTACGAGGGTGAGGGCCTGATCATGAAGGCGGACACCATTGAAGAGCTTGCCGACAAGATGGGCTTTGCCGGTACCGACAAGGACAACTTTGTAGCCACCGTTGCCCGCTACAACGAGCTGTACGACAAGCAGAACGACGAGGACTTCGGCAAGCCTGCAAGCCGCCTGAGCGCCATCCGCACCGCTCCCTTCTACGGCTGCTGGCTGGGTGCCTCTCTGCTGTGCAGTATGCAGGGCATCTCCATCACCGAGAACTGCCAGGCCAAGGACAGCAACAATGAGCCGATCCCCGGTCTGTATATCACCGGTGATATGTCCGGCAGCTTCTTCCAGAACAACTATCCCTGCGTCATGGGCGGTACTGCCTGCGGTCGTACCCTGACCTTTGCCATTAAATCCATCAAGCAGATGGCAGGCTTGGAGAACGCCTGATCAGGCGCAGTTCTCCCGCATAGATCCAACATTTCTTCTTTTCTTCTTTTTCATGGGAAGAGGGGCGGTCCCGGTAGCAGAGTTCCCATAAAACAGTATTTGCAAAAGCTCCCGAAATGGGGAAGAT
>ERZ1673696.1187-NODE-1187-length-23637-cov-5.248876_pt1 | contig 23637 bp, 21 predicted proteins | sample MGYA00580226_ERZ1673696 | MGnify/ENA primary metagenome ERZ1673696 (study PRJEB41218, sample SAMN15661743) | gut metagenome | host: Homo sapiens | place: Canada: London | collected 2015-08-20/2019-03-30 | study: EMG produced TPA metagenomics assembly of... | reverse complement strand
GGAATCTGGATACGGTACTGGGGCTGGAAAACCGCATTGTGTTTGATTTGGTGGATGTTATTGAAAATAAATGCCGGATTAAACAGGCTATTATCCGTGACCGGCGCAATGAACACTTGAGTTTGATGGCTGCCAGCCAGACGCGGGATAAAAATGCGGTAAATGAAGCGCAGATGAAGCATCTTTTAAGTGAGCTGCGCGACCAGTATGATTTTATTTTGCTTGACTGCCCTGCCGGCATCGAGCAAGGTTTTAAAAATGCCATCGCGGGTGCGGAAGAGGCATTGGTAGTCTGTACACCGGAGGTGTCCTCCGTACGGGATGCCGACCGGGTAATCGGATTGATGGCTGCAGGAGAAATTGCCCATACCTCTTTGGTGGTAAACAGAATTAAACCTGATATGGTAAGCAGGGGGGATATGCTTGCCGTAGAGGATGTAGAAGATATTTTAGGGCAGAAGGCGATCGGCGCAGTACTGGACGATGCCGCAGTGGTAAAGGCTTCTAATTTGGGGGAGGCGGTTATTAGTATGCCCAAAAGCCTGGCCGGAAGAGAATATGAAAATATTGCCCGGCGGCTGATGGGAGAGAATATTCCTATAAACGTACCTTCGGCGCTGGGGGTTATTCTGGAAAAAATATTCGGGAAAAAAGCGGTTTGAGTTCGTTTTGCGGAGGATGTTTTATGTTTGGATTTTTTAAAAGAAGAAAGAGCGGCCTTAACAGCCGCAAAGTAGCAAAGCAGCGTCTTCAGTCTGTGGTTTCCCGTGATAGAGCCAATGTTTCGGCTGAATTTTTGCTTAGAATGTCAGCCGATATTATTGCGATTGCGGTAAAATATATTGAGCCTGACTATGACCGAATTTCCGTTACCATAGAGCGTTCCGGTACGGGGGCCTGCCTTTGCGCAAAGATGCCGGTGATCGCTTACAAAGAACTTTTAACATAAAGATTGAAAATATTATAAAAGTGTGGTAAAATAAAAATATATTTTTATGTTGAGGTTTTCTTATGTGGCTTTTTGACAAGCGAAAACTGCATAATATAGAGTATATTTTGTTGATTATCGTTGCGGTGATTTCTCTTTTTGGCTTGCTTGCCATTTTAATGGCTACGGCGGATGCGTCCACCGGCGGCGAGGAAGCCACACTTTTTGAAATGCTTTCTCGGCTGAATCTCTCCAGTGTTGTGAAACAGGCGGTGTGGATCGTCATTGGATTCGTCGCTATGGCCTGTGTTGCTATGCTGGATTATCACATTTATTCCCGTATCTGGTATGTGGTAATGGTCGTTTGTGTTGGGCTGATTGTCTATACTTCTTTTTTTGGCTCAGTACGCGGCGGCACCCGCGGCTGGATCGCGATCGGCGAGAGTTTTACGTTTCAGGCTACTGAAGTGGGAAAGCTGGGACTGATCCTGCTGCTGGCTAAAACGATTGGTATGCATGAAAAGCTGTCTACTGTAAAGGACCTGGGGTACAGCTTCGGCGTCATGATCATCTTTGTAGCGGCGCTGCTTACACAGATGGATATCGGTACTTCCCTGGTATATGTGTTTATCTTTTTAATGATGATGTTTGCCGGCGGTATGCGCTGGAAGCATATCGGAATTTTGGCAGGTATTGGCATTGTTTGCATGGTTGCATTGTGGTTTTTAATGGGAGAACAGCAGCAGAGCCGGATCCTTAATTTTATTTCCGGCAACGAGGTAGAACAGCTGCAGTATTCAAAAATCGCTATTGGCTCCGGCGGATTTTTCGGGAAGGGCGTTTTAGGAGATAATGCAATTACACAAATGGACTATATCCCCGCGGTAGAAACGGATTTTATTTTTTCTGCTATTGGAGAATCGCTTGGTTTTTTGGGGGGAATCGTACTGATTGTACTGTATGCAGTGATGGAGGTACGGATGTGGATGCTGATGCGCAAGGCGTCTGATCGCTATGGTGCAATGATCATTATGGGTGTAATGGCTATGTATATGTTTCATATTTTTGAAAATATCGGTATGGTTATCGGTATTATGCCCATTACGGGAATCCCGCTGCCGTTTGTCAGTTATGGCGGTTCCAGCTTTTTGGCGAATATGATCGGTATCGGTTTGGTAGAAAGTGTTTGCATGAACCGGCCTATTGAGCCTTTTACAGGAAAATAATATTCATGGATTCTTCCCCTGTGCATATATTTTGCATGGGGGTATTTTTATGGATGAAAAACATATAAAGCGTACAGCGGCTATCGCTGTTATTTTGCTGATTCTTTTTGCGGCTCTGTATATTGCTTTCGGTAAAGGGGTAGCGGCCCAGCGTCTGCGGCAGGGCATCAGCATGAGCTTGGAAGAGGATTTTAAAATTAAAGAAAGTTTAGGGCAGGTATTTTTGGTACAGGGGGAGGAAGGATCCCAGGAGGTTAACAGCGGAAATGTTTCTGTTACCGGGTTGATCCGTCCGGCGGATGGCTATATACATGAGGTAAGCGCGGCCAATGAAGCGTATCTTGAAGTAGAATGCGGCCGCTTTAACGGGGTTTATGCCGTAGCAGACGGAAAAGTAGAAAGTTGCGAAAACGGACGAATTACCCTGCGCCACAGTGACGGAAAACTGAGTGTTTACAGCGGCTGCGGCTCGCTTACCGGGCAGGGAAAGCAGGTAAAACAAGGAGATGTGATTGGGTACATCGACGGGCTGCTTACATACCGGCTGTATGAAAACTGCGTGGCACTCAATCCCATGGACTATATCAGAGAATGAAACTTTTTACCGTATGCGGTATCGATATAAAAATTAACTTTTTGATGCTGGCCTGTATCGTGCTTTGGGTTCTGGCAGGGAATATTGCGATGCCGCTTACATTGGCATTTATTGTATTGCTGCATGAAGCCGCCCATTGTTTTGTAGCTTTTTTGCTGCGCTTGCATACCGAAAGTATTGAACTGTATCCTTTTGGCGGAGCCGCGCAGATCGAGGGCATAGGGGATAACCATATTTATGAAGGACTCATTGCTGCGGCAGGACCGCTGAGCAGCCTTTTTACCGGATTTTTATGGGATACTGGTGTGCAGTACGGTGTTTTGCCTTTGTGGAATGATTTTGTAAAGTATTCCTATACGGTAGCCATGTTTAATTTGCTGCCAGTATATCCTCTTGACGGCGGCAGGATTCTTATGGGGCTGTTCTGCAGTGCCTGGGGCATTCAAAAGGGACGAAAACGGTGTATGGGAGTAAGCCTTGGTCTTGCGCTTTTTTTGCTGGGGGTAAGTATTTATGGCATCATAACTGGCGGTGAGAGCGGCTCCTTTTTGGTAATGAGCTTCTTTTTAGCTGCGGCAGCGGTAAAGGCTGTAAAAAAGCCTTATGAAGGATATCGGCGGCAGAGGCTATGGTGTAAGGCAGAGAATATCCGGGTGATCAAAGCGCATGAAACGGACAGCTTGCTGGAGGTTTCTTCCCGATTCTTCGGCAGCAGCTATTTTTTTGTAGTGGTTGTGGATCAGGCTGAAAACGTTCTGCATATTTTAACGGAAAAAGATATTTTTGAATTTTTACTGCGCGACAGTACGCTTTTATTGAAAGATGTTTCTTCTGAAGCATCTGGTAAGATTTTGCAAAGGTAGTATGGATGTACAAGGGATTCCGCGGAAACGGTTTACAGTAAAATTTTATTTTAACAAGAACGGTGCTGCTTAAGATTTAGGCAGTACCGTTTTCTTTTTCAGCATGAAGCAGCTGTTTTCAGCCTTTAGAGAAACATTTTTATCCTAAAAAAAGAAAGAGTGTGATGAAATACAACATTTAGTTTTCACAAACCAAGGGGATCTGTTCGTTTTGATTTCGTTTTCCTTTTTTTTTGCCGTCACGAAAGCATAAAAATTATCAGATATAATAAAAGTGAAAATTACATAAAGGAATGGTATAAATGGCAGAAGTATTTCAGCGATACGAAGAAAAATATTTAATATCCGCACCTCAGTATGCTGTGCTTTTTGAGGCACTGGCACCGTATATGACAGTAGATGCGTACGGCAAAACAGCGATCGGCAGTTTGTATTTTGATACACCGGATTTTTATTTAATCCGCACCTCGTTAGAAAAGCCCGTTTACAAGGAAAAGCTGCGGCTGCGCAGTTATGGACGCCCGGGGCCGGATTCTCCCGCGTTTGTTGAACTGAAAAAAAAGTACGAGGGTATTGTTTATAAACGAAGAATATCGCTGCCCTATCAATAGGCACTGTGGCAGCTGCAGCAAGGATATCTGGCAGAAGAAGGACAGATTGCCGAAGAAATCAATTGGTGCCTTTCTTATTATGAAACCCTGGCGCCTGCAGCCGCGCTGTTTTATGAACGTTTAGCGCTCTATTGTGTATATGACCAGGCCATCCGCATCACCTTTGATGAAAATATCCGATACCGCTTTTCTGCGCTTGATCTTGCTCTGGGTGACAGCGGAACCCCTTTGCTGGCGCCGGGCATGCGTCTGATGGAGCTCAAGTTCCCCGGCAGTATGCCGTTATGGCTCTCTCGTGTGCTGAACGAAGCGGAAGTGTTTCCTACTTCGTTTTCTAAATACGGAACGGCCTATCTGCAGAGGTGCGGCAAGAAAGGAGAGAGCAAAAGTGCCTGATATCTTTTACAATGCGCTCGGCAACGGTCTTACCCTGAGCGGATACCTGCTCTGCACAGCGGTTTCCTTGGCTATCGGCGCCATCATTGCCTTTGTATATACCCGCCGGGGCAGCTATACCCAAAGCTTTGTGCTTACCCTTATCCTGTTTCCGGCCATTGTGCAAACGGTCATTCTGTTGGTAAACGGCAACGTCGGCACAGGCGTAGCCGTGGCCGGCGCGTTCAGCCTGGTGCGCTTTCGTTCCGTTCCCGGCAATGCCCGGGAGATCGCGGTAATCTTTCTGGCCATGACGGCCGGGTTGGCCACGGGTACCGGTTATGTGTTGGCCGCCGGACTTTTTACTGTTATTCTTTGCATCGTGCTTCTGGTGCTGACGCTGCTGAATATAGGCGGACGCGTCAGCGGGGAAAGAGAACTGAAGATCACGATTCCCGAAAGCCTGGATTACACAGAGATCTTTGACGATCTCTTTGCCCAATATACGGCTTCTTGCGAGATGGTACACGTAAAAACCTCCAATATGGGCAGCCTGTATAAGCTGCATTATCGGATTCGTCTCAAGGAAGAACAAAAAGAAAAAGAATTCATCGATAAGCTGCGTTGCCGGAACGGAAACTTGGAAATCAGCTGCGGAAGAGCACTTGAGGAAGAGAGGCTTTAAAGATGAAACACTGCATTGCTATTTTGTTGGCGGCATCTCTGCTGTTTCTGCTGCCGAGCTGCCGAGGAACGGGAGAGGGAGGAGGTTCCTCCGATACGGCCGCGCCTGGGAATACCGAAAATACCGGAGATAGCACCGCGGCAACGGTAGATGAAAGTCAGTTTACTTTTTCCGCCAAGGATGAATATACAGATCCTGACGGCGCCACAGAAATCAACCTCAACGGCGCCATCTCCTCCGGCAGCGGCTGGCAGCTTTCTTCCGGCAGCTTATATATCAGCGCGGCCGGTACCTACCTTCTCTCCGGTACGCTGGCGCAAGGACAGATTGTTATCGATGCAAACAGCTCTGCCGATGTACGCCTGGTACTCAATAATGTTTCGGTCACCTCCCCTTCTTCCGCGGCGCTGTATGTAAAACAGGCGGATAAGGTGATCCTCAGTCTGCCCGAAGGCAGTGAAAATTCCTTTGCCGATACGGCCTCCTTTACCGCGGAGGATGAAACCGTAGCGGCGGCCGTCTTCAGTAAAGATGACCTGACGATTAACGGTTCCGGCAGCCTGACGGTATATGGGAATGTAAATAACGGTATCCAAAGCAAGGATACACTGAAAATAACCGGGGGAAAGCTTACGGTTTCCGCCGCTGACGACGGGCTTGTCGGCAAAGACGGCATCTTGTTCAAGGAAGGTTTCCTGACGGTTTCCTCTGGAGACGACGGAATCAAAGCCACCGGTACAGAAGAAAATACAGGATATTTTTACATGGAAAGCGGAAGCGCCGTACTCACCTGCGGCGGCGACGGCATTCAGGCTCAAACCAGTATCTCTATCAAAGACGGTCAACTGAATATTATCTGCGGCGGCGGAAGCAGCCAAAGTATTAACAGCTCTTCTTCCCTTTCCGGCAGCGGAGACAGCACTTCTTTAAAAGGCATCAAAGCTGGCGGTTCCCTGATTGTTTCCGGGGGCAGTTTTATTCTGAATACCGCTGACGACGCCGTTCACAGTAACGCTGCAATACAGATCTCCGGCGGAGAATTTACGATATCTTCCGGTGATGACGGAATGCATGCCGATACTTCTCTTACTGTTTCCGGAGGAAACATTCAGATTAACCGAAGCTATGAGGGGCTGGAGGCCCTCAACATTTTAATCAGCGGCGGCAGTATCACCGTTACCGCTTCTGATGACGGAATCAACGCGGCTGGCGGAAACGACGGGTCCTCTGTAAACGGCCGGCCGGGACAGAATAATTTCGGCTTTGGCGGAAATTCCTCCGGCGGCAGCATTGAAATTACCGGCGGAGATATCACGGTGGACGCCTCAGGAGACGGTCTTGATTCCAACGGAACGCTTACCGTCAGCGGCGGTACTTTGATCATTAACGGCCCAACCAGTGACGGTAACAGTGCCTTTGACAGCGACGGCACCCTTTTGATCAACGGCGGCACCGTACTGGCTTTAGGCAGCTCCGGTATGTTAGAGCAGCCGGATTCTTCTTCTGAACAATCCTTTGTTGTGGCGGCAGGAAGCGGTTTTTCAGCCGGCAGTGTTATCACGATACAGGATGCCCAAGGCAACGAATTGTTCCGTTATACAGCTGCCAAGCGTTTTTCAGCGGTGATTTACAGCTCACCGGACATGGCGGCGGATCAGGAATACAGCGTTTCTGTAAACGGTGAGCGGTTGAACGCTTATTCCGGCCTGGGAGGAATAGGCTCTGGCGGGGGCATGGGCAAACCCGGAGGAGGCATGGGAGGCCGGCCTGGATTTTAAAAGAAAACGGAGACACATTTCAAATGTGTCTCCGTTTTATAGGAAAGATCGGATACGCTGCATTCGGAGAATGCTGTATCTTACGGCATTTACTGCTTATTGGAAAGATTTGCTTTTTTACAGTAAGAACGAAAAAGATTTTTTTAGTTAAGCCAATTATAATTGGTGTACCAAGTAAGTTTGCTGGTATCGGCGTCATAGGAGGCTGAATAGGCGCGCTGCAAATCCTCACTGATGATAAATTCTTCAATCATCGTTGTTTTTTGCTGTCCGTCTTCTTCCTCGATCCATCCCCAGGAGCACCAGTAATATTTACCGTCGGAAAGGGAGAATTTTCCCTTTATTAAAAAAATATGAGGGAAACCGGTTTCTGAATCCACGGAGCCAAGGGCGTGGCTCAACGCCTCTCGTACAGGTTCGCTCTCTTCTTCCGGCACGGTTTCTATTTGTGTAATTTCGGCAGAAAACATATAGTCAGAAACAAATTCGAATTGATCGTTTTGAACCGGGAGATCTTCCTCCTGCGGCGTGCCGCAGGAGCACAGCATTACGCACAACAGAACGCCGCAGCAAAGCCATAGTTTTTTCATCTTGCTTCCTCCTTAACAGCCAGAGCCGGCCAGCTCGCTTTCATGCAGAACTACGCCGCTTTTTTTGAGCCGCTGCTGTAATTCATTTATATCCAGTGCAGGAAAGTCATCCGTCATGGCAGCGGCGATGCCTGCTGCCTGCCCGGTTACCGCGCAGCAGGGAATTACGCGCATGATATCCCACATGGGTTCGGTTACCGAGGTACACCGGCCTGCCATGATCAGATTTTTGCACGAAGCATGATACAGCGTACGGAAGGGGACCTCATACACCGGCCCGCGTTTGCGCCAGTCGGATACCATGCCGACCGAATCGGAAAAAGAAGTATGCATTTCTTTATCGTCCAGCGTATATTCGCCGCGCAGCCGGCGCGTCATACGCAGCTGGGGAATGGATGCGATGGTTACCGGTATGAGAGAAGGATCCTTTTGCCGCTGTTTTTTGATATCGTTTAAAATCGATTGATGCGAAAGCTGCATGAACTGGGAGATTTCTTCCCCGTTAAGTCCGGTAAAGCGCTGATCGACCAAGGTTTCTACTGTATTTTGGGGGGATTTTTGTTCTTCGGGAATATCGCAGAAACCCATCATGCGCAGGTCATAGCCGTTCTCTCCCAAAAAATAATACCATGCGGCCAGTACGTTGCCTTGCTTGAAGGTTTCGGTAGGCGCGCCGGCAAAGAAGGCGATATCGGCATCGCCCGTAGCGTCAATGACCGTGGCGGCCCGAACGGCTTGCCGGCCGGATTTATTTTCAATGATTACCGTTTCTATGCGGTTGCCTTGGCGCTGTGCGGCTACGGCATAGGTTCCGTACAAAATCTGAACGCCTGCTTGGAGCAGCAGCTGCTCAGCCAAAATAGCAAACAAATGCGGATTAAACTGTGTTTCAAACCGGGAATGTTTTTGGGTGCGCTGCAATGGATCCGCTGTATCCAGCCAGTTGGCCGGATATCGCGCTTCAGCGCCCATAGAAATGGACAGGCGCAGCAGCTCTTCTGCAATACCAAAGGAAACCTGGCGGCCGAAGCCGTCGCACAGGGGTAAATAAATTGTTACCAGACCTGCGGTGCCAAGACCGCCTAAAATATACTGCTTTTCTAAAAGAAGAACTTTTTTTCTTTCCCGTGCCGCGGCTAAAGCCGCGGAAATACCGCCGAAGCCGCCGCCGCAGACGAGAACATCGCACTGCTGGGTAACGGGGGTAAAACGTGTTTCGGGAATCTGCAAGGATATCACCTCTTGTTATTCGTATAAGCTTATTATACCATTTTGCCCATTAAAAAGCAAATATAAACTGTTTCAAAAGGCAATTAAGCGTTGAAATATTTGGGAATTTGAGGTATAATGATGCTGTATTTTGATATAGAAGGACGGTCGTTTTTTATTGAAAAAGCTATGGATTCTGCTGCTTTTGCCCGTACTGCTTTTTGCCGGCTGCCGGAAATCGGAAGAACCTGTGCCCACGCCGAGTCCGACACCCCGTATGGTGATTCTTACGGATGAACAGGCTTTGAATACGGTAAAGGAGCGCACGGAATATTCCGACAATATTCTGTATGTGTTTAAAGGGCGTATTGAAAAGGACGGAATTGAGTATTTTCATGTGGAATGGTTTTGGACAGCCTATGAAGAGGGAGAGTATATTGAACCGGTAGCTTCTACTAAATTGGGAGACTTGTTCCTCTCGCTTGACGGCAAGACATTGTATTCAGGCTATATCAATACTGACGGTACGATTATTTTTGAAACAGAAGAGGGAGAAGAATGAAAAATTATGTGTATCCGGCCGATGTAAAGGGAATTGTGGATGTGACCAAGCCTCCTTATAACTGTGATAACACCGGTAAAACCGATTGTACGAAAGCGCTGCGGGCCGCAATTGACGATATTTTTAAGGAGTATTATGATGCCTTTTGCGCTACGGTGAAAAAATTGGACGCCATGCCCGGCAAGGAGGCCTGGATCGGCTTTGAAATTCGCAGGGTCAACGGCAAAAGATGCATCGTATGGCCGGAAAAGCTGCCGATGTCAAAAATTATTTATTTTCCGAACGGAACCTATCTGGTAAGTGATACGATTTCCTATTCCTTTGAGCATTTCCGGAATATTTTCAACAATGTTCCGTATTTGGAGATGAACTGCCGGCTGCGGCTGATGGGGCAGAGCATGGAGGGCGTTACGATTCGCCTGCAGGATCGCTGCAAGGGTTTTGAATACGGAAACGACCGTCCGGTTATCAGCTTTATGCGCGGCGAGGCTTCGAACATTGCCATGACAAATATGATTGAGAACCTTACCATTGATATCGGAAGGGGCAATCCCGGTGCCACGGGAGTAGTCTATTTTGCCAACAATACCGGCGCAGCCAGAAATCTCAGGATTCTTTCCGGCGACGACAGTCTTCGCGGCTGCGTCGGGTTTGAGATCTGCCACGATAAAGCCTCGGCTTGTATTGCCGAAAACATCGAGGTTATCGGCTTTGATTACGGTTTTAAGGTAACGCCGCAGACGCATTTTGCTTTTTTTGAGCATATTCGGGCAAGGGGACAGAAGCGCGCGGGATTTTTTGTAGGCGATACCATTGTTTCCATTCGTGACTTTGTCAGCGAAAACAGCTGTCCGGCGCTGCGCTGCGTCGGCTTTACCGGTCATACCGTGTGTGTGGACAGCCGTTTTTCCGGCACGACGCAGGACGATTTTGCCATTCGCCATGAGTTCGGCGTATTGTATGCAAAAAATATTCAGATATCCGGCTACAGCCATTCGCTCTCCTCTTACTGCAGCGGCATACAGGACGGAGATGTTTCGGAATTTTCCTCTCACGGAAAATTTCATGGATTGGATCACGGGAAAATCACCACCTTGGATCTGCCGGTGGAGGATACGCCGGATATTCCGTGGGAGAATGCGGAAAAATGGGTAAGCGTGAATGCTTTCGGCGCTGCAGGCGACGGCGTGCAGGATGATACCGCGGCGATACAGGCGGCGCTTTCCTCCGGTGCAAAAACGATCTATTTTCAACCCGGCGCCTATCTTTTAAGCGCGCCGCTAACGGTACCGGCAACAGTGGAACGCATCAATTTTATGTACTGCGATCTTGCCAATACGCCGGAGATGAAAAAGCGGGAGCATACCGGTATCTTTCAGATTACAGGGGAAACCGATACGCCTCTTGTTATGGAGGATTTGTTTGCCTTTGAACAGCTTTCAGGCATGAATACGCTGATAGACCATGCGTCCCGGCGTACACTGGTACTTTCGGATCTGCATACGCAGGCGGTATCCATGTATTTTAATTCCGTAGAGGGTGGCAGGGTGTTTATGGAGAACGTAGGCTGTACCTTAGGGGGAATTCCCGGAACCGGCGGTGCGGGAGAAGCGGTGGAAAAAGAGCGGGAGCGGCAGTTTTGCTACAGCCGTGAAATTCCCTGTTATCATTTTAAGGGGCAAAAGGTCTGGGCGCGGCAGATGAATCCCGAGCGCAGCAAGCATGAGGTTATCAACGATCATTCTACTCTTTGGGTGTTCGGCTTTAAGGCCGAAGAGGAGGGAACCGCGTTTGAAACAATAAACGGAGGCCTTACCGAAGTCCTGGGCGGGACGCTCTGTATCTGCTATGCCGATCGCTTTCCGGCCATTATCAACCGGGATAGCTGTGTCAGCGTGATTTCCTCCTCTGTTACCTATGCCAAGGGAAAAAACTGGAGCCGTATCGTGGAGGAGCATCGCGGCGCGGAAACTTGTACGCTGAAGAAAGAGGAGTTTCCCATTCGATTTATGGATGTAATCAGTATTCCGCTGTATAAGGGGGACCTTCGCAGATAGAGATCTGCAGAACGGCATGCCTAAAATATGCAATATACTCACGATAACTGCATAAAAATAAGAAATATCTCCGAATAAAACGAAAAAATATTTATAAATATGCAAAAAAGGATTGACAGATATTTTTATCCCTGTATAATAGAACTATACTTTAAAAGAAGGGGAAAAGGAAAATGGATAAGAGTAAAATAAAAAAGGTTGTTTTAGCTTATTCCGGCGGCCTGGATACGTCGATTATCATTCCGTGGCTGAAGGAAAATTACAATAATTGTGAAGTGATCGCAGTTTCCGGGAATGTAGGGCAGGCAGACGAGCTGGAGGGCCTGGAGGAAAAAGCACTTAAAACAGGTGCGTCAAAGCTCTATGTGGAAGACCTTACGGAGGAATTTGTTAATGACTATATCATTCCTACGGTAAAGGCAGGTGCACTGTATGAGGAATATATGTTGGGCACCAGCTTTGCCCGGCCTGTAATTGCTAAGCGGATCGTGGAAATTGCTAAGGCGGAGGGGGCCGATGCTATTTGCCATGGCTGTACCGGAAAAGGCAATGATCAGGTGCGTTTTGAACTTACGATCAAAGCCTTTGCACCCGATATGCCGATCATCGCGCCTTGGCGGGAATGGGATATCAAAAGCCGTGAGGAAGAAATTGAATATGCCGAAGCACACAATGTTCCGCTGAAAATTAATAGGGAAACAAATTATTCCAAGGATAAGAATATGTGGCACCTTTCCCATGAGGGATTGGATTTGGAGGATGCCGGCAACGAGCCGCTGTATGAAAAAGAAGGCTTTTTGGAGATGGGGGTTTCGCCCCTGCAGGCGCCGGATAAGCCCACTTATGTAACGCTGGATTTTGTGCAGGGCGTACCGGTTGCCCTGGACGGTAAAGCGATGAGCGCGAAGAACATTATTTTAGCGCTGAATAAGTTGGGCGGTGAAAACGGCATCGGCCTTTTGGATATTGTAGAAAACCGGCTGGTAGGCATGAAGTGCCGCGGCGTGTATGAAACGCCCGGCGGCGCTATTTTATATTTTGCCCATAATTATTTGGAAACACTGTGCCTGGATAAGATGACGATGCATAAAAAGCAGGAGCTTTCTATCACGTTTGCGGAGTTGGTGTATAATGGTCAGTGGTTTACTCCGCTTCGGGAGGCGCTTTCCGCTTTTGTAGATAAAACGCAGGAAAATGTGACCGGAAAGGTACGCATCAAGCTGTATAAGGGAAATATGATCAAGGCCGGCGCGTGGAGCGATTATTCTCTGTATTCAGAGGAAATTGCTACCTTCGGTGAGGATCATGTGTATAATCAGGCAGATTCTGCGGGCTTTATCAACCTGTTCGGCCTGCCGATCAAAGTACAGGCACAGGTGAATGCCAAAAACAAAAAATAAAGGGGAACCTCTATGGATAAACTGTGGGCCGGTCGCTTTTCCAAAGCGTTGGATCAGCAGGCGGATGACTTTAATTCTTCTATTGCTGTAGATCAGAGAATGTTCCGGCAGGATATCAAAGGCTCCATGGCACATGCTGCCATGTTGGGTGCAAAGGGAATCATCGATGCTGCCGATGCCGAAAAGATCATTAGCGGATTGGCCGGTATTTTGGAGGATTTGGAACAGCAAAAATTGGCGGTGGATACTTCTTGTGAGGATATCCACATGTTTGTGGAGCAGGAGCTTACCGCACGCATCGGCGATGCAGGCAAAAAGCTGCATACTGCACGCAGCCGAAACGATCAGGTAGCCTTGGATATTCGGATGTATTTAAGGGATGAAGCCGAGGAAATTGTTCGGGATATTAAAAATCTTATTCGTGCAGTAACGGAACAGGCAAAACTGCATAAGACGACAATCATGCCGGGATATACGCATCTGCAAAGAGCACAGCCGGTGACCTTTGGCCACCATATGATGGCTTATGCGATGATGCTGATGCGAGACGTCGGCCGAATTACTGATGCTGTGAAGCGGATGAATGTTTCGCCCTTGGGCTGCTGTGCGCTGGCCGGTACTACGTATGATACCGACAGGGAAATGACAGCTTCAGCTTTAGGGTTCGACGGGATTACCTATAATAGCCTGGACGGTGTTTCCGATCGTGATTTCTGTGTTGAATTGCTCAGTGCACTTGCTTTGGTGATGCTGCACCTTTCTCGATTTTCAGAAGAAATTATTTTGTGGTCAAGCTGGGAATTTAAGTTTATTGAGCTGGACGATTCCTTTACTACCGGTTCCAGTATTATGCCGCAGAAAAAAAACCCGGACATGGCGGAGCTGGTGCGGGGAAAGACGGGGCGTGTATACGGCAACTTGATGGCGTTGCTTACTGTCTTAAAGGGGCTGCCCCTTGCGTATAATAAGGATATGCAGGAGGATAAGGAGGCCGTGTTTGACAGTGTGGATACGGTAAAGGCTTGCCTTGAGGTATTTGCACCCATGATATCTACCATGCATGTATGCGGGGAGAATATGCGGCAAGCGGCACAAAAGGGCTTTATTAATGCTACAGATTTGGCAGATTATTTGGTAAAAAAAGGAATGCCCTTTCGTACGGCCTATAAGCTTGTAGGGCAGATGGTGGCGTATTGTATTGAAAAACAGAAGGTTTTAGAAGAGCTTTCCCTTAAGGAATTAAAAAGCTTTTCTGATATCTTTGGCGAGGATGTGTATAGTGAAATATCTTTAGAAACCTGCGCACAGAAACGGATTTCTGCAGGAGGAACCGGGCTGGCTTCGGTGGAAAGGCAGATCAAAACAGCAGAGGAATTTTTAAAAAAATAATTTAATTTCTATTTGACAGCTTTTTAGTCTTGTGATAAAATCACACCATACATCATAAATGCTTTGAAGGAATTATGCCTTTCCTGCAGCAGTTTCAGAGAGCCGGCGGCCGCTGTGAGCCGGTACGCAAGGGTTATGGCAGTCTCATTCCTGAGCAGGGTCCCCCAAAGGCAGGTTTTTGCTGGATAAGGGATTCCGGGTGCCCCCGTTAACAGGGCAGGGCTTCGTAACAGTGAGCCTGGTAAAGAGCGGCTGTATTTTGATTTTGCAGCAAGCAGGGTGGTACCGCGAAAAAAAGTATTTTCGTCCCTGATATCCGAATTCGGATATCAGGGATTTATTTTTTATAAAAGGAGTGCAGAGTATGAAAAAAATTAAAATTGCAGACATTACCCTTAAAGAAGCCGCAGCGCTTACGTTTAAAGAAAAGATAGAGATTGCAAAGCTGTTGGACCGATTGTCTGTGGATGCAGTAGAAATTCCGAAAATAGAAGATATTCGGGTAGATACCTTGCTTGTAAAATCCATTGCTTCTGTGGTAAAATCCAGTGCTGTGGTTATTGAGGCAGGATATACGCCCCAAGAGATCGATATTGCGTTTGAAGCGGTGAAAGGGGCGGAAAAGCCCGTATTGCAGATTGCGCTGCCGATGTCTACTGTAGGAATGGAATATACACTGCGCAAAAAGCCCGCAGCAATGCTGGAGACAGTGGCAGAGTTGGTTGCTTATGCCAAAACAAAAGCAGTACCGGTCGAATTCGTGGCGTTGGATGCTACCAGAGCGGACGGGGAATTTATAAAAAAGGCAGTAGAAGCGGCGGTATTTGCCGGTGCCGGAAGGGTCATTTTGTGCGACGATGCAGGAGAAATGATGCCGGATTCTTTTAAACAGTTTGTAGCTGCAGTAAAAGAGGCGGTCGGCAGTGCAGAATTGGGGGTGAGCTGCTCTGACTTTTTAAAAGTAGCGGCGGCTTCTGCAATAGGAAGCGTAGCTGTCGGCGCAACTGTACTGCGGGCCTCTGCAAAAGAGAGCACAGCAGTTCCCTCCGTTGGGAGCTTGGTAAATATTATCCGTACCTGCGGCAGTACGCTGGAGATTGAAGCGGATATCAAAACGACGGAGTTTAAACGCATCAGTGATCAGATTCAATGGATCTGCGATGAAAAGCATGGAAAGAGCACTTCCCTTGGCACAGTGAATGTTGCAGAGGATATTGCTATTGCGCTGAAAGACGGTGATGAGCTGAAAACCGTAAGCTCTGCGGTGGAAAAATTAGGATATGATCTGAATGAAGAGGATCTCTTTAAAGTATTTGATGAATTTAACCGTATTGTATCTAAAAAAGGTACGGTGGGAGCAAAAGAGCTGGATGCGATTGTAGCTTCAGCGGCGCTGCAGGCGGCACCGACGTATAAGCTGGTAAGCTATGTGATTAACAGCGGAAATATTATTACCGCTACTGCGAATATTAAGCTGGAAAAAGATGGAGAGGAAAAACAGGCGGTATGTATCGGCGATGGGCCGATTGATGCGGCGTTTCTTACGATTGAGCAAATCGTAGGCAGGCATTTTGAATTGGATGATTTTCAGATTCAGGCCGTAACGGAAGGCCGTGAGGCAATGGGCTCAGCTCTTGTTAAGCTGCGCTGGAACGGAAAGTCTTATTCCGGTAAAGGACTTTCTACCGATATTATTGGCGCGAGTATCCGCGCATATGTCAACGCACTGAATAAGATTGTGTATCAGGAGGGATAAAGTATGAAACTTTCATTTTCAACTAAGGGCTGGAAAGGGATATCTTTTGAAGAATTTATTTCTGCGGCAAAAGAATATGATTTTTTAGGAATAGAACTGAACGATATAAAAACACAGGCAGAGGATAAGAGCAGTCCGTTTCATAAGGAAAATCGTTTTGCTGCAAAGCGTTTGCTAAAAGAAAATGGCCTGACGATTCCCTGCATTGATTCTTCCTGTGATATTACTGCGCCGGCAGAAATAATACAGAGGGATATCGATTTTTGCATTGAACTGGCAGCGGATATGAATATTCCGTATGTACGCGTTTGCGCAAGAAGGGAGGCTTCGGTGCAGGACGTTTGCAAAAATATTGCCGAAAGCGTAAAAAAAGCAGAAGAAAACGGGGTCATGCTTTTGATAGAAACCGCCGGTATGTTTGCTGATACGCAAAAATTAAGGGATGTACTGAACCATTTTGCCTCTGATTTTTTAGGTGCTCTGTGGGATATGCATCATCCGTATTTTGAACAAGGAGAGGATGCTGAAACGGTTGTACAGAATTTGGGAGCCTATATCCGCCATGTACATGTAAAAGATTCCCATTCCGGCAGGTATTGTTTGATCGGCGAAGGAGAACTGCCGATCCGAGAGATGATGAACGGCCTTGCATCTATTAATTATGATGGGTTCCTTTCCTTGGAATGGGATCCCGAATGGATGGCAGAGCTTACTGAAATGGAGGTAATTTTTTCCCATTTTTCGGTTTATATGAATCGTTTTACCTCTCCGTCTAAACGAAAAAAGACGCTGTATTCCAACCGTGCCGGTACTGGAAATTTTATCTGGAAGAAAGATGTGCTGATTGATAAGACTTTTTCCCAGGTGCTGGATTCTATGGTGGAGGAATTTCCGGATCAATACGCTTTTAAGTATACCACACTGGATTATACACGTACGTATGCGCAGTTCCGCGATGATGTAGATACATTTGCACGTAGCTTGATTTCCCTTGGCGTTAAAGCGGGCCATCATGTGGCCGTATGGGCCACCAATGTACCCCAGTGGTATATTGCATTCTGGGCTGTTACTAAGATTGGTGCGGTATTGGTCTCCATGAATACGGCTTATAAGATTCATGAGGCTGAATATCTGCTGCGGCAAAGCGATACACATACCCTGATTATGGTCAAAGGATATCGGGATTCAAATTATTCAGAGATTATTGCTTCTCTTTGTCCGGAATTGGAAAGCACTGCGGCGGGGCAGGCATTGCATAGCCATAAGCTACCGTTTTTGCGCAATGTTATTACGGTAGGGTTTAAACAAAAGGGCTGTCTTACCTGGGAAGAGGCGCTGCAGCGAGCTTCGCAAGTATCAATAGATGCGGTACATCGTATGGCTGCGGCAGTCAGTCCGGATGACGTATGTAATATGCAGTATACTTCAGGAACGACGGGCTTTCCTAAGGGCGTTATGCTTACCCATTATAATATTGTGAATAACGGTAAATGCATTGGTGACAGAATGGATCTTTCTACTGTCGATCGGATGATGATCCAGGTTCCGATGTTTCATTGCTTTGGCATGGTTTTGGCTATGACAGCGGCTATGACGCACGGTACTACCTTGCTGCCGCTGCCGTATTTTTCACCTAAGCCTGCTTTGGCCTGCATTAATATGGAACATATTACCTGTTTCCATGGGGTGCCTACGATGTTTATTGCCATGTTGGAGCATGAGGATTTTGCTAAAACGGATTTTTCCTATATGCGCACCGGCATTATGGCCGGATCCCCTTGTCCGATTTCTGTTATGAACGATGTAGTGGAAAAGATGCATATGACGGAGATTACCATTGTATTTGGTCAAACAGAATCCTCTCCGGGCTGTACCATGAGCTCTACCGACGACCCCGTAGAGGTACGTGTGGGTACGGTAGGCCGTCCTCTGCCGGAGATTGAGTGCAAAATTGTTGATCCTGAAACAGGGGAAGAGCTGCCGGATAATGTAACGGGGGAATTTGTAGCCAGGGGCTACAATATTATGAAAGGGTATTATAAAATGCCTAAGGCCACCAAAAGCGCCATTGATGCACAGGGATGGCTGCATACGGGGGATCTTGCCTGTCGTACGCCTGAAGGAAATTTCCGCATTACCGGGCGTTTAAAGGATATGATTATCCGCGGCGGCGAGAATATATATCCTAAGGAAATCGAAGAGTTTATCTATACGCATCCCAAGGTAAAGGATGTTCAAGTTATCGGCGTTCCTGATGAGCAGTATGGGGAAGAAATCATGGCTTGCATTGTGCTTAAAGAAGGGGAAACTATGACTGAAGAGGAAATGAAGGATTATATTCGGGCCAATATGGCACGGCATAAAGTGCCCAGGTATATCGATTTTGTTTCGGAATTTCCTATGAATGTTGCAGGGAAAATTTTAAAATATAAAATGAGGGAGGATGCCATAAAGAAACTTGGACTGGATAAGGCGTCCAAAATCGTTACGGCATAAATCATATGATCATTGATTCACATTGCCATATTTACCCGGATAAGATTGTAGAACATGCCACAAGGGGTATTAGCGAGTTTTATGAGCTGCCCGTCCGGCTGGATGGAAAGACTGCTACGATGGTGGAGACGGGCCAGAAAGCCGGCATCGGGCATTTTGTCGTGTTTTCAGTAGCGACAACGCCCGGACAGGTAAGCTCTATTAATCATTTTATTGCGTCGGCCGTAGAGGCAGCCGATGGAATATTCACAGGGCTTGGAGCCATTCATCCGTTATGCGAGGATATTCCTGCGGCAGTGGAAGAGATTCTTGCCTTGGGGCTTCGCGGTGTAAAGGTACATCCGGATTTTCAGAAGACACCGGTAGATGATGAAAAATATATGGAATTGTTCTCCTGCTGTGCGGGGAAATTACCGGTGTATCTGCATACCGGAGATCGGAGATTTGATTTTTCTAATCCCGCGCGCACCCGGTGTGCAGTAAAAGCAAATCCGAATACGGTGTTTGTTGGCGCGCATCTGGGCGGGTGGTCCGTGTGGGAAGAAGCTGTTAGGCAGCTGCAGGACTGTGAAAATTTATTTTTTGATACTTCTTCGTCCTTTAAATGGCTGGGAACAAAGCGTGCGGCTGAGATTATTCGAACCTACGGTACACAGCGGGTTCTGTTCGGTACGGATTATCCCATGTGGAAGGCGGAAAAGGAACTGGAAGCTTTTTTTGCTTTGGGATTGAAGAGGGATGAAGAGGAGCAGATTTTATACCGCAATGCCTGCGGCTTGTTTGGTATCAGGGAGGCGTTATGAAACATATAGGAACGGTTGTATTGGAAACGAAGCGCTGTATCCTGCGTCCTTTTGTTTTAAGCGATGCACGGGCGATGTTTGAGCATTGGGCGGGGGATACTGAGGTTACCCGATATCTTACTTGGCCGGCGCATAAAAATGTACAGGAGACGGAGCAGGTGATTTCCGCATGGATCAGTCATTATAAAGAAGCGGATTTTTATCAGTGGTGTATTGTGGACCGGGAAACGCAGCAGGCTATTGGCTCCATTGCTGCGGTAAAGGTGCTGGAGGAGATTGAAGCGGTTGAAACGGGATATTGCTTGAGCCGTGCCTATTGGGGAAAGGGCTTGATGACGGAGGTTTATACCGCTGTGCTGGAGTTCTTTTTTGAAATTGTCGGCGTTAACCGCGTACAGGCGAGTCATGATGCAAGAAATCCAGCTTCAGGTAAAGTGATGTTGAAATGCGGCCTTTCTTATGAAGGAACACGCAGGATGGGCGCAAGAAATCAAAGCGGTATTTGTGATATCGTTTTATACGGCAAAGTAAGGCAGTAAGGCGCTTATGCATAAATTCGTAAAAATGCGGAGTCCTTATGGCCGTGTAAAGGCGGAATGTGGGCAGGCGCCGGAGGAATTTCCATCTGTATGGGGGGAGAGAGCATGCATTATGTGGATCATTACGCTTCGCCTTTGGGCAGAATAACGCTTGCGGGCAACGGACAAGAGCTTACAGGGCTGTGGTTTGACGGACAAAAATATTTCGGTAAGGTACAGGAATATGAGGAGAAGGCTTTACCGGTTTTTACTGTGACAAAACGTTGGTTGGACCTGTATTTCAGCGGCAGCGTGCCTGATTTTACACCTCCGCTGAGGATTGAAACCACGCCTTTTCGTAAAGCGGTTTGGGAGATCCTTCTTACAATTCCGTATGGGAAGACTATGACTTACGGAGAAATTGCAGAAAAAATTGCGGCACAGAGGGGCATGGCGCATATGTCGGCACAGGCGGTTGGCGGCGCCGTGGGGCACAATTGTATTTCGTTGATTATACCGTGCCACCGTGTGGTGGGAACAAACGGCAGCCTGACAGGTTATGCAGGCGGACTTGAGAAAAAAATAAAATTACTCACCCTGGAAAAAGCAGACTTGTCGACATTCTTTCTTCCAATGAAAGGAAAGGCTTTATGAGAAAAGCCTTGCATAATGCGGAAATTCAGAAATCGTTTGCGCAGCAGGCACAGAAGTTTGAAGAAGGAACTATGAGCTTTACCAAACAGGAATATTTGGAGTATACGGTTTCCTGTATTAGACCGGAAAAGACGGATGCGGTTTTAGAAGTAGCTGCGGGTACCTGCATTTGCGGGCGTGCAGTGGCGCCTTTTGTGCAGCAGGTAATCTGTTTGGATATGACGCCGGCGATGCTGCATGTCGGAAAAACAGCGGCGGAAAAAGAAAAGCATTCCAATATGACCTTTCTCCTGGGAGACGCAGAGGAACTGCCGTTTTTGGAAAATAGTTTTGATGTGGTTCTCTCCCGTTTAGCGTTTCATCATTTCTCAAATCCAAAACGGTGCTTTGAGGAGATGGCACGGGTTTTAAAGCCGGGCGGAAAATTGGTTTTAATCGATATGGAAGCCGCAGAAGAAAAGCTTAGGACTGCGGAGGATGAAATAGAACGCCTGCGGGATCCTTCCCATGTGCAAAATCGAAGCCGAGAGGAATTTTTGCAGCTGTTTAGGGAATACCGCTTCAGCATCGAGAAGGAGAATACCACAAAGATTCCTGTATCACTGGAGGCCTGGATGGAATTGACCCAAACTCCCCGCACGACTGCTGAAGAAATTACTGCACGTTTTCTTAAAGACCTGGCCGGCGGAAGGGCTACAGGCTTTTATCCTTATCAAGAAGAAAACAGTATTTTCTTTTGTCAGCGGTGGATTTTACTTATTGGCAGAAAAGAGAGTTTATAATAGGAATAGGAGCAAGATAGGATAAAAAAACCGGAATCAAGCGATTCCGGTTTTTTTGTTTTATTCAAAGATGGGCTGTACAAACAAGGCGCGGTAGCTGGAAATGCTGCAGGTATTGCCCTCCAGCACGGTAATGCTGCCGTCTACAGGGTTATACAGGCGATATTTGCTGATACCCTCATATTGAAGGGTAACGGAAGCATTCGTCTCACTGGCGTTGGCCAGAAAATAGAATTCACTGCCGTTTCTTTCATAGGGGGATACATAGATCGTCTGGCTGGATTTTACTGTCAGCGGAACGGTAGTGGTTATACGTTCGGGCAGCGTTTCAATGCGCATGCAGAGATTGTTGCTGAATTTCTGGGCAAGCTGCTCTACCTCAGCCTGATCACTTTCTTTTGCGGCGATTTGTGGAACAGAATACATAAAGATAACGTTCGCTCCGTTTTGAATCAATTGGTCAAACACACGCATCGTAGCGGCATCAATAATTTCCGCCCTGGGAACGATGATGGTTTTAAAGGTAAAGTTATTTACCGTGAGCGCCGCGCCGTTTACTTGGCCCTGAGCGATGGCGTTGTCATCTAAAAAGACATAGTCTAAACCGTTGCCGCGCAGGGAAAGAACGATTTCATCCACTGTTTTGTCAGTAATTTTGATCATTTCATCGATGGAATATACGCTTTGATCCTCCGGCGGAATGTAATTGGCCGCAACAGTATCAATGCTATAGTAAACGGCAATTTGATTTTTGTTTTGCGCTTCGGTTACGATGGAGCCCAAACGGCCTACGTATTCGTTAAAGGCAATACCGGTAGCTTGGTCAGTATTCGCCTGCGTATAGTAAGTGGCTATCTGATTGCCGCCGTCAAAGTAAGCAAAGGTCATGGTGCCCAAAGCATAATCTAAGTGGTTTTTTGCAAATTCATCGGGATCACTTACCGGGCAGATCTCTACAAATACACGATCTTTATTATAGAGCCAAGCTACACTGGAGGCATATTTTCCGCCGGTGCTGATGCCATTGATGTACTGCGCCGGACGAGGATTTAAGATATCAAAGCCCGGGTAGCCCATCTGCTGTGCGCAGAGCATAAAGTTACCGTATACGGGAATGTGGTACATCATTTGCTCTTCCAGCAGCATATGACCGGAAAGCTTGGTACCGTTTTCTTCACACCATTGAGCGATCTGACCGAAGAAAGTTTCACTCAGCCGTGTGCCGATGTAATCATAGAAATTGCAGCGTACACGCTTGGCTTCTGCAGAGGAACCGGAGAACAGCATGGGCAGCACTTCTGTCAAATCATACCCGTATTTAGAAGCAAAATCTTCAAACATGTCATAGTCATAGGGGACTACGGGGTTTGTATGGTCACTGGAAAACAGGTTTCTTGTTCCGCACAGCTGTGGCTCGTCGTCAAAGAACGCTTCGATAATATCGCTGAAGTCGGTAATGCTGTTTTTATAGGTTTCGTAGGTAACGTTGATAAACTCGCGCACGGCATCTGCGTTTAACAGGTTGGGATATGTTTTGTTGCTGCCCTCCGGATTTTCCGGGTACGCTACAACACAGTAGATATAAGCCGTCCAATTGCCGGCGGTGCCGGTAAAAGTCAGTCGGCCGCCTTTGTTTTCCACCGTAAGGGGGGTCCAAGTGGTTGCCTTAACGTCTTCGGTGATGCACGCTGATTCCACTTGAATAAAGTCCTCCGGCAAAGCGACGGACTGCGCGCCGATGCCGCTGCCGGTAACCGTAATCTGTTCCAGCATAACGGCGCGGTATTCAGGGTGGGCGTTTACAACCAAATCGCCGGCGGCGCCGCTGGGATAAACTTTTTCGTCATACAGCCATACGCGGAGCCCTTTTTCATGGGCTTCTTGAATAAAGCGATCTAAACGCTCTAATTTCCTTTCATTTATCAGATATTGTCCATCCCATCCATCATTGGTAATTACGCCGCCAAAACCGAAGTCAAGAAGACTTTGAACCCATTCGGAGGTACTTTTCCCTGGAAAATTGGTATCATAGCTGTGAGCGATGCGCAGGGCACGGTACTTTTTGGCAGGATTTAAAAATTCTTCTTCTGAAATCAGCGGATTGCTGTTCTTTTGTACGGGCGTTTCAATGGCATCGCCTGGTGTGCCTGGGGTGTTTGGCGTATTCGGTTTGCCGCTTTTGGATGTTATCATAAAGATACCGGAAATGATAAGCAACAGAGCCAGCGCGCCGCCGGTGCAGGCGAGAATCAGCTTACTTGTCTTGTTCATTCTTCTTACCTTTCTTTAATGAAATCACAAATGCTACGCATCCGCCGACAAGAATAACGCCGGCAACAATGAGAATAATCGGGAGCACG
>ERZ1673696.1177-NODE-1177-length-23707-cov-44.910832_pt1 | contig 23707 bp, 26 predicted proteins | sample MGYA00580226_ERZ1673696 | MGnify/ENA primary metagenome ERZ1673696 (study PRJEB41218, sample SAMN15661743) | gut metagenome | host: Homo sapiens | place: Canada: London | collected 2015-08-20/2019-03-30 | study: EMG produced TPA metagenomics assembly of... | reverse complement strand
CTGATTTCGAGGGTCGTGAAACAGCCAAAACCGCCCTGTATTTCCGCATATCTTCTTATAGGTTATCTGCGAAAAGCCTTGTAAACAAAGGCTTTTCTTGTATCTTGTGATTGTGGCGGTTTTTCTTTTTACAACCCTGTTTTTCACGTCCGGGCACCATTTGGGCACCACGGGCACCATTGAAGAAAAGGAGAATCCGATGAAAAACACTCTACTTGACAAAGGTATTATAACCCCGTCCGGCGAAATCAGCAAGGACAAAATCAGCCTTGTCGCCGGAGCAATCACGCAGCCGTTCGCAGAAATGGTCTGGGTGACGACAGGCGGCGATATGGAAACTATCAACCGCCTTACCGATGTTCTCGTTTCCATGAACACCCCCGCAGACCGGGGCAAGCTGTTCAAAATCATCAAAATGCTGTATGGGCTTATGGGCTTACCGTTTTCCGAGGAAGCCGAGCCGATGGACGCCGCCCCCGACGTATTGGAATACTTCATCTTTTCCTTTACGGCAGATTTTGGCGAAATCATCAAAGACTATATCGCGGAAGCACAATAGAATACGCACACAGGCTGCGTTTCTCACTCCCACACAGGGAGAACAGAAACGCCGCTTTTTTCATGCCCTTATGTTACGCAGTAGAGCAGGAAAAAGCCTTGCGGCAAGCGGCTTTTGGGGCGTGGCTTTGACGGGGTAAGGTGTTTATACCTTTTCCCTTAAAAACGCGCTTCTACTGCGTAACAAAACCACAGCAAAGGAGTGATGAACAATGGCAGTTTTCCGTGTGGAACGAAACCGCGGCTATACCGTAATGAGCAACCACCACCTACGCAACAGGGGCTTGACCTTGAAAGCAAAGGGGCTGCTTTCGCAAATGCTGTCCCTGCCGGACAACTGGGACTATACCCTTGCGGGGCTGTCCCACATCAACCGGGAGAAAATCGACGCGATACGCGAAGCGGTACGAGAGCTTGAAAAAGCCGGGTATATCGTCCGCAGCCGCGAACGCGACGAGAAAGGACGCTTGCGGGGCGCAGACTATATCATTTACGAGCAGCCGCAGCCACCTGTATCGGATTTACCTACATTGGAAAATCCAACATTGGATAATCCAACGTTGGAAAAACCTATGTTGGAAAATCCTACGTTGGAAAACCCTACGTTGGAAAATCCAACGCAATTAAATAAAGATATATCAAGAACTGATTTATCAAAAAAAGAGAAATCAAATACGGATATATCAAATACCCATTCCATTCCTATCCTTTCCCCTTACCCCTCACCTTTCACAGAGGACGCGGCAGAGCCGGAACGGAAAGGAACGGAAGCGAAAACGCAGAGCGCAATAGAGATTTACAGGGAAATCATCAAGGAAAATATCGAGTATGACATTCTCATACAGGATCCGCACATGGATAAAGACCGACTGGACGAAATCGTTGACCTCATACTGGAAACGGTATGCACAGCGAGAAAGACGCTCCGCATCGCCGGGGACGACTATCCGGCAGAGCTTGTCAAAAGCAAGTTTTTGAAGCTGACGAGCAGCCATATTGAATTTGTCCTTGACTGTATGCGGGAGAACACCACGAAGATCCGCAATATCAAGCAGTATCTACGGGCGGTGCTGTTCAACGCCCCGTCTACCATCGACAGCTACTATACCGCCCTTGTCGCCCACGACATGGCAAGCGGCGCATGGGCAAAGCCGAAAGGCGGCATACCCGATTACACCTGCAACGAGGGCGAAAGCCTGTAAAACCAAAGGAGGACAAGACTATGAAGCAGGGCGCATTGTTTTTTGACGAAACCGCCGACCGTTACGACATCCGCTTTGACCTTGCCGATTACTACGGCGGGCTGCATTGCGGCGAGTGCTTGGAGGTATTCACAGGCGGCAAGTGGAAGCCGACCCGCATGGAGTACGGCGACAACTGGTATCTTGCGGGTGTCCGCGCCGAGGACTTGAACGGCTTACTGGTTCGGATTTAAGCGGGGCGGCGCAGGCAGCGGACGCCCATTTCTTGCGCCCAAAAGCGGCGCAGCACATATCACTGCGAAAGGAGGACGGTAAATGCAAGATGAAATCAACGAAAAAGTCATTGCCTTATCCATAAGGACGACCAAGCTCACCGCCGAAATGCTGCAAAAATCCATTCGCTTCATGCTTTCACAAATCAAAAAGCAGTTGGATAAGCCAGTGCAGCATCACGGCAAGCAGACCCTAAAACAGCTTATGAAGCAGAACGCAGGCGTAAGCAGCATCGAAATCACTGACAGCAATATCAAAGCCTTTGAGAGTACAGCAAAGAAATACGGCGTTGACTTTGCGCTGAAAAAGGACGCGACGGAAAGCCCGCCCCGCTACCTTGTGTTTTTCAAGGGGCGCGACGCGGACGTTTTGACCGCAGCTTTTCAGGAGTTTTCCGCAAGGAAGCTGACGCAGGAACAAAAACCCTCAATCCGAAAAGCTCTATCGGCGTTTAAGGAAGCCGCAAAGCAGCTTAACGCTGACCGCCAAAAGGTGAAAAATCAGACAAGAGGGGGCATTGAGCGATGAAAAGCATAAATCTGAAAAAGCTGATACTTCCCAATCTGCCTTATCTGCTCTTTGTCTTTCTCTTTGATAAAGTGGGACAGGCGGCGCGGCTTGCGCCGGGGGCTGACCTCTCCGGCAAGCTGCTTTCCATTGGTGACGGCTTTGCCGCCGCCTTTTCCTCATTCGCGCCGAGCCTGCACCCCGCAGATTTACTTGTGGGCGTTTTGGGCGCGGCACTGATCCGGCTTGTTGTCTACGTCAAAGGCAAAAATGCGAAGAAATATCGCCGTGGCGTGGAGTACGGCAGCGCGAGATGGGGCAGCGCCGACGATATACGCCCGTACATCGACCCGGTGTTTGAAAACAATGTGCTGCTCACACAGACGGAACGGTTGATGATGAACAGCCGCCCGAAGCAGCCGAAATATGCACGGAACAAAAACGTGCTGGTGGTGGGCGGCTCCGGCAGCGGCAAAACCCGCTTTTTCGTCAAACCCAATCTGATGCAAATGCACAGCAGCTATCTCGTGTCTGACCCGAAAGGAACTCTCCTGCTTGAGTGCGGCAAACTTTTGGAGCGCGGCAGTCCGAAGCTGGGCGAGGACGGAAAGCCCGTTAGAAAAAACGGAAAGATTGTCTATGAGCCGTACCGTATTAAGGTGCTGAATACCATTAACTTCAAAAAGAGCATGAAATACAACCCTTTCGCCTATCTCCGCGACGAAAAGGATATTTTGAAGCTGGTAAACACACTGATTGCCAACACCAAGGGCAGCGGCGAAAAGTCCGGCGAGGATTTTTGGGTGAAAGCCGAGCGGCTGCTGTACTGTGCGTTAATCGGCTACATTCACTACGAAGCCCCGGACGCAGAGCGAAACTTTACGACGCTGCTTGAAATGATCAACGCAAGCGAAGCCCGCGAGGATGACAGCGAGTTTCAAAGCCCCGTTGACCTCATGTTTGAACGCTTGGAGGAAAAAGACCCGGAGCATTTTGCGGTCAAGCAGTACAAAAAGTTTCTCCTGTCTGCGGGCAAGACCCGTTCCTCTATCCTCATTTCCTGCGGTGCGAGGCTTGCGCCCTTTGACATTCGGGAGCTGCGGGAACTTATGGAAAGCGACGAATTGGAGCTTGATACGCTGGGCGACCGAAAAACGGCGCTCTTTATCATCACCAGCGACACCGACCCCACCTTTGACTTTGTAACGGCGATGATCGTATCGCAGCTTTTCAACCTGCTCTGCACCAAAGCCGACGACGAATACGGCGGCAGACTTCCTATCCACGTTCGCTGTCTGCTGGACGAGGTAGCCAACATCACGATCCCCAATTTGGAACGGCTGATCAGCGTCCTGCGAAGCCGGGAAATCTCCGCTTGCCTTGTGGTGCAGGCGCAGAGCCAGCTAAAAGCCATCTACAAGGAACACGCCGACACCATCATCGGGAATTGCGACACAACCCTTTTCCTCGGCGGCAAGGAAAAAACGACGCTGAAAGAAATCTCCGAGGTTTTGGGGAAAGAAACGATTGACAGCTTCAACACTTCCGAAAACCGGGGGCGGGACGTTTCTCATGGGCTGAACTATCAAAAGCTCGGAAAGGAGCTTATGAGTCAGGACGAAATTGCCGTGATGGACGGCGGGAAATGTATCTTGCAGCTACGGGGCGTTCGCCCGTTCTTCTCCGACAAGTACGACATCACGAGACACCCGAAATACAAATATCTTTCGGACTACGACAAGAAAAACACCTTTGACATCGAGAAGTTTTTGAAGCGGCAGCGACGCCCGGTAATCATCAAGCCGGATACCGTCTTTGACTATTACGAAATTGACGCAGCGGATTTACAGGAGGTTACGGAATGAACAGACGCATCAGAAAAAAGCGGGAACAACAGCAGCTTGCGCAGGCGATTCGGGAGCTTGTCGCCCTTGCGGAGAAGCGGCAGCAAAAGCGGCAGGAAGCCATCGACCGCTTTCTGACCGCATACAGCGTCTACCTTGCCAAGCAGGGCGGCGCGGAAAGGAGGACGCCGTGACGAACGCCTGCAAAACGCCGGGAGCAGTCATGCAGGCGCTTATCACCGCTCTTGCCGCAGGGCTTGCGGTATGGGGTGCCGTGCAGCTTTTGGAGAGCTTTCAAAGCGGCGGCGAACGCCAGCGGGCGCAAGCTCTCGATCTCATTAAAGCGGGCGGCGAAATTGTCCGCACCGCCACTTGGGAGGTGATACCGCCATCAAGACCGTAAGCATCGGCTACATGGTACGCGCTCCTACCTCTGCACTTCCTATTCCCTTGCGGGCATTGCCCGCGCAGCCGCCTTTTTTGATGAGGGCGGCTTTTTTCATGCACAAAAATACAAACACAAAAATTCAAGAGCCGCAAAGCGGCAGAAAGTGAGGTCAATCTATGACATTTTTTAATTCGGCAGTAGACGTATTGCAGACCCTTGTGATTGCACTGGGCGCAGGTCTTGGCATCTGGGGCGTTATCAACCTCTTGGAGGGCTATGGTAATGACAATCCGGGGGCAAAATCGCAGGGCATGAAGCAGCTTATGGCGGGCGGCGGCGTTGCCTTGATTGGCGGCGTTCTCGTTCCCCTGCTCAAAGGGCTGTTCGGTTAAGCGGCGGTAATGTCCTATGCAGAGCATACTTGACGCGATTAACGAATGGATCAAGGAAATCCTGATCGGAGCGATCAACGGAAATCTGTCAACTATGTTCGGGGACGTAAACGAAAAGGTCGGTACGATTGCCGCCGAGGTAGGCAAGACCCCGCAGGGGTGGAACGCAAGCATATTTTCCATGATACAGACGCTATCGGAAAATGTGATCGTCCCCATTGCGGGGCTTGTCATTACCTACGTTCTATGCGTGGAGCTAATCAGCATGGTAACGGAAAAGAACAATATGCACGACATCGACACGTTCATGTTCTTCAAGTGGTTTTTCAAAGCGTTCGTTGCGGTGTTTATCGTCACGCATACCTTTGACATCACTATGGCGGTATTCGACATGGCACAGCACATTGTTTCCGGCGCGGCGGGCGTGATCGGCGGCAGCACCAGCATTGATGTTGCCGCCGCGCTCTCGTCCATGCAAGCCGGACTTGACGCAATGGAAATCCCCGAACTGCTCTTGCTTATGCTCGAAACAAGCCTTGTCAGCCTTTGCATGAAAATCATGTCGGTGCTGATAACGGTTGTTTTGTACGGGCGTATGATTGAGATTTACCTGTACTGCTCCGTATCGCCTATTCCATTCGCCACCATGACAAACCGGGAATGGGGGCAAATCGGAAACAACTACTTAAAAGGCCTGTTTGCCCTCGGCTTTCAAGGCTTCCTCATTATGATATGCGTCGGCATTTACGCGGTTTTGGTAAACAACATGGTTATAGCGGACAATCTGCACACCGCGATATTCTCCATCGCAGCCTATACGGTGCTGCTTTGCTTTAACCTTTTGAAATCCGGCGCACTGGCAAAATCATTATTCCATGCACATTAAAAGGAGGTTTTCCATCACCAAGAAATACAGCGTTATTTACGCAGATCCCCCGTGGCGGTATGAACGGAGCAAGGTGCAGGGCGCAGCGGAAAAGCACTATCCCACCATGGGCATTGACGAGCTGTGCGCCCTGCCTGTGCCGGAGCTGGCGGCGAAGGACTGCGCCCTGTTTTTGTGGGCGACCTTTCCGCAGCTTCCCGAAGCCCTGCGGTTGATCCGCGCATGGGGCTTTCGGTATCGGACGGTGGCGTTCGTTTGGCTCAAACGTAACCGCAAAAGCCCGTCCTGGTTTTACGGTATGGGCTATTGGACGCGCAGCAACGCGGAAATCTGTCTGCTGGCGACCAAGGGCAAACCCAAGCGGCAGTCGGCGGGCGTACATCAGTTTCTTATCAGCCCCATAGAGCAGCACAGCAAAAAGCCGGATGCAGCGCGGGAAAAAATCGTTGCCCTTATGGGGGATTTGCCCCGGATTGAGCTGTTTGCTCGACAGAAAACGCCGGGGTGGGATATATGGGGCAACGAACTCCCAAACAGTATTGAAATGTAACGAAAGGAGATTTTTCTATGGCGTATGTACCCGTTCCCAAAGACCTATCACGCATAAAGACAAAGGTTGCCTTTAACCTTACCAAAAGGCAGCTCATATTCTTTGCGGCGGCGCTCCTTGTAGGACTGCCGCTTTTCTTTTTGCTCAAAGGCAGCACAGGCACAAGCCTTGCGGCGTTCGTGATGATCCTCGTTATGCTGCCCTGCTTTCTGTTCGCCATGTACGAAAAGCACGGGCAGCCCCTTGAAACGCTGATTAAGAACATCATACAGACAAAATTTATCCGTCCGAAAGAAAGACCCTATCAGACGGAAAACTTCTATGCCGTCCTCGAACGGCAAAGACAACTTGAAAAGGAGGTATCGGCTATTGTCAACGGCAAACGCAAAACACGCAGGAAACAGGCGTAAGCTCACCCGCACCGAGAAAAAGGAAATCGCCGCCCTGATCCGAGCGGCAAAGGGCGACGGAAAGGCGCACACCGCGCAGCAGACCATACCGTATCTTGCCATGTACCCGGACGGTATCTGCAAGGTAACGGAAAAGAAATACTCCAAAAGCATCGCTTACGACGACATCAACTACCAGCTTGCGCAGGCAGACGATAAGACCGCCATTTTTGAAAACTGGTGCGACTTTCTTAACTATTTTGACGCGACCGTTAGTGTGCAGCTTTCCTTTATCAACCGGGGAACGCGCAGCGGCGGCGCGGAGGAGGTCGTTGCGATCCCCGCGCAAAGCGACGCTTTCAATTCCATCCGCACCGAATACGCGGATATGCTGAAACATCAGCTTGCAAAGGGCAACAACGGCTTTGTAAAGTCAAAGTACATTACCTTTTCCGTGGAAGCGGACAATCTGAACGCAGCAAAGGCGCGGCTTGCCCGTATCGAAACCGACATACTGAATAATTTTAAGGTGCTGGGTGCAGCCGCCCGCCCCATGACGGGCTATGAACGGCTGGAAGCCCTGCACAGCGTATTCCACCCGGAGGGAGAACCGTTCCGCTTCTCTTGGGACTGGCTCACCCCGTCGGGGCTTACCACAAAGGACTTTATCGCCCCGTCCTCGTTCCGTTTCGGCGAGGGCAGATATTTCCGTATGGGACGCAAAATCGGCGCGGTCAGTTTCCTTGAAATCCTTGCGCCGGAGCTGAATGACCGTATGCTTGCGGATATTCTCGACCTTGAAACGGGGATCGTCGTCAATCTCCACATCAAGAGCATCGACCAGACCGAAGCGATAAAGACCATCAAGCGCAAAATTACCGACCTTGACAAAATGAAAATCGAGGAACAAAAGAAAGCGGTACGCAGCGGCTACGATATGGACATCATCCCCTCTGACCTTGCCATGTTCGGCGGTGAAGCGAAAAATCTCTTGCAGGACTTACAGAGCCGCAATGAGCGAATGTTTCTCCTGACTTTCCTTGTGGTAAATATGGCGGACACGAAGCGAAAGCTGGAAAATGACATATTCGCAGCGGCAGGCATCGCGCAGAAATACAACTGCGCTCTTACCCGCCTTGACTACCAGCAGGAGGCGGGGCTGATGTCCTCTGTTCCGCTGGGCGAGAACCTGATCCCCATCCAGCGGGGGCTTACCACATCAAGCACCGCAATTTTCATTCCCTTTATCACACAGGAGCTTTTTCAGCGGGGCGCGGCACTCTATTACGGGCTGAACGCCCTGTCAAGCAATATGATCCTCTGTGACCGCAAGCGGCTTAAAAATCCCAACGGTCTGATCCTTGGCACCCCCGGAAGCGGCAAGAGCTTTGCGGCGAAGCGGGAAATCACAAACGCTTTTCTCATTACTGACGACGACATCATCATCTGCGACCCGGAAGCGGAGTATTACCCCCTTGTGTGCCGCCTGCACGGACAGGTGATCCGCATTTCCCCCACAAGCACCCAGTATGTCAACCCTATGGATATTAACCTCAATTACAGCGAGGACGACAACCCCCTTGCGCTGAAAAGTGACTTTCTCCTTTCCCTCTGTGAGCTTGTCATAGGCGGCAAGGAGGGGCTGATGCCCGTGGAAAAGACCGTCATTGACCGCAGCGTAAGAAACGTGTACCGCCCGTTTTTAGCCGCCCCCGACCCGGCGAAAATGCCGATCCTCGGCGACCTTTACGACGAGCTTTTAAGACAGCCGGAGCCGGAAGCGGCGCGGGTGGCGGCGGCATTGGAGCTTTACGTTTCGGGCAGTCTGAATGTCTTTAACCACCGTACCAATGTGGAGCTTTCAAACCGCCTTGTCTGCTTTGACATCAAGCAGCTTGGAAAGCAGCTTAAAAAGCTGGGGATGCTCATTGTGCAGGATCAGGTGTGGAACAGAGTAACCATAAACCGGGCTGAAAAGAAATCCACCCGCTACTACATGGACGAGTTTCATTTGCTTCTCAAAGAGGAACAAACCGCCGCCTATTCTGTGGAGATTTGGAAGCGTTTCAGAAAATGGGGCGGTATTCCAACCGCTATCACGCAGAATGTCAAAGACCTTTTGAGCAGCCGCGAAGTTGAGAATATCTTTGAGAACAGCGATTTTGTCCTCATGCTCAATCAGGCGCAGGGCGACCGGGAAATCCTTGCAAGGCAGCTCAATATCTCCCCGCAGCAGATGAAATATGTTACCCATACCGAAGCGGGCGAGGGGCTGATCTTCTACGGAAACGTGGTGCTGCCTTTCCTTGACCGTTTTCCGCAGAATACCGAGCTATACCGGGTAATGACGACCCGCCCGGAGGAAGTGGGCGGCACATGAGATTAGACACCATCATCAACCGCGACGCGCTGTGCGCCCTGCGGGAGCTGCCCGCCGAGAGCGTCCATTGCTGCGTCACAAGCCCGCCCTACTACGCCCTGCGGGATTACGGTATGGACGCGCAGATCGGGCGGGAGGACACGCCGGAGCAGTACATTGCAAGGCTTGTCGAGGTTTTCCGTGAGCTGAAACGGGTGCTGCGCCCGGACGGTACGTTTTGGCTGAACATTGCCGATACCTACTGCGGCACAGGCAGCAAGGGCGCCTACACCGACCCGAAAAACCCGAAAGGCAGAAACGGGCAGAGCCTGTCCCTTGCAAGACGGGCGGCAGGCTGCAAGCAAAAGGATTTAATCGGTATTCCGTGGCTTTTAGCCTTTGCCCTGCGCTCTGACGGGTGGTATCTGCGCAGCGCGATTATTTGGCAGAAGGACAACCCCATGCCCGAAAGTGTGCGGGACAGACCGAGCCGCTGCTATGAGAACGTCTTTTTGCTTACGAAGTCCAAGAGCTATTACTATGACGCCGCCGCCATTGCGGAACCCATAGCCCCCACCACGGCGGCGCGATACCGGGGCGGGCGCAGCGCGGGACACAAATACGACGGCGAGGTACCCGGACAGGGCAAGGTGCAGGGCATCAACCGGGCGCGGACAGGCGGCTACTACGATGAAGCCCTCATGCCGACCACGCGGAATAAGCGGGACGTGTGGCATATCAACACCGTACCCTACAAGGGCGGGCATTTCGCCGCGTTCCCGCCGAAGCTGGCCGAAACCTGCATACTGGCGGGCTGTCCCAAGGGCGGCATTGTGCTTGACCCGTTTTTCGGCAGCGGCACGACAGGGCTTGCGGCAAAAAGCCATGACCGCCATTACATCGGCATTGAACTGAACTATGACTATTGCACCCTTGCAAGGGCGCGGATCGGAGGTGAAACGAATTGAGCAAAAAGCTGAAACCCCGCGATAAAATTACGCAGAAAATGAGCCGGGACGGACTTATCGAGGTCAACGAAACCGCAGGCACCGCCGAGCTGGTCAGCGGGCGCGAGCAGGACGCGGATTTTTCCAAGAAGCCCGAACAGGCGGCGCAGGAAGCAGCGCAGCAGCTTCCGCATCCCTCCGGCAGCGCGGCAGCTCGTCCCCATACCCCGGAGCTTTCCCCGAAGCGGGACGACGCCGCAGCCGAGCGTGTTTTGGAGCATATCGACGCTGCCCATACCCGTGCAGCATCCAAAAAGGCGATAAAGCGGGCGCAGCGGGAAGCGGTGGCAAAAACAAAGACCTCACGCCTGCAATTCACCGAGGAAGAACAGGCGACGCCGGAGCTTCAAAAGGCGATCCGCAAATCGGAAAGAGCCGCCGACCGCTTGGACGAAGCGCGGGCGGCTATTCCGAAAAAGAAAGTCTTGACAAAAGAGCGCACCTTTGACGAAGCCGCAGGCAAGGGCAAAACCCGCCTGCGCTTTGAGGAAAAGGAAAAACCCATACCGGGCGGCAGGCAGCAGCATAACCCCCTCTCCCGCCCTATGCAGGAGGTCGGCGTTTTCGTCCACAATAAGATACATTCCGTTGAAAAGGACAACTCCGGCGTGGAGGGAGCGCACAAGAGCGAGGAATTAGCCGAGCGCGGCATCCGGGCAGGGGCGCGGCAGGTGCGAAAGAGCCGCCGCAGCCGCAAGCTGAAACCCTACCGGGCGGCGGCAAAAGCAGAAAAAGCCGCGTTCAAGGCTAACGCCGATTTTCAGTATCAAAAGGCGCTGCACGACAACCCGCAGCTTGCCGCGTCTAACCCCGTTTCCCGGTTTTGGCAGAAGCAGCAGATCAAGCGGCAGTATGCAAAGGCGGTACGAACGGGCGGAGCAAAATCCGCAAGGAAAGCCGCAGAAAACACCCGTAAGGCGGCAAAGAAAACCGCCGAAGCGACGAAAAAGACCGCCGCCTTTGTAGGGCGGCATTGGAAGGTCTTTCTGATTGCCGGGTGTGCGCTGCTCCTGCTTATCATGCTGATGTCCGCAATTTCCTCCGGCTCTGCTCTTTTTTCGGGGCTTGTCAACGGCGTAATCGGAACCTCTTACACATCGGAGGACAGTGACCTTGTAGCGGTGGAAAACAATTATGCGGCAAAGGAAAACGATCTGCAAAGCAGGATAGACAATATCGAGCGTGATTATCCGGGCTATGACGAATACCGCTACGACCTTGCGTACATCGGGCATAACCCCCATGAATTAGCGTCCTACCTGACCGCCCTGTTGCAGAGCTACACCCCGCAAAGCGCACAGGCAGAGCTTGACCGCATTTTCAATCTGCAATACAAGCTGACCGTCACGGAAAAAATCGAGGTGCGCTACCGCACGGAAAGGCGCACAGGCAGCTACACGGACGCGGAGGGCAACACCCATACCTATACCTACACCGTTGAAGTCCCCTATAACTATTACATTCTCAATGTAACGCTGACGAACAGATCCATATCCTCTTTTGTATCGGAGCTTCTAACGCCGGAGCAGCTTGAAATGTACCGTGTCTATTTGCAAACAAGCGGCAACAAACCCCTCGTTTTTGGCGGCGGCTCTGCGGACACTTCCGCGTCCGAGGATTTAAGCGGCGTTACCTTTGTCAACGGCACCCGCCCCGGCAACACCGTCCTTGTGGATATAGCGAAATCGCAAGTCGGCAATGTAGGTGGTGCGCCTTACTGGAGCTGGTACGGCTTTAACAGCCGCGTGGCTTGGTGCGCCTGCTTTGTGTCCTGGTGCTACGGACAGGCTGGACTTTCCGAGCCGCGCTTTGCGGGCTGTCAGTCGCAGGGAGTTCCGTGGTTTACCTCTCACGGACAATGGGGCGCGAGGGGTTATGAGAATATCGCTCCCGGCGACGCCATCTTTTTTGATTGGGATTTAGACGGCAGTGCAGACCATGTAGGTATCGTAATCGGCACAGACGGAAGCCGCGTTTACACCGTGGAGGGTAATTCCGGCGACGCCTGCAAAATCAGAAGCTATCCTCTTGATTACGCCTGTATCAAGGGCTATGGGCTGATGAATTGGAATTAAAATTTGAAAGGAGTTTTGACAGTATGACAAACAGCAAAATTGACCGCATTGAAAAGGAAATGCAGAAAACGCGGGAGAAAATCACCGTGTATCAGAACAGGCTGAAAGAGCTTGCAATGCAGAAAACCGAAGCGGAAAACCTGCAAATCATCGCTCTTGTGCGCTCCATGCGCGTAACCCCCGCAGAGCTTACCGCCCTGCTTTCCGGCGAGCCGATCCCCGGCATTGCCGCCGCAGGGACAGACTACATGGAACAGGAGGAAATCGAAGATGAAGAATAAAGGCTTTTTCAAAACAGCCGCCGCCCTGCTTGCCGCCCTTGTCCTCTTGGGCGGCTTTTCTGTTACCGCCTATGCGGGCGGCGGTGAGGACATTCCCACCAACGACAGCGGCGTGATCGTAGAAACCGAGCCGCAGCCCCTTACGCCGGACGGTAATCTGTCGCTGATCGACGACATTGAGGGAGAAGCCGCCGAGGACAAGCAGTTTATCATTGTGCAGAGCAAAAACGGCAACTACTTTTACATCATCGTTGACCGCGCCGCCGAGGGCGAAAATACCGTACATTTTCTTAACCAGGTGGACGAAGCCGACCTGATGGCGCTCATGGAGGGCGACAGCGGCAAGGCGCAGGCTCCCGCCGTTTGCACCTGTAAGGACAAATGCAAGGCGGGCGCAGTCAATACCGTTTGCCCGGTATGCTCTGTCAATATGACCGAATGTGCAGGCAAGGAAGCCGTGCCGGAGCCGGACGATGCGCCGCCGGAGAAAGAAAAAAGCAATGCGGGCGGGCTTGTGATCTTCCTTGTCGTTACCCTGCTTGCCGGTGGCGGCGCGTTCTACTATTTTAAGATTATGAAGCCGAAGCAGGGCATCAAGGGCGACACCGACCTTGACGATTTCGACTTTGACGATTACGACGAGGACGAGCCGGAGGCAGGCAGCGAGGAACAGGAGGAGGAATGAGGTTAGTCATTGCAGAGAAGCCGAGTGTGGCGGCGGCACTTGCCGCCGCCCTTGGCGTAAAGAACAAAAAGGACGGATATATGGAGGGCGGCGGCTACCTCATTTCATGGTGCGTGGGGCATTTGGTGGAGCTTGCGGAAGCCGCCGCCTATGGGGAGCAGTACAAAAAGTGGAGCTATGACAGCCTGCCGATCCTGCCGCAGCCGTGGCAATATACCGTATTCAAAGACAGGCAAAAGCAGTTCAAAATCCTAAAAGACCTCATGCGCCGCAGCGACGTTTTCGAGGTTGTCAATGCCTGCGACGCAGGACGCGAGGGCGAGCTGATTTTCCGCCTTGTCTACCATGCGGCGGGGTGCGATAAGCCCTTTTCCCGCCTTTGGATTTCCTCTATGGAGAAAAGCGCAATCAAAAAGGGCTTTGCGGAGCTGAAACCCGGCGAAGCGTATGACGCGCTCTATGCGTCGGCTCTGTGCCGCGCAAAAGCGGACTGGATCATCGGCATCAACGCCACCCGCCTTTTCTCCGTCCTTCACGGCAAAACCCTAAACGTGGGGCGCGTTCAGACGCCGACCTTAAAAATGCTTGCAGACCGAGACGCGGCGATCACCTCTTTCAAGAAAGAAACCTACCATATCGTCCGTCTTGATGTGGGCGGTGCGGAAGCGGCAAGCGCAAGGATCTCCGACGCCGCAGATGCGGAAGCCCTCAAAACGGCTTGCGAAGCGTCGCAGGCCATTTGCATTTCGGTGAGGCGTGAGAGGAAAACCGAGCAGCCACCCCGCTTGTTTGACCTTACAGGCTTGCAGCGGGAAGCCAACCGCATTTACGGTTACACCGCAAAGCAGACCCTTGACCTTGCACAAGCCCTTTACGAAAAGCGGCTGCTTACCTACCCGCGAACGGACAGCAATTATCTGACCGACGACATGGGCGATACAGCGGTGCATATCGCCGCGCTGCTTGTCGGCAAGCTGCCCTTTATGAAAGGCGCGGCATTTACGCCGGACATAGCCCGGACGCTTGACAGCAAAAAGGTGTCCGACCACCACGCCATCATTCCGACAATGGAGCTTGTGAAAGCAGACCTTGCCGCGCTGCCGGAAAGCGAAAGAAATATCCTCACCCTTGCCGGGGCGCGTCTGCTGTTCGCCGCCGCCGAGCCGCACATTTTTGATGCGGTAACGGCGGCGTTCTCCTGTGCCGATGCCGAGTTTACGGCAAAGGGAAAGACGGTTCTTTGCGACGGGTGGAAAGAGCTTGAACGACGCTACCGGGCGACGCTGAAAGGAAAGCCCGACGCCGAGGGCGACGAGGAAAACGAGCGTATTTTAGATGTACCGACCTTTGCCGAGGGACAGAGCTTTGACAGTCCAGCCGCAAGAGTTACGGCGCACGACACGCAGCCCCCGAAGCCGCACACGGAAGCAAGTCTGCTTTCGGCTATGGAACGCGCCGGAAGCGCGGACACCGACCCGGACGCAGAACGCCGGGGGCTTGGCACTCCCGCTACCCGTGCCGCCGTGATTGAAAAGCTGGTCAAATCCGGCTTTGTGCAGCGCAAGGGAAAACAGCTTATCCCAACCCAAAAGGGCAACAACCTTGTTTGCGTTCTGCCCGATACGCTGACCTCTCCGCAGCTTACCGCCGAATGGGAAAACGCTCTGACGCAGATTGCAAGGGGCGCAGCCGAGCCGGAGGACTTTATGCGGGACATTGAAGAAATGGCGCGGGAGCTGGTGAAAGCCTATCCGTTTCTTTCCGAAAATCAGAAAGGCCTGTTCAAAGAGGAACAGACGGTGATCGGCAAATGCCCCCGCTGCGGCGGGAACGTCTGCGAGGGCAGAAAAAACTACTACTGCGAAAAGAAGGACTGCGCCTTTGTCATGTGGAAAAACGACCGCTTTTTCGAGGAACGCAAAACCGCCTTTACCCCGAAAATTGCCGCCGCGCTGCTTGCGGGCGGCAGGGCGAAGGTCAAAAGGCTGTATTCGCCGAAAACGGGTAAAACCTATGACGGAAGCATTGTTTTAGCCGATACGGGCGGGAAATACGTCAACTACCGTATCGAGCTTGCGAGGGACAAAGAACTTACGCAGCAAGCATAGGAAAGGGGTACCCTTTCCGTAAAATCCCCGTTCTGACGCTACGCGCAGAATGGGGATTTTGCTTGTTGGGAAGTTTCCCAAACCCTCTATAAAAACGAACTGAAAGGAGCGAATGAATGAGCGAACAATTTTCTATCTTGATTGACAGCCGCAGCCGTTTTGAAACGGGCGCACCGGGCGGCGCATGGCTTTCCATGCCCGCTACACAGGAGCAGCTACACGCGGCTATGCGTAGCGTCGGTATTACCGCCGACAACCCGCAGGATTTTTTTGTGGGCGGCTTTGCAAACACCGAGGATTGCCCGTTTGACGTGCCGCTTGCCGTTATCCAAAGCGGCAGCATGGACGAACTGAACTATTTAGGCAAGCTGCTTGAAATGCAACGTGACGAGGACAAAGCAAAGTTTGCGGCGGCGGTTACGCTTGGCGAGTACGCCGGAAATCTGAAAGACCTTATCAACCTTGCACAAAATCTTGATTGCTACTGGATTTACCCTACCGTCCAAAGCGAGGAAGATTACGGCTATTACCTTATCGACGAGCTGGACGAATTGGAACTGCCCGAAGAAGCAAAAAAGTATTTCATGTATGAGGAATACGGGCGCGACGCCGCTATCAATGACGGGGGACGCTTCACCGAGCAAGGCTATGTTTACAACAATAAAAACACCTTTTCGGAGTGGTACAACGGGCGCGATATTCCCAAAGAATACCGTATTATGAGCTACCCGCAGCCGACGCGCCTTGACCCGGAAAAGGTTGAAATGGATGCCGCCGCGATGCAGGCAGTGCCCCTTACTGTCGAGCCGCCGCAGCCGCAGCCCGTTATCCCTATCAACCTTACCGCAGAGAAGCCCGCCGAAAAGCTCAAGGAGATTACCGACCGTTTGGAGCAAGGTATTACGGAGCTGTTCGACAGCGAACGCTACAAGGAGTATCTGCGCGTCATGTCAAAGTTTCATAATTACAGCTTCAACAACACCCTCTTGATTGCCATGCAGAAGCCCGATGCTTCCCTGGTCGCGGGCTTTACCGCTTGGAAAAACCAGTTTCAGCGCAACGTCAAAAAAGGCGAAAAAGGCATTAAGATTATCGCCCCGTCGCCGTTCAAAATCAAGCAGGAAACGGAGAAAATCGACCCGCAGACCCAAAAGCCCGTGATCGGCAAGGACGGAAAGCCCGTCACCGAGGAAAAGGAGATCACCATACCCGCCTACAAGGTGGTGTCCGTCTTTGACGTGTCCCAAACCGAGGGAAAGGAATTGCCGGATATTGCCGTGGACGCGCTGACAGGCGATGTGGAGCAGTACAGCGATTTTTTTGTAGCCCTTGAAAAGACCTCTCCCGTCCCCATCGGCTTTGAGAAAATCGAGGGCGGCGCACACGGCTATTATCACTTGGAGGACAAGCGCATCGCGCTTGACGAGGGTATGAGCGAGCTGCAAACGCTCAAAACCGCCATTCACGAAATCGCCCACGCAAAGCTGCACGATATTGACCTGAACGCTCCCAAAGACGAGCAGCAGCCCCGCGTAGACCGCCGAACCCGCGAGGTGGAAGCGGAAAGCGTCGCCTACACCGTTTGCCAGCATTACGGGCTTGATACGTCGGACTACTCTTTCGGCTATGTTGCCGGGTGGAGCAGCGGACGGGAGCTTGCGGAGCTGAAAAGCTCCCTTGAAACGATCCGCTCTGCCGCCGCAGACATCATCAACAGCATTGACGGGCATATCGCAGAGCTGCAAAAGCAGCGTGAAGCCGAGAAAGCCGCGCCCGACCTTGCCGCCGCGCAGGAGCAACAGACCGAAAAACCCCTTACGGACTTGCAGAAAAAAGCCGCCGCAATCGCAGAGAAATATGAGGCGCTTTCCACACAGGAGAAAATCGGAGTGATTGCGCAGGCGTTCGGCGGTACTGCGGGCAGGATTGAAACGTCGCCCTGTACGGGAAAATGGCGCGGCACAAGCGATATATCCATCCGCTTTGATAACGGCGCGTCCCTGTTTCTCGGCAACCGCCTTACGCCGAAAGCAAAGACCGCAGCGGTACAGCGGGAGCTTGTCAACGATACCCTGCTGCGGTACAACCCGGAGATCGTCAGCGCGACAAAGGAAGCAGCTCTCGCTTCCCTCATGGAGCGCGAAGCAAAGGACAATGCCATTGCCGCGCAGAAGGGCTTGAAGCCCTACACCCTGCTCAACGTCGAGTTCAACGACGGCGCGGACGGTCAAAGCAGCGGATATATGGGCTGGTACTATGTAACACTGGCGGTGGACGGAAATATCTGCTCCCATATCGAAACCGGGCTGAATTACGACATCGCGGATGGCAAGGTGAGTGCAGAACCCACACGGGAGAAATACTTTGCGGCGGGTGCATTAAAAGATAGTGAAGTGGACTATGTTTTCAACAACGTCGGCTTTTCCTCTGCTTCCGGGCTGTATGCGCTACCCGTCAGCGATGCCGTTTTGCAACGTGCCGAAAAGACGCTTGCGGAGCGCACACAGGCGCAGGCGGCGCAGCGTACAGAAAAAGACGTGATTTATACCATGCACACCAATCCCCGCAGCGAAAGTCTTGCCGACCGCTCTTTCCTGCAAGCCTATGAACAGCAGCCGGACGGGAAAGCCATACCGGGCGACTTGCTGTTTGTCGGGACGCCGGAGAAATGCCGGGAGCTGTTACAGAGCTTGAACGCCGGGGATCTGACGCAGGGCGAGGTCAAGGCACTTTATGCAAAGGCGCAGGAGCCGGACAGGGACACCTTTTCCATTTATCAGCTCAAACGCGGCGACGAAACGCGGGATTTGCGCTTTGAGCCTTACGACCGTCTGACCGCAACGGGACACGCGGTTGATCCGGCGAACTATGACCTGATCTATTCCGCGCCCCTTGCACCGGGTACGAGCCTTGAAGCTATTTTTACCCGCTTTAATCTCGACCACCCGAAAGACTTTAAGGGACACAGCCTTTCCGTTTCCGACGTGGTGGTGCTGCATCAGAACGGGCAGGACACGGCGCATTACGTTGACAGCATCGGCTATCGACAGACGCCGGAGTTTTTGCAGCCGCAGAATTATCTAAAGCACGTCGAGGATATTGTGGAGCAAAACGACAACAATTTTGACGGTATCATCAACAACACGCCGCAGACGCCCACCGTCGGGGAATTGGAGCAGAAAGCAAAGGCGGGTGAGCCGATTTCCCTGATTGACCTTACGAACGCCATCCATGCCGATAAGGAGCGCGGCAAAGAGGAAAAGCCCTCGATCCGGGCGCAGCTTCGGGCGGCAAAGGAGCAGACCGCCCAAAGAAAGGCGCAAAGGAGCAAAACGCAGGATTTGGAAAGGAACTGATCGTATGCAGAAGTTTGAAAATGTGGATATACTGGCTTGCCTTGATGCGGTGATGAAGCAGAACACCGGCTTTTACCAAAGCGATTTTGAGCTTGACAAGAAGATCATTCACGAGGCTGCTGCAAGCTCCGACCGTGAGGACAAAACCCTTTTGTGGCTTTCCCGTCCGTCCGGGACGCATTGCTTCCGGGAGCGCGACGTTTTCTTGAAAGACACCCGCCCATACAACACATGGAAGTTCCACGGGGAGCAGACACGCGACCGTATTCTTGCCTACGCCGTGGAGCTGACAGGCAGGGAGCGCGGCAAAATCCGGGGAAACCTCTATGAACTGGACTATGCCACTCATTTCCGGCACGTTCGGGAGCAGGCGCTTCCCGCAGACACCGTAACGCTTTTCTATGAGCGCGGCGAGCGCAGCCAGCCGACAGGCAAATACTTTAGCGGTTCACCCGATCCGCAGTATGGCGCGTTTCTTCGCTTTGAGGTGCAGCCAAACGCCCCCGAAGCCTTGCGCGACATTCTGCAAGAGGAAAAGCGCAGCCGTGAGCAGCTTTCGCCGGGGGACTTCAAGGCGCATATCGCCGCCCTGCGCGACGGGCTGATTGAAGCCGAAGCGCGGCGCATTGTTGCCGAAATGAAACGTCAGTACAGCCCCAACAGCCCGAACAAAACCCACTACATGACAGAGCTTGCCCCGGCGTTTCTGATGCTTGCGTCGAGCCGGGACGTTGACCGCCTTTTCTCGCTGCTTCCCTACAAGACGCTGACCTTTTCCAAATTTGAGGGCAGGCACGGCATCTATGCGCTGATCGACAAGAATGAAAACCGCGACCGGGATATTCGCAAGCCCCGCCCCTCTATCCGGGCGCAGCTTGCCGCCGACAAGAAGAAAGCCGCTCCGAAGCGGGCGGCGAAAACAAAACATCACGAAATGGAGGTATGAGCATGAACCGATTTACCGTTGAGGAAACAAATCTTATCAGCATCTACATCGCCGATACGCGCAGGGAACTTATCGGGGAAATGACGGGTGCGCTGCCCTATATGGACGGCGAAATGCGCGAGCTTGCCTTGCGTACCCTTGCAAAGCTCCGCGCCATGAGCGACGCCGACTTTGCCGCTCTCGCCGTATCTGCCGCCGACGAAGTATGAGCGGACTGAAACGGCTGACGCCGCAGCAGAGCCGCAAAGCGAACGCCCTTATCAAGAAAACCTGCTGCAACTGTATGGGCGGGAACTGCATTTTGCTGGACGATGGGGACGAGTGCGTTTGTCCGCAGCTCATTTCCTATTCACTTCTTTGCAAATGGTTTCAAAACGCCGTACTTCCCGCCGACAAGCTGCTTTACGCGGAGCTTTACCAAGCCGAGGACAGGCGGCGGTGCGCCGAGTGCGGCGCGGCGTTTGCGTCCACCTCAAACAGCGTCAAATACTGCTCGGACTGTCGCAAGCGGATCACCCGCAGGCAAGCCGCCGAGCGGATGCGGAAACGACGCGCCCGCGTTACGCAGTAGGCGCGAAAAAGCCCTTACGCCATGCCGCTTTTCAGACGCGATTTGAGCATGACAGGGGATTTATGCCTAAACCCGAAAAAACAGTGTTCTACTGCGTAACAGACCCTTAAAGCAGCACCCACGAAAAGACGGGGCGCGGTGGCCATCATCGGCTGCCGCGCTCCGTTCTCTTTTTTTGCTTATTCCTCGCCGATTTCTGCTACGCCGACCCTGCCGACGTTTAGAAGCCGATATATCGTCAGTGGGATATACCATGCCGCGACCGCAAGCCGCCATATCAGAATGACGCCGCCAATCAAGCCGCCCACAATGAAGTTGAGCGCAACGACGCCCACCGTGCCGGAAAGGTCAAAGCCGCGTGGGATAAGCCACACGAACATACGGCGTATGCCAAAGGGGATGCCGCAGCACAGCCACACATAAAAGTAGTTCGTTGCCCCGTCCTTTGTGAATACCAGTGCAGCCCAATAAAACAGCACTCCGGCAATCAGAACGGTCAAAACCGTTTTCTTAAAAAAGTCTTTCCAAATCTCACCTCGCGTCATAACCTCACCTCTGTTTCGTAAAAATATGGATAGCGTTCAGCAGTCCTACATTGGGATAGTTTCATCATACCATGCTTTTTCGGGGATTTCCACACAATCCGCATTTATCCGCGCACATTTTCCTTACCCCGCTCCGGCTCACTTTCACGCCGCAAAACACTGTCGATGTTCCGCTTGATAACGTCGTACTCCTTGACCTGCTTTTTCAGCTTGCCGTAGTCGGCGTATAGCTTTTCTTTCTGCTCTCCGAGCGCGGCATATTCCGCTTGCAGGGCGGCGACATTGGGGAGCTTGCCGCCGATCAGCGCGGGCTTGACCGCTTTTGCGGCGGCTTCAAACAATATGATACTGCTCTCATGGGCGGCGCGGTATGCCGCCTTGTCCTTTGCTCTGCGGTATGCGTCATACACGGGCTTTGTCTTTTGATACGTCGAAACATTCTTGATTAAGACCGCCATATCCGCAAGCCGCCGTTCGACGCCCTTTAATGCGCCTGCCGCCTGTTCGTTTGCCGCGTTCACTTCCGCGATTTTTGCGGAAAGCTCTGCATAGCTGTCAATCCTGTTTTCCGTGAGGAAGTTCAGCGTCCTTGCCGCCTGTTTGAGATTGTGGATTTTCGCCCAATGCTCATAGCCCCGGCTTTCCTGCGCCTTGATGCTGTTCTGAATGTCGATAACAAGGGAGATACCGCCGCGCTCCTGCTTCGGGGCTTTGGCGGCGCGGGTGCGCTTGCCCTTGATGCGCTCCGTTATGGCTTCCTCTGTATAATCCGCGCCGAGGGTTTTCAGCCGGGTAAAGCGTTCCTGCCCCGGTGCGCGGCACGATATGTATTTACCGGGCTTTATCTCATAGCCCGCAGCTTGTAGCAGCCGCAGAAAATCGGCAAAGTCTGACGCTTGCGGGATAAGCGCGTCAACGGCAATTTTCAGCTTGCCTTTCCAGCTTGTACCCGTCTTTTCCGCTTGGTACTCCGCATAGCTCTTTCCCTTGCTGCCCCTGCCGGGGGCAACGACGGACAAGCCGTTTTCCCGGCACAGCCTGTCGCTGATGTTGCGTATGCCGTAATAGCTCCGCTTGTTGGAATTGTATTTGCAGTGGTCGATGAAATTGACCGCACAAAAAATCACATGGTTATGGATATGCCCCTTGTCTATGTGGGTAGTCAAAACATATTCGTATTGACCCTTTGTTACCGCGTCGGCAAGCTGCCGACCTATCTCATGCGCCTTTTCATAGCTGACTTCCCCCGGCTCAAAGGATTGTATCAAGTGATGGGCGAGGTTATTTCCCTTATCCAACGCTTGCGACAGGGTATATGCAAACTCAATATCTGCCGTTTCATAGGAGCAGCCGAACGAGGACACAAGCAGTTTTTCATCTGTCTTGGCGGGATTTTGGATATAGTCAAGGGCTTTGCTCAACGTGCTTTTAATAGGCTTAATCTTTGTAACCGCCATATCTCATTCAGCACCCCCTTTATCTCATCTATATCCTCTTGATAGACGCTGCCCGTACTGTTCACGCGCCGCGCGATCTGATTGACGTTGACCCCGATCTTCTGTATCTCGGCGGTCATTGCCTTTATGTCGCTATGGTCTATCTGAATGATATATCCGTCGATTGCGATTTTCCGCAGATACGCCGCCATGTTCCGTGTTGGTATCAGCTTCATTTTTTCAAGGATCAAATCGCGCTCGGCTTCCGTCACGCGAAACTTTAGCTGCACCGTCCTTTTCCGTCCGTCCATGTATTCACGCTCCTTTCTGCTGTTTGAGGGTTTGGGACTCTTCCCAGCAAGCAATTTTCAACCGACGCGCCGGAGCGCGGGAGGGCGAAAATACGGAAGTGGGTACCCGCTTCCTATGCTTGCTATTCTTCTGTTTGCTTTCTTCCACGCTAAAAACGAGGAAATGCCAAAACCTAACGCAGAAAAGAAAAAACACCGCAATTTGCGGCGTTCCCAATGGCTGTATTGCACGAAAAAACGGGGGATTTTATTCCCCCGCAGTTTCATTTTTGACTTCCTGTATTGCTTTTGCTGTGGCGGTGATAACCGTCAAATCCTTGTTGTCCATGCTGTCAAGCAATGTTTCAAGCTGCCGCCGTTGTGTGGACTTATCTGTTTCCTTGTTTGGGAAAAAGAATTGGTCTACTGAAACATCTAAAAGCGTAACAAGCTCATAAAAGATTTGCAGGCTTGGGTGCTGTCCGCTATTCTCAATGGACGCGATATAGCGGGGAGCGATGTTCATCTTATCCGCTAACTGATTGCGTGATATGCCCTTTGCCTTTCTTGCTGCTTTTATGGCTTGACCGAAAGCCTTAAAATCAAATCTTGCGACTTCTCTTTTCATCTCATTTCACCCTACTACATTTTACTGTTCACCTTTCGATTTCGATATGAGTACACATATCATAGACTTGACCGAAATAGAGCATATAATTCACAGATAGTCCCTTGATTTTTGTTCGGCTGTCCGTATATAATTATACTTGTAGAATTATGTGAAAGGGTGTATGAAACATGGAATATATGTCTTGTCCGCAAGCGGCAAAGAAATGGAGCATATCAGAGCGGCGCGTACAGAAGCTATGCGAGGAAAACCGCATACCCGGCGTTTCAAAAATCGGCTATATGTGGCTCATTCCAATAGACGCGAAAAAGCCTGCCGACGGGCGGCAAAAAAATCAAAAAAATTTGTAAGATTTCTTGTAAGGTTTTCGCTTTTGCGTAGTCTTATAAGTGAACGGGACAAGGAGGTGAGCAGGTGACGGACTTTGAACA
>ERZ1673696.1174-NODE-1174-length-23764-cov-8.178624_pt1 | contig 23764 bp, 20 predicted proteins | sample MGYA00580226_ERZ1673696 | MGnify/ENA primary metagenome ERZ1673696 (study PRJEB41218, sample SAMN15661743) | gut metagenome | host: Homo sapiens | place: Canada: London | collected 2015-08-20/2019-03-30 | study: EMG produced TPA metagenomics assembly of... | reverse complement strand
CCTAATCTAGCAACGGTTTAGAGTCTACTAGATTGGGGGGACGGGGGCCAAGCCGGATGGACTATTTGCCATTTGGCCAATGAGTGTTTGCCGACGGCTGAAAGCAGCGTGGCTCAAAAATCAGTGCCCACCCAAAACTCTTTTAAACGAAGGACTCTCACTGTCAATCAAACTGTTCCCTATTGCATAAACAAGATCACTTGCCTCGTCTTTTGAGAAGCAGTCAGTATCTTCCATTTGCTTCAGCTGTTCATAAATACTGTCAAGGAATTCCTTCTTCGATAGGCTCTTATCGAATAACAGGCCTTTGTTCCCTTTTCGCATTGCGCTAATTCCAGCGTTTCTAATGAAGTAAAAGCAATTACGAATATCGCTTTCATAAAGAAACACGTCGATAAAATCAGTCTCCAGCATGTCTTGCAACGGACCCGGATCACGAACGTAAAGAAACGATACCGCCTCTCCAGCAAGGAACCCATCAAAGGAATCGCAATAATCGCCGCGAAATAAGCCCGGCCGCATAGTCAAGCGATGTATGCACGGCTTTAATTTATTAATAAGTTCCCGATGGAATTCAACAGATAGGACATCCATAGACGGCCTCTCAATCCTTCACCTATCTAACGTTTCTAATAACTTCAACAAGCGGTGCCGCTAAACAAATAACTAAATAAGATCGCAGAAGCCATTGCCAAGAACACGCTTGCCAATGAACCCAGCAAATAAACCTCAGCGAAATCCTTGTCACTTTCCAGCTGCTTAAAGCGCGCGATACTTTTTGCAGTAAAAATAAATGCAATAGCCGAATATTGGTTCAGCAGGGAAAGCGCCGCGACAATCAGTCTTTCAAATATTCCAATCCACTTGCCTGAATGTGCGGTTGTCGTATCCGCCGACTGCTCAACACCCGGGTTTCGAAGAGATTGGAGCACCTTTGCAATAACAATGCTACAAGGGCGTCCACAAAAGCACAGTGTCGAAATCCAAGAGAGCTCCGCTCCACGAGCGCCCAAGAGATTCGAAGCAATTGGCCGCATGGCCCACAAATAGCAACATAGAACGCTCAATATGAGCAGAATTATAATGTGCAGCACTTGATCGGCCAGAAAACTACCGACCGGCGAAAGGTCAAGTCCTGCAAACGCTCTTCTCAGGCTGCCATCGATAATCCAATGTGAAAGGGCAAATACTGTAAAGGACGCAGCAATGGCGGTTGCACTCGCCTCAAACAGAAGAGCTACTGTTGCTGCGGCGCCGGCCGCGTAAACTAAGCAGTGCATGGCAAGGGCAATTCTGCTGTATTCCTTCTCGCCCGCCATCTTATTCGACTGAAAATAAAAGTCGAACAGCATATGAAACAGAAGGAAACACCCGAATACTCTCATGCCATCTCCAGCTCATTAAGGAAATGAACGGCGAAAGCAGCCAGCTCTCTTTCTCTTACAACATTCGCGAGTCTAAGGCTTTTCTCAAGCCCCTGCCTCGTCTTCCCCATCGCAACGCCCATTTGCCCCGCAAGCCCTACATGACTAGCCCTGATGCTATCTACGTTGAGGTTGAGCGAGCTGCCCAACGCCACTGGCGCGCAATCGATCGGATTGCTTTTAGCGCCATACTTTTTGCCTATACGTGTTTCGAAGAGCTCAGTATACCTTTTGCTCAAAGTCGCGTCTGTGCCCTCGTGCAGCATTAGCGGCCGCAGCAACTCAACAACCTCGCAGTAATTACGCTGCGACTCGTTTCTGCGATCGATTATTTCCAGACAGCCCGCCGCGCACAGCTCTTTCTCACGCGAAACACCCGAAGCATCAATGATCTTCAAATTACTGTACTTATCTTTTTCGGACGCAGCAATTGCTCTGCGTGCACGATGGTATGCCGACCCGTCTTGCTCCGTCGACAATGCAGACTGCATCCGAGTTTTCCATTCTCCAACTCCGATACCACCCCTAAGATCAACCGTCTGGACAAGTATCTTGATAAATCTATATGCCAAGAAAGCGCCAGCCGTACTACGAAATAGGCCCTGCAATTCATCGCCCGCACTAAACATAAGCGGCATTTCGAGCTCAGTTTTAAACAGCTCGTTTGTGCAGTCCATAGCGTTCGCAAGATCTTCCTGCGCGCTTTGCCTCCTACTGTCCGAAAGACATCTCGAATGTCTCATATCAACCATGAGGGCCGAATAGCTATTGTTCATCAGGCTTCCTTTCCTCATGGCGATTATAGCAACTATTTTAGTTGCTTTCGCTCATTTGCAACGGTTTTAGTTTCTTTATGGCGGATGCAACTGAAATCGTTGCATTGTAATAGGCTATAATTCTTCCAAATCGCCTAGAGAAAGTGTTTGAATGCTGACCGTAATCGTGCCCACTTACAATGCCGAGCCGTATCTTTCTCAGGCTATAGGCAGCCTATTAAGCGAAAACAAAATTGAGCTGGAAATCCTCGCCATCAACGACGGATCCACCGACAACTCGCTCGCCATTATGCAAGATTTCGCTGCGCGCGACTCGCGCGTTCGAGTGGTCGATAAGGCAAACCAGGGTTACGGCGCAACCTGCAATCTGGGCATTCGCGAGGCAAAGGGCGACTGGATTGCCATCCTCGAGCCCGATGACTGGATTGAGCCCGAAATGTACTCCGATGTGCTTGCCTTTGCCAAGCGCGAATTTGTCGATCCGAACAAGCTCGATATTATCGAGACCCCGTATTGGATCATTCGCAACCCCGATACCCCCCAAGAGGTCAAACTACATTGCGCATATCGCGGTCGCATTAAACCGCCTCGGCAACCGTTCACCATTCACGACGCTCCACACCTGCTGGCCCATCATCCGTCCATTTGGTCGGCAATCTATCGTCGCGACTTCCTGATGCAAAACAATATCTGGTTTAAGGAAATCCCCGGTGCGGGCTGGGCCGACAATCCATTCCTTGTCGAAACGCTCTGCCAGGCAAAGGCGATCGCTTACTGGCCCAAGCCGTATTACTGCTACCGCGAGGAAACACCCGAAAAGGCAGCCGCCCTGGCCAAGCGTGATCCCTTGATGCCGTTTAATCGCTGGAACGACATGGTTGATATCCTTGAGCGGCTCAACGTCACCGACCCCGCCGTTTGGACACCGCAAATCACACGCGGCTTCACCTATATGGGCATCATGATTGAGCACACCGGAATTGAGGGGCACCCCGAAATCGAGCGGGCGATCCACAAGATGTTCGAACGCATGCCGCAAGAGCTGGTATTTGCCAATCCTCGCGTTACCCCCGCGGCCAAAAAGCTCTATGCCGAGTATATGGGCATTGCCAATCCTAAAATCAGCTACTGCGCGTACGCCAAGGACCTCGTGGGCGAGGGCTTGTATAACGTATGGAACAAGGGCCCCAAGCAGACTCTAAAAATGATCACATCGCACTTTGGTTCATACAACGCACGTGCTGGAAAATAGTCTGATGGGCAGCAAAGCAAGCAGAAATACCTCCATCGAAGCGCTGCGCCTGGTGGCGGTCGCTGGGATCGCCATATTCCACACGTTTCAGTGGACCTTCCAAGCCGTCTGCACCGGCCTACCGGAATACGCGCCGCTCGCTGTCTTCCCTTACTCCGGCGCGCTCGGCTTTATCAACCTGCTGGGCTGCTGGGCCAACGAGGTCTTTTTTATGATCTCGGGGTACTTCCTTATCCCTTCGGCAGTTCGCGCCCTCCAAAACGGGTCATCCGCACCGGACCTCGCTCGTAAATCGCTTGCGCGGTTAAAGAAGATAGTCTTGCCCACGCTCTTTTATTGCGCTGCCTGCCTGCTTATCTCGATGTACGTCTATCCCCTGCCCGAAATCTCGCTACACGAGATTGGCTGGCTTACGCTGGGCATCGAGTTTATCTGGGTCTACGCCGCCTCCGTATTGCTCGTCCCAGTGATTGCGTTGATACGACAGCGAATCGGCAGCATAAGGGCCCCGTTTGTCGTAGCACTCCTCGTGCTCGCAACATTTGGAATCAACTGCTACATCGCGGCGACGGTAAACGGAGCTGCCGGTGTCGTTTTGTGGCGCAAGCTCATGAGCGCCGTTACCTACCTGGTCGTGTTTATTGCAGCCGGAGAAATGCGGTTTGTCCTCGAATACCTCGGCAACGCATCCGGCTCTCAGAAATCCAAGATCGTGCTTATCGGACTTATTGCCGCCACCGTCACGCTCGAGCTCCTGCTATCGACAAACAGCCAGCACGACGCGCTCTGGAAGCTCTCCTACAAGTCAACTTCCGTCATATCCTTTATCTTGGCCGCCGCATCCGTTGCCGCCGCAGCGCTCCATCAGCCGCGCCACAAAGTCCCAGCTGCAGACAAGACAATCGCGTCTCTCGCCGCTGGAACGCTCGCTTTCTACGCCGTACAGTCGTTTACCTGCAACGTCTGGCGACCCATCTTTGACAAAGCAATCTACGCCATGGCAACAGGCATCCAAACGGGAGAGCCCCGTCCAGCCGCCGCCATTTTGCTCGGAATCCTTATGAGCCTTTGCCTCGCGCTTTCCCTGCTCCTCGTGGATATCGTGCGCAGGGCCGTAGTCGCGACCATCAAGGCCCACATGAAAGGCTAAGCGACCTTCTGACTCCTCAGACCACGAAGCGCGCTTACACCAGAAGCAAATAAAATCGCAAAGACAATCGCCCAGTTCTTGCAGCCAAATACCGGAATATGAACGATTGCATGGTCATGCATAACAACGAAATAACCCAAAACAACCACCAGAGGCAGCGCCATGAGCAGTGACTGGATCAACATCTTGCGACGACGACCACCTTGCGCTCCGCCCCGTATCGAGCAAACGAGCACGGCAATCCAAATCGCCAATACGGCAGCAAACGAAACAAGACAAACAACGTTCGAGATCATCGCATAACCAGCAGTTGAGCAAACGGCGAACAGCTGCGGACTCATGCTATAAAACTCCTTCAAAATCTGAGGCCAGTCAGCCTGGGGCAACAGTGACGAAGTCCCATGCGCAGACCAAAGGCCCATCTCGCCCAGAACGTTCGAAAAGACCTCGTTCCAGCCCAGCACAAACGCCGCGACAACCCATTTCATCGCCCAGGTAAACACAAACGAAAGCCCAAACCCAAAGAGCGCCTGCAGCATCGTGACGACGCAGCGCTTGGAGCGCTCACCCTTGGGAAGCGCAATGAAGGCGAAAAGCAATGCAGGGCGACAACTGCGGCAGGAATCGTTAAAAAGTCAAGAAACGAAAACGCGGCCCCCGTCGCAATCGACCAAAGGACAAGACGGCTTGTAAAAGCCCGTGCGTTCGGAGCCGACCCCAAACGAAGACTCATGCAAGACATCATGATGAGCGCAACAAAGAACGAGATGCACAGCAGTAGATCACCGATAAAATTGAAAAACAGATTTGTCGAGAACAACAGGATTGCAAGGAAACCCAACGTCAATGGTTTTGAAAACCGCTTCCGCAAGGCAACGTAAGCGCAAGCGGAGCCGGCAATCGCCAGAGCAGCTGCGGGCGCCACGACAACGTCGATACCGCCAATAAGCAGGCAGACATTCGTAAGTAGCTGCCATCCGTGCCAATACCGGTAGTACTGCTGGTGCGTAATCCTGCCGGCTTTCGTAACGTCATCGATCTCGGCAACAGCCATCGTCTTAAACGGAGAACCTTGGTCCTTTTGCTGTGCGACTTCAATGACAAAACGATTGTTATCAAAGCAAACAGGACCAGCTGCAACACGGTGGTCGTAGACATACATGTCAGTCAACAGGGCCGAAGACTCCGAACCCTGTGCATGCGACTCGATAGCGGGCCTCGGCAGGCAATTCGCCGCGGTATTGCTCAGGACAAAGACAAGTTGAAATGCCACGAACAGCAGCAAGGATTTGGCAGGTAGGGTGTCGGCAAAGGAGGCCAAACGAGTTTTATTCACAGGGCATCCAAACAAAACGACGATATCCATGGAAACGACGTGTTTAGTATTACCACAATCTGTACTTGTGGCCTCTCCGCAGCAACTCTTTAAACACGCAATAAATAACGAGGCCGTTCTTGGTGATTAGCGGAACATTACCCGCGGGCGCCCACCTACGCTTACAATAGTCGTGTCCCATGGGACACGTTGTTTATTCCGCAGGGCCGATTTACTGCCCACGCGAAAGGATATTCTCGTTCATGACTTCCACCCTTCCCGCCCCCATCGATAAGCTCGCCATCGTCGTCGTTACGTACAAGCGTCAGGAACTCCTGGCCAACTTGTTCGACTCTATGACCGAGCTCACGGCAACGCCCTGGCGCATCTTGATTGTCGATAACGAAAATTCGCGCGAGACCGAGGCCATGTGCGCCGCATTCAACGAGCGCCTGGCCAACCTGTGGGGCATCGACACCGAGCAGCCTGACGCGCAGGGCGGCACCGACCGTGTCATCTACGCCCCGCAGCTCGAAAACGGCGGCGGTGCGGGCGGCTTCTCCGCCGGCACTAAATGCGCCTACGACCTGGGCGCTCAATGGTTCTGGGTGATGGACGACGACGTGCTCGTCATCCCCGAAGGCATCGAGCGTCTTGCCAAGTGGACCGACCGCTACGATGTCATCCAGGGTTCGCGCCTGGACTTTGACGGCGGCGCTTTCTTTTGGCAGTATCAGCTCATCCTTTCGCTCGGCATCCCTAACCCCATCGCCAAGTGGGATCTGGGTCCCGAGGGCTACCGCGCCATGAACCAGCTGTGCTTTGAGGGCGGCATGTTCTCGCGCCGCGTGGTCGACAAGATTGGCCTGCCCGACGCGCGCTTCTTTATCTACGGCGACGATGCCTGCTACGGCTACGTAGCCAGCCAGCACTTCCCCGCCGCCGTGGTCGCCGACGTGGTGCTCAAGCGCGCCCGTGCCGTCTCTAACTGGGATATCGCCGGCAAACGCCAGCTCAACTCTACGAGCGACACCAACCGCTACTACATCATGCGCAACCGAGGCTTCCTCGCTCGCTATATGCAGATCTACGGTGACTACCACCCCATGCTGTTCCGCCTGGGCAATGCCGCGACCTTCTGCAAGGAATTCATTCGCCTGGCTGCGGTCGATAAGTGCTTTAAGACCGGCATTCCGGCGCTGCGCCGAGGCATGAAGGACGCCCGCAAGATCATCAAGGATCCCAACTGGAAGCCCATGCCGCCCCTGAAGGACGCGGAGCAGTAAAGGGCTTTCGCCATCCCCTATAACCTCTGGCACACCACGGACACTCGCTGCCCGTCAAAGCCGAAACCCCAGCGCATGCGACCCACGCCGGGGCGCGGTACACGGATTTCGTCGATGCCGTCGCGCTCTATGTCGAGCAGCGCCTGCACGGCCAGCAATTCCAGGCCCAGCGCATCCACACCGGGGTCATACATCATGTTGATCGTTATCAGCGGACGTTCATCGAGCATACCGATCGTATCGGCTATGTCGAACACGGCGCCCGTAGGAAAAACCTGGATGTCCCAGCGACCCGCGCCACACTTTCGCCTCGAGGCAGGATTGGCATAGCCCGGCAAGCCAAAGCAGAGCCCCTGCAAGAGCAGATGATATGGCAGCGGCGCATCTGGGTCGGTCCCACCGATTCCCGAATCTCCCAGGATGCGGCTTAGCGCCCGCCTCACGGTATCCTCGTCCCCACAGCACAACCCGTCGCGAAACGCATCGACGTCTCGAATGTCTTCGGCAGCGCACTCAAACCACTCAACAATCACTAGACGCAAGGCCTGGCGAAGCTCGTTATTGGGCAACCGCAAGGCACGGAAGTGATTGCCATGTTCTGGCTCCTCAGTCATATCCGTCGTGAGAAAACCGGACAGATATAGCGCTGTCCACATGCCATCGTCAGGCGAGACATCTGGCTCTGCAGTGCCCAAACAAAGCGGGACCTCAGCGCACCCATGGGCCTCGAGCAAATCGAACAAGACCGAAAGGCGGTCGAGATTCCACCCGGCAACTACCTTACTCAGGCAATCGGCATATCCATACAGATCGGCACGCACGGGCGCCGTGCAGCCTCGGTCCAGAAAACCGATCACACGCGCTGGATTCGAGCAATAGGCCCTGCCAAACCGATACCCCTCGAGCCATTCACGCGCATCATCCAGGTATTCCTCGCGCCCAGCATGATTCAACAGAGCCTGGACCTCGGCATCCGAAAAGCCGAACCAACGGTCACACCACGTCGAAAGCGGCGTCGACAGACAATACGAGCAGCCGCGCGAAGAAAGCGCCGCTTCGGCAGGACCGGGACACTCCCCCATCAGACACGTCAGCCGCAACGAATCGCGCGCAGTGGCAATGGCGTCGAACAGCACGCGATCGAATAGCCCTGCCGGATCGGCGTCGGAAGCGTCCCTCGCGCTCGCACGGCGAGACCACGCCGCATCGTACCCATCAACGAGCAATACAACCTGCTCATCGCAGGCCATCTCCAGCAGCTCAATGAGCACACCGAGCACCGAGTCAACCTCGTCCGCGCTCGCCACGCCACGCGCAACACGTTCGATGTGACGCACCTTATCTCGAGCTAAATCAGGAGCCTCCAAGAGCGCCAACAAGCGAGCGCACTCGCCCGAAAGGGCATCGCGCACGACGTCGGCAATAGCGGCACCACGCCTCGCAGCGCCAGAAAAGTCCAGCGATATCACCGGATAGCAAGCATATTCATCCCGATAGCGCCCACCGTCTGCATCCCAAATCTGAGCATTGGCAAACAAACGCTGATCAGCGCGACCAACCGCTGGACGCTCCAGAAAAGCCCTGAGCGTCGACAAGTTCATGCTTTTGCCAAAACCCTCGGGTCGACAGCACACCACAACGGACGCGTCGCAGTCCAACACATCGGCAATAAACATGGTCTTGTCGACCAGCGTGCAGCAACCAAGAGCCTCCGCATAGTCGTGCATGCCAATGGGCAAAGCCGCATCGTCGGCACAGCCGATCAAACGCACGCCAAAGCCAGCAGCACAATCAACATTTGCCTGTTCAGACACCAAAACGTTCCCCCTAAATCGCAGCACGATGCCAATTGTAATGACCGCATCGCATGTACCGATGTCGCCGCGCAAACATATCGGGCAACGGTAGTAACAAGAGGTGTGAGGGGGCACAATTAATCGTTGCACAACAAAACGGGGCCCGATACATTCGCACCGGACCCCGTCCCGACTATTTAGTTATCTGGCAACTGAGAGCCTACTCCCCCGAGTCGTCCTCCCCAGAAGCCTTCTTCTGCTGATCGAGCTTATGCTTACCACTTACGATAGACGTAGCGCCCAGCGTGGCCAAGCTCGCGCTGGCAAGGCTCGCCATAACGATAAGGTCGCCCGTCTTGGGCATGTTACCGCCCGAAGTCTTAGTCGTTGTAGTGGTGGTTGTAGTGGTCACCGTCTTGGAGTCATTTTGCTCTTGGTTCTGGTTGTCGGTGTTGCCCTTACTGCTGTCCTCGCCCTGCTGCTTTCCGTCCTCGGTCTTGTCCTTGTTCTTGTCCTTCTCCTCAGATTCAGACTTCTTGTCCTCGTCCTTCTTCTGAGCGGACTTGTCGTCCTTCTCATCAGAGCTAGAACCCTTATCGGATTCAACCTTCTCGGAAGCCTTATCCTTGGAGTCGCCCTTTGCGGCTTCGGTCTTTTCCGTGGAAGCCTGATCAGAGTTGTCCTTGTTCTGGGCCGAGCCGTTATTGACGCCAGCCATCAGCGAAGAACCCAGCGTAGAACCAAGCTGCTCGGAGAAAGAAGGCTTCTTGTCCGGCGAAGCAACGGGAGCGTCCGGCGCCTTATTCGAGTCGTCCTTGGAAGCATCGGAATCAGGGGTTGCGTCAGAGCCAGAGCCGTTGTTAGAGCCGGTGTCAACGGACGAATCGCTCGAGCCGGTGGATGAGTTAGAGGTGTCAGCGTCGGTCGAACCAGAAGCGTCGCTGTCCGTATTGCCGGCAGAGCTTGAAGACGAATCGCCCGCAGCAGAGCCGTTCGAATTGGAGCCGTTCGAGGTAGAGCCGTCGTTGGCAGTGCCACCAGCAGAGCCATTACCGTCAGCATCGGTCGAGGGCGCATCCATCCTGTCATCGTTGGCATCGTCACTCGAGTCGTCATTCGAATCAGGTGTCGGCGAGGGCGCCGATGTAGGCTCGGGCTGCACGGGCGTCGCAGCGGCAGCGGCCTCGTCCTCGGCGATATAAGCCAAGCAGTCCTTCAGCTCATTCTTATAACGGTTCTTCCAGCCCTCATGATACTGGGGCTGGCTCGAATACATGGTGGCGACATTGTTGACCACGCTATTGGAGAGCGCCGTCACAAACTCACGGTCAGTCATATCATTAGAAAGATTCGCCCAGCGGAAGAAGTCCCTGCAGCCACCGGTGCCGCACATGTTGGTAATGCTCCACACCATGCCCTTGACGCAATCGGCACGGCCCGAAATATCAATACCAAGGCCGCTCTTGAGCCACGCCTCGGTCACCGCATAGTACGAGTTGTACGCATAGGCATCTTGAAGTGCTGAGAACTCAACAGGATCGGTGTTGTACGCACCTTGGAAGGCATCCTGAGCGATACGGCCCAACTCGGTGGGCTGGCCGTTCTCGTACATGGCATTGCTCGTGTTGGAAATCTCGCTGCCGCGATCAATCGCATCCTTGAGCATGCTGTATTTTTCGGGGCTGTAGTTGTAGACCTGCTTCATAAACGGAATGAGCGACCAACGACGGTCGAACTGGTAATAGCCCAGCGCGTTGTAGCCGTCACCATACGAAAAGCCCTGGTTATAGTTGCCATGGCTCTCATATTTGGTGAAGTACTTCATCTCGGGAGTCACGTTGACAAACGAAACGCCCTGGACCGACCTCAGCACGCCCGAGAAGGACTGTTGGGTGTAAAGGCCCTTATCGATATCGGTGGCATCCGAGGCAACGCCCGGCGTGGGCTCCTCGGCAGCGGCGGGCGCCGGCGCGGAAACGGCGCCAAACGAAAGCGCCAGCGTCAGACCCGCGACAATAGCAGAATGCTTGGGCTGCATAAGATCCTCCCTGCATTGGTGTAGTTAAAGTGCAGTTTGCAAAGATAAAACTAAGTATTACAGCTCGCCCGTTGTTGCACAACAACCCCTCGGTAAACGGCAACAACCCTCCGCGAAATCTTAAGGAATTGCGGTCAACCTACAGCTTAATGTCAAAGTTGATTTCGGGGACGGCGGCCAGGTCGGCCAACGTCACGCCGTCGACATAGTTCTCGATGACCTCGTCAAGGCCACGCCAGAACTTGACGGTGGAACACAAGTCACTGCGGGCGCAGCTGTTGTCGATGCCATCGCACGCCACCGGAGCCGTGCTGCCCTCAACGGCACGCAAGATGTCGCCGGCACGCACCTCGGCCGGGTCCTTGGCCATCATGTAGCCGCCGCCCTTGCCACGCACGCTCTTAAGCAGGTCCGCCTTCATAAGCGGACGCACCAGCTGCTCCAAATACTTTTGCGAGATATGCTCGCGGTCGGCAACCTCGCGCAAGGCAATCTTGCCCTCGGCGTCGCCCAGCGCCGCGATATAGATCATCAGTCGGAGGGCATAGCGGCCCTTGGAAGAAATGAGCATACCAACCCTCCCATCGCATCTGGGACAACATAACCAGGTTTGTTTGTCCCAAATTTAAAGTAAGTGGGACAAACACAACAGGTTATTTTGTCCCAGAATTTGAAAAGTCGAGTGGATTAGTCGGGTTTTCCCTTGACTAACGCCGAACCCATAGTAACTTTATTCCGAGAAGATTCCTAGGGTTTAGTACACCTATGAGTACACCATATACAGAGAGGGACAGCATGAGCGCAAATCCGCTGCTTTCCATCGAAGGTCTGACCGCCTCCGTGGACGAGAAGACCATCCTCCACAACGTCAACCTTAACGTCGCCGCCGGCGAGACCCACGTGCTGATGGGACCCAACGGCGCCGGCAAGTCCACCCTCGGCCACCTGGTCATGGGCGACCCCGTTTACACGGTCAACGACGGCCGCATCGTCTTTGACGGCCAGGACATCACCGAGCTCACCACCGACAAGCGCTCGCGCGCCGGCCTGTTCCTGAGCTTCCAGGCCCCAGTCGAGATTCCGGGCGTGCCGCTGTCGAGCTTTTTGCGCGCCAGCATCGCCGGCCGCCCCGGCCTGGAGATGAAGGGCAAGGAGTTCCGCCGTCGCGTCAAGGAACTCGCGGCCGAGCTCAACATGGATACCGCCTACCTCAACCGTGAGCTGGGCGTGGGCTTCTCGGGCGGCGAGAAAAAGAAGGTCGAGATGCTCCAGCTTCTGCTGCTGCAGCCCAAGCTCGCCATCCTCGACGAGACCGACTCGGGCCTAGACGTCGACGCCCTGTCCACCGTCAGCCACGGCATGGACGCCTACCGCAAGAGCTGCGACGGCTCCATGCTCATCATCACACACAACACGCGCATCTTGGAGCACCTGGATGTCGACCGCGTCCACGTTATGGTCAAGGGCCACATCGTGCGCGAGGACGACGCCTCGCTCATCCCCTGGATCGACAAGAACGGTTTTGAGACCTTCGAGCGCGAGGCCGCCGAGCAGCGCGCCCAGGCCGAGGCCGCCGCTGCCGAGCAGCAGGCGTAAAGGGGCGACGCAATGACCAAGAACCGCACCGAGGTCGCGGACATCGACCGCAGCCTCTACGACTTCACCTATGGCGAGGAGGGATTCGAGCGCCTCGACGCCGGTATCACGCCCGACATCGTGCGCGAGATCAGCGCCAAAAAGGACGAGCCGCAGTGGATGCTCGACCTGCGCCTCAAGTCCCTCGAGATTTTTAATCGTTTTCCCGACCCGACGTGGGGCCCCTCCATCGAGGGCCTGGACATGGACAACATCGTCACCTACGTCAAGCCCAACACCGACCAAAAGCACGACTGGGAGTCGGTGCCCGACGACATCAAGAACACCTTTGAGCGCCTGGGCATCCCCGAGGCCGAGCGCAGCTACCTGGCAGGCGTCGGCGCGCAGTACGACTCCGAGCTCGTCTACCACAACATGCAGGACACCGCCTCCAAGATGGGCATCGTCTACTCCGGCATCGAGGAGGCCCTGCACGACCCGCAGTGGGAACCGCTCATCCACGAGAAGTTTATGACGCTCATCCCGCCCACCGACCACAAGTTTGCGGCCCTGCACGGCGCCGTATGGTCGGGCGGCTCGTTTGTCTACGTGCCCAAGGGCACCAAGCTCGATTTCCCGCTGCAGAGCTACTTCCGCCTTAACGCCAAGGGCGCCGGCCAGTTTGAGCACACGCTCATCATTGTCGAGGACGACGCTGACCTGCACTTTATCGAGGGCTGCTCCGCGCCCAAGTACAACGTGGCCAACCTCCACGCCGGCGCCGTCGAGCTCTTTGTGGGCAAGCGCGCACACCTGCGCTACTCAACCATCGAGAACTGGTCCAAGAACATGTACAACCTCAACACCAAGCGTGCGCGCGTGGACGAGGACGGCGACATCGAGTGGATCAGCGGCTCCTTCGGCAGCCACGTGGGCTACCTCTACCCCATGAGCGTGCTCAACGGCCGCCGCGCCCGGTCGAGCTTTGCCGGCATCACCTTTGCCGGCGCCGGTCAAAACCTCGACACCGGCTGCAAGGTCGTGCTCAACGCGCCCGAGACCTCGGCAACTGTCGAGACCAAGGGCATCTCCAAGAGCGGCGGCATCCAGACCTTCCGCAGCTCTATCGTGGCGACACCCAAGGCTGAGGGCTCCAAGGCAACCGTGAGCTGCCAGTCGCTGATGCTCGACGACCAGAGCCGCTCCGACACTATTCCGGCCATGGACATCCGCGCCAAGAACGTCGACATCGGCCACGAGGCCACCATCGGCCGCATCGGCGACGACAAGGTGTTCTACCTGATGAGCCGCGGTATCTCGGAGGAAGAAGCCCGTACCATGATCGTCAACGGCTTTGCCAACCCGGTCTCCAAGGAGCTGCCGCTGGAGTACGCCGTCGAGATGAACAACCTGATCAAGCTCGAGATGGAAGGAGCGATCGGATAATGAAACAGGAAACCAACACCGCTGCTACCACGCTCGAGCAGGTCAACGCGATGCCGGCTGCCACTTGGGGCTGGCTGAAGATGAATCAGACCAAGCTCGAGCTCTCTGACGAGCTTGCCGCCGCTCCCACCGAGACCATTGAGGTCGAGGGCTTGGACGAGCAGTTTACCGGCGTGGCAGACGCGTTCGACGCCGCCATGGACGCCATGGCCGAGCGCTTCCCCGGGCGCCGCGCCTCCGCCCCCGGCGACGCCGCCGACCGCGCCCGCATCACGCCCGAGACCGAGCTTGACGTGCCCGCCACCTCCATCTACCAGGCCGGTGCCATCAAGCTCGAGGAGGAGCTCTCCCCTGCTGAAGCCTTCGAGACCGGCATGGGCGAGGCTGCCTACACCTACTTGGCCGACCACGCCACCAAGCGCATCGTCATCGATGTGCCCGCATACAAGCACGCCACGGTTACCGTGCGCGTGAGCGGTGTCGATGCAGCCGCGGCCATCGCCGCCATCGACGTCGTCGCCCGTCCCCAGTCGACGCTCGATCTGCTTATTGCCCTGGACTCTCCCGTTGCCGGCCAAGGCGTCGTGGGATCCGTGCTACGCGTGTGCGCCCACGAGTACGCCACCGTCAACGTGACCTGCACGCAGACGCTCGACGATAGCTGGATCGCACTCGACGACACCGGCCTGTTCCTGGACGAGGGCGCGCGCGTCAACGTGCAGCACACCGTCCTGGGTGCCGGCGCCAGCGCCACCGGCCTTGCCGGCGACCTGCTGGGCGATACCGCCAAGGTCACCATCGATACTGACTACCTGGGCGCCCGAGATCAGGTGCGCGACTTTAACTACGAGCTGCGCCACCGCGGTCGCAAGACCGAGTGCGAGATCGACGCCAACGGCGTGCTGACCGGCACGTCCAAGAAGGTCTACCGCGGCACCATCGACCTCGTGCACGGTTGCAAGGGTGCAACCGGCACCGAGCGCGAGACGGTGCTTTTGGCCAACAAGGGCGTCGACAACAAGACCGTTCCCGTCATTCTCTGCGACGAGGACGACGTCGCCGGCAACCACGGAGCCACCATCGGCCACGTCCGCGACGAGCAACTGTTCTACCTCGCCTGCCGCGGCCTTGACCAAAACGCCGCCGAGGACCTGTTCGTCCGCGCCAAGCTGGAGGACGCCGCACTTTCCGCCACCGACGAGCGCACCCGCGCCGCCGTCGTCCGCCTGGGCAACAACCTGATCGACAACTTTGAAGAGGAGCTCGCATGATCGACACCGAGCACGTTAAATGCGACACCTGTACTGCCCCCGAGCCCATGGAGCTCGACGCCAGCGACGAGGCTTCGCGCGGCTGGCCTACCGTCGACATCGAGACCAATCCCTACAAGGCACAGTTCCCGCTGTTCCAGCAGCACCCCGAGATCGCCTTCCTCGATAGCGCCGCCACCGCGCAGCGCCCTGCCTGTGTGCTCGACGCCGAACGCGACTTCTACCAGCGCATGAACGCCAACCCGCTGCGCGGCCTGTACTCGCTGTCCGTCGAGGCCACCGAGGCCATCGCGAAGGTCCGCCAGCAGATCGCCGACCTCATCGGCGCTCCCCAGGCCAACGAGGTCGTCTTCACTCGCAACACGAGCGAGTCGCTCAACCTGGTCGCCAAGAGCTTTGCACCCACGGTGCTCGAGCCCGGTGACGAGGTCGTCATCACCATCATGGAGCACCACTCCAACCTAATCCCGTGGCAGCAGGTCTGCCGCGAGACCGGCGCCAAGCTCGTCTACCTCTACCCCACCAAGACCGGCCAGCTCACCACCGAGGAGGTTCTTGCCAAGGTTGGTCCCAAGACCAAAATTCTGGCCGTGGGTCAGGTTTCTAACGTGCTGGGCGTCGAGAACCCGGTCAAGAACCTCGGCAAGCTCGTCCACAAGTACGGCGGCTATCTGGTCGTCGACGGCGCGCAGTCGCTGCCGCACATGCCGGTCGATGTGGCCGACCTGGGAGCCGACTTCTTTGCCTTTAGCGCGCACAAGGCCATGGGCCCCATGGGCATCGGCGTGCTGTGGGGCAAGATGGACCTGCTCAACGCCATGCCTCCCATGCTCACTGGCGGCGAGATGATCGATTCGGTCACCGAGCAGGACGCCGTCTGGGCGCCCGTCCCCGAGAAATTCGAGGCCGGCACGCAGGACGCCGCCGGCATCTTCGCCACGGGTGCGGCACTCGACTACCTGGTCAACACGGTGGGTTACGAGAACATCCAGGCACGCGAGCAGGCACTCGTCCACTACCTGATGGGCGAGCTCATGCAGCTCGACTTTGTCCAGATCATCGGCTCCATCTATTGGGATAACCACCACGGCGTCGTGAGCTTTAACGTCAAGGGCATCCACCCGCACGACGTCGCGAGCATCATGGACATGGACGGCGTCTGCATCCGCGCCGGCCACCACTGCGCGCAGCCGCTGCTTACCTGGCTGGGTGTCGAAAACCTTGCTTGCTGCCGCGCCAGCGTGGCCTTCTACAACGACAAGGCCGACATCGACAAGTTCATCGCCGGCCTGCATCACGTTTGGAGCACGTTCAATGGGTAATCTGTACACCTCCACCACATTTATGGAGCACAACTCGCACCCCGACTATAAATACGAGATGGATGCTCCCACGCACGAGCACGACGGCATCAACCCTAGCTGCGGCGACGAGCTCACCTTGCAGCTGCGCGTCGAGAACGGCGTGATCGAGGAGGCCTCCTTTACCGGCCACGGCTGCGCCATCAGCCAGGCCAGCGCCGACATCATGGCCGACCTCATCACCGGCGAGACCGTCGAGGAAGCTCACCGCCTGGCAGAGCTCTTCCTCGCCATGATCCGCGGCGAGCAGCTCTCCGAGGAAGACCTGGAAGACCTGGACGAAGCCGCCCAGCTCCAGGACATCTCGCACATGCCCGCCCGCGTCAAATGCGCCGAGCTCGCCTGGCGCACCCTCGACGGCATGCTCGAGGGGCAAGCTAACCAGTAGTGTATGCTCCGAATCCAAGGTTTTTGATTGCCGAGCCGCCCGATACGGGCGGCTCTGTTTTTCCTAATGAGCACGAACGCACAAAAACAGCGCGTCCGGCGCCCCGTCTGTCATTTACCACACGGCCAGACGCGAGCACGGGCGTTTTCCACAGCACCAAAGGCCTGCGGCAGGGCCCCGGGCCCGCCAAGCAATGCGCCAAGCCCCGTTCTGCTGAGCTCCGACTCGCTTCGCGCCTGCCGCAGACGGGTCCCATAGGGTGCGACGTGCATTTTTGCGAGTATTCAGCACGCCAAGCTGTATGTATACGCATCGAAAGCGTTAATCAACGTCTCCAGGCGCATATATATATTGTGTTTTAGACCAGACATCGCGGTCTGACGAGACGCAGGCACATACTCCGGGGGTGCAACGGCAGGGATCAATAGCTTAGGGGCCCGTATGTTGCAAGATTGTGGCGGTGCCGACAGCACCACGATGCTGAAAACTCCGTTTTTTGCACGGCGCAGACGGGGGTAGGCACGGGCAAACCCGGACTGAGCCGTTATTTTATGCAAGATGGCGATTGTTCTATGCATATTAAGAAGTGCAGTTACCGTACCAAGCTTTTGAACGCTGGCTGCGGCGTATGGACGACCCCAGCTGCGGTGAACAGGCGACCTTACATCACGTTTCCGCCAGCCCGCATCGCCGTTCGCGCGCGGGCGCGCACGATACGAGATACAGTACTTTTGCCAATCCCGGTATACCGCTCAATCTGGCGCACCGTAAAACCGGCATCGTGCAATCCAAATATAACGGTATCGCGCTGCGCAGGCGGTGCGTCTTTAACCCCATGGAGCGGAGCCCCGAGGCTCTTCGCCAACTTGTCGGCAAAGGCGTGGCGTTCCCACTCTGTCTCTTTCATATCGCGCAGCGCCGGTTCGCCGCCGTCGGGCGTCGAAAGCGAATAGGCAATAAAGCCCTCGGCAGAACCAAAAAGCTCAAGCACGCAAGAAGGATCAGAAAATCCCCTCGCGACATCGGCCGCGTCACCGTCGTAAGCGCACAAATGCTCCGGAAAGCTGCTCCAGGGATAACGCTCAATGAGACTGATGCCCGCCTCCTGCGGATCGGCGTGAACGGAGCGAATAGCCTCCATCACCTGCCAGTCGGTATCGAGCGAGCGCCGGTCAAAACGGTTCTGGAACAGATGCCCTGTGCGCCCCGTGCGTTTATTGAACCGCCGCGCGTACGTCAAAAGCAGCCGGTGCATCGCCGCGCTCATCGCGTCCTCGTAATCTGCAAGCACCAGACGCACGTGATTGCCCATAAGGCACCAGGCGATAACCGTCACGCCCGCCTTGCGGCAGCACTCGCGCATCAGCTCCAAAAACTCCCACCGGTCGTCATCGCCCTCAAAGATGAGCCGCTTGCCCGTACCGAGGGCACAGACATGGTAAAAGCCGGTAACCGTTCTCCAAACGCGCTGCATGGCGCTCCCTTCGCCGGGATCTGCTTGCCATCCAATACAGCACGATTGAAGCGTGCCATCAAAACATTCACGCAAAACAATACACTCGCGCGGCCAAAGGCAGTAATCAGGCGGCGAACGGCACCGTTGCAACAGGTCAACCCCCGCAATGCTTACAAGAGCTGACCAATAGCTTGCCCAAGACGGACCCCCTCTACGGAAGTTCGCGACCACAGAACATAGAGTTAAACCGTTTCAATTAAAACTTCCGGACTTCTCGCTACGAAAACTGAGCCGTTCGCCGAATATTCCGTGCATTTCGCGGTATTATAGGGGCTGCATGTCATGTCCCTTTCGAAGGGTCGCCCGGCAATCGCCAGCCACGACCCCCAGACGGGACGCCAACACGATAGAGAGGAGAGGCATGCAGTACTCACAGGAAGTGGAGAACATGTGCCCCGTTGCCAAGGGTGCATACCACGGCCCCGCACCCATCCCCGAGGAGGGCAAGTGGGTCCAGGCTAAGGAGATTTCCGACATCTCCGGTCTTACGCACGGTGTGGGTTGGTGCGCACCTCAGCAGGGCGCCTGCAAGCTCACGCTGAACGTCAAGGACGGCATCATCGAGGAGGCCCTCGTTGAGACCATCGGCTGCTCGGGCATGACCCACTCTGCCGCCATGGCTTCCGAGATCCTTCCCGGTAAGACCATCCTCGAGGCCCTCAACACCGACCTCGTCTGCGACGCCATCAACGTTGCTATGCGCGAGATCTTCCTGCAGATCGTTTACGGCCGCAGCCAGACCGCGTTCTCCGAGGGCGGCCTGCCCGTGGGCGCCTCCCTCGACGACCTCGGCAAGGGCCTTCGCTCTCAGGTCGGCACCATGTTCGGCACCAAGGCCAAGGGCGCTCGTTACCTCGAGCTCGCTCAGGGCTACGTCACCCGCATGGCTCTCAACGACAAGAACGAGATCATCGCATTCGAGTTCCTGAACCTCGGCAAGTTCACCGACGCCGTCAAGGCCGGCAAGACCCCCGAGGAGGCCATCGCTGGCGCTATGGGCCACTATGGTCAGTGGGAGAACGCTGCCAAGTACATCGACCCGCGCACCGACGAGGAGACTCACTCCGTCGCCAGCGTGTTCCCGGTTCACGAGTAGAAAGGGAGGGAAATAACTATGACTGTTACGTTCGAAGGTTACGAGCGCCGCGCTGACAAGATCAACAAGTGCCTCGCCGACAACGGCATCGCCTCCCTCGAGGAAGCTCTGCAGATCTGCACCGACAAGGGCTTCAACCCGCGTGAGATCGTCAACAACACCCAGTCCATCGCCTTCCAGAACGCCGAGTGGGCCTACACCCTCGGTTGCGCTCTCGCTGTCAAGCGTGGCGCCAAGTCCGCTTCTGAGGCTGCCGCCATCATCGGCGAGGGCATCCAGGCCTTCACCGTTCCCGGCTCCGTCGCCGAGGACCGCAAGGTCGGTCTGGGCCACGGCAACCTGGGCGCTATGCTGCTCTCCGACGACACCGAGTGCTTCGCCTTCCTGGCCGGTCACGAGTCCTTCGCTGCCGCTGAGGGTGCTATCGGCCTGGCTCTGAACGCCAACAAGGCTCGCAAGAAGCCGCTGCGCGTCATCCTCAACGGTCTGGGCAAGGACGCTGCTCAGATCATCGCCCGCATCAACGGCTTCACCTACGTGAAGACCCAGTTCGACTACTTCACGGGCGAGCTCAAGGTCGTCGAGACCATCCCCTACTCCGATGGTCCCCGCGCCGCCGTCAACTGCTACGGCGCCGACGACGTCCGCGAGGGCGTTGCCATCATGTGGCACGAGAACGTCGACATCTCGATCACCGGTAACTCCACCAACCCCACGCGCTTCCAGCACCCCGTCGCTGGCACCTACAAGAAGGAGCGCCTCGAGGCTGGCAAGAAGTACTTCTCCGTCGCTTCTGGTGGCGGCACTGGCCGTACCCTGCACCCGGACAACATGGGCGCCGGCCCTGCCTCTTACGGCATGACCGACACCATGGGCCGTATGCACTCCGACGCCCAGTTCGCCGGTTCTTCCTCCGTGCCTGCGCACGTTGACATGATGGGTCTCATCGGCATGGGCAACAACCCCATGGTCGGTGCCACCGTCGCCTGCGCTGTCGCCGTCGAGGAGGCCCTCAAGGCCTAATCGCGCCCGCGCGATGCTCATATAGTTGAGCTTTGGAGCCGCTACCCACCCGGGTAGCGGCTCTTTTTGTTTGCGCTGTCGCAGGGTAGCTAATGCCGATATATCAGTTGGGGCGAAATACAAGATGTGATGAGATGGAGCGTCAGAGCGTCCATGACGCCCACCTGCCATATTTGCCCTTTACCGATTTGCCGAGTCTTTGCGGCCCCATTGCCGATCACCCGTGCGACAATGCGCCGGACGAGAAAGGAATCCGATGGAATCGACTGATGTACTGGTAATTGGATCTGGCATTGCGGGCCTTTGCGCCGCCATCGAAGCGGCACGCACGGGTGCAACCGTCACTGTGGCAAGCGCCGGCAAGACTATGAGTGGATCGAGCTTCTTCCCCGGAACCTGGGGCCTAGGGCTTATCGGACCCGTTAACGAAGACGACGAGCAGGACCTCATCGACACCATCCTGGCCGTCGGCGGCGGCGTTGCCGACCCCGAGCTTGTCCAGACGTTTGTCCACGGCATTCCCCAAGCAATTGAATGGCTCGAGCAAGACCTGGGCGTTGAGCTCCAGCGTCCACAAAGCGCCGAGAGTGCTCAGCAAAAGCAATTTATCCCCTGCTTTGACCACAAGACGCGCATGTGGCGCGGTCTCACCCGCAAGCCCCTTGAGGACGCTCTGACGACATGGATCGAGTCGCTCGGCATTCGCCTGCTCCCCCGCCATGAGCTTATCGACCTTGTTGAGGACACGAACGGCAGAATAACCGGAACCGTACTCTACGACCTTACCGAAAATCGAATCGTGCCCTTTGCTGCCAAGGCCACGATCATCGCAGCCGGTGGCACAGGCGGCCTGTTCGAGCGCAGCCTTACGTCGGCTGATGTGCTCAGCTCCTCGCAGGCCATCGCACTGGCGCACGGCGCAACACTTACTAATATAGAGTTCATGCAGATGATGCCCGGCTTCATCGAGCCCAGGCGTAACTTGGTCTTCAACGAGAAAACCTGGCGCTACGTGCATGTAGACCAGCCGGTAGATATTGCCGACGACAAGCTGAACGACCTGCTCGAGCAGCGCTCTGGATATGGTCCCTTCACGTCACGCTTGGCCTCCCGCGCTATCGATCTCGTCATCGATCAGGCAGGTGTCGAAGGCCTGGCACTCCACTACGACTTCCCCCGCGAGGATGTCCCAGAGTTTGTGCAGACCTTTGCCACCTGGCTGCAAGACGAGCACGGCATCGCGCCGACCGACGAGATGCGCGTTGCGATGTATGCCCACGCCGCTAACGGCGGCATCAAGATCGATAAGACCGCGCACACGGGCGTTGAGGGCCTCTACGCTTGCGGCGAGGCGACAGGCGGCATGCACGGCGCCGACCGCATTGGTGGCTTGTCAAGCGCCAACGGCATCGTATTCGGACGTATCGCGGGCGCATCGGCAGCCCTCACAGCGCAGAAAGAGCCTGAGGCGGCCCTGAAGGCGGATATCACCCTCCCCCAGTACGGCATTGCCACAACAGATGCCGAACGCCTGACACACAGCCTTAGGCACACGATGAGCACCTTTTGCATGATCAACAGGACCGAAACAGGCCTATCCGAGGCTCTGCAACAGCTTGAAAGTCTGCAAGACAAGGCCATGGCGCTGAGCAAGCCGCATGCCGATGACAGCGAGATCGCAGCCCTCGCCCGCCTACAGTCGCAGATTCGACTAGCACAGGAAATGGTCAAAGCCATGCGCAAGCGAACTGAAAGCTTAGGTTCGCACTATCGAGCGAATTAAACTGACACCTATCTAAAGCAGAACACAACTAATCGATATCTATGGGCCCCGCGAGCTCGAAGTGGCGCAGGGCCCATTCGTGTCCGCACGGCAGCGTATCCTTATTCTGAATACAGAGTGGGCAAAGCCCGCATAGACAATAGACCAGCGAGGAGGAGATATGGACAGTAGGGATATCGAGAAGTGGCGTGTCGAACTTGATAGCTACGCCAATGTGGAAGACGGCGTTGAATATTGGCTCGCACGCGATTTAATGGAACCCATGGGGTACACTCGATGGGAGAACTTCGCCGAAGTTGTTAAGAGGGCAAAAGTCTCGTGCAAAACAAACAAAACTCCAGTTGATTCCCATTTTCGTGACACCACGAAAATGGTAACTGCCGGTGTCGCCGCTCGCGCGGTCAAAGACTACAAACTTACGCGCTACGCATGCTATTTAATCGCCCAAAACGGAGATCCAAACAAGCCGGAGATCGCGCTCGCACAGGCATACTTTGCCGTGCAGACGCGCCGCCAAGAGCTCATAGAGCAGCGCTTCGCAGAGATTCAGCGCTTGCAGGCGCGCCACTCGCTATCCGATTCAGAGAAACATCTCTCGGGTATTGCGTTCAAACGCGGCGTAGACTCCAAAGGATTCGCGATCATCAAGTCGAAGGGCGATGAAGCGTTATTCGGCGGCAGGAGCACGGCGGAAATGAAGCAGCAGCTCGGCGTACCCAAGAGCGCGGCATTGGCGGACAGGTTAGCCGATGTCCTCATCAAAGCAAAGGACCTTACGAACTCGATGACGGCCTTCAACGCCGAGGAACACGACCTGTACGGTCTGGACCAGATCAAGCAAGAGCACGTCGAGAACAACACAAGCGTGCGTGGCAGCCTCATCGACCGCGGAATTGTCCCCGAGAACCTACCGCCTGCCGAGGATACAAAAAAGCTCGAGCGTCGTGTGAAGGCAGACGAGAAGAAACTCAAGGAGGGTACTGACGGTTTTACCGATCCCCAGGGTAGGCTCGATCTGTGAAAGCGGCCGCACCCCTTCGGGTTCGACCCAATGCGAGGTCAACAAAAAAGCGACCAGCCTAAGCCAGTCGCTTTAACAATCTTTGGGTGGGCCGTCAGGGGGTCAGCCTGCTGCGCAGGCGACCGCTGCGGCGCTTCGCGCCTTGCGCGCTGCGCTGGCAAATGCTTACGCATTTCCTCAGCTCCGCGCCCTTTCGGGTTCGACCCAATGCGAGGTCAACAAAAAAGCGACCAGCCTAAGCCAGTCG
>ERZ1673696.1161-NODE-1161-length-23913-cov-10.022215_pt1 | contig 23913 bp, 15 predicted proteins | sample MGYA00580226_ERZ1673696 | MGnify/ENA primary metagenome ERZ1673696 (study PRJEB41218, sample SAMN15661743) | gut metagenome | host: Homo sapiens | place: Canada: London | collected 2015-08-20/2019-03-30 | study: EMG produced TPA metagenomics assembly of... | reverse complement strand
AAAACTGTCGTGGGGTAAAGTCCGAGGTCAGTGGCGTTTTATACCGAGAAATTCAAAAAAAGTTGAAAATTCATTACAAATTTGCGTTGACTTTAGGTAACTAAAGTTTCATACTCCTTTTCAACCACTGGGGGATGTGAACACGTACGGATCGTTCGCATCATGATTGAAGAGGATTTCTTAGACATGTTCACGCATCAGCTAAACATTATCAGCGTAGTAATTATCTGATGCGGGTTAGCACATACAGCTAGCCCGTACGATAACGGGCGGCTGATGAAGATGAGGGCCGTCGAGCGCAACCGACGGCCCTCATCTTTTATGTCTAGGAAGTTCTTTTTAGAGGAGGAAATGTAATGAACGGAGTTTTGCTCATGGTTGTGGCCGCGGCGGTGCTCGCCTGCGGCTATCTGGGCTATGGCCGCTGGCTGGCCAACAAGTGGGGCGTTGACAAGGATGCCCTCACGCCGGCCAAGCGCATGAAGGACGGCAACAGCTTCTCGCCCGTCTCCGCCTTCACCGCGTTTTCGCACCAGTTCAGCTCGATCTGCGGTGCTGGCCCTGTCACGGGTACGATCGTCGCCATGGCCTTTGGCTGGCTGCCCGTCGTGCTCTGGGTCCTCGTCGGCGGCATCTTCTTTGGCGCCGTCCACGACTTTGGTGCCCTGTACGCTTCGATGAAGAACAACGGCAAGTCGCTCGCTCAGCTCATCGAGAAGTACATCGGCAAGACCGGCCGTCGCCTGTTCCTGCTGTTCTGCTGGCTGTTCTGCATCATCGTCATCGCCGCCTTCACCGACATGGTCTGCAAGACGTTCATGTTCACCCCGGCCGTTGACGCTTCTGGTGCTGCTACCGGTGCCATCGACTTCACCAAGTCCTATGCCGCCGGCTGCGCTGGTACCATCTCCATCCTGTTCACCTTCGTCGCTATCGCCTTTGGTTGGGCCCAGAAGAAGTTCAACCTTACCGGTGCTGCCGAGTTCGTCACCGGCGTGGTCCTCATGGTCCTCATGTTTGCCGTCGGTATGCAGTTCCCGGTCTACCTGGATAAGTTCCAGTGGTTCGCCGTCGTCATGGTCTACCTGGTCTTCGCTGGCGCTATGCCCATCCAGATGCTCAAGACCCCGCGTGACTACCTCACTTCCATCATGATGATCGTCATGATCGTCTGCGCTGTCCTCGGCATCGTCGTCTTGGGCGTCAACGGTCAGGCTACTATCACCGCTCCGGTCTTCACCGGCTTCTCCACTGCCTCCGGCATGATGTTCCCGGTCCTGTTCGTCTCCGTCGCTTGCGGTGCTCTCTCCGGTTTCCACAGCCTCGTTTCTTCCGGCACCTCTTCTAAGCAGGTCGAGAAGGAGCAGGACGCCGTCAAGGTCGGTTACGGCGCCATGATCGTCGAGTCCTTCGTCGGCATCCTTGCCATCATCGTCGCCGGCATCATGTTCTCCGACATGAACACCGCCGGTACCGGCGCCCTCAACGCCGGTGTCGCTTCCACCCCGTTCCAGATCTTCGCCGCTGGCATCTCCCGCGGTATGCAGGCCTTCGGTGTTGACGGCACGCTCGCTACCGTCTTTATGACCATGAACGTCTCCGCTCTGGCCCTGACCTCGCTCGACGCCGTCGCCCGCATCGCCCGCACTTCGTTCTCCGAGTTCTTTGCCCAGACCAACGACGCCCTGGCCATCGAGTCCAAGGCCGGCTACATGAAGGTCCTCGGCAACCCCTGGTTCGCCACGGTCGTCACCCTGCTTCCCGGTCTCGCCCTCGCTTTTGGTGGTTATGCCAACATCTGGCCGCTCTTTGGTGCTTCCAACCAGCTGCTCGGCGGCATGACCATGATCACCCTCGCCGTGTTCTGCAAGTGCACCGGCCGCAAGGGCTGGATGCTCTACGTGCCCGTCGTCTTCCTGCTCTGCTGCACCTTCACCTCGCTGGTCCAGAGCGCCATGGGCTGCATGGCCGCTGTCCAGGCTTACGGCTTCTTCGGCACCATCCCGGCTACCGCCACCACGGCCGCCGTCTCCGTCGCCGCCACCAAGGGCCTGCAGCTTGTCTTCGCTGTCCTGCTGATGGTCCTGGGCCTCATCGTCGCCGTCAACTGCCTCAAGGAGTTCTTCGGCAAGGAGGCTGGCTCCATGCCTGATGAGGAGCCCGAGTGGTCCGAGATGGGCAAGGCCGAGTACGGTCGCGCCGCTGCCGCCGAGGCTCCCGCTGACGCCGAGGCCGTCAAGGCCTAGTCGGTCGGACGGGTTGAATCTCCCATCCATTTGACTCGGAAAGACCGGGTCCGCGACTTCGCGGGCTCGGTCTTTTTTCATGCAAAAGTGGGTGACGCTCGAGTGTGCTCGAGTGTTCTCGCAGATGTTTTGCATGGATAAGGGCGCGCGTTGTACCATATAAACGTATATGTGTACATATGAAAGGGGCCCCGTGGCCAAGACGGTATATTCCGATAACCAAAATAATGTCGATGCCCTGGCTGAGCGTCTGAGCAGCCAGACATCGCTTTCTGCTGAGCGTGCCAAGCTGGTTGCCTACGACCTGCTCTGCCGCAAGGCACTCAAGATTAAGTCGAGCGCGCTGGCGCAGATTTTCCGCTCCGTCGATAAGGAATGTGACACCAAGGCGATGCGCGATGAGCTTATCGCGGCAAATATCGTGACCAAGATCGAGGGTAGCGGCATTAACGGGCGCCCGGCGTTCTATACCATCAATGCCGAGATCCGCGATGCCCAGGAGCAGCCTGCCGAGTCCGTCGAGGATTTTGTCGTCGAGGATTCCGCTGACGTGCCTGCTGTGGAAGAAACTGCTCCGCGTGAGCATGTCGATACCGATGAGTTGCTCGATGAGAACGTCGTGCGTGCCTTTACGGCCAAGGCAGGACGCGGCGGTTTTGGTGGGGGTGGCAAGCGCGATGCGCAGCGCCGCGCCCAGCAGGAGCGCTTCCGTCGCGCCGTTGCTCAAAAGGGCGAGACGGATGCCGAGGCTGTTGAGACCGAGGTTGCTGCCGAGTCGCAGAAGCCCACGAAGGAGCAAAAGCCCGTGGAGGCCCAAGAGCCCAAGCGCCGTCGCGGTGCTCACTTTAAGGCTGCACAGCAGGATGCCGCGCGTGAGGTTGAAGAGTCTTCTGAGGTTGCAGACGATGTTGAGGAGTCTGTCAAGAAGGCTCCGGGTTCATGCCGTCCCGGACGTGGTTTTGCGGGGCGCGCGTATCCCGTAAGGCGTCAGGAGAAGAGCGAACCGGCTTCGACCACTCAGGGCGAGAAGGACGAGAAGGCCGTTGAGCCGGTGGCTCGCGAGCAAAAGCCTGTTGAGCCGCAGCTTGAGGTTGATGCCGAGGCCAAGGGCCAGCAGCCTACTGATGAGCAGACGGAGCAGGGCGCGTCGAGCAAGCCTCGCCGCCGTCGCCATCGTGGGGGCCGCAGTTCCCATGCCGAGACTGCGGCCGAGAAGACCACGCCGCAGAACGAGGATGCGAAGGCCGAGGTTTCTTCGGGGCAGCCTAAGCGCCAGCCGGCGAAGGAGAGCAAGTCCGTTCGTCCGCAGAAGCAGGCGTCTATGCCGAAGCGCGAGCGCAATTCCCAGGGCGATTCTAAGCGCAAGTCTCAGAGGAAGCCGGAGTCTGCCGCAGCAGATACTGCTGCCCAGCAGCCCAAGTCGGCCGTTCACGGCGAGGCCTCGGCGTTTGCCCTTGCCCGCGTTTTAGGCAGGCAGCTGCTCAAAGTTGTCCCTACGCCCACGGCGCTCTCTAAGATCAAGGAGCAGCAGACACAGATCGTAAAGGTCGAGGGCAAGGACGGCAAAAAGGCTCCGCAGCGCACTCAGCACAACGAGATGTCCAACCGCAAGATTGCCGAGGAAATCGCAATCATCCAGGCTTGGATCGAGCAGAACCGAGGTGCCGATACGCCGGTTGCCTCGCGCCGCCAGCGTGCCTACCAGATCTTTAACGACGAGAAGGCTTTTGACGGCAAGCACGGTGAGCGCTTGATCAGGCGTATGACCGAAAAGGGCATCAGCATGCAGGCGATCAAGGTCGCCCCCAATCGCCCCGTGCACTTTACGGGCTTCTTTACGCTGGGCGCCGACAAGCCGTTCATTATGGTCGAGAACCTGGACACCTACGACGAGATCGTCAAGCTGCTGCGTGGCCGCAAGCACGCCAAGCTCTTTGGCATCAAGGTGGGCGGCGTGATTTTTGGCGGCGGATGCAAGGCGAGCGTCTCGCATGCCCTGGACGATTATCTGGCTGAGATTGGCTATCGCTTTAACTACGTCTACTACGTAGGCGATATCGATCGCGAGGGCGCGCGCATTGTCGAGCAGGCTCGCAATGCCAATGTGGTTGAGATTCGCCTGCATGCCGGCATGTACCGTGCCATGCTCGCCGAGCATAAGCGTCGCGTGAAGGCCGGCGGCGAGTGCGAGCCCGCGGCTGCCAACCAGGGCGTGCCGCAGAACCTGGCGGCGACGATCAAGGATCTGCCCATGGTCACGCGCGTGCAGTTCCGCAACGTGCTGCGCGAGGGCGGGCGCATTCCGCAGGAGATTCTGATGACCGCAGACTATCGGGATGGCGACTCGGGAAGCTTCGATCGCATGCTGAACAATTAGCTCCGCCGTTCTACCGAACGGCGGTCTTCTTGACGCTGCGAGGGGCCCTGGCACGGCAATCTGACGTTCAACTTCGGCGGCGCGACCAGAAGGTCAGCGCCGCCTTGTTTCACGTCACCTTGCCATACCAGGGCCCCTCTCGCTGTCACGTCCAAAACATCGAGGTTAAGTGGCCTCCTGTTCGTGCGGAACTCGCGACAAACTTAATGCCCGGCCCGTCGGGGCCACACGCCATTTTGTAGATGACGGCTCGCTTTTCGGAACGGGGCTGATATTTTCTTGATGTTAGGCGCTCTTGGTCCTAATGGGCTTGGGGCGCCTTCGCGTTTCCTCAGCTCCGCACCCTTGCGGGTTCGAATTCCTCCGCTTGCCCACAAGAAAGCGCTCCAGGTTCATAAGGGCCTGGAGCGCTGTGTTCTTAAGGGCTGGGACGGAGGGATTCGAACCCCCAACAGCCGGCACCAAAAACCGGAGTTCTACCGTTGAACTACGTCCCAATGTGTGGTGTTGCCCAAAAACAACTCATTTAGTTTACCTAATCTGCGAGGGCATCGCAAACGCCGTCGAGCAGGCGTACGGCGAGTGTCTGCGCGTCGCTGGCCGTGAAGGTGCCGTTGTAGCGCGTCATGCCCGTGAGCTCAATGCGAATGCGTGCCGGCTTCTGCTGCGCGGCGACATTGGCAGTGCGGATGCGCTGGGCCAGGTTGTGGCACTCGGCGAGGGCGATCGTGGCGCGCGGCGCTGCATCTGCGGGCAGCTCGTCGCTTGCGATCTCGAGCACTAGGTCAACGTCGGTTGGGACCTCGGAGTCGCAGAGCATCATGCCGCTGTTGTCGGTCGTTGCCGTGGCGATATTCCACATGCGCGACGCAACGCTGCGTGCGATGGGGTCCTCGCCGATAACGGCAATCTGGAAGCGCTCGAGCACGTTGGCGGCGCGAGCAAAACCGATACGGGACTCGGCTTCGGTGACCGAGGGCTTGCCCTCCCACACATGGTGCAGGCGGTTGATGTAGGCGTAGGTGTCCTGGAAGGCCATGCCGTCGGCAAACAGGCCGACATTTTCCTGGAACTGCTGCAGGGCGGCCTCGGTATGCGGACCAAAGTAGCCGTCGTCTTCGCCACAGGCAAAGCCCAAAACGTTGAGAGCGCGCTGCAGGGCCTGCACATCGGCGCCATGGAAATTGGGCATGCGCAGATAGAGGGTGCGGTCGCCCAGCTTATACGAAGCGTCTACAAGGGCGCTCCAACAGGGGATATCGACGGCATGACCGGCAGCAAGGCCGCTGTCGAGCCTGAAGGTGCTGACGGCCTGCTCAGTGGTGGCTCCAAAGTACTTGTCGGTGACTTCGGCGGCATCAATCGTGTAGCCGAGCTGCAGGAGACGAGACTGCACGTCCTCGACGGCTGCTCCTTGCATGCCCGTTGTAATAGGTTCCATGAACGAACCCCTTTCGGCGTACCATTCGTACTATTTGAGCGTCTGTCGGATAGACAACGCAAAGGGATGCATAAACATGCACTCAACAGTGTAGCAAGTTGTGCCTAAATACGCTGCTGACAGGTTTTATAACCCCCGTTAGTTAAGACGCTCCACAAAGAAATCTGCCATGGAGAGGAACAGCTCGCGTGCGTGCGGATCAAGCTCAACGTTCTCGATGGCCGCTTTGGCCTTAGCGGTCAGGTCGAGCGCGTAAGTGTGGGCGTAATCGATGGAGCCGGTCTCCTGGAAGATCTCCACGGCGCGTGCGAGCTGCGCGGGATCATCGGTGCCTGAGGAAAGAATCGCCTCGACCTCGTCGTGGTAGCGCTCATCAGAGAGGGCGTGTACGGCGACAAGCGTGCGCTTGCCCTCGGTGATGTCGGTGCGGAAGTCCTTGTTGGCGGCTTCCTTAGTGCCGACAAGGTTGAGCAGGTCGTCCTGAATCTGAAAGGCAAGGCCTGTGTGCAGGCCAAAGGCGCGCAGCGCTTCGATTTGCTCATCGCTGCCGCCGCCGATAATGGCTCCGGCGGCAAGCGGCGTGGCTCCGCTGTAAAACGCGGTCTTGTGCGTCGCCATGTCCAGGTAGTCATCAACCGAGATATCAAAGCGCCCGTCGCGGACCCAACCCAGGTCGAGTGCTTGTCCCTCAATGGTGCGGACGATCATCTCGGTAAGCTCGTGGAGCACGCGCAGCTTCACGTCGGACTCCAGCGTAGGGTCGTCGAGAACCGTCTTGGTGACCATGGTGAGCGCCAGGTCACCACAATTGATGGCAAGGCCCGTGCCCTCGGTAAGGTGCATGCAGGGCTTGCCTCGACGAAGCTGTCCGTTGTCGGCGATGTCGTCGTGGATCAGCGCGCCCGACTGGAAATGCTCGATGGCCGCCGCGGCGCTGCGGGCACTCTCAAAGCTACCGCCCACTGCGGTTGCGGCGAGCATGCAGATAAGCGGGCGGTGGCGCTTGCCGGCGTTGGCCGTAAAAGCCGAGAGCGGCGCGTACAGGTAGCGCTCGATATCGGCAGAGGTCGCCTGTCCGTCAAAGAACGTGGCCAGATAGTCGTTAATCTGGTCAAAGTGCTGGGCTAAAAAGCTGGTAAACGGACTGGACACGGGTTCTCGCATTCTTTCTGAGGTTGCATTGATGCAATATGCAGACAACATATTGCCACATCAGGGCGTTTGGCGCGGCAGTTTTGGCGATTTAGGACAACGGGCGTGCGTTTGATGGAGTGTGCCTAAATCAGCCTAAAATGCTCGAGCGCCGCAACGACACCGTCATGATCGACGGTGTCGGTCACGTAATCGGCCTTATCCTTGAGATAGTCCGGTGCGTTGCCCATCGCAATGCCGACATCGACGGCGTTCATCAGCGAGACGTCATTGCTGGCGTCGCCAATGCCGTATACGGTTCCGTGGTGGGGGTCGAGGGCGTCGAGTACAGACTGGATGCCCCCGCGCTTCGTGCATTCGCGGGGCGAGATTTCGGTTACCTCGAGTTCGAGCTCATTAAAGCACAGCAGCGGCTCAAGTGCCTTATCTTGAGCGATGTGGTTGGCGAGCGATGTAGACATCAAGATCTTGTAGACACTGTAATGTTGCAGCTGCGTGACTGCGTCGCCCAGGGTGCGCGCGTATCCGGGAGCATCGGGCGCATCGGCACTCATGCGCACGACGCCGTTGAGGCCCTCAAAGCGGATGACCTCGCCCGATTGCTCAAGGTAGGGGGCAAGACGCTGCAGCATACTGGGCGTCATCGACAGATCGCGAATTGCGTGTCCGTTGATCTCGGCGTAACCGCCCGCAAGACAGACGATGCCGGTCCAAGGCAGCTCAAGAAGTTTGGGGTGGATGCAGCTCAGGGTGCGTCCCGTGCAGATAAAGGCCATGTTGCCGTTGGCGACAAACTCGCGGATTGCTTGCGAAACCGTCTCGTTGGGATAGGGGGAGAGGTCCCGCTCGTCTTCGGGAAGGTCTTGGGCGAGCCTGGGGTCTTGCCAGGCGAGCGTTCCGTCGATATCGAAGAAGCAGATATCGCCGCGCTTATGGGCTGCGCTGGCGGCAGGGGAGGCCGAGGTGGTGGGCACAAATTCCGGCTCGAGGCCCATGATCTGGTCAAAATGCTCTTTAACGCGGGGAACGGAGATGCCGATGATCACCTGGGCGGTCTTGCCCGTAATGATGAGGCCCTTGGCGCCCACCGCGACAAACGACGCGTTATCTGCAACGATGGAAGGGTCTGCGACCTCGACGCGCAGGCGCGTGGCGCAGTTGGTTGCGCCCACGATATTGCCAACGCCACCTAAAAGCTGAATTACCCGCTCAGCGAGGACGTGATCTTGATCGGATCGACTATTGACCTCGTCATTGGGAGATTGCTCTTTGGCAAAGTCGCTTCCCGTTAAACAATCGATTGCCGCGCGATTGGCGACATGATCCTCGCGGCCCGGAGTCTTAAGGTCATAGACCAAGATGAGTGCTCGAAAACTAACAAAAAAGATGAGGCTAAAGGCAAGGCCGATACCGAGCGCCAAAAGATAGGCACCGGCATGCGTGCGCATGAGCGGAATAAAGTTGAAGGCTGCCATCTCAATCAGGCCGCCCGAGAAGATGCCGACGATGCCAAAGAGATTCATGGTTGTGGCAAGGCAAGACGATAAGACGGCGTAGAGCAAAAAGAGCCCGGGGTGGGTGAACATAAAGAGAAACTCGAGTGGCTCGGTAACGCCGCAAACCACCGAGGCGACGATGGCGGGCAAAAGGATGACCTTAAGGCCGGCGCGGCGCTCTGGTTTTGCGGTGGAGTAGAACGCGGCTGCGATGGCGGGAAGGCCAAAGAGCTTGACCCAGCCGGTGGCGGTAAAACCGGCCCACGGCGCAAGTTCATTAAGGGGGCGCGTGCTATGGGAGAGGATGGGGAGCAAGCTGCTCCACGTGGCGTAGATGCCGTCGTTAATGACCAGGTTGTCGTAGTAGATTGGCATGTAGAGCAGGTGGTGCAGCCCCATAGGCTCGAGCGCTCGCTCCAAAAACACAAAGATGCCCACGCCAAAGGGGCCGACGCTCGTAAGTGCATGGCGCAGCGTTTCGGTCATTGCGTATACGGAGGGCACGATGGTGGCCGAGATAGCGGCAAGGGCAAACACGGCAAAAAAGCTGATGAGGTAGACCAGCGAGGAGCCCGAGAAGGTGCCGAGCCAATCGGGAACCTTGGCATCGTAGAAGCGGTCATGGATGGCGACGACGGTTGCCGATACCACCAGCGGGCCGATAATGCCGGTGTCGAGCGTCTTGATGCCGTCGATGACGGTGATGCCGTTGGCGGGGGTCAAAGATGACGGGTACTTAAGCCCAAGGTTGTCTCCGCTCAGCTTAATGATCTCGCTCAAAAAGAAGCAATAGGCAAAATAGGCCACGAGTGCCTCGAGGCAGCAGCGTGCCGGTTGCTTTTGGGCAAGACCGATAGGCAGCGCTACGGCAAAAAGGAGCGGGAGGCGTTTAAAGACCGTCCATGAGCCGCGCTGGATGATGGCCCAAAAAACGTACCAAGGGGTTCCGTATACGGCTAGATCGCCGACGATGTCCGCAGTCGTTGCGAGAGCGGAGACGCCGACCATGAGGCCCGATATAGAAAACAGCATGGCGGGAGCGAACATTGCCCCGCCAAAGCGTTGGATTTTTTGCAGCATGTTCTGCCTTCCGAATATCGAGGCGCGTTGCGCGTGGGGAAACGTTTAAACAATGGATTCATTGTAGAGGACCAGACGATTGTCGTACCGGCAGTTTTGAGCGAAACCGATTTGGGCATGACAGAAACCGTCAACGGTTAAATCCTGTCGCTTTACCGATATTCAGTTTAAACAACTTTAAGAAATGCTATCGTGCCTAGCCGGAAATGAATAATGTAGAGGTGAAACAATGCCAAAAGCGATATACGAAGGAATCTACCGAGAAATACGCTCGCGCATCATTAATGGGACCTATGCGTTTCAGGAGATGCTGCCAACCGAAGCCGAGCTGACCGCGGAGTTCGGATGCACTCGCAATACCGTCCGTCGCGCCTTGGGTATGCTGGCCGACGGGATGTTTGTGCAGCCCATACACGGCAAGGGCGTGCGCGTTATTTGGCTTAAGGGCGAAACCGACATGTTGGGCGCACTCGAAGAGGTTGAGTCGTTTGGCGAGTTTGCAAAGCGCAACAATGCCGTTGCATCGACGGACGTTAAGTCTTTCGAACATCTGGTTTGCACCGAGCAACTCTCTCGTCACCTGGGCTTTAAGGTGGGCGAGAAGTTGATTCGCGTAGTGCGCGTCCGAAGCCTCAACGGCAACGCGCGCCAAGTGGACCATGGCTATTTTTTGGCGTCGATCGCCAAGGGCCTGACTCCCGAGATTGCGGCAGATTCTATTTACGGCTATCTGGAGCACAAGCGCGGTGTCAAAGTGATGGCGAGCCGTCGTACGGTGAGTGTCGAGCTCGCCAACGATGAGGACTGCAGCTATCTTGACCTCGGCAAATACAACTGCGTTGCCGTCATGGAGAGTCAGTCGTACACCTCGGATGGCATCTTGTTTGAGGTGACGCACACTCGCACACACCCCGAGATCTTCCATTACCGCGTCAATTCCAAGCGATAGCCGGCTAGCTCGCAGCCTGACGAGACTCATGGCCTCAAAGAGAAAACGCCCGGTCAAACCGACGGTACATCGGCTTGACCGGGCGTTTTCTCTGCATTCAATAACAAATAATTGTTTATACAAAACTTGTCAAGTATCAAGTTGAAATTACCGTTCACCGAAGTTTTTCTACCGCTCTAGTAATACTTGTTCAAACAACTAGCCAAATAGCGTATCGTTCAAATCAGCAAAAGGGGCAAAGTCCCCGAGCCAATCTCCGAAGGCGGCGGCAAAGGGTGCCGCCACGGTGTGAAAGGGTGGATTGTAATGAAGAACGAAATGAGCAGAAGGCAGTTCCTGGGCTTTGCTGGTTCCGCGGCTGCAGTTCTTGGTCTGGGCCTCGTGGGTTGCGGTGGTTCTGCCGGCTCCGGCTCCTCTGCTTCTGGTGACGCTGCCGAGGTCTACTTCCTCCAATTCAAGCCCGAGGTCGACAAGGAGTGGAAGGAGATCGCCAAGGCCTATAAGAAGGAGAAGGGCGTCGAGGTCAAGATCGTGACCGCTGCCTCCAACACCTACGAGGAGAAGCTCAAGTCCGAGATGTCCAAGAGCTCCGCTCCGACCCTGTTCCAGGTCAACGGCCCCACCGGTCTTAAGAACTGGAAGGATTACTGCGCCGACCTGTCCGATACCAAGCTCCGCGGTGAGCTCATTGATGACTCCCTGGCTCTGCAGTCCGACGGCAAGGATGTGTGCATCGACTGGGTTCAGGAGAGCTTCGGCATTATTTACAACAAGCAGCTGCTCGAGAAGGCTGGCTACAAGGCCGAGGACATCAACTCCTTCGACAAGCTGAAGGCTTGTGCCGATGACATCCAGGCCCGCAAGGACGAGCTTGGTGTCGAGGGTGCCTTCACTTCCGCCGGCATGGACGACTCCTCCAGCTGGCGCTACACCACCCACCTTGCCAACATGCCGCTCTACTACGAGTTTGAGAAGGAGCACAACCAGGAGGACGACGAGATCAAGGGTGAGTTCCTCGACAACTACAAGCAGATCTTCGACCTGTACATCACCGACTCCACCTGCGATCCTTCGCAGCTTGCTTCCAAGACCGGCGACGACGCCACCAACGAGTTCGCAACCGGCAAGGCCGTCTTCTACCAGAACGGCTCTTGGGCCTACTCTGACCTCGTCAAGGCCGGCATGACCGACGATCAGATTGGCATGATGCCGATCTACATCGGTGTTGACGGCGAGGAGAACCAGGGCCTGTGCTCCGGCGGCGAGAACTACTGGTGCGTCAGTTCCCAGGCTTCCGAGGATGCCCAGAAGGCCACCGAGGACTTCATGTATTGGTGCGTCACCGCTGACACCCCGACCAGCATCATCGCCGACAAGATGGGCCTGACCGCTCCGTTCAAGAGCGCCAAGGAGACCACCAACGTCTTCTCGCAGCAGGCCGTTGCCATGGCCAAGGACGGCAAGAAGACCGTCGCTTGGGACTTCGTCTACATTCCCTCCGAGGAGTGGAAGAAGAACCTCAAGCAGGCTCTGATTGCCTACGCTGCCGATAACAGCAAGTGGGACGGCGTCAAGAACGCCTTCGTCGATGGCTGGAAGACCGAGAAGGCCGCTTCCGAGTAAGCAGTTGCTGCCCAAGCTATCTGATTAGCGACAGGGGGCGGGCAGACGTTGGTTTGCCCGCCCCCTGCATATTGAAAGGACCCTTTTATGGGCAAAGCACTCAAGCGCTGGTGGCCGCTCTTTATGCTGCCCACGTGCCTGGCGTTTATGATCGGGTTCGTGATCCCTTTTATCCAGGGCTTCTATCTCTCGTTCTGCCAGTTTATTATCATTAGTAACGCGCACTTTGTCGGTATCGAGAACTACGTGCGCGCGCTGTCCGATCCGCAGTTCTCCACGTCGTTCTTCTTTACCGTGGCGTTTGCCTTCCTGTCGACGGTGCTCATCAACGTGATCGCCCTGGCCATTGCGCAGGCGCTCACCCGCAAGGCGCTCAAAGGCACCAACATCTTCCGTACGATCTTCTTTATGCCTAACCTGATCGGCGGCATCGTGCTGGGCTACATTTGGCAGATTCTGATCAACTGCCTGCTCTCCAACGTGGGCGCCCAGCTCATCGCTCTTAACTCTGCTGCTGGCTTCTGGGGCCTTATCATCCTGACCCTGTGGCAGCAGGTCGGCTACATGATGATCATCTACATCGCTGGTCTGCAGTCCATTCCGTCCGACTACATCGAGGCCGCCAAGGTCGACGGCGCTACGGCATGGCAGACGTTTTGGAAGGTTAAGATCCCTAACCTGATGCCGACCATCACCATCTGCCTGTTCCTGTCCATCACCAACGGCTTTAAGCTGTTCGACCAGAACCTCGCCCTCACCGGCGGCGCCCCCGCGCACTCCACCGAGATGCTCGCCCTGAACATCTACAACACGTTCTATTCGCGTGCCGGTATCGCATGGCAGGGCATTGGTCAGGCCAAGGCGGTTATCTTCTGCATCCTGGTCGTGGCCATCTCCATGATCCAGCTTAAGGCCACGAGGTCCAAGGAGGTGCAGCAGTAATGAAACGCGATAAGGTTATTAACCGCGCGCTCTCGATTTTCTTTACGATCCTGTCGCTCGCGTGGATCTACCCCGTGTTTATGATCGCGCTCAATTCCTTTAAGAAAGCGACCGCAATCAGCACCACCACGGCGTTCGATCTGCTCACGCCCGAGACGTTCAACGGCCTTGCAAACTACTTGCACGCTCTTAACGAGCAGGGCTTTGCCTCGGCATTTATGTGCTCGCTCATCATCACGGTCACGTCGGTCGTGCTGATCTTGGTGTGCTGTTCCATGTGCGCTTGGTATGTGGTTCGTGTCAACAACAAGATCTCGAACTTCTTCTATTACCTGTTCGTCTTCTCGATGGTCGTGCCCTTCCAGATGCTCATGTTCACGCTGTCCAATTTGGCGGACCGCATCGGCTTCAACACGCCGTTCAACATCTGCTTTATCTATCTTGGCTTTGGCGCGGGCCTGGCGGTCTTTATGTTCGCCGGTTTTGTAAAGAACATCCCGCTCGAGATCGAGGAGGCGGCCATGATTGATGGCTGCAACCCGGTCCAGGTGTTCTTTAAGATCGTCCTTCCCATCATGAAGCCCACCTATCTTTCGGTCGGCATCCTCGAGACCATGTGGGTCTGGAACGACTATCTGCTGCCCTACCTTACGCTCGACTCCACCAAGTACAAGACCATTCCTATCTTGATCCAGTACTTCCGCGGCGGCTACGGCCACGTCGAGCTCGGCCCCATGATGGCCTGCATCATGATGGTCGTTATCCCTATCGTTATCATGTACATCCTCTGTCAGAAGTACATCATCGACGGCGTGGTGGCAGGTGCCGTCAAGGGCTGATGCCGTAACTGTTTTGCAAGTTTCTGCGGCGCCCCTCAGCGCGGCGCCGCATATCGAAAGGTAGAGACATGGCCGAGATCGTTCTCAAACATGTTCAGAAGGTGTATCCCAACAACGAGTCAAAAAAGAAGGGCTTCTTTGGCAAAAAGAAGAAGACCGAGGAGAAGAAGCACAACCTCAAGGTTACCGAGGACGGTGTGCTCGCTGTAGAGGACTTCAACCTCACCGTTCACGACCAGGAGTTCGTCGTCCTCGTTGGCCCCTCTGGCTGCGGTAAGTCCACGACGATGCGCATGGTCGCCGGCCTGGAGGACATTACCTCGGGCGATGTGCTCATCGACGGCAAGCGTGTCAACGACGTGGCGCCCAAGGACCGCGACATCGCCATGGTGTTCCAGAGCTACGCTCTGTACCCCAATATGACGGTGTACGAGAACATGGCATTTACGCTCGAGCTCAAGAAGGTTCCCAAGGACGAGATCGACCGCAAGGTTCGCTCTGCTGCCGAGATTCTGGGCATTACCGAGTACCTCGACCGTAAGCCCAAGGCGCTCTCCGGCGGCCAGCGCCAGCGTGTCGCTATCGGCCGCGCCATCGTGCGTGACCCCAAGGTCTTCCTGATGGACGAGCCGCTGTCCAACCTGGACGCCAAGCTTCGTAACCAGATGCGTGCCGAGCTCATTAAGCTGCGCCACGAGATCAAGGGCACGTTCATTTATGTTACTCACGACCAGACCGAGGCTATGACCCTCGGTGACCGTATCGTGGTCATGAAGGACGGCGTTGTCCAGCAGATCGCCACGCCGCAGGAGGTCTTCAACCATCCCGCGAACATCTTCGTCGCCGGCTTCATCGGCGTGCCGCAGATGAACTTCTTCGATGCCCAGCTGGTGCGCTCGGGCAACGGCTTTACCGTCAAGACCGAGGATATGAACGTGGCGCTCGCCCCCGAGACTTGCGCTCAGCTTGCCCTCAACTGGGACGGCGGCGACGTGAAGGAGATTACGGCCGGCGTGCGTCCCGAGCAGATTCTGCTTGCCGACAAGGGCGAGGAGGGCGCGCTCCAGGGTACCGTCGAGGTGACCGAGCTCATGGGCTCGACCGAGCATGTCCACGTGACCGCTCCCGACGGCCAGTTTGTCCTGATTATCCCCGTCGTCGACCTCGAGGCCAAGGGCGCGCTCAAGGCTGGCGACACCATCTGGTTCAAGTTTGAGAAGAACGCGACCCACCTCTTCGATAAGGTCTCTGGCAAGAACCTTATCTAGGCCCGGTGCAACCAGGCCCTTCCTTTGGGCGACTGCGGTATTGCCATCCTTTTGCCGCGGTCACATATAAGGCTCCCCTCCCGTCCACTGGGCGAGAGGGGAGCCTTTCTTTGTGTCGGGGCTGTCCATCGGCCAGTTTGTCTTGATTTGTAACAGGTAGGGCCGATTTCGGACGCTAGGTGTTACAGATCGAAACAGTTCCGCTGAGCTGACCATTTCATCTAAATCTGTAACACCAAAGGTGAATTTCAGCTGCTAGATGTTACAGATTGAGATAAACCCAAGGGGAGGGGCCGGTATGTCTCGATCTGTAACAGCTGGGACCGTTTTGGTTGAGTAGTTGTTACAGATTGAGATTGTTTGGTCGAGTCGGGTCACAGGGTAACGTACGGGCACAAAAAACGGAGCCGTGTTGCCACGACTCCGTTTCTCAAGAGGATGGGTAAGGGAAGCGAAATTAGTTCAGGTGCCAAATCTCGTCGTTGTACTGGGAGATCGTGCGGTCAGACGAGAAGGTGCCGGCGTTGGCGATATTGATGAGCGTCTTGCGCATCCAGGCGTCCTGGTCCTCGTAGTCGGCCAACACGCGCTCCTTGGTCTGGATGTACTCCTCGATGTCGAGCAGGGCCATAAACCAGTCCTTGCCCTTAATGTCATCGTGCAGGCGCTGCAGGCGCTCGACGTTGCCGGTCGCCATAAAGGCCGGGTTGGTGATGAAGTCCACCAGCAGTTTAATGCCGGGCTTGCGGTAGAGCACACCGGCGTCATAGGTGCCGTCGGCATAGAGCTGCTCGACCTGTTTGGACGAGGCGCCAAAGGTATAGATATTCTCGTCGCCCACGAGCTCGGCAATCTCCACGTTGGCGCCGTCGAGCGTGCACAGGGTTAGGGCGCCGTTGAGCATGAACTTCATGTTGGAGGTGCCGCTCGCCTCCTTGGAGGCCAGGCTGATCTGCTCGGAGATATCAGCGGCGGGGATCACGCGCTCGGCGGCGGTGACGTTGTAGTTCTCGATCATGACGACCTGCAGGTAGGGAGCCACGTCGGGGTCGTTTGCAATCCACTGCGACAGCGTCAAGATCAGATGGATGATGTCCTGCGCGATAGTGTAGGCAGGCGCCGCCTTGCCGCCAAAGATGATGGTGACGGGGTGCTTAGGTCTGTTGCCGTTCTTGATATCGAGGTACTTCCAGATGATGTAGAGCGCGAGCATCTGCTGACGCTTGTACTCGTGGATGCGCTTGACCTGGACGTCGATGATGGCATTGGAGGGAATGGTCACGCCCTGCTCGAGCGCCATGAACTGGCGCATGATGGCCTTGGCTTCGACCTTGGTGGCGGCCAGGCGCTCAAGAACGTCCTTGTCGTCGGCGAACTTGGCGAGTTTGCTCAGATCGCCGGTGCTGCGCCAGTCGGTGCCGATCACATCGTCGAGCAGGCTAGCGAGCGCGGGGTTGGCCCCATGGATCCAGCGGCGGAAGGTGATGCCGTTGGTCTTGTTGGAGAACTTCTCGGGATAGATTTCGTAGAACGGATGAAGCTCGGTGTCCTCCAAGATCTTGGTGTGGAGGGCGGCTACGCCGTTGATGGAGAAGCCAAAGTGGATGTCCACGTGGGCCATGTGGACGGTGTCGTATTCGTCGATGATGGCGACGCGCGGGTCATCGTGCTCGGCCTTCGCGACCTCATCGAGCTTGACGATAATGTCGGCGATGGCAGGGGAGACCTTCTGCAGGCTGGCGAGCGGCCACTTCTCGAGCGCCTCGGCAAGAATCGTGTGGTTAGTGTAGGCGACCATGGAGCGTACGATGGTCACGGCCTCGTCAAACTCGATGCTATGCTCGGTGGTGAGCAAGCGAATGAGCTCGGGGATGACCATGGTGGGGTGCGTGTCGTTAATTTGGACCACGGCGTAGTCGGCCAGATCGTGCAGGTTGCTGCCGCGCTCGATGGCCTCGTCGATCAGGAGCTGGGCGGCGTTGCTCACCATGAAGTATTCCTGGTAGATGCGAAGCAGGCGGCCCTGCTCGTCGGAATCGTCGGGGTAGAGGAACAAGGTGAGGTTCTTGGCGATCTCGGTCTTGTCGAAGTCGATGGAACTGCCCGGGACCAGGCCGTCGTCGACGCTCGCCAGGTCGAACAGGCGCAGGCGGTTCTTGGTGGGCTGGCCGTAACCGGGCACATCGATGTTGACGAGCTTGGAGGTAACGGCAAAATCGCCGAATTCGACGGTGTAGGAGCGGTCATCGTCGACTAGGATGTCCTGCTCACCGAGCCACTCGTCGGGGACGGCCTTCTGCTGGTTGTCGACAAAGCGCTGACGGAACAGGCCGTAGTGATAGTTGAGGCCCACGCCATCGCCGGTCAAGCCCAGCGTGGCGATGGAATCCAGGAAGCACGCGGCCAGGCGGCCCAGGCCGCCGTTGCCGAGCGACGGCTCGACCTCGAACTCCTCGATCTTGTTGAGGTTGTGGCCTGCGGCGGTGAGCTGGTCCTTAACCTCGTCGTAGATGCCGAGGTCGATCATGTTGTTGATGAGCAGCTTGCCGATCAAAAATTCGGCGGAAATGTAATAGAGCTTTTTCTTGCCGTTGTTGAGCGGGCGGGCGGCGGAGCGCTCCTGCACGAGTTTGACCAGCAGCTTGTAAACGCGACGGTCGTCGAGCTGCTCGAGCGAGGTGCCAAAAGACTGCTCGGCGAGTTCCATGAGGTTAATTTGGGGCATGTTTTCTCCTGTGATGGGTTGTTTCATGTCTGCAATTCATAAGAAGCCCGCGCGAGGGGATTGGGGTGGCCTCGCGCGGGAAAAGCGTTCGCGTCCGCACGGTGGGGAGGGGTTGGGCGCGGTAGCTCCTATTGAGGAAGCTCGATTTCGGCTTCCGACGGGATGCGGAAGTAGGTCTCGGTCCAGTCGGTGAGTTTGTGCTCGAGCTCGCGGGTGATGGCGCCGTCGAGCATGCGCCAGGTCCAGTTGCCGCCCAGCGTGGCAGGGGTGTTGATGCGCGCCTCGTTGCCCAAGTTGAGCAGGTCCTGCATGGTGTAGATGCACGTGTCGCTCACGCTGGCGGCGATGGCGCGGTTGAGTGCATCTGCCATGGGTTCGCCGGCCTGCTGATGGGTGTACAGGGCTGCCTGCTCGCGCTGACGCGGGGTGGCCGTTCCCTCAAACCAACCGCGCGCCGTCTCGTTATCGTGGGTGCCCACATAGGCGACGGTGTTGGCGATGTAGTTATGCGGCAGGTAGTACGAGTTGGTGCCCTCAAAGGCAAACTGCAGGATCTTCATGCCGGGGAAGCCCGAGTTGTCGCGCATGTCGATGACGCCGGGGGTGAGGAAGCCCAGGTCCTCGGCGATGATGGGCAGCGTGCCGAGCTTTTCCTCGAGCGTCTTGAAGAACTTGAGGCCGGGACCCTGCGTCCACGAACCGTAGGACGAATCGGGCGAGGAGAACGGCACCTCCCAATAGGCCTCGAAGCCGCGGAAGTGATCCAGGCGGATGACGTCGTACATGTCGAGGGCGGCGCGAATGCGGCCCTCCCACCAGGAGAAGCCGTCGGACTCCATGGCGTCCCAGTCGTAGATGGGGTTGCCCCAGTACTGGCCGGTGGCCGAGAACTGGTCGGGCGGCGTGCCGGCGACGCTCACGGGATTGCCGGCGGCGTCGATCTTAAAGAGCTCAGGCGTCGCCCACATCTCGACGGAGTCACGCGAGACATAGATGGGCAGGTCGCCGATGATGAGAATGTCGCGCTCGTTGGCATAGGCCTTGAGGCGGTTCCACTGGCGATCGAAGAAGTACTGCGTCATCTGGTGGTAGAGCATACGCGCCGGATGGTCGGCGCAGACCTTGGCAGAAGCCTCGCCGCGGGTGCGGAGCTCCGCGGGCCACTCCCAAAACGCCTTGAGACCGCACTCCTCTTTGACGGTCATGAACTCACAGTAGGGGATGAGCCAGTCCTCGTTGGCCTGGATAAAGTCATCGAAATCGGCCGGCTTGTCGGCGGCAAAGCGCTCGGCGGCGCGGTCGAGAATCTGACGGCGGCCACCAAAGATGGCACCGTAGTCGACATTGCTGGGGTCGGATCCCAGATACACGCCATCGATATCGCGCTGCTCCAGATACCCTGCCTCGATAAGCTCGGCAAAGTCGATAAAGTTGGGGTTGCCTGCGCGGGCCGAGAACGACTGATAGGGCGAATCGCCATAGCTGGTCGTCGTAAGGGGCAGAATCTGCCAGTAATGTTGTTTGCACGAGGCGAGAAAATCGACGAAGTCGTAGGCATTCCAGCCAAAGCCGCCGATTCCGTATGGTCCGGGCAGAGATGAGACGGGCATGAGGACGCCGCTTGCACGCTCCATGAATGCGCTCACCAACCTTCTTGTTGTGGGGTCGGCCTGCCGATGGGTGTGCAGTCCGCCTCCGATGTTCTGATTCGATACGCCTATTGTAAAACATGTTGTTTAAACATGTACAGGCAAGATAAAAAAGTTGGTCGATTTTCGGCGAATGGTTACATGCCATGAAAAAGCCCCGACCTCACAACGTGAGATCGGGGCAAGAGCGGTATGTAGGTTTTTGCTACTCGGCGTCGGCGAAGCCATTGGGGTTGTGGCTCTGCCAGTTCCAGCTATCGCGGCACATGTCCGCGATGTCGTACTGGGCCTTCCAGCCCATCATACGCTCGGCCTTGGAGGCATCGCACCAGTTGGCAGCGATGTCGCCGGCGCGGCGCTCGCGGATCACGTAGGGCAGCTCCTTGCCACAAGCCTTGGAGAAGGCGGCGACGACCTCGAGTACCGAGGTGCCGGTGCCGGTGCCCAGGTTAAAGATCTCGACGCCGGTCTTGCCGTTCATCCAGTTAAGGGCGGCAACGTGACCAGAGGCCAGATCGCACACGTGGATGTAGTCGCGCACGCCGGTGCCGTCGGGGGTGGGGTAATCGTTGCCAAAGACCTGAACGGCCTCGAGCTTGCCCACGGCAACCTGGGCGACATAGGGCACCAGGTTGTTGGGGATGCCCTTGGGGTCCTCGCCGATCAGGCCTGACGGATGAGCGCCGATGGGGTTGAAGTAACGGAGCAGCACGACGTCCCACTCGGGGTCGGCGGTGTGGACGTCCATAAGGATCTGCTCGATCATCCACTTGGTCCAACCATAGGGGTTGGTCGCGGGCTTCTTAGGATCCTCCTCGGTGACGGGCGGGTTGTCCGGGTCGCCGTAGACGGTCGAGGAGCTCGAGAAGATGATGGACTTGCAGCCATGGTTGCGCATGACGTCGATGAGCACCAGGGTGTTCTCGATGTTGTTGTGGTAGTACTCGACGGGCTTGCTCACCGACTCGCCGACGGCCTTAAAGCCGGCAAAGTGGATGACGCGGTCGATCTGATGGGTATCGAAGATCTTGTTCATCGCATCGCGGTCGAGCACGTTGGCCTCGTAGAAGGTGAGGTTCTTGGCGGCCTCGTCGCCCACGATGGTCTTGACGCGGTCGACGGCGACGGCGCTGGAGTTGGAAAGATCATCGACGATGACGACCTGGTAGCCACCCTCGAGCAGCTGAACGACGGTGTGCGAGCCGATAAAGCCGGCGCCACCGGTAACGAGGACGCAGGTGTCTTTGGGGTCGAGTGCTTTGGACATGTAGTCTCCTATCGAATCAGGAACACTTCTAGAGGGGAGTATAGCGCAGGCGGGGACGCCCAAATCGTGCGCAGTAGAAAAGCAGAGGATTATGTTAACGTACTCATAAAAGAGCTTGCGTACGCATAACCTGATCTTTGGCATTTGCTTACGAGCCGCCGACCTTGCAGTTTCCTGCCGTTCGTGGAAATCGTTGGGACGCGCCATATGTACGCTAATATGTATGAGTTGAGCGACATATAAATAAGCATGTAACGGAGTACATATGTCACCAAACAGCGATTCCATCCTTTCCCAGGAGCTCTCGCGCCGCACTGCCCTCAAGGCCCTGTTCGGCGCCGCTTCTGCGGCAGTTCTTTTTGGCCTGCCCGCTCGCGCCCATGCGGCGGAGGCTTCCAAAGAAACCACCGATAAACTGAATGCCGCCCAGGCCCAGCTCGACGAGGTTCAGGCCCAGCTCGACAGCATCGCAAATGAGTATGCGGCGCTGGCCAACAAGAATGCCCAGACCCTCAACGACATCGAGAATGTCCAGGGCAAGATTGACGACACGCAGGCCCAGATCGATGAAAAGAAGGCCGAGCTCAAGAAGAAGCGCAACGACCTTTCCGATCGCGTGGCCGCCAGCTACAAGTCCGGCGGCACGAACATCCTGTCGCTGCTGCTGGCCTCTGGCTCGTTTGAGGAACTCGTCGCCAACGCGCATTACGTTGAAAAGATCAACAAGAGCGACCGCGATTCCATCGAGGATATCCAGACGATTCAGGCTGAGCTCGACGCACAGAAGACCGAACTCGAAGCACAAAAGGCCGACCTGGAGAAACTCAAGGACCAGCAGACGGCTCAGATGCAGGATATGCAGGCCAAGCAGCAAGAAGTCCAGACCGTGCTGAACGGTCTTTCCGACGACGTCAAGGAGCTCATGGCTCAGCGCGATTCCGAGATTCTCGCTGCCGCCCAGGCTGAGGAGGCTGCCAGGAAGGCCGCCGCTGCCGCGGCCGCCGCGAACAAGAACAATTCCTACTCGGGTGGTTCAAGCTCGGGTGGCGGATCGTATGCGCCCGGAACCCCGCAACAGAATGCCGGCTCGGGCAAACAGCAGGCCGTCGTCAACGCGTGCTACTCCACGCCTTCGCCGGGTCAGAACTGGTGCGCGGCGTGGGTTACCAATGTCTTCCGTAACGCCGGCGTTGGCTACTTTGGCGGTAACGCGTGCGATATGTTTAACGCATGGTGCTATAGCTCCGACCGCTCGGCGCTGCAGGTGGGCATGATCGTGGCCGATTCCTCGCACAGCGGCACGGGTGCTCCGGGCCTTATCTACGGTCATGTGGGTATCTATGTTGGCGGCGGTATCGTTATGAGCAACGAAGGTGCCATTACGTCTAAGTCGCTTGATTCGTTTATTAGCTTCTATGGCACTGGCTCTGGCGTGCGTTGGGGCTGGCTTGGCGGTATTGCGCTGTCGTAACTGCGGCTTGGTCCGGGACAGTCCGAGAGGCATAAGGTTGCCTGCTCGGGCAGTCCTGCTCGCACGGAGAGCACATTAAGTGCTCTCCGGCTCGTGCGGAACTCGCGATCAACCTTATGCCTCTCGGACTGTCCCGGCCCTCTCGGGTCCTGAGCGCGACACACCGGACTGGGTTATCTGAATAAATATGGTGAAGGCCCCTTTCGGGGCCTTCTTTTTATAAAAATTCGCCTACTCGGTGGACTTCGGGTTCTAGGTCTACGTTGAATTGGTCTTTGACGGTTGCCTGGATGTGGCGGATGAGTTCGTCGACGTCGGCGGCGGTGGCGTGGTCGGCGTTGACGATGAAGCCGCAGTGCTTCTCGCTCACCTGCGCGCCGCCAACGGCGTGTCCTCGCAGGCCGGCGTCCATGATGAGCTTGCCGGCAAAGTAGCCCTCGGGGCGCTTGAAGGTGGAGCCGGCACTCGGCATGTCGAGTGGCTGCTTGTCCTCGCGGCGCTGGCGGTAGTCGTCCATGTCGGCCTTGGTCATCGCGGCGTTGCCCGGTGCGAGGTTGAAGGTGGCAGAAAGAACGATAAAGCCGTCGTCGGCGATGCGGCTCTTTCGATAACCCAGGTTGAGCTCGTCGACATCGAACTCGATGATATTGCCGCTGCCGCGGGTGCCGTCGTCGAGCTGGCGAGCGGGTTTGTAGACACGCACGGACTCCAGCACATCGGCCATGCAGGCACCGTAGGCGCCGGCGTTCATGTAGCAGGCGCCGCCGACTGATCCGGGGATGCCCGAGAGGGGCTCCATGCCGGTGAGGCAGGCTTCGGCGGCAGCCGCGGCGACATCGGAAAGCAGGGCACCAGCTGCCGCCGTGACGCGCATGCCATCGACGGTGATGTCGGAGAGGCCTTCGCCCAGTGCCACGACGACACCGCGGATACCCTTGTCACCGACGAGCAGGTCGGAGCCGTTGCCCACGATGGTGAGTGGCAGATCGCAGCGATAGCAGGTATCGAGCGTGGCGACGAGGCCCTGCTCGGTGTCGGGCGTGACAAAGACATCGGCCGGGCCGCCGATCTTAAACGTGGTGTGCTCGCGCATGGGCTCGCTCATGAGCACGTTGTCCTCGCCGGCAACACCGGCGAGCGCGCAGAGCAGGTCCTCGTTGAAAAAGTCATTCTCGTGCATACGAATATCCGCCTTATGGTGGTCGTTTTCATTAATCGAATGCAATATACCCCACCCGGATGGATTTGGTGCAAAGCAACCTGACCCCAATGCATCACATGGTGCAAAGGGGTCAGGTTGCTTTGCACCAATCGCGGCGATAAAACAGCCGTCGGTTGATTTCCGATCTCAGCCGAACACATTGAGCTGATGGCTCGCTCCCGCAGTT
>ERZ1673696.1152-NODE-1152-length-24007-cov-4.421844_pt1 | contig 24007 bp, 39 predicted proteins | sample MGYA00580226_ERZ1673696 | MGnify/ENA primary metagenome ERZ1673696 (study PRJEB41218, sample SAMN15661743) | gut metagenome | host: Homo sapiens | place: Canada: London | collected 2015-08-20/2019-03-30 | study: EMG produced TPA metagenomics assembly of... | reverse complement strand
GCTGCAGGTCTCGGACACCGACCAAGTGAAACAAAAGAAAAACAGGCATGTGCTGCAATCGGACAGGCCAGACTGATGATGATCTATCAGAAGCTTTTTTCGGAGTACAATCAGCTGGCAGCACAGATCCTGATGACCAAACGTACCGTTATGGACAATCTGAGTCGTTTTAATGCACTGAATACCTTTGACGAACTGTTAAAATTAGGGGCGATTCCGATTGTAAATGAAAACGATACGGTTTCCACGTATGAGATGCAGTTTGGTGATAATGATACGCTTTCTGCGATCGTAGCGGCATTGATCGATGCAGATCTGCTGCTCCTGCTGTCGGATATTGACGGTCTGTTTACGGATGATCCGAACAGCAATCCAAATGCGGAATTAATCCATGTAGTAGAAAAACTGGATGACCATTTGCTGAAAATGGGAAAGAGCACATCTACAAGCGATGTCGGCACCGGCGGTATGGCATCGAAATTGACAGCGGCAAAGCTCGCTTCCGCAGCAGGCACGGATATGGTCATTGCAAATGGAGAAGATTTCCGAAATATCCATCGTGTGATCGAAGGACAGGACTGCGGTACCCTTTTTCTTTCTCACAAAAAAGATGAGTTTTATCTGATGGATTATCTGGAAAAAATGTTATAATGCCGGGAATGTGCAAGTTGACTCTGGCATCATAGTTGGGGACTTTTGACACCCACATCATAAAATAAGGAGAAATATAGTATGATAACGGATGAAAAATTAGCAAGAATCAATGAACTTGCCAGAAAAGCAAAAGCAGAAGGACTGACAAGTGCCGAGACAAAAGAACGCGATGTGCTGAGAAGAGAATATATTGAAGCAGTCCGGGCAAACCTTCGCGGACAGCTGAACAATATCAATATTCAGGAACTGGATGGAAGCATTACAAATCTTGGTGAAAAATATGGAAAAAAAGGACATTAGAAAACAGGTTTTTGCACAGCGGGCAAAAACAAGTGAAGCATTTGTGCAGCAGCAGAGTTCTCTGATTGCCGGGAAGATTTTTGCACTGCCGCAGTTTCAGGATGCTTCCTGTATTTATGTGTATATGGATTACAACAAAGAAGCATCAACCAGACCGATCATTGAAGAAGCATGGAGACTTGGAAAAAAAGTGGCAGCACCAAAAGTTTTCGGTGAGGATATGCGATATTTTTACATTCATTCTTATGATGATGTGGCTCCGGGATATTTTAATATACCGGAACCGGATGAGACGAGAAATCTAGAAGAAGCGGCAGATGAGACGGCACTGCTTCTGGTGCCGGGTGTGGCGTTTGATAAAGATCGCCACCGCTGCGGATATGGAAAGGGATTTTATGACCGCTATTTAAGCAGACATACACAGCATGCTACCGTTGCCATGGCACTGGATTTTCAGATCGTAGAAACGGTTCCGTCAGATGTGTATGATATCTGCCCGCAGATGCTGATCACACCAACGATGATTTATGGAAAATAAAAAGGAGGATTTGTCAATGAAGCGAACACTGGACGAGATTGGAATGTATGCGATGGCTGCGAAGCCGCATATGCAGTTGCTTGGGACAACAAAAAAGAATCAGGCACTGGAAGCAGTTGCAAATGCATTGAATGAGAAAGCAGATTATCTGATCGCAGAAAATGAAAAAGATATGCAGGCCGGAAAAGAAGCCGGGATGCATCAGGGACTTCTGGATCGTCTGCTGCTGACCAAAGACCGCATTGCCCAGATGGCAGAAGGACTCATACAGATCGCAGGGCTGGAAGACCCGATCGGGGAAGTGCTTTCTATGAAAAAACGCCCGAACGGACTGCTGATCGGTCAGAAACGTGTTCCGCTTGGCGTGGTTGGCATTATTTACGAATCCAGACCGAATGTGACGGCAGATGCCTTCGGACTCTGCTTTAAAACAGGAAATGTGGTCGTGTTGAAAGGCGGAAGCGATGCGATGCATTCCAACATTGCCATTGTAAAAGTGATCCGTGAAGCTTTAAGAGCGTGCAAAGTGGATGAGGATGCGATCCAGCTGATCGAGGATACCGACCGTGCCGTCACAACGGCATTGATGAAGCGGAAAGATTTTCTGGATGTTCTGATCCCAAGAGGCGGTGCGGGACTGATCCGTGCTGTTGTGGAGAACAGTACCGTTCCGGTGATCGAGACCGGAACAGGGAACTGCCATATTTATGTCGATGAAAGTGCAGATCTTGACATGGCCGTCAATATCATTTTCAATGCAAAGACACAGCGGATCGGGGTCTGCAATGCCTGTGAATCACTGGTGGTACATGAAAAAGTGGAAAAAGCACTGATGCCGCTGTTAAAGGCAAAACTGGATGAAAAATCAGTTGAGATCCGTGGCGATGAACAGGTACAGGAAAGCGTTTCCGGCATCGTTCCGGCTGTGGAGAGTGACTGGGGAAAAGAATATCTTGATTATATCCTCTCCGTTAAGACCGTTTCTTCCATCGACGAAGCAATCGCACATATCAACCGCTATAACACCGGACATTCCGAGGCGATCATCACAAGAGATTATGCAAATGCTCAGAAATTTCTTGAAGAAGTGGATGCAGCAGCTGTCTATGTCAATGCCTCCACAAGATTTACCGATGGCTTTGAATTTGGCTTTGGGGCTGAGATCGGGATCAGTACACAGAAACTCCATGCAAGAGGACCGATGGGGCTTACGGCACTGACGACCACGAAGTACATTATCTATGGAAACGGTCAGGTGCGTTAAAAGATAACGGGAATAGATAATGCCAATACCTGGAAGCAAGAGCGGAGGAATAGAAAGATATGTTAGGAAAATTAGGTATATTTTTCCTTGCCATTGGATTGGCAAAAATCGCATGGTATCTTATCTGGAAAGACAGAAAATATACTGAGCAGTAATCAGATAAAAGTAAAGCATGATATAACAAACGGGCATCTGTTTAACAGATGTTCGTTTGTTATACGCTGAGAAAATTTAACGGAAAAAGCAGTTGAATTGACGGGAGATATTTTTAAGAAATATGATTTGTAATCAGAAAGATAGGAATATTTTCAAGAAACAGTGTCTGGCATTTGAAAAAATATTAAGGAAGGGGAATGTAATATGGATCTTGATATTGGAAGATTGGTTCTGGCAGCAGCAATCATTTTTCTGCCGATGTACTTCTTTCAGAAGCTGGCAGACTGGAGCACGGCAAATCAGAAGAGTATAGCAGACCTTTCCGTTGCTTTTTGCAATATCGTATGTTATATTAGAAAAAGTTATTGCAATTATAGAAGGGAAGAAAATTAGTGACAAACAACGAAGAATTCGAAAAGATATTAGAGAACATTGACGAGAATGGTTCGGAGCCACAGGAAGAACCGCAGAGACAGTATTATTTTATGAAAAAAGCCCGTGCCATCCTGAAACAGAAAGCAGAAGAACTGGGACGTCCGCTGACTGCGTGCACGGTGACCTTTGGCTGTCAGATGTTTCCTGAACTCGAGACGGCTTAAACCCGCATAAACACTGCACTTTTCGAATTCGGACAATGAAAAAGAACACAGGCCAACTGTAAAAGTAAGCTTGTGTTCTTTTTTGATTTATGGATTTATTCACGGTACAGGAACTTGTGTGTAAGTCCATTTTGGAATGTAATTTCTGTGATGCGTGCATCCACGACCACAATCTCTTTTATCACCAGATTCAAAAAATCTTTCAGGACTTCATCATCAACAAGCGGAGCAAACTTATTATACTGAATATGATCACCGGCTTTCAGACGGTGTGCCAGCAGAAACGAAGATGCAGACTTGATGAAAGCAAGATCCTCTGTCTGGACCGGAAACGTTGCACTTTCCTGTTCCTTGATCTTATTATCCAGTTCAATCCGTTCTCTTTCCAGCTCGCTTTTCGTTTCCAGATATTCTTTTTCACTCATAGCTGCATCATCAAACAAGTATACCTTTTTCAGCCTTTCTATCGCACGGTCAATGCGGACAATTCCCTGTTCCCATTTCTGGACATTATCATCTTCCTGAACATTGTGAGAGGCAAGTGGAAGCGGTCGGTAAGGCACAGAGCTATCTGTTCCGGAAAGCATTGCATACGTGGCGTTCAGACCGTCCGAGACGATACCGGCAACATTCTGAAAAACGGTATCTGACAGCAGAATCTTTTCCAGCTCTTCAGGAGAGTGGATCTTTGAACGCATATCAGAAGCACAGATCATGGCAGAAATATAGTTCAGTACAAATGGACCAACAACAACCTCACTGCAACTCTTAGAGATACAGTGCTGCTTTCGGTAGCGTCTCCCACATCGGTAAAGAGATGGAGCAAAACCGTTCCTGCGTACACGATCCCTTTTTTCAACCTGAAAATAAGATCCGCACTTACCACATTTCAGAAGCCCTGCAAAAATATGTATATGAGTACCTTTATGTGGAAATCCAGAAGAACAGCGAAGCTTTGCATTGTGATCCATGATTTGGTTGCATCGATCCCACTGATCGGGAGGTACAAGAGGCGGAAATACATTTTTTACATAGACTACTTCTTCATCCGGTTTTCTCCGTCCTTTTGCACTCTCTCGATAATTGTAACGATAATCTCCTTTATTCATAGGATTCCGGATCAGATCGGCGATGGTCTTGGTAGTCCATTCACCGCCGCGTTTGGTCGCAATGTCATGTGAGTTGAAATAATCACGGACGCGACAGCTTGATCGTGTTTCTTCGTACATATCATACATAAGTCGGACAGTGGGGGCTTCCTTATCACTGTGTACTGGCATTTTCTTTTCTTCGTTCCAGTCCCAGCCAAACGGCATCCGGGCACCATTCCACTGACCAGACAATGCACGGTTGATCATAATGTCTGTGACACGCTCGGAGGTCAGTTTGCGTTCCAACTCGGCGAAAATCAGAATAATCTTGAGGACAGCCTCACCGATTGCAGAGCTGGTGTCAAATTGCTCATTTAACGAGATGAACGTGACACGATTATATTTGAAATCGTCATACATAAGTGAAAAGTCAACCAGATTTCGTGAAATACGGTCGATCTTGTAGACAATCACGTGCGACACCAGCCCGGCTTTTACCTTTGTCATCATACGCTCGAAAGCGGGACGCTTAGTGTTCTTTCCGGATTTACCGGCATCTTCAAACACCTCCAGCCGGTTTTCCTCTATATGCAGTACGTGCCTGCAGTAGTTCCGAAGCTCCTGCTTCTGGAACGGCAGGCTGTCCTTGTCCACCTGATAACCGGTTGACACACGGACGTACAGGGCAACGGTTCTGGTATCAGGGGCAGCAGTTTGCTGTGAAAAACGATATGCCATAAATAACACCTTCCTGAAAAAGGGTATAAAAAATACACCCTATGCAAATTGGAAGGATGTGTGGTATAATGCTCTTGTTCAGGGAGATTATGCCACACGATCCTTCAAGGTTCGTAGGTTACAATCTTAGCAATTCCGCTTCGGTACGCCAATACCGGGGCGGTTTTGTTATTTAATTAAATTACAAGGTTAGTTATATAACTGCCTCCATATCAAGATATTCATAGCTGTTTTCATACATATATTCAGGAGCACAGTCAATTTCTTCGTTCATCCAGGTGATAACTCCATGGACAATCTTAAAATTGTTAAAGACAGCCGGATCATTTAAAGGGGCAAACACATCACCTTTCAAAACAGTAGCATCAAAGACTCTTTTTTCTCCGGAAGAAAAAGTGAGAAGTAACATTTTATCTCCGGTAACCTTTGCATCCTGTATTTTCAGCAACTCTTTTGCAGAACCTGCATATAAAATACCATTTACTTCAAACATAATAACCCTCCTTACAATGGTTTGATCTTGTCAAAATGTTTGCTTTGCACTGCATTGTTCCAGGCTTCGTATAATTCCGATTCATGCACTGCCATCCAGCCGCTGATCATTCGGAACTGTTTCGAAGGAATAGAACCGGCAAGAAGCTCACCGTCAATACCGATCACAGCTTCATAGTCACCATAGAAAGCATGAACATGAGGCTTGTGATGCTGTTGCGTATCATTAAAATACATTGTAATGATAATTCCATAGAATCTGCTTAACTCTGGCATGGTAACAACTCCTTTCTATTTATTTTATTCACCATCAATTTTCTGGATCAGTGCTTCCTGAAGCACCTGTGAAAAATTCAGCCCTTTTTCCATAGCAGCTTCATTTAACCATTCTGGCACAGTCAGAGTTTTCTTTACAGCCTTATTATTATAGCGTTTACGATAAGCTATAGTGTCGCAGGCAATGTAATTTGCAAAACAGCCATCAGATAATGGAATAGCATCAAGTGTGGATGGCTTAGGAATTTCCTTTTTCTCTTTTTCATATTCAAATAATACAAGAGCGAGAACATCCTGTGCATTTTCAATTCCATCTTCAATAGAATCACCGCAGGTGTAGCAGCTTTCCAAATCTGGAAAAGCAATAGAGTAGAAACCATTTTTTTCAGGTGTAAAAACGGCTGGATAAGCGTATTTTGCCATGTAGATTCTCCTTTATTTATATTGAAACCGAGAGGGAGGGGACTATTTCAGTCCCGCATCTCTCAATATGTTGTTTAATGTTCCGGTAGGAATTTCTGCTTTATGCCTTGGAACAGGAAATTGTTTTCTAGTGATTTCGCTGTACCATATATCATGGTTCGCACCGTTCCGGATGATTCGGCATTTAGCTTTTTTTAATTTTTTGAGTAATTCCTGTGTTCTCATGCGTCCTCCTTTCTATGATTAAATTATAACACGTGTAAACACGTATGTCAAGAAAAATATGTATAAACACGTATAATAATTTAAAAAGAAAGAAGAACACAATAGAATATTATTCCTGAATCCGGGAGATAATAGTGGCATGAAAATACTATTATATGACCACATCATCAAACACGACCTGACATTTCGCCAGGTAGCCGAACTAACCGGCATTCCACGTTCTACTGTCAGCGATATTGCCAACGGGAAGACATCACCCACCATGAACCAGATGGAACAGCTGGCAGCGGGACTGCAAATTACTATTTCAGATCTATTTGAGTCTGATTATAAGTAATCTCATCTGAGTTGTCCGGGATTTCGGACAATTTCGAAAATTGCATCACTTTTTTTCTCCTGAAACGTTTACTAAGGTGAATGGAAAAATTTACCATATCACACATCAGGAGGTACATAGGATGGACTACAAAAAAGGTATAATGGAACAGATTGAACAAATAAAAAGTAAACAAGTATTAAAATTCTTGTATGAACTTATTATAGCGTTCAAAGAAAATTGGGGCTGTTAAAGCCCTTTTTCTTTTTGAGCTAAAAAGTCAATCATATCATATACGCTTTTTCGATTGTCACTATTTAAATCCATCAATAGCTTCACATGATCAATAAGGCATTTGTCCATTAATATTTTTGTAACTAAATCAGCACTATTGTTTAGATTCTCTTCATACCCCATGAGATAAGCTGGTGTGGTTTCAAGTGCCTGAGCGATTGGTTCTAATATTGTTGTCGGCAAATTTTCAATATCACCATTTTCATAACGATATACAGTTGCTCTGTTTTTTCCAAGTTTAAGAGCTAGCTCATCAACACTCATACCAGCTTCTAATCTTTTTTGTCTGATTCGTTCTCCTATTGTAATAATAACCACCTCCTTTGGAGATGAAAATATAATAGCATATGATTCGCAAATATGCAACAAGATAATACGAAAAAAATACAAAAATCGCATATAATGCGAATAATATATTGACACACTTGAAAAAGAATGCTATTATTTCATTAGTCGCATATAATGCGAATAAAAAAAGAAAGGAGGAGTTGGATGGTCAATATTCAGAAACTTAAGGGGAAAATGGTAGAAAATGGCGTTAGTGTTGAAAAAATGGCTGAGAGTATAGGCGTTAATAGATCGACAATGTACAGAAAACTTGATCCAAACGGTAAAAATATCTCAATAAAAGAAGCAACGATAATGGCGAGAGAATTAAAAATGTCATTTTCAGAGGTAAATGAAATTTTTTTTAATTCGGAAGTCGCATAAAATGCGAAAAACATAACAGAACAGAAAGCGGGGTAAAGATGAAAGAACCGATGAAATTAGAGGTAAGAAATGAAGGAGCCAAAGGGATTTATCTGGTACTGGATGGCAAAGAGCTGCACCATGTAGGAGCATATGAAATTAAGAGTTCTGCCTTTGCAGGAAAAGCAGAATTCTCGTTGAAGATGCTGGTGACATTTCCAGTTGTAACAGATGAAAAGCCAGAGGAGCCAAGCGGCAAAACCATCAAAACAACCAAACAGATTGCAGATGAGATATTCGAATACTTAAAAAAAGAGCGTCTAACCGCAAATAAAGCATGGAATGCAATAAGTGAGGTTAGACGCAGACTTCATGAAGCTGCATATAGCAGTCGGCTGTAATTACAGCATATTAAAGTCTTTTAAATTACTGTAACTATTTTTGACATCACTGAAAAAGTCTGAAAAATCTTTTGCAGAAGTAATATTTTTGTTTTCCTTAAGAGCACGGAAAATGGTGTACCCAACAACAAAAGATTACAGCATAAAGGATGATAGACATATGATTCGAAAAAGAAAAGCAGAAAAAGAATTGCTGTTAAAGAAACTCACCGGAAGTGCTCCGTATGATCTGGAAAGATCTGGTGTATTAAAATCCATGACATTATCTCAACTAAGAATAGTAGACCGGATGCTTGAAGAGGTTCAGAAGAAGAGCACATACATGATGAAATGCAAAAACTGTCAAAAGTTAAACGCCGGAATGGTGATGTACAACGGATTCGAATGGAAGTATGAAGAAGATGGACATTTACCGTTTCATATGGGATTTGACCGTGAGACAGAGACAATACTTATTCCGGAAGAAATGCTGATGTATTTCATACAGCTTGCGAATCCAGGACAGCCAAAGCATCGGATTCAACTGTTCTGACGCAAAAACACCCATGAAAAACATCCATGGGTGCGGTTCAAAGTCAAGGAATAAAGTTGATCAGAAAATTTACAACTTCTTTTAAACCATTTGAAAAACGGTTTTCCATATAAACAATAGTTTTATCCGTAATGGTTATGAAGAAAACAGTATTGTCGTAATATTTGCAGGTTATGTACCCGTGTTGACGAAGGGCACTGCAAATAGAACGTATTTCATCAAGGTTATACGCTGGAAAGATATGCTCTTGAATATAAGCAGCATCGGGAAGAATCTTTGCTTTTTCATTTGCCATAGTTGCTTTCCTATCGAGATATTCTTTATACAGTGCAACAATGAAACGTTGTTGTTCCTTGGTGAGATCATCCATATATTTGACTCCTTTCTTAAGTACTCGGCTGTTGCAGCAGCCTGTAGAACAAGAATAAGAGGAAAGAGCAATAAAGTCAACGGCAGGAAAACAGAACGCGGGAAGAGGGGGTGAGAGAGTTTGGAGAAACGACAAAGAATTGAAGAAGCTTTAAAAGAGATCGGAATCCATAGCATCAAAGATCTGAATGAAGCAATTAAGAAAGAAAAGCCGCTTGATTTGGGAATTATGGTCAGAGATGCGGAAGATGTGAGAAAGGCAGGATAAGGATGAAGAGAAGAGAGTTATATAGCCTGATCGGGAGCGTGATCGCCCCGATCGTGGCGGCAGGAGCAGCAGCATTCACATTCTGGTGGCTGACAATGTACAGTGTGCTGTGTGAAAGGGACGTAGCCGGAACGGTCATTACTGTATGGTGTGCGGTAGTAATCCGCATCATGTTGTGGGCGGAAAAGAAAGGAGAAAAGGAATGATCGGAGTAAGCGAAGAACGCGACCCGGCGGGCATTAAGCTGATGAGACGAGCCGGTCTGAATCCGGATCAGTACATAGCAGTGAAGAACAATACAGAAGAACTGGTGGCTATGAACATCAAAACCAGCGAAACAGTAAGAATTGAAAAAGCCCCGGTGCTGGCAGGCAATCCGGGACTTGAATAAAAAAGCAAGCTTAGTATAGAGCATATGAGAGGAAAAAGCAAGTGAACCATAAACAAGAAATCGTAAATACACTCCAGAGAATGTCCGGAAAATACTCAACGTATGAGATCTTCTCCGACTGGATCAAGTGCTGTGCCCTGGCGATCAGCAACCAGAGCGACCTGTTCCGGGATAACGAAATATGGGAGAGCCGAGAACAGGAGTATCTTGCGACCATTCGGAAATACCCGCCGGAAGAAGCAAAGGAGTTTACCCGGATGCTTGCGGAACTGGCTTTTGCACTGGAGGATGAAATAACAGACGTGCTGGGCGAGGTATACATGGCAGCCGGAATGGGAAATAAATCAACCGGTCAGTTTTTTACACCGTACCATCTGTCGGAAGCACTTGCCGGGGTTGCGATCCCGGCAGACATTTCGCCGGCGAAACCATTGGTACTGGATGAACCAAGTACGGGAGGTGGCGGCATGATCATTGCCGCCGCTGAAATATTGAGAAAAAGAGGGCTGAACCACCAAAAATGCATGAAGGTGGTAGCACAGGATCTGGACTGGAAGGGGGTATACATGACCTACCTGCAGTTGTCCCTTTTGGGGATCAAGGCGATTGTGGTACAGGGCAATACCCTGTCAGAGCCATTTACAGACCTGAGGAGCTACCCGAAAGAACGGGTGCTGCTCACGCCTGCACAAAAAGGAATGTTGATTTGAAAGGAAGAAGCAAGATGGAAGGACAGCAGCCAGATGCACGTCAGAGCCTGTATGAAAGTATACTTCTGGTTCTGATGAACGAAGAGGTAGATATCAGCCGCGTTAAGAATGGGATCTATGTGGCACTGAATGGGTATGAAGTCCAGGAACGAACAACGGAGATTGCTCTGATTTCACAGGAAAGAAATGAATATCTGCTTAAAAAGTTTATGATTGCAAAGACGGTCAAAGGATGCACACCAAGAACTCTGAGATATTATCGTGACACTTTGAAATTTGTGTTCGATTACATAGGAAAAACGGTAGATGACATTACCTCAGATGACATCCGGATGTACAGCATTATCCGGATGAAAAAAGATGGAGTAACTGAAGTAACAGCAGATAATGAACTCCGTGTGCTGAGGAGTTTTTACGGGTATCTTCAGCGGGAAGAGATCCTGACAAGCAACCCGATGCTGAAGATTGAATGTATCCGGGCACAGCGGGTGAAAAAGACGGCATTTACCGAAATGGAGATTGAAAAACTCAGAATTCAGGCGATGGAAACAGGAGCGAGAGAAAGCATGATTGTTGAAACGCTGTTAAGCACTGGAATGAGGGTCGCAGAACTGGCACAGGTCAGACTGTGCGAGATTGAAGGAAACCGTGTGCTGACCCATGGAAAAGGGAAAAAGGACCGTTACACCTATCTGAACGCAAAGGCAGAGCTTGCGATGGACAGGTACCTGAAAACCAGAAACGATGATAACCCATACCTGATCCCAGGACGGATCATGCAGAGAGGTGATAAAGAACTGGAAAGACCGGCAGCGTTTAACTGTCATGGACATATCGAACGTCACCAAATAGAAGAGACACTGAAAGGAATTGCACAGGCAGCAGGCGTTGCCGAAGGGAACCCACATAAATACAGACGTACCTGTGCAACGATGGCACTCCGCAGAGGGATGCCGGTTGAACAGGTGTCGAAGATGCTGGGGCATGAACAGCTCACGACTACACAAATCTATCTGGATATAGACGAGGAAAACATGAAAGCGGCACACCGGAAATATGTGGTTTAGAAAACAAAAGGGTGCTGACCTGAAGGGGGCGAAGAGAAATGGAAGGACAACAGCCAGACGCACGCCAGAGTCTGTATGAAAACCTGCTCATGGTGCTGATGAACAAAGAAATGGATATCGGATGTGTCAAGGATGGCATCTATGCGGTAATAAGCAAATACGAGATCCAGGAACGCACAACAGAGATTGCGTTGATTTCACAGGAGAGAAATGAACAGCTGATGAAACGCTTCCTGCTTGCAAAAACCGTCAAGGGGTGTACGCCGCAGACATTGGAATATTACAGGAGTGCATTGAAGTTTGTATTTGATTACATAGGAAAGACGGTGGATGATATCACTTCAGATGATATCCGGATCTACAGTGTCATGAGGATGAGAAGGGATGGGATAACGGCAGTGACTGCTGACAATGAGCTTCGGATTCTGCGGAGCTTTTATGGATACCTTCAACAGGAAGAAATCCTCCTCAAAAACCCGATGACGAAAATTGAGCGGATCAAAGCACCAAAAGTGAAAAAAGAAGCATTTACAGACATGGAAATTGAAAAGATAAGACTCCAGGCAATAGAGACAGGACCGAGGGAAACTATGATTGTGGAAACGCTGCTGAGCACGGGAGCGAGGGTTGCGGAACTGGCACAGGTAAAGCTGTGCAACATCGAAGGGAAACGTATGCTTGTGCACGGAAAAGGGCAGAAAGACCGTTATGTATACCTGAATGCAAAGGCAGAGCTTGCAATGGGCAGGTATTTAAAGACCAGAAATGATGATAACCCCTACCTGATACCGGGATGTGTGATGGAAAAAGGGGAACAAAAGATTGGAAGACCGGCAGAACGTAACCGATATGGACACATCGGAAAAGGCGGCATTGAAACGATTGTACGAGATATTGCAGAGGGAGCAGGTGTTACAAAAGGGAACCCACACAAGTACCGCCGCACCTGTGCGACAATGGCACTCCGCAGAGGAATGCCGATTGAACAGGTATCAAAGATGCTGGGGCATGAGAGCATTGAAACCACACAGATCTATCTTGACCTTAGTGAGGAAGACCTGAAAGCGGCACACAGAAGATACGTAGTATAGAGCAAAAGGGCATTGCCATGACAGCAATGCCCTCCGCGAATATGCAATATTCCTCAACCGGTTATATTGTATCATTTCGCCGGAAAAAATTCAAGCGGTAAAAGCAGTTGCATGGCCGCTTTTCAACTTGATTTAGACAATTAAAGATAGGAAAACCAGAGGGATGTATACAAGAAAGACTTGGAAGAGTAAAAACGCGATCGAGATAGCAGAATACCATGACTGCAGGTACGGGGCACCGGGAAGAAGCAGGATGGAAAAAAGGAAAGCCACACCGGAAGAGATGGAGAAGCAGAACCAGAGAAACCGGGAGCGGAAAGCCAGACATAAGTTATGGGCAAACTTCAAGGAAGACGACTACTTTTCAACCTGGACGTTTAAGAAGGAAAACAGACCGCAGGACATGGGAGAAGCAAAGCAGATCTTCAGCAAAGTGATCGGGACCATCCGGAGGGAATATAAGAAGCGTGGGCATAAGCTTTGCTGGATCCGCAACATAGAGGTAGGCACAAAAAATGCATGGCATATCCATATCGTGCTGAACCGGATACCGGACACGGACCTGATCCTGAAAAAAGCATGGACATATGGCGGGATCCATAATGAACTGCTGTATACAAGCGGGGAGTTCACAAAGTTGGCGGTATATCTGTGCAAGACACCGAAGACGGACAGGCGTCTGAAGGAGAACAGCTATTCAACGTCCAGGGGATTAGCCGGGATCGAGCCGAAAAGGCGGGTCATGAAGGGCAAGACCTGGAAAAAGGAGATCAGACCGCCGAAAGGCTGGTACATCGATAAAGAGAGCGTCCGCCAGGGAGAGAACAAACTGACCGGACAGCCATACCGAACATACATCCTGTTCCGGATACAGAGGAAATAAAGACACGGTAACAGGGCAAGAAACCACTAAAAACAATAGATAAAGACAAAATATGTGGACAGTGTGCATAAAATGTGCACAACTGCAAGGAATATGGCAGAAATGCGATAAAAGGGAGTCCGCAGAAAGGAGAAACCAGTGGAAGAACATAGAGCAAAAGTAAAAGCATACATAAAAGTGACCAGCTGGCAGTATGCCTGGATGCTGGAATATAACGGGCACCGCCTGTACGGTGAAGGAGAAGGGAGCACGCACAGTGTAAACCGGAAGCTGACAGCGATCGAAGCCCTGGCGGATATGCTGGGGCACATGAACAGGGGAGCAGTGATCGACCTGGAGATCAATGAGATGAACGTTGCAAACTACATCAACAGTGGATGGCTGGGCAAGTGGAAACAGAATAACTGGAAAACCGTGGGTGGTGTCGGGGTTAAATACGCAGAAACATGGAAAACGGTACGCTTTGAGCCACATGCACTCCGTGCGAAATACGTCCGCAGGCTGGAGATACCGGCATGAGCGGCGAGTGGGACGGCTTCTTGCTGCCGAAAAACGGCAGGAAGAAAAAGCGGAAAAAACATGGCAGAAGCATCATGCAGGCAGGGAAATACTGCTATCTGTGTGCCAGATTCTACGGAGACTATGGGCGAAAGCCTGTGCAGAAGCACCACATAGTCTTCGGGTGGGGAAACAGGCAGATATCAGAGGAGCTGGGATTGACCGTCTACCTGTGTGACCAGCACCATGAACACGGACCAGACGCAGTGCACGTGAACCATGAAATGGCACGAATTTTGCAGGCAGACGCTCAGGAAACGTATGAACAGATACACACCAGGGAGGAGTGGATGGAGCGAATTGGGCGGAATTACAAACTATAAATGGCAGAAACAGTTCGAGGAGCAGTGGGGCATCCTGCATAATCGATACGGAATGCGGGATCTGCTGAGAGAATGGCCGAAGGCAACGGCAAAAGTGATGAAAGCATTGAAGAGAAAGGAAGGCAAACAGAATGAACAAAGTAATCTTGATGGGAAGATTAACCAGAGACCCGGAGATGCGTAATTCTAACGGAGAGAGCAGCACGGCAATTGCACGCTATACGCTGGCAGTTGACAGACGCTACAAGCGTGAAGGCGATGCAGGTGCTGACTTTATCAGCTGTGTGGCATTTGGCCGCAGTGCAGAGTTTGCCGAAAAGTATTTCCGTCAGGGCTTGAAGTTAGTGATAACCGGCCGCATCCAGACCGGAAGCTATACCAACCGGGACGGCAACAAGGTTTACACGACAGATGTAGTTGTAGAGGATCAGGAGTTTGCAGAAAGCAAAGCGGCAGCAGGGCAGGGAGAAAACAGCAGATCTGAGCAGAAACCAGAGCCACAAGTAGATGCAAATGGATTTATGAACATACCGGACGGTATTGACGAAGAGCTGCCATTTGCATAGAAACTGATCTGAATTACGGCAAGGAGAAAGGAAGAAGATATTATGATGTTTACAAAATTTGGCGAAATGAACTCCTACAAGGAGATCAATGAACTGGCGGAAAACCTGTTCAACGAGGGCGATATCAAAAGCCTGAAAGAAATGGCTAAAGAGAATGGGATTCCGGAAGATATGACAGAGATGTACCTGCAGGGCGAGATCCCACAGCTCTGCGAGGCAATGGATGCGGCACTGGGCAAGATCGATGTCGAGGTCAGAGAGCTGAAGCCGCAGGAGATCATGCTGGACTGGGTGGAATACCTGAGAGGTCAGTGTATGGAAAATGAGATGCTTGCATTTCAGGTGCGGAAAAAGGGCAAGAGCCTGGCGGGATGCATCGGGACATTACTGCAATGGTCCTATGCTACCAGAGTAACTGTACACAAGGATGTGGCGAAAGCAGCAGGCATCGGAGGAAACTATAAGCTTGGTATGTGTCCAGGGATGGCAACCGCAAAGAAACTGATCACAGAGTACTATATGGGAAAGTAGGCGGCAGAAATGAAAAAGAAAGCTATCGAAAAAATCCCATACCTGGGACTGAAACAGGTCAGCAGAGGGCAGGATGTGAAATATATCGGGGTAACGGCGGTCAAAACCGTGGGACACGAAAAGCATCTGTTCCTGGAAATGTATCGAAACGAAAAAGAATCAATGGATATTCCGGTCGTGCGGATCGCACTGACAAAGAAAGACTTCGGCACTTACTACCCTGACAAAGATACATGGACAAGAGAAAAAATCGGAAAGGACTATTATTACGGTTCAACACTGGTCTGGAATAAGGCAGGGGGAAGGACAGAGCAAAACAGCAGGGCAAAAGCCAATATCCTTGCCACCGAAGAAGACATGCAGCGTATTGAAAAATTCTGTGGAAAAAATGAATGGTATAAAAGCGAATGGTGGGAGCACATATACCGGTTTCAGAGTTCCATCGCAATAGAAGAACGAAGAAAAGCAGAAAACAGAAAGTATGAAAAACGGCAGCAGGCGTTGAAAGACCGCCAGGAGCACACACCGGAACTCCCGGAAGCGGAGATCCTGGAGATGGCAGACATGTTCTATTTCCGCCAGAAGCATTATCTGTATTACAAGAAACGCGGCTGCTGGGTGCGGATCGCCTGCACAAAATGCGGCGGCGTAACCGAAGCCAGATGGAAAGGCGGAATAAGCTACGAAAGCCAGTACCAGAAATGGGTGGACCCGCCGAAAGAGGGTGTTCTTGCACCATGCCCGATGTGTGGGGAAATAGGCGAGTACAAATGTCAGGGCAAAGTCAAAGGTTCACATAGCAAAAGGATCTATGCATTCCTTGGACAGAAATACAAAGAAAAAGGCATGGTATTCCGTTACATAGAGCTGATAAAAGAATGGAAACTTGAATTGATGGCAGATGATAAAGAAGAAATCATGCATAATACCAGCGAAGAGATTTCCGGTATTGAAGTAGCGAGAACCTATCTGATGCCGGGGGAGAAAACACAGATTGATTACCATAAACATAGCTGGGTTGACGGAAAAGATTACTGGGATGACTGCAACCTGTACGGCAACGCCAACATCACGATCCATGCAGGGCGGATCCTGCCGCATACCTACCGTGAAATGCAGGGAACCATATTCCAGTACAGTGCCCTGCAGGAATATGAAAAAATGGCCCCGGAAGTCAACCCGGTCAGCTACCTGGAACGCTGCCTGGATATCCCACAGTTGGAAATGGTTGTAAAAATGGGATTAAGCGAGATCGCGGCGTCCATCGTCCGGTGTGAGTGCGGCATTATAGCAGACACAAATGCAAAACGGCTGGATAAATTCCTGGGGATCCGGAAAGAGCGGACACAGCAATTGATTAAAAGCAAGGGCAACTGTGCACTCCTAGAAGTTATGAAGATAGAAAAGAAGCTGAAACAGAACTGGACAGATGAACAGATCGAACATCTGGCGGTCACAAGACTGGGACAGGGACAGATCGAACAGGCATTACGGTACATGGGCATACAGAAGCTTCTGAACCGGATAGAACGGTATGCCGGATGCAGATATGAAAGTGCCTGCCTGCGTGCACAGGAACGGATCAGACACATGGCAGTAACCTACACGGATTACCTGGGTATGCGGCTGTCACTCGGGTATGACCTGACGAACACGGTATACCAACAGCCGAGGGACCTGGAAGCGGCACACAACAAGATGGCAGCAGAACAAAACAAGAAAGAGGCAGACAAACGTCTGCAGGAAGTAAAAAAGAAATTTGCAGGCATCCGGAACAGCTACCGGAAGCTCAGAAACCGGTATTTCTATGAGGATGATGAATATATCATCCGGCCGGCAAGGTCAGCGGAAGAGATCGTTATGGAAGGCAGGATCCTGCACCATTGCGTTGGTGGGGACAGCTATCTCGGAAAACACAATGACGGACAGACCTACATTCTGATGCTGCGGTTTGCAAAAGAACCGGAGATACCGTACATAACCGTAGAGATCGAGCGGGACACGCACCAGCTCATCCAGTGGTACGGGGCACACGACCGCAAACCAGATAAAGAGCACATGCAGAAGTGGCTGGATGATTACGTGGGGCATCTGAAACAGAAAGATGCAGAAGCAAAGCAGAGGGCACAGAGCGTGGCATAAGGAGGGAATATGGAGTACACACAGATCACATTAAATGACTGGCTGGAGATGAAACAGAAGCTGAAACAGGAGCTGCTTGGAGTGAAACAGTCCTTTGTCCGGATCGGATACGCACTCCGAAAGATCGATGATGCAAAACTGTACGAACAGGACGGATACAAGAGCGTTGCGGAGTTCGCCAAAGCGGAATATGGGCTGGAAGGTTCCACGGTATCACGATTTATGAGCATCAACCGGGAATATTCCATAGACGGCTATTCCGAACGCCTGAAGCCGGAATATGCAGACTTTAACCGTTCCCAGCTGGAAGAGATGCTGAAGCTTCCGGAAGCAGACCGGGAGATGGTCACACCGGACACGGCAAGAAAAGAAATCCGTGACATTAAGAAATTCAACCAGGCAGAACCGCAGGAGGGCATTGCGGATGATGTAACGGAGCTGATCCGGCACTTTGGGGAGGACAACGCAGAGACCCTGGAAAAACTGTATCAGTGCGGCATAGCAGATAACCTGTATGACAATATCAACCGGCTGATCGAGATTGTGAACCCAGGCGGAAGCAGGAGCTACCGAAAAGGGCTGTTCTTTCTGATGTTTCACGAAGACTGCTTGAAGTATAAGAAATATGGTCAAACACCACAGAGAATGGAATACCGTGAATTTTTTGAACGGATCCTGGATGCTTTTGGCGATGAACCGGAAGAAGAGAAAATGGAAGGGGTGACAGAAGTTGAGCATGAAAAAACGGATAGCGAACCTGAAAGAGAAGTGGAAGAACTGGCAGCAGAACCGCAAAGAGATAGCAGAACTGAGAGAGAAGATCCTGAGAGCGGGGAACATGAACAGGAGCGAACTGGACAGCCAGATCCGAAAGTCGAAGAACCGGAGAAAACAGTAATTTCGCCGGCGAAAAAATCCGAAGAAAAAGAAGAGGAAACCGTTCCGGAAATCGTGGAAGATATGGCTGAAACTGAGGAAAGTGTTACGGAAATCATGGAAGATGTGGTTGAAATCGAGGAAACTGTTCCGGAAATAAGCGAAAACGTAATTGAAACAGAGGCGAAAGTTACCCATCAGATCAAGCTGAAAGCGGAATTCTTCGACGATGCAGCAGCAGGAAGAAAGAGCTTTGAGCTGAGAAAGAACGATCGCAATTACAAAGAAGGCGATGTATTAGAGATGGAAGAAGTAAAAGACGGAAAGAAAACGGGGAGAAAATGCAGTAAGCGTATTGTATACATGATGGAAAACTTTGAAGGACTGGAAGACGGATACTGCATCCTGGGATGCGAATTGTTGTAAAGGAGAGGATGATACGATGTTTATACATGTGAGAGATTTCAAAAGAATGATCAAGCAAGCCTATACAGGCGTAGGATTGTGTGTGGCACGCAGAGGAGATGATCTGCTGTTCAGTGGTTCTGACTGGGTGATTGCCACAGAAAAAGAGTCGATGGATAAAAAGCAGCTGGCAGCAGTTATCGAACTGACTGGCGAACTTCCAGGAGATGGAGAAGCTTTTAAGGCAACGAAGGAAGAGAACCAGTACGAAATCGGCGAGGTTCACTGGGATATGATAGACAGAACAGAGAACCGAGAGGAAGAGGAGAAATTAACCGTGACGCCGATTGTGTTGGAAAGATACCCATACAGAAAAGCCATGAGGGTCTTACAGGCAGCAGACGGGCAAGTCGAGGTATTGGACGATAGATTTACAAAAGCAATTGATTCTGCATCGATGAATTTAGATCATGAGTATGAAGTTCAAGGACCGTTCGTTAATCCTAAATTTCCGAAGCAGGTGTACTGGAAAAGCGAAGCAACGACACTGACAGCTATCTTGTACGATCAGGACGAACTGAAAGAAAAAGACATTCTGGAGTATCTGCGGGATATAAAAATGGAAGGGTGAAAAGAGAATGGAAAGTGGAGGTAGACAGATGAAAGATATACTGTTCCGGGCAAAATTAAAAGATACGAATTACTGGGCAGAGGGATTCTATTGCAGTATGAGAGAGACGACATACTGTTGCGAGGAAGATTATAAACGGCATCCTGTACCGTTGCATCATCTGATTGCAGTGGACGAAATGACAGACTGGGGTCTGCCAAACAAATTGCGACTGTATGAGATCGACCCGGAAACATTATGCCAGTATACAGGATTGTGTGATAAGAATGGTAAGAAAATCTGGGAAAATGACATTGTACAGTATGGGGAATATACGGCTGTTGTCAGACATGGAAAATATACAGCAGGATTTTATGTTGATTTTCCAGAGGAAACAAATTACAGAAAAGATCTGGGCTACTGGTACAAAAAAGTAAGTGTGATCGGCAATGTGCTTGAAGATACAAAAGGAAACCGTCTGGAATCCCATACAGTTAGCGAGTCCGGATGGATTCCGGTGACAGAGAGAGTGCCGGAAAATGATGATTATGTGCTGATGTCGTTTGAAAATTCCTCTCGTTCATCGGTTGGGAGATACGTGGGCGATGAAGAATTAGGCGGTGCATGGTATTTGGAGGATTACTTCGGCGAAGATATCTGTCTGGCGAACGACCTGTTCGTCAATGCCTGGATGCCGCTGCCGAAACCATACAGGGAGGATGAGTAGAATGGCGACTTGCGACAGGAGAAAAAGATGTTCATACAGGAAGATGATTTAAAATTAAATGATTGGCAGTTTAGCCAGAGAAAATATTTACCGTATAAGGTAAAGAAAACGCTTGCGGAACGCAGAATCAAGGAATGGTATTACAACTGGGATGGTCAAGTATATTTGAGCTATTCTGGTGGCTTGGACAGCACAGCATTGTTGCATATGATAAGAAAAACCGTAGGGTTGGAAGTCCCGGCAGTATTTTCAAATACTGGTTTGGAATTTCCTGAGATAGTAAGATTTGCACGTCAGGCCAGCGGGGAATTTGTTGAAATATATCCCAGATGGAAAGACGGAAGTAGATTAACATTTAAACAGGTAGTTGAGAAATATGGATTTCCGTTAATTAGCAAAGAGACGGCACTGAAGATAAGGAAACTGCGGCATGGAAATTTATCAGACAGATACAGAAACTATTTGATGAATGGCGATGAAAGAGGGAAGTTCGGAATGCTTCCTAAAAAATGGAGATTTTTGTTGGATACACAATTTGATATAAGTGAACAGTGTTGTAACATTACCAAGAAAAAACCGTTTAAAGATTATGCAAAAAAGACTGGAAGAGTGCCATATATTGGGACAACGCAAGATGAAAGTTTTAGACGCGAACACCAGTATGCTCATACAGGTTGCAATGTATATGATGGAAAAACAATTAAGAGCCAGCCGCTTGGTCCTTGGACAAGGCAGGATGTGCTTAGATACATAGTAGAAAATGATATTGAAATATGTTCTGTATATGGCGACATAGAGCAAACGCCCGGTGGTATATACTACACAACAGGTGAACAGCGTACCGGATGCATGTTCTGTGCTTTTGGTGCACATATGGAAAAGTGTCCGAATAGATTCCAACGAATAGCAATGACACACCCAAAGCATTATCAGATCTGTATGGAATTAAAAAATAATGGGGTAAGGTATCAAGATGCACTGGAAACATGCGGAATAGAGACAGAAACATGGGAACATATTGGACAGATGAACATAATGGATTTTTTAAACACAGGAGAAAAACAATGTTGATTATAAGTCAGAATAAAGAAAAAGTAATGCGGTTTGGCATATCTTTCGACGCGTTAAAGTATGTAGAACGAACCGATCGCAAAGGGAAACAGACGATAGTCAGACACACAATCTGCATATCAGATGGATTACTGGAAGAGGTTGCGGAATACGAAAGTAAGGAGCGGTGTATGGAAGTGATGAAAGAGTTTCGCGAAGCATATACAGATGGATACTACACGACGGAATATTTCGATGATTCAGCAAAACCGCACAAAATGGCAATATATATGCGAAATCAAGTATATGAGTTTCCAGAAAAGTGAGGAGGATGACTAGAATGATGACCTGTAGTGATTGCCTGTGTTATTACTGCCTCTACTACTGGTCGGAGCGATGTCCCTACGGAGGGTGTTATGACGATCACAGAGCACAGGCAGATCCATACACGGATCATTATCCGGAAAGGCATCTGTGGTCAGACAGTCATAAGCCAGGAGAGCAGGCACACTGGTGCAGGGGCGGCAACTTATATCCGACAGAAGAATGCCCATATTTCGAACAGTATGAAGGGCAGAAAATAGAACAATGTTACCGTGCAATGATTTCCACGTTCCAAGATGGATACCGATCGTGTCCGATGATGGTGAATGGAACATGCGAAAAGTGTCTGCGAGATCTGAATGAAGCCATATAGGGAGGATGAAGAAGATGGGAAATAACAAAAACTGTAACACATGCAGATACCATAGTGAGAATGGAACATGCAGATGCACAAGAAGCGAAGAATTCAGTGATGTAACAACAGGAACACATTGTTGTGATTGCTATCAGTTGAAAATGGAATATGACTGGAGAATGTCGGTGCTGGACAGGTTCATGAGAGGAGCGGGAAGATGAAGGATGAAAGCAGCAGAAAAAAATGTGAAACGTAAAGCACATTACGACCATCTGGAGCAGAGCGTGGATGCTGAGGCGGCCAGAAGATTCCATGAGCCGACCTATTCACAGCGGACCCCGCACTATGTGAAACAGGTATATGAGCAGCTGGAACTGGCAGCAGGCCTGAGCGGGTTTGAGATTGCCGGTCTGAGGGACAGACGGACCGGCAAGGAGTATTACAGGAACGATGATGGGTTGCATGAACGAAAACAATAGCAAGGAAATGCATGAGGGGAGCGGACAATGGAAATCATAACAAAACTGGAACAGTACTATTCCATGAAGCAGGAAGCGAAAGACCTCCGGCAGAGGATTGAGGCAGGGGAGCGTTACCTTGTAGAGATGGAGAAAGAGGGGTGTCAGGTATCAGACACAGTGACAGGGACACGGAAAGACGGGACGATCGGAGCGATCTGTGTCACCGGCTTCCCAATTCCGGAATATGAAAAAATAAAACAATGACGAAAAAGAGAATAGCAAGGCTGAAAATACTGGAAGAGGAACTGATGGAAGCAATGAACCAGGTGGATGACTTTATTAACAAAATCCCCAAGAGTGAACTCCGGATGATCTTTCGCCTGTACTATATTGACGATTATACATGGTTCAAGGTAGCTCACGTTATGAATGGCCGGTTCCCAAAGCGAAAAAACAAGTATACGGCAGACAGTTGCAGGATGTTACATAACAGATATCTGGAGAAAATTGAAAAAAATTAAAAAATGTTCGCTCACGTTCGCCTAAAGTATGTTACAAATAAAATGCAAGAACAGACAGACGCATATCTCCTGATGTTCGAAAAAAGCCGCCGATCCTCTTGGTGGCGGCTGACGGAATGTAGTTTAAGGGAAAAACATACAGTTTTACAGGCTGTAGACTCTGGTTCGAATCCAGGCTTTCCGATCGGCAGCAGATGTTGCCGCTGCTGTGAATAATCAAATAATTTCTTCCTTTCAGAAATGCGAAAAGTGCCCGATAAAAGGCACTTTTTTGCATATTTTCTAAAAAAACGCTTGACATATGGTACACCATATGATATTATATATACATAAGGAGGTGAGATACAGATGAGCGATGAAAACAGAAACAGATCCGGAATCGACTGGAAGAGCTGGTTACTCACAGCGATCACGGATCTGACAATCGGGATCATACTTATGATCCTTGACAAACTCTTCTAAGATTAACTCTTAGAAGAAAGGAGAGGGGTGAAAGCCCTTCTCTGAAACAAATATAACACGAAGGCTCATCTGTGTAAAGTATGTTGTGGAAATTAGGGATATTTTTCATTGCGATCGGATTGGCGAAGATTGCGTGGTATCTGATCCAGAAATGGAGGGATAAACGTGCCAGTCGGTAGTCCATCAAAACAGACCATTGCAACAGAGAAGTACATGAAGAAAGCTGGCTGGATTTCCAAAAGCTACAAACTCAGAAAAGAAGTGGTGGAAGAGTTTGCGAAAGCCTGTGAGGCAGCAGGGGTAAGCCAGGCAGGGCAGATCATGGCAA
>ERZ1673696.1138-NODE-1138-length-24200-cov-5.403355_pt1 | contig 24200 bp, 23 predicted proteins | sample MGYA00580226_ERZ1673696 | MGnify/ENA primary metagenome ERZ1673696 (study PRJEB41218, sample SAMN15661743) | gut metagenome | host: Homo sapiens | place: Canada: London | collected 2015-08-20/2019-03-30 | study: EMG produced TPA metagenomics assembly of... | reverse complement strand
AGCAGTTTTAGTATACGAAAAAGACGGCGAAAAGATCTATAAAATACATGAACCGTAAAAATGCCAGCGGCAGCGCAAGCAGTCTGTAACCAGACTGCTTTTTTTTATGGCTAAATAGAAAGCCTCTTCCCAAAATCAAGTTTAACGGCAAAAAGAATTTGCAATAATTGAAATATGGAGATATAATAATATCAGCTTTCGTTAAGCTTCAAAGCTGACTCTTTTTTTGAGAAGCTATTGAAAATGCTGATAGGAGAGCAAATATAAAATTCATATGGCATCCGCCTTTGCGGAGCCGGAATGGAGGAAAAAATGAACAAAACAAAGAAACTGGTACTGGCTGCGGTAATTACCGCGATCATTCTTCTCTTAGGCTTTACGCCGCTGGGGTATATTAAAATTGCCACCATCGAAGTAACAATCTTAATGATCCCCGTAGTAATCGGAGCAATGCTGTTAGGTCCCGCCTACGGTGCTTTCTTCGGTTTTGTATTTGGGGCAACAAGCTTTCTGCAATGTTTTGGACTCAGTCTCTTCGGTGCTACAATGTTAAGCGTAAATCCTTTTTTCACCTTTATATGCACTATCGTTCCCCGGGTTTTAATGGGCTGGCTTTCAGGACTGATCTTTCAGGCGCTTTCCCGTGTGGATAAAACAAAAATCGTTTCTTTTATTGTTACATCCATCTCCGGAGCGCTGCTCAATACGATATTTTTTACCACATGCTTCCTGCTGTTTTTCCGCAACGCCAATCTTGAGGGAATGAGCTTGGATCTATCTGCTTTTTCTATTATAGATATTATCCTCATGCTGGTCACCTTTAACGCCATTCTTGAAATCATTATCTGCGGCGTGATCGGTACAGCGCTCAGTAAGGTGCTTGCAATCTATCTTCCCAAACTCGGCAAAAGAAAGGAAACCACATGATACTCGTTTTAGATATCGGAAACACCAATATAAAAGCCGGTATATATGAAGGCGAAAAACTTGCCGCCACCTGGCGTATATCGACAGATTTAAGAAAGACCAGCGATGAATACGGCGTCGCTCTGGTAGCTATGCTGCAAGCAAGAGCGATTGATCCCGACAGGATAACCGGAATCATCCTGTCTTCCGTAGTACCGGCAATCAATTTTACCATTGAGCACACGTTAAGGGATTATCTGCATAAAAAACCGCTTGTCGTAGGGGCAGGCATAAAAACCGGTTTAAATATACGCACCAATAATGCCAGAGAAATCGGCGGTGATATTATCTGTGATACGGTATCGGCCTTTCAGCGTTACGGCGGACCGTGCATTACCATTGATTTCGGCACCGCTACTACAATGTTCATTACCTCCGATACGGCGGAAATCTTAGGCGGATGTATTCTGCCGGGCGTACGGGTATCGTCCGATGCTATTTCAAACCGCGCGGCAAACTTGCCGGCGGTAGCCTTGGAGCTGCCTGAAAGCGTGATCGGCAAAAACACCATCACCTGTATGCAGGCAGGTCTGCTTTACGGCTATATCGGGCAGATTGAATATCTGATCAAAAAAATGAAAGCTGAAGCCGGCTTTCCACAAGCCAAGGTCATTGCTACCGGAGGACTTGCGAAAGCCATTGCCGACCATACTGACGCAATCGACGTAGTGGATTCCAAGCTGACGCTTGAAGGCCTGCGTTTGATTTACAATATGAACAAAGAAGGGAAATAACATGGAAAAGGGAAAAATTTCGGTAAATTCCGACAACTTAATGCCGATCATCAAAAAATGGCTGTACAGTGACAGGGATATTTTTATCCGTGAGCTGGTATCCAACGGCGTAGACGCCATCAGCAAATACAAAAAGCTGGTGCAATTGGGCAATGCCAAGGAACAGGATTCCTACCGGGTAACCATCACTGCCAACAAGGATGCGGGAACGCTCCGTTTTGCCGATAACGGCATCGGCATGACAAAGGAAGAGGTTGAAAAATATATCAATCAGGTTGCTTTTTCCGGCGCGGCAGATTTTTTGGAGAAGTATGAATCCAGCGGAAGCTCCGCTATTATCGGGCATTTCGGCCTGGGCTTTTATTCGGCCTTTATGGTTGCCGATAAGGTAACCATTGAAACGCTGTCTTACCAGGAAGGTGCCTCTGCCGTACTTTGGGAAAGCGACGGCAGCGATGAATATACGATTTCCGATTGTGAAAAATCCCAGTGCGGTACAATCATTACCTTGTACTTAAACGATGAGAGTAAAGACTTTGCACAGAATACGAGCGTTCGTGAAGTTCTGCAAAAATATTGTGCCTTTATGCCCGTAGATATTATTCTCAGCGGCGAAAATGAGGAAAAGCCGATCAACGATACTGCTCCGCTGTGGCTGAAGGCTCCTGCGGAATGTACCGAGGAGGAATACAAGGCTTTCTATCATAAGGTTTTTACGGACTTTAATGATCCTCTTTTCTGGATTCATCTGAATGTGGACTATCCCTTTAATCTAAAGGGCATCGTCTACTTCCCCAAGCTGACGGAGAATCCGGAAAGCATTCAGGGACAGATCAAGCTGTATAACAACCAGGTCTTTGTAGCCGATAATATTAAGGAGATCATCCCCGAATTCTTGATGCTGCTCAAAGGCGTGATCGATTGCCCCGACATGCCGCTGAACGTTTCCAGAAGCTTTTTGCAGAATGACCGCACCGTGGCCAGAATCAGCGGCCATATTACCAAAAAGATCGCCGATAGACTTTGCAGCATGGCAAAGGATGAGACGGAACTGTATGAAAAATATTGGGAGGATATCAACGTATTTATCAAATACGGCTGTATGCGCGATGCCAAATTTGACGAGCGCATGAAAGAAAATATCATTTACAAAACTACCGGCGGCGAATATACCACGCTTGCAAAATACTTAGAGGGCAGTGAGGATAAAAAGGTATACTATGCCGCCGATGAAAAAAAGCAGGCCCAGTATATTGCTATGCTCAAGGAAGCGGGAAAATCCGCGCTTCTGATGGGAGGCATGCTGGATATCCCCTTTATGCAGCATATAGAAATGCAGAACCCCGGCGTACACTTTACACGTGTGGATGCCGAGCTTGCCGGAAGCAGCGACGCGGAGAATCATTTATTTGAAAAGCTTTGCGAATACACAAAAGATACGGTAAAAGCGGAAAACACCGAGGTAAAAGCGGAAAAGCTTGCCGGAAGCCTGCCGGCGGTACTGCTGGCAGATGAATTCGGCCGCCGGATGGAGGAAGCACAGCGCTATTACGGAATGCCGGCGATGGGCGGTATGCTGAAGTATACATTAGTACTCAATACCGCCAGTCCGTTGATCGAAAGCCTGAATACGATGGAGGACGGTTCCGCAAAAGAGAATGCTGTAAAATATGTATATGACCTTGCGCGTCTTGCCTACGGTTCTCTTTCGGCAGAAGATGTAACCGGTTTTATCAAGGAAAGTGCCGCAATATTAGAAAAGACCTTAAAATAGCGGCAGATAAACATTGCCATCATAAAAAACAAGGAAGCCTTCTCTATAGGAGAAGGCTTCCTTTATTTATTCAGCTTTGCCCAAGTATCCCGCAATCCTACAATGCGGTTAAATACCGGCTTTTCATCGCTGTCCTCATCCTTGCGAAAGTATCCCATACGGATAAACTGGAAAGAATCTCCTACCTCTGCATGCTCCAGCGATTTTTCCGCCACTCCCTGTTTTACAATCAGAGAATCGGGATTCACACGCTCGGAAAAATCCAGATTTTCTCCTTCACGCTCATCCAAAAGATAATCATAAAGTCTAAATTCCGCAGGAATACAGTGATTCGCATCTACCCAGTGCAGTGTTCCTTTGACCTTGCGTTCCGCTCCGGCACAGCCGGATTTCGTATCCGGATCATACTCGCAATGCACCTCATACACCGCGCCGTTTTCATCCGTTTTAAAGCCGGTACATTTTACAATATAAGCTGATTTCAACCTTACCTCACCTCCTACAAAAAGCCGGAAAAATTTTTTCGGCGGATCGATCATAAAATCCTCCCGTTCAATATATAACTCACGCGAAAAGCTGACTTCACGGCTGCCTAAAGCCTCATCACTGTGATTTTCAGTCAAAAGCAGCTCTCTTTTGCCCTCCGGATAATTATCGATTACTAAACGGATAGGATCCAGTACAGCCATTTTCCGCATTGTTTTTGCCGCAAGGTCCTCACGGACACAATGCTCCAGCAAGGCTGCCTCCACTACGGAATTACTTTTGGCTACGCCGATGCGGTCGCAGAAATCACGGATGGCCTCCGGCGTATACCCCCGGCGGCGCAGACCTGCAATCGTAGGCATACGCGGGTCGTCCCAGCCGCTTACGCTTTTTTCCTCCACAAGCTTTTTCAAATAGCGCTTGCTCATAATGGTGCGCGTCATATTCAGCCGGGCAAATTCAATCTGCCGAGGCTTGGCCGGCAGCTCCACATTTTCAACCACCCAATCATACAGCGGCCGGTGGTCCTCAAACTCCAGCGTACAGATGGAATGAGTCACATTTTCCATCATATCTTCAATCGGATGCGCATAATCGTACATAGGATAGATGCACCAATCGTTGCCTGTACGATAATGCTCCATGCGCAGAATACGGTAAAGGATCGGGTCGCGCATATTGATATTGGGCGAAGCCATATCAATTTTAGCACGCAGAACTTTTGCGCCGTCCGCAAACTCACCCGCGCGCATCCGACGGAACAAATCCAAATTTTCTTCTACGCTGCGATTGCGGTAAGGGCTTTCCTCCCCCGGCTGCGTAAGGGTACCACGTTTTTCTTTAATCTGTTCGGCGTTCATATCGCAAACAAATGCCAGCCCTTTTTGTATCAGCACTTCCGCCTGCTTGTACATCTCTTCAAAATAATCCGCGGCATAGCAAAGCTTATCATATTCAAAACCCAGCCACTTTACATCCCGTGCGATGGCCTCCACGTAAAAATTGTCTTCTTTTGCCGGGTTGGTATCATCCATGCGCAGGTTGCATGTCCCTCCGTACTTTTTTGCAATACCGAAATCCACACAAATCGCCTTTGCGTGGCCAATGTGCAGATATCCGTTCGGCTCCGGCGGAAAACGCGTAACGATTTTCAAATTTCCCTCATTTTGCGCCAGGTCCTGTTCTACAATTTCCTGTATAAAATTCCGTTTTAATTCCTCTGCCATTCTCTCCGCATCCCTTTTTGAATTTGATATATCGTTATTGTACCATCATGCCGATATTTTTGCAATTAGTTTATTGACGATTTCATTCGATAATACTATAATGATAATAAATAATTTTTAGCCGCAGGAGGAATAACGATGAAATTTGAAGAACTGCAAAAAGAAATGATCGCCGCCATGAAGGCAAAGGATAAAACAAAAAAAGATGCGCTTTCTTCCCTGATTGCCGCAGTTAAAAAAGTTGCCATTGACGACGGTGTACGGGAGAATATTCCGGAAGAACTGGTGAACCGTGTCATCCTTAAGGAAGTCAAATCTCTGCAGGAGCAGGTAGATACCTGCCCCAAAGAGCGCACGGATCTTTTAGAAGAATACGCCGCAAAGCTGAGCATCGTAAAGACCTATGCACCCGAAATGATGGATGCAGAACAGATCAAGGCCTTTTTAGAGGCGAACTGCGCCGAGCTGATTCAGGAAAAAAACAAAGGAATGATCATGCGCACAGCGATGGCGCAGCTCAAGGGAAAGGCTGACGGCAAGCTGATCAACCAAATCGTTGCCGAACTGTGCAAATAAAGGTATAGAAGCTTTGCTTTACCTGCATCTTACTATTATCCAAAATAAATAAAGCTGTAAAAACAAGGCCGTCTTCATTAACAAATGAACGGTCTTTTTACAAAATTGTTTTCTGCAAAATACATCCAAGATTCCCCAAAAAAGCTCTATTTTATTGTTCAAAAGCCCCCTCAATAATTTTGAAACTCTTCTGCCAAATATAATTCGCATTTTTTACCGTTTTTGTGCCTTAATATATTGACAGTCGGCGGCGCAAACGTTATACTTACAACCAGAAAGGTCAATTTTTATACAAACTTATTTAATACTTTAAGGAGGCCTTAAATATGGTTGGTTCAGCTATGAAAAAATTTGCTGCCGAAAACGGTATAGCAATAAAAGACGGAATAGCTTTCGGAAATTATCATGGATACATGATGTCCATGGAAGAAGGCGTAGGCTGGAAGGCAATTTCCTTTGCTGTACGTTTTGAAGATGAAAATGCGCAAAATGCGTTGCTTGGCTTTTTAAATGATCCGGCAATAAAAAAGCAATATCGAATCAGCGAGGTTTTTGCCGCCACAAATTCTGTTAGAATTACGTTTGTGGATAATCCCGGTACTATGAAACGCATTGCCGAAATAAGTAATATAATATGTGATAAACTCATATCTTCCGGCGGTATAGGTATCACGCACTGCAGCTCCTGTGGCAGGGAAATAAACGGTACTGGTGTTCCCGCTGCAATGAGCGGCATGGTGTTTTTTATGCACGAGGACTGTCTACAAAAAGATGCCGAGCACCTCAGCGGCATACAGGAGGAAACCAAGAAAAAGGGAAATGTGGTAACGGGCTCTATCGGTGCACTTTTAGGCGCACTAATCGGTGCGATTCCATGGGCACTTGCGTATTCCGCCGGCTGGTTTGTCACACTGATCGGATTTCTTATCGGATTCCTTGCAAAAAAGGGATACGAACTTTTCAACGGAAAAGAAAGCCGGGCAAAAGGTATTATAATCCTTCTTGTTACAATCATCGGCATAGCCGCTGGTACCTTGGGTGGAGTTGTTTGGAGTGCCCATCAGGCATGGAGCAGTCATGATCTTACTTTTTCTGAAGAATGCTACATCCTTTCGCTATTGCTTACCGAAAATACGGAAGGCATTTTAACTGATTTAATTTTGGATTTTGTTATGGGCCTTATATTTGCCTGTCTTGGCGTTTATAATACGATACTATCTATATTTAAATCAACAAACAAAAAGACAAATACGCTTACAAGATTGGATTAAAAAGCAAAAGAGGCTGTCCGCTTCTTTTGTTTAAAAGCTCTTTCTCTCTGTAACATGCCGCTTTCCGGAATCACAGCCTGGAACTCTCGAACGAAAAAAAACTGCCCCTAAAGGCCGCAAAAGCCACACCGCCGTAAAAAACACGCTTGCTTTTCTTCTAAAACCAAACCAGCTACGTCCGTAATACCACATAAAAAGAATGCGGCTCCATATGCGGAAGCCGCACTGTTATTTTTTAAAGATCTTCCGAACAAACGTTCTCTTTTTCCAAATTGCTTTTCAGAATACGGCTGCGCAGCTCCTTCAGCACTTCACACTCTAAGATTTCTGCCTGCCGCCGCAGCTGCGGCGGCAGCTTTGAAGCAACGTTGCTTTCGCTGTTTAATGTTCCGCTATAGCCATACGTCCGTAGGGCGGAAACAAAATCCTGCCAATCACCGATGCCCGTATAAGGCAATCCATGAGCATCAATCCCTGCAAAAGTATCGTGCACATGCAGCACCTTAATCTTATCCTCTAACAATGCAAAAAAAGCGCTGATCGTTTCTCCTACTGAAAACGCATGGCCGGTATCCAGGCATACAAACAGCCGTGCACTGCGAACCTGCTGCAAAATTTCCTGCATTTGTGCAGGAGTAGTTAAAAATCCCCGTTTCCCCGGAAGATTTTCCAATGCAATATCTACATCATATTTTTCTGCTTCTTCAGTTAAGCGCTCTAAATGACGCAAATTCAACGCAAACGTCTTTGCTCTGTCAGGATCATCCCACTGCCAAGCATAAATAATCGGATGCACTACGGTATAGGGAATCCCAAGTTTTTTTGCCCCTCGAATACACCGCAGAATACATTCCTCACGTTCCTCCAGTGCTTCCTGTGAAAAACCGTACCAGCCTTTATCAAATACCGGCGCGTGGCACTGCCCGATAACAAGGCCCGCTTTTTGTACATGATTTACTATCCGTTCAAAATACGGCATAGATTTCTTTTCCGGTTTCAGCCACAAATCTGAACGTACAGTTTCATTTAAATCAACCGCTTCATATCCAACTTCCTTAAGCAAATAAAAATACTCTGCGGATCCTTTATATCTCATATCAGAATTTCTGCTTAACAGCATCGTAAATTCCCCCTTAATACAGCAAAACTTTTTTTTGAAATACTACCCGGTGCTTTTCATCGATTTCCCTGTCCTCATGCCGATGTCCAGAAAACCAACGTTTAAAGGTCACGTTAGCATCAATAAAACGATTCAGCTGAAATAATTCGTATTCCGGCTGCCCCTCACAGACAAAGCACTGATTGCAAAAATATTTATGTGTTAGGATATAATCCACTTGATAGTTTGCTTTTTTTAAATTTTTATAGGCTTGCTCCAGCTCTGCACTGCTGGGCAGATCTCCCTCATGCCATAAGCCTTTCGCTTTCCAGCCTGCACTGCTGTCACAACCGCCAAACACAAAAAAACTATGCCCTTGTATTTGATATAGTTCTCCTCTTTTCAAATGTACAATATTTTTTGCCAGCCGGTTAACGGTGCCTCCCATCCACTCTTCTTCCCGTGCCTGATTCAAGTATGCATAATTTTCATGATTGCCGTCAACAATAGCAATCGGATAATCTCTTGATAGCAGCCACCGGCTGAAATTTTCATATTTCGGAGCAGAAGCAAGCTTGAGGCAAGTATCCCCTAAGAGAATCAGCAAATTGTTTTTCTTATCCACAGGATGAAAATCCTGCAGATCTCCCAAAAATTCATCTGCATGGTTATCACTTAAAAAATAAATCACCGCTGTACACTCCCTATATAGGATGTTTTTATTTTACCATATACTGCATAAAAAATCAAGGCAGTATCTAAAATTTTAATTTTATGTTCATATAAACATATATGCATTAATATGATATTCTCCAACTTTCTTGTTTTCAGTACCCGATAAAGCCTTCCTTCTGCCGGAAACTCCCTTCCCCAAGGGTGCTTAATTCCTTTTTATTGCCAAAATAAAAAAATACGCATTCCAGCATTAAACTTTTCCGATGCGTATTATTTGTCTCTTCTAAACAGAGGTCTGCGGCAGTATCACTTCTTAATAAAACACTTCATCCATAATCAATCCCTTGGCCTCAGCCGTCATACCGGCTTCTTTTCTTTTAGCACCCGCAATAATGTCCGCTACCTGTGCGGGCGTTTTTTTTCCTTTCCCCACTTCAATCAGCGTACCGGCAATAATGCGTACCATATTATATAAAAAGCCGTTTCCCTCAACGGTAATTTTGATCTGTTCCTCGTGTTTTTCCACATCTAACCGAAAAATCGTACGCACAGTTGTTTTCACACTGCTGCCAGCCGCACAAAACGCTGCAAAATCATGGGTTCCTTTTATTTGTTCCGCAGCAAGACGCATAGAATCAATATCCAACTTCTCTGGCACATGCATAGAAAACCGTCCCCACAATGCCGAAGCATGCGGCTCGTTATCAATAAAATAAATATACCGCTTCCCCTTGGCACTAAAGCGGCAGTGAAAGCCTTCCGGCGCCTGCCAGCTTTTTTTTACGCGGATATCCCCGGGCAGCTTGGCGTTTAATATAAACGAAAACTTATGCGCCGGAATTGTACTTTCGATATCAAAATGCGCGCACTGCCCGCGGGCGTGTACGCCGCTATCGGTACGGCCGGCGCCGCACACGGCAATCGGCCCTTTGCCTAAAGAAAGCAAAGCTTCCTCCAGCTTTTGCTGAACGGTGACGGCATTCTTCTGCCGCTGCCACCCGGCATACGCGGTACCCTCATATTCTACAAGCATTGCAATCCGCATATCAACCTGCCAAATACGGCAAAATATTTGCCAAAATAAGTTTATCCGCCAAAATAGCAGCTACAAACAACAGCATCACGCCTACGGCCGCCAAATCTCTATATTGAAACTTTAGGATTTTCAACCGGGTTCTTCCCTCTCCGCCGTGATAGCATCGCGCCTCCATCGCCATCGCCAGTTCTTCCGCCCGGCGGAATGCACTTACAAACAGTGGAATCAGCAGCGGCACGACCGCCTTAGCCCGTTTCACCAAGCCTCCTTCATCAAACACAGCGCCGCGTGCCGCCTGTGCTTTCATAATTTTATCGGTTTCTTCTGTCAGGGTGGGAATAAACCGCAGGGCGATACTCATCATCATAGCAATTTCATGGGCAGGAAAGCCGATGATTTTTAAGGGAGAAAGCAGGCTTTCTATTCCATCGGTAAGCTCAATAGGCGATGTGGTAAGCGTCAGCAGTCCCGCACCGGTAACCAGCAGCATCAGCCGCAGTGCCATAAACGCTGCGCGAATCAAACCGCCGTCGGTAATACGAATAAACCATACTTCAATCAAAACATTCCCCGCCGAATAAAAGAATATGTTTAAAACAAACGTAAAAATTAATAAAAAATAGACCGCTTTTAACCCCTTAAGCATATTTTTAAGCGGAATATGCGCCAAACAAGCAACCAATACGATAAATAAAGCGGAAACTCCAAAGCCAATAAATGTTCCGCAGAGAAATACAAATACTACCAATACGATCGTACATAAAATTTTTGTGCGCGGATCCAACGAATGGATTGGACTTTCCACGGGATAAAACTGTCCTAATGTAATATCCTTCATTTTTTCTCCCCCGTAATATAAGCAACGAGTTCCTCACTGCGGCAAATAGAAGCGGGGATATTTTTTCCCTTTTCATTCAGCCGCTGCACCAGCCTGCTTACAACCGGCAATCCCAAGCCTAAAGCCGCAATTTCCTCCTGATGAGAAAAGATTTCTGTGGGTGTACCATCCATTGCCTTTTTCCCCTTATGCATAACAATTACTCTGTCAGCAACCTTCACAATGTCATCCATGTTGTGAGAAATCATGATTACGGTAGCACTGTTTTTTTTACGGTACTTCTCAATCACCTCTAAAATTTCACGTTTCCCTTTCGGATCAAGCCCGGCAATCGGCTCATCCAGCACCAAAAGTTTCGGCCGCATAGAAAGCACGCCTGCAATCGCCGCGCGACGCTTCTGTCCGCCGGAAAGCTCAAAGGGAGAGCTCTTACGCAGCGCTTGCTCCAGCCCTACCATCTCCATACTTTCGGAAATACATTGTTCAATCTCCTCCGGTGAAAATCCTAAGTTTTTAGGACCGAAAGCAATATCTTCCTCAACAGTCTGTTCAAACAACTGATATTCCGGATACTGAAACACCATTCCTACCCGACGCCGCAGCAGCTTTAAATCCGGCTTCTTTTCCAGCAGGTCCACACCCTCTATGATCATTTTTTCACAGCTGCTGGGCTTTAATATACCGTTAAAATGCTGTACCAGCGTACTCTTTCCGCTGCCGGTATGGCCGATAATGCAAACATATTCACCGTCCTCCACCGTAAGGCTCACATCCTCCAGCGCAGCTACCGAAAACGGAGAATCCGGGTTATATACATGGTTCAAGTGGTTTATATAAATTGACATAAGGCTTCAGCAAGTTCCTCCAACGTTAAAATATTACGGTCAACAGCAATCCCCCGGCTCTGCAGTTCCCGGGCAATTTTTGTTACCTCTGGAACCTCCAGCGTAAGGGAATCTAACTCTTCCTCTCGCGCAAAAACCTCCTGAGGTGTACCCGTCATTTGAATCGTTCCATCCCCCATTACCACAATGCGATCGGCCTCCACGGTCTCTTCCATAAAATGAGTAATATATACTACCGTAATACCTTTTTCGCGGTTTAAGCGTTTCACGGTATCCAGCACTTCCGCCCGCCCCTTGGGATCCAGCATTGCCGTGGCCTCGTCCATAATTAAAATTTCCGGTTCCATCGCAAGAATACCGGCAATTGCTATCCTCTGCTTCTGTCCTCCGGAAAGATGGTGCGGTGCGCTTTTAGCAAACTCAAGCATATTGACCGCCCGCAGCGCGTCGTCGACCCGGCCGCGCAGCTGTTCATGCGGCACGCCCAAATTTTCAGGACCAAATGCCACATCTTCCTCCACAATGGTTGCCACCATCTGATTATCCGGATTTTGAAACACCATCCCCGCACATTTTCGAATATCCAGCAGTTTTTTCTCCTGCCGGGTATCCATGCCGTTTACCGTAACGGAACCCCCGGTAGGAATAAACAAGCCGTTGATCAGTTTTGCCAATGTGCTTTTTCCGCTGCCGTTATGTCCTAAAACGCATAAAAATTCACCCTTTTTTATAGTAAGATTTATTTGCTTCAGCACCTCGGGAGATTCCTCGTCATAACGATAACTCACATTTTTAATTTCAATAATGTCCATGGTCTTTCTTCTCTTTTATCTTTTTTTCCGCTCCTTGCGCAGTAGGAACATAATACTGTTTTCCTATAAGCTGATCGGGCAGATACTGCTGCTGCACAAAATGCCCCTCAAAATCATGGGGATAGCGGTATCCCACGCCCCGCCCCAGCTGTTCATGCCCGGAATAATGACTATCACACAAATGTGCAGGTACCGTTACCGGTAGGGCTGCATCGCTTATCGCGCCTGTAAGGGCTTTGGTCACACTGTCACTCTTAGGAGAAACGGCTATAAAAATAATTGCCTGCGTCAGCACCAGCCGACATTCAGGATATCCAATTTTCTCCACCGCGTCCATCGCGGCCGTGGCCTGCAGCAGTGCCATCGGCTCGGCCAGGCCTACGTCCTCAGAAGCGTGTACAATCATCCGCCGTGCAATGACGCGCGGGTCAGCGCCGCCCTCTATCATACGTATCGCCCAAAACACTGCCGCATCCGGATCGCTTCCCCGCAGGCTTTTGCAAAAGGCGCTGAGCATATCATAATATAAGCTTTCATCGATTGCAACCGCCCGCTTTTGAATGGATTCCTCCGCCGCCTCCAGCGTAATAAAAATTTTACCCTGATCGTCCGGCGGGGTCGTCAGCACAGCCAACTCCACCGCGTTTAATGCGGTGCGCACATCCCCCGCGGCAACGGAAACGATATGCTTTAGTGCCTCCGGTGCAAAAGAAACCTCCATATTACCGTAGCCGCGCTGTTTATCCTTTAGCGCCATCTCCACTGCAACAGTAACATCCTCCTGCGTCAGAGGCTGAAATTCAAACACGCGGCAGCGGGAAAGCAGCGCCCGCGTCAAGCTGATATAGGGATTCTCCGTGGTGGAGCCAATCAACTGTATCGTGCCGTTTTCCAGCGCCGGCAGCAATGCGTCGGACTGCGCCTTGCTCCAGCGGTGGCACTCATCCAGCAAAAGCACCGTCGGCTTGCCGTAAAGACTCCGCCGCTCCTGCGCGGCCTGAATAATTTCCCGTACCTCGCCCACGCCTGCGGTAACGGCGTTCAGCTTTTCAAAGTGCGCCGAGCATACATTCGCCACGATCGATGCAAGGCTTGTCTTTCCGCAGCCGGGCGGGCCGTAAAAAATACAACTGGTAAGCCTGTCCGCCTCAATGGCGCGCCGCAGCAAGCGACCTTTGCCCACAATATGCTGCTGCCCGAAAAATTCATCAAAACTCCTGGGCCGCATACGCTCTGCCAAAGGCACGCTCGTATTCTGTTTTGCAAAACTGAAAAGATCGTCCATCTACTTTCTCCAGGCCATAGCCGTCCATTCCCCTTGCGTAAGCCGCTGCAGCTTCTGAAATCCCTGCACCGCAAGGGCCGCTTCTACTTCATCGGCTCTTTCATTGATAATGCCGGAAACAATATAAATACCGTCCTCATTCAAATGTGCCTTTGCTGCCGGTGCCAGCTTCATCACCGCGTCAGCAATAATGTTGGCCACCACAATATCCGCATTTTCATACCGTTTCTCCAATAAATTGCCGCATTCCACGTCTATAGCAAAACCGCCGCGCTCTGCATTGGCCTTTGCCACTTTTACAGCCTCGGCGTCAATATCTACTGCGTGCACGTTTTGTGCTCCCAAAAGCGCCACGCACATGGCCAGCACGCCGGTGCCGCAGCCTACATCCAAAACAGAACAGCCCTTTTTAACATATTCCTCCAAAAGCAGAATACACATGCGCGTTGTCTCATGCGAGCCCGTTCCGAAGGCTGCGCCGGGGTCCATCTCCAGCACCAAATCCTCTTTCTGAGGGACATACTCTTCCCAGGAAGGTTTTATTACAATATATTTGCCCGGTTTAAAGGGTTTATAATATTTTTTCCAATTCTCCGCCCAGTTCTCATCCCGTACAGTTTCCACCTCCATATGCAGGCTCCCCCAGGGAAAATCAGGCGCGTTGTTTTTAATTCTCTGCAACTCCTGCAAAACGAACTGCTCCGCCGCGGCAACATCCTCTTCTTCGCCGATGAAACCGCGGACGCAAACCTCCGGGTCGTATCCATCGGCAAGATGCTCGTCAATATAATCCCACTCTTCCTTGGGGCGGTTATAGGCCAAAATATCCGCGGCGTCCTCAATAATCACGCCGCCGGCGGAAATTTCGCCTAAAATATCGGCTACTACATCCGAACCTTCCGTCGTTGTTTTTACGGTAATTCTAATCCAGTTCATACGTTCTCCTTACATGTACAGGCCGCCGTTGACGGCCAAAACCTGCCCGGTAATATACGCCGCGCCGTCGGATGCCAAAAAAAGCGCGGCTGCGGCAACCTCCTCAGGTCTTCCAAAACGCCCGGCCGGAATCTGCTCCAGCAGCGCCTGCCTTTCTTCCACGGAAAAGCCATCGTTCATCGGCGTATCGATAACGCCGGGGCAAATACAGTTCACCCCGATGTTGGGATACTCCTTGGCCAGGGCTTTGGTCAGCCCCACCAGCCCGGCTTTTGCCGCGGAATAGACGGCCTCGCAGCTGCCGCCGCACTGTCCCCAAACGGAAGAAATATTGATGATTCTCCCGCCGGCCCACATCATATGTTCAAGTGCGCACTTAATGCAATGATAGGCTCCCGTTAAATTTACATCTAAAACGCCCTGCCACTGGGCAGGCGTTGTATCACAAAGCATCTGCCGGTGCGCGCCCCCGGCATTATTGATAAGCACATCCAATTTTTGAATACGGCCGAAAATTTCGGCAAACATCACCTGCACCTCTTTTGAACAGGCGATATCGGCCCGCACGGCAAACCCGCCAAGCTCCTCCGCCAAGCCAAGCGCCGCTTCGTTTTTATGATAATGCAGGATCGGCAAATATCCGTTTTGCGCAAAAACCCTTGCGCAGGCCTGACCGATTCCGCCGGAAGCACCGGTAATAAGCACGGTTTTCATGCGATCATCTCCTTTACCGCATAAGCAGCCATCAAAAGCCCTGCCGCAGGCGGCACAAAGGAAATACTGGCCGGCACGCCTTCGCGCAGCAAAGGCTCTTCGGGCGAATAGACCACCGGCAAATGCTCAATGCCTTCTTTGCGCAGCCTTGCGCGCATCACCCGCGCCAAGGGGCAATAGTTCGTTTTGCTGATATCGGTTACCGTAAAGCGGGAAGGATCCAGCTTGTTGCCCGTGCCCATAGCGGAAATAATCTTTGTGCCGGCCTGTAACGCGCACTGCACCAGCAGTACTTTGGAGGGCACTGAATCAATGCAGTCCAGCACAAAATCAAAGCTTGAAAAATCAAACTGTTCCCGGGTAGAAGCATCAAAAAAAACACATTTTTCTTCCGCCTGCACGAAGGGATTGATATCCAATATCCTTTGGCGCATCAGCGCGCTTTTATACTGCCCTAAGGTAGAATGCAGTGCCAAAAGCTGCCGGTTGAGATTGCTTTGCGATACGGTATCGTGGTCTACCAGCGTTATTTTGCCTACCCCGGCCCGGGCTATTGCCTCAGCCGCAAAGGAGCCTACGCCTCCCAGGCCAAATACGGCCACATGCGCCGCCGCCAATTTTTTCATAGCCGCAGGACCAAGTAGCTTTTCCTGGCGGGAAAATGCATGTTCCGTTACTTCAGCCATGTGCGGAGCGCCTTTACCGAGTCTGCCAAATCCGTTTCCCAGTCGCCGGTCTTGCCGGAGGCTTCAACCGAAACGCCGCCTTTGTAGCCGCATTCCTTCAGCGCTTCAATAAACGCGCGGGCATTATAGATATCCTCGCAGTCCAGCGTACTGCGCACCTCGTTGCTGCCGGCCTTCGCCTGGGCAATATGTGCATGTTCCAAAATATCTGCATTCGCCCCTATTACGGCAAAATCCTCATCTTCCACCCGCATATGGTAACTATCGGCCAGCAGTTTTACGCTGGGATGGTTTAATTCACGCACAAACGCCGCACCGGCGGCAACACTGTTTAATAGATTGGTTTCATAATGGCAAAGCGGCTCCATTACAACCAGGCAGCCGTATTCCGCCGCTATATCGCCCACAATTTTTGCCGCGTACAGCAACTGCCGGCGCGCCGTTGCCGCATCAAAGCCCTCCGGTATTTTGCGCGCCATACCGGAGCCGAATACAACCCGTTTTACCCCCAGCCGCTGCATAACGGAAAAACCATGGGTCAAATATGCCCGCAGTTCCTCTTCGGGCGTAATATTTTCGCCTACAACCGCAATGCCGCCCTTAAGCAGCCCGTTGGCGCCCAGCACCGGCAAGCCGATTTTTGCAATCTTCTCCTCGGCAGCAAGCACATCCGCCTCCGGGCGTACCGCCATATCCGAAAAACTGCATTCAAAATAATCAAAGCCGGCCGCAGCCGCTTTTTCATACAAATCACTTAAAATACTCCCGCACATTCCGATCTTCATATCTTTTACCGCCTTTTATTTTTATTTTTTATCATTGTACCATATTTACGTCTTTCTTAAAAGTGATTTTTAAGCAATCCATGCAAAAAGCCCGCAAAAAGTTTGACCTCGTACTTTTTTATATAAATTTCATAAAATCTTCACTGTTTTTCAGCCGCGTAATGATATAATCAGAGCAATTTAAGAAAGGAGTTCCTTTTATGACAGACAAAACGTTTCATGTTTACTGTCAGTTTGACGCGCTGTTTTCCCTTATCAAAAAGCAGCTTCAATCTCGGCTGGAAAAGTATGCCCTTCTTCCGGGGCATGTAATGCTGCTGAAAACACTGAAGGAGCAGCCCGGTCTGGCGCAGAATGAACTGGCAAAAGCTGTTTTCCGGGAAACCAGCACCCTAACGACGACGCTGAAGACCTTAGAAAAACGAGCGCTTATAAAAAAAGAAATTGCAAAAGAGGATAAACGTACCTATCAGCTGTATCTTACGGAGTACGGCGAGCAAGTTTTTTATCAATGCCAACAGGATTTTTCCACCTTTAGACAGGAACTTTTCCAAACCCTTTGTGAGGAAGATCAAAAAGCCATCAAAACAATTTTCGATAAACTGCTGAACACTTTAAAAGAAATGGATAACAAGGAGGCAAAACCATGCTGCAGCTAAAACACATAAAAAAAAGTTATATAAGCGACAGCTTTTCTCAAAATGCCCTGGATGATGTTTCGCTTTCTTTCCGTCAAAATGAATTCGTCGCAATTTTAGGTCCCAGCGGCAGCGGCAAAACTACGCTTTTAAACATCGTAGGCGGTTTAGATCAATATACCGACGGAGATTTAATCATCAACGGAAAATCTACTAAACAATTTACCGATTCCGACTGGGACTCCTATCGCAACCATTCCATCGGTTTTGTATTTCAAAGCTACAACTTAATTCCGCACCAAAGTGTGCTTGCCAATGTGGAACTGGCTCTTACCCTCTCCGGTGTTTCCCGAAAAGAGCGGTGCCGCCGAGCGAAAGAAGCGCTCATTCAGGTAGGTCTGGGAGATCAAATAAGCAAAAAGCCCAATCAAATGTCCGGCGGACAAATGCAGCGCGTAGCGATCGCACGGGCGCTGGTAAACAACCCGGATATCCTCTTGGCCGATGAGCCCACCGGTGCACTGGATTCAGCGACAAGCGTACAGATCATGGATCTTCTAAAAGAAGTTTCCAAAGACAGGCTGGTCATTATGGTAACGCACAATCCCGAACTTGCCGATCAATACGCTAATCGTATCATACGCCTAAAGGACGGCAAAATCACAGACGATACTCATCCATTTGATTCCCGGGAAGAATCTGCTTTGCCGGAAAAAGCAAAAAAGACCTCCATGTCTTTTTTGACAGCGCTTTCCCTGTCACTGAACAATTTAATGACGAAAAAAGCCCGTACTTTTTTAACCAGTTTCGCCGGCTCCATAGGCATTATCGGTATTGCGCTCATCTTAGCACTATCCAGCGGCATTAAAGCATATATCAACGAAGTACAGGAGGAAACGCTCTCTTCCTATCCCATTCAGATCGAGGCTGAACAAATGGATATGGGCAGTCTCATCACCAGTATGATGGGAACCCAGGACAAAAGTTCGCACGGTACCGACGCAGTATATGCCAGTTCCGTTATGTATGACCTGGCGAATTCTATGAATAACGCCCAAACAAAACAAAACAATCTAAAAAAGCTGAAAGACTTTATTGAAAAGGAAAACAGTCCAATCAAGGACTATGCTACTACCATCCAATACTCCTATGATATCCCTCTAAATATCTATGCCAAAACGGCTGAGGACACCTATCAAAAAGCTGATATCATGGAAGTATTCTCATCTATGACCGAAGGTTCTTCCGCCAATATGGAATCCCTTTCCATGGGTTTTGCCTCCTATAATACCTGGGCGGAAATTCTGCCCGGAGCCGAAGGCGAGCCGGTATCGGAGGTGATCCGTTCCCAATACGAACTGATTGAAGGAAAATGGCCCGAGGATAAAACAGATATTATTCTCGTTTTAGATAAAAACAATGAGATCACCGATATCACGCTTCATGCTCTGGGTCTGAAAACGACTGACGAGATCGTTTCCGATATGCTTGCCGCACGCCGGGGTGAAACGATAGATCAAAGCGTAAAAAGCTACAGTTATGAGGAGATCTTGAATCTCTCCTTTAAGCTGATCGCCGCTACCGACTATTACACCGACAGCGACGGTGACGGCATTTGGGAGGATCTTTCTGAAAACGAATCCGCCATGGAGGTTATCATCAATAACGGGCTGGATTTAAACATTTGCGGTATTATACGCCCTCTTCCCGATGCCGTTACATCAATGGGTGCCTCGTTGTACTATACCAGTGCATTGACAGACTATCTGATTGAGCGCACCGCAGCCTCAGAGGTCGCCAAGGCACAGCTGGCGCCGGAAAATCAAAACCGGGATATCTTTACCGGTCTGCCCTTTGTGCTGGAAAATGAACAAGAACTTACCCCAGAACAGCAAGCTGAAGACTTAAAGAATTATTTTTCACAGCTCAGCGCCGTTGAAAAAGGTGAAATGTATCAAAAAATCTTAGCTATCCCCGATGCGGAAATCTTAGAAGATACGGTGGCCAAATACATGGAACAATATCCCGACCGTGCCGCACTGGAAGAAATGATCTTTACCCAATACTCCGAAGCAGCAGGAATCGACGAAGATTCTATCCGTAAATTTATTGCCGACTACAGCGACGAAGAGCTACGGCAAATGGTAGAAACTGCTATCCGGGAAATGATTACTGCACAGTATGAAAAACATGCAGAGGAAGCCATCAGCACAATCGCCGCCCCGCCTTCCGCGGAAGACCTGGCGGCGCTGAAAGCACAGATTACCGCACAGCTGACCGACCGCAATGCTAAAACAATGTATGTTGTTTCCCAATATACTTCTTTTACGGCCATGCCGGCAGAAAGCATTATGACTTATCTGTTCGGCCTCAGCGATGCAGAACTGGATGCTATTGTAGACGACCTTGCAACAGAAGCGGCAAAACAGCTTTATACCCAATACGGCAGTACAGACGCAGGAACGGCAATACAAAAAGTTGCTGATGCGTTTGACGCCTATATTCCCACTCTGACCACAGAACAACTATCCGCGCTGTATGATGACTGCATGCCGCCCAAAACCTCGGATGCCACACGGAATGACAATTTAAAGCTGTTAGGATTTGCTGATAAAGAATCCCCCTCCAGCATTAACATCTATGCCGCAACTTTTGCCGATAAAGATGAAATAGGTGCCATTATTGCGGATTATAACACCCAAGCAGCAGAAGAAGATCAAATCACCTATACCGACTATGTTGCACTGATCATGTCCTCGGTAACAACGATTATTGACGCTATCAGCTATGTGCTAATCGCTTTTGTTTCCATCTCCTTGGTAGTATCCTCAATTATGATCGGCATTATCACCTACATTTCCGTGCTGGAACGCACAAAAGAAATCGGAATCCTGCGGTCAATCGGCGCTTCTAAAAGGGATATCTCTCGCGTCTTCAACGCAGAAACCCTAATCGTAGGCTTTGCCTCAGGTGCGATCGGCATTCTCTTTACCGTAATTCTTTGTCTGCCTGTAAATTTAATTATCCGTCAGCTTTCGGGAATTGAATCCCTCACGGCATATCTGCCGCTGGCAGGCGGAATTATCCTAATGCTGCTGAGCATGTTCTTTACCCTGATTGCCGGTCTCTTCCCAGCCATGATTGCGGCGAAAAAAGATCCCGTAGTTGCCCTGCGGACAGAATAAAAAACAACCTTTACAGCGCAGGTTTCACTGCGCTGTTTTTTTATTCGCTATCCAAAACTATCTGCCATACTATCTTTCATACATTCGAGAGTCACAGCAGTATATTGTATTTTTTTAACTTCTTAGAATCTCCGGCAAAAGTCCGCGGGATGTCACTGCCGAGAACACCCTGCTGGAGCTTATACAGCCTGAACCGTCATTCCTGGTCCAGCGCAGAAACAGAACTTTTTGTGAAAACGTTCATTCTTCTTGCCATGTTCCGCTATGATTATAAAAGAAAAGAATAAGTGCTCCCTGCAAAAAGACGGTGCTTATATACAAGCACCGTCCTTTCGTTAAATATCCAGCTCCGGCGGAGTATCCAATTCCTCGGAGATATATCGTCCATTCTTCTTGCGCTGCCGCACGCACTCAGAAAGCAAATATTCAATCTGCCCGTTTACCGAGCGGAAATCATCCTCTGCCCAGGCTGCTATAGCATTGTACAGCTTTTCCGAAAGCCGCAGCGGCACCTGTTTTTTCTCCCCTGCCATAAAGCATCAATATAAGCTGCCGGAATTTACAACAGGCTGAGCATCGTGGTTGCCGCAAAGCACTACCAGCAAGTTCGATACCATAGCTGCTTTCCGTTCCTCATCCAGCACTACCACCTGGTTATGGCTCAACCGTTCAAGGGCCATTTCAACCATTCCCACTGCACCGTCAACAATCATTTTTCTGGCGTCGATTATTGCCGAAGCCTGCTGCCGCTGCAGCATAACCGCCGCAATTTCCGGCGCATAGGCAAGATAGGTAATACGCGCCTCTATGATCTCCAGCCCCGCCTGCTCCACCTTTTGCTGAATTTCATCCCGAATACGTGAAGCAACAATCTCGCTGGATCCGCGAAGACTTCCTTCATCGGCAATACCGTCACCAGTAGTATCTACATTCGGCGCAATATCATAGGGATAAATCCGCACGATATTCCGCAAGGCACTATCACACTGCAAAGAAAGATACTCCTTAAAATTATCCACATGGAACACGGCTTTGGCCGTATCAATTACCCGCCAGGTCACCGCAATACCGATCTCCACGGGATTTCCCAAACAATCATTGATTTTTTGCCGATTATTGTTCAGCGTCATAATCTTCAGGGAGATCTTACGGCTGATATTCTCTGCTGCAGCCGCTGAAGAAGAGGCATATACCACCGCGCTTTTAGGACTGCTGTCCACATCGCCGCTTTGATTCAGCTTTGTCTTGGCTGCAGGATTCACACTGGCACAGAAAGGATTTACAAAATAAAAGCCTTCATTTTTCAGCGTCCCCACATATTTTCCGAACAGTGTAAGCACCAGTGCTTCCTGTGGTTTTAGCACCTTCAGTCCGCAAAACGGAATCCAGCCAAAGCTAACCCACAAAATTCCTAATACAAACAATACTACCCCCAAGGCCTGATCCATCCAAAGTCCGCCTACAATCAATACCCCGATTCCCAGCAAATATAATGCTGCTATCAGAAGTAATGCCTGCATGCCGTTTTTCTTATTGTTTAAAATGATTTCCTCCACACTATCCACCTCTTTATTTTTTTGATATCAAAATCATATCATATAAATATTATTTTGTCAAGACATGAAGAAAAATCTTTTTACCACTATTTGATCGGCTGCTGTTTAATTCCCAATCGAAAAAACAAAAAAGCCGTTATCAAACGGCTTTTTCATATCTTACGATCCTTTCTGATTTTTTTGAAAACTTGCAATATACGCTACCGGATAATTTCCGTTTTCTCCATTATACATAATACTGATAATAATTTCATCCGGCATATTGGAGGCATAAAACACCGCGTTAATACTGGAAGCTTCTACTGTGGTTTCCCCCGTTTGAATATCATAACGGTTAATCTGATAATAGAATTCCTCGTCTCCGGTCTCCAATATATAATAGACCGCGCTGTTATCACTGGAAATAAAGAATTCACTAGTAACGATATCCTCCAACACAAGCGTACTCTCTCCGGTAGCAATATCAACAAGATTCAAATCGCATACGGCCGTTTCATAGTCCTCGGTTATAACCGCTATTTTACTGCCGTCATTTGAAAGAGAAAACACCGCCCCTTTTTGTATTACTTTGATCTGATCGGTCGCAAGCGCATGCTGCACCACAACCTCCCATTCCTCTACAACATCGCAGTAATACAGATACCCGTCATCATAGACAAGATCCGATTCCACAATAATCTCCGCGTCCAGGACCCTGAGCTCGCCGGTAGCTACATCATATTCCTTCAAAGAATATATGCTATTGCCGCTGATAACATACAGCTTGGAGCCATCCTCATTCAAAGCAATTCCCAGAATCATCTCGCCCAAAGGCGGCTCTTCTTCCTGGCCGCCGATTACCGTAACAGCGCCCGTATCCGCACGATAAATACTGCAAAGTTCAATATCTCCGGCACGTTCAACATAGGCCAGCGCGCTGCCATCGGCCGAATACACCGCTTTAATAACGGTAGCAAGCTGCGCATCAAACAAAAGATGCCGGGCGCCAGCTTTATCTGCCGTATACAAATGGTCAATCTCGTTTTCCGTTTTTGCAAAAAGCGCCGTACTGCTTCCGGGAACCCAGCAAAGGAATCTGGCATCCGCAAAAAAAAGCGGCAGACTTGTTTTAGCACCGTCAATACTTAAAATTGATTCATTCAAAAGCGCAGCAGAATCCGTATTTTCGTTATACTTGGGTAATTCTCCAAAAGCGAGCTCCGTAAGGCGAAGGGTTTCGCCTTCTAACACACCGGTCAGCAGCTCATCCATTTTCTGCTGTGCCTCTTCCCGGCTTTTATATTTTTCACTAATCATCAAAACACTGATATTATCATCACAAAGCGTAGGGGTGAAACCGCACGCAGGCATTTCCCCTGCCTGATATTCATAATACAGATCTGCTAAAAGATACCAACCGCCAGCTTGCGGCGTCTCCTCGATCTTCAGGGAAACAGTAAGCACACCTTCGGGATCTTCACGGACCTGAAAAGTTACTGACTTTGCTAAATTCAGATAAAAAACTGTGTTGCCGCTGCCATCCTGCGGCAGCATCTGGAACATCCCGCTGACAACGCCTGTCTCATCCACAGCCGTTCCCTTAATAACATAATCCCAATACATAAGCCCCTTCACCGTTACCACAAGTCTGAGGGGATCTGGCAAAAAAGCAATGGAATATTCCGGTACGCCGCAAGCGGTTACACCGCCTTCAGCCTCACTGCCTGCAACAAAAGAAAAGCTGATATCTACTGTTCCCTCCTGTGCGGAGGTTATGGCTATTTCATTCAGATTAGCGTCCGACTGCGGAGAACCGCCGGAAGTCGTCAATGTTGTTTGATTATACTTGTCTGGACGGTAACGCGTTTGTGCACTGCAAAAAACGGCCGTAAGCACCACAGCCAAAATCAGCACTGCAGCAACAGCACAGGCTATGATTTTTTTGATGCGCGTTCGTTCTTTTCTTTTCACGTTTCAACAAGCTCCTTACTTTTAAAGTACAGATTTTAAAACATTGAATATAATATTCCCATTAAAAAATAATCGTCCCAAGAACGAACTCTGTATTAAATTATTGAAGTTCTCCAGCGGCAGAACT
>ERZ1673696.1129-NODE-1129-length-24384-cov-16.893543_pt1 | contig 24384 bp, 17 predicted proteins | sample MGYA00580226_ERZ1673696 | MGnify/ENA primary metagenome ERZ1673696 (study PRJEB41218, sample SAMN15661743) | gut metagenome | host: Homo sapiens | place: Canada: London | collected 2015-08-20/2019-03-30 | study: EMG produced TPA metagenomics assembly of... | reverse complement strand
AATGTCGGAATCGGAGCAGATGCAGGAGATGCAGCTGTGACCGGCAGCGCGTTCCACGCCGTCGCGCCCGTGTCGGCGGTTTGTGAGGTTTTCCGGACACAGCCGAGCGCGTACCCACTGGGAGCCGAAAAACCGGACGTTGCGCCGCCGTGCGGGAGCGTTGCGGAAACGGCAAGCGCAGAAGAAGACCGCCTGCGGGCGGTTTTCGGCGGAGGAATGAGCCGCAAGCGGCGAGGCAGCAGGAGAAAGCCAAGGGGTCGTGCGCGCCCCTTGGCAGTCACGTCTGCCCACAGTGCGGGCAGTTTGGGGCTTTCGGGCAGGGGTTGTTGAGAGAGCAAAAACAGCCCTGTTGGGGTCGGAAGCGCAAATTGTCCCGCCGTTTCAAGAAAAACAGCGGGGTTGCGCACAAAATTGGAGGAAAATTGGCATGGCAAACAAGAAAATCAAATTCCCGCTCTGGCTCATGCCGGACACCAAAGCGACGGTCGAACGTCTCTACCGGCAGGACGGCTGCAGCAGCCAGAGCGAGTTCATTGAAAAGGCGATTCTGTTCTACTGTGGCTATCTGCAAAGTGAGTATGCCGGAGACTTCCTGCCGAAGATTCTCGGTGAAACGCTGGAAGCCATTCTCAGTATGTTCGGGGACCGCATCGGCAAACTGCTTCTGAAGCAGACCGTCGAGCAGAACGTCTGCAACCATATCCTTGCTTCGGATACGGATATTGACGCGCAGACGTACCAGCAGATGCGCGGAAAAAGCTATCAAGAGGTATTGCGGACGAACGGTCAGATCTCGTTTCCGGAGGTGCTTCGGCAGCATAGCCGATGGTAACAGATGGCGCGGCTAATACAAAAAACCGGCTTCATCAGTCGCAAAAGCGCAGGCGGTTACATGAAGTATATTGCCACGCGCGAGGGCGTTGAGGTGTTGACTGGCAAAGGTCCCACAACTGAAAAGCAGAAAGAACTGATCGCGAAGCTGCTCAAGGACTTCCCGGATATGCGGGATTCCTTCGAATATGAGGACTACAAGCAAGCGCCGACGCTCCACACTGCGTCGGCGCTGATCTCTGCTGCGCTGGACACACATATGCAGGAACTTCAAACGGAAAACGGCTATCTCAAGTACATTGCGACGCGCCCCGGCGCAGAGAAACATGGCGCACATGGGCTATTCGGTCGGGAGGACAATGCAGACTTGAATGCGGCGATGCGCGACTTGACCGCGCACGACGGCAACGTCTGGACGATCATCTATTCTCTGCACCGCGAGGACGCGGAACGGCTTGGTTATAACAATGCTGCCGCATGGCGCAAGCTGCTTGTCGGCCAGCAGAACAAGTTTGCGGAAGCGTTTCATGTGCCGAGCGAGAGCCTTCACTGGTATGCGGCCTATCACGACGCGGACACGCATCCGCACATTCACATGATGATCTGGACAGATCAGGAGACGGTTTTGAAGCGGGATGCCGTTGTGAAATTGCGTTCTGCGATGACCAACAGCATCTTTCAGGCAGAGTTGGAAAATCTCTATATTCGAAAAGACGCAGCATATAAGGACGTGACCGAAGCTGCACGGGCGGTCATGCACGAACTCGTTGACCGCATGGAATCCGTCTCCGAACCGCCCTCGTCCATCCAGCAAAAGCTGTTGGAGCTTGCGCTGGAGCTGCGCACGGTCAGCGGCAAAAAACAGTATGCCTATCTCAAAAAGCCGCTCAAGGATATGGTTGATTCCATCGTGGACGAACTCGAAAAGCTGCCGGAGGTGGCAGCGTATTATTCCGTCTGGAATGGTCTGCGCGATACACTGGAGGGCTATTACAAAAACCGGCCCCGGCAGCACAATCCGCTCTCCCAGCAGAAGGAATTCCGCGCCATCAAGAACGCCATCATTCAGGAAGCGGAACGTCTGCGGCAGCAGATGGAGCAGGCGCAAGCAGCATCAGAGAAGGAAACTTCGCAAGAGGGAGAACCTTCTTCGGATGAAACTTCATCGGACGCTTCTAGAGATCCGACGCTTGCAGATGAAAATACTTCATCCACGCCTTCTCGTTCTGTGCGGCTTCCATCTGAGTATCTTCTGAATTCAACCATCCGCCTGTTTCACCAGATGGGACAGATATTCCGTGACAATGCCGCGCCGCCCAGCAACCCAATGGGCATCCGCATCGACTCCAAGCGCCGAAAAAAGCTCATGCAGAAGCGGCTGGCGTTGGGACATAAGCAGGATGACCATGAGCGGGAGCAGGGATACGGGCAGGCGCTGCATTAAAAACAGGCCCCGACAATCGGGGCCTGCCTAGTCAATATCGCGTACTTAAATAGGCTTGAATTTCTGACAGAAATTCTTCCGCTGCCTGCACCTGCTGGATGGTTTCTGCCTTGGAAACAATGAAAAAGTCATTGTAGTCGCTGCCCTCGCGGACAGACGACAGCTCCGAGATGATCCCGGAAAGGCTTGCGTCAAAAATGCCGGTCTTGATATACCGCTTGCGGAACTCAGAGATGATGCCGCTGTGGTGCTTCATGTCCACGCCGTCCAGCGCCAGAACTGCGCGCATCGCGTGAAATATTGCGTAGTAGGCGCGGTTGGCGGCGCTCCGATAGCGTTCCCCGGTGAGCAACATCTTCGCGTCCAGCAAGCACTCTTTCGCGTGATCGAACCGCGCTTTCGAGATCTCGATTTTCTGTTCAGGAAGCATAGCGGATACCCTCCTTCAGAACATTTTGGTAGAACGGAAGGAAGTCCGCATAGCGAAGGAACTGCGCCAGCGGAACGATCTGAATAGAAACCGTAACATCGTGGTCAAGGCTGAGATCACTGGACAGCGCGGCAATGGCGCGGCGCTTTTCCACGATCTGCTCCTGTGTCAGATCGGCAGTCAGGAGAATGTCAATATCGGATTCAGCGTTCTGTTCGCCGCGGGCGTAGGAACCGTAGAGGATCGCGTCGTGGATCTTGCCGCCTGAGATCCGATTGCAGGAAGCATATACAGACGCAAGAATTTCAAACGCTTCGCTTTTCGTACACATATCGACACCTCGCTTTCGTTGGAGCTATCCACAGTATACCCTAAAACGAAACTCTTTGCAACGGGTGTATGCGCAAAAAGGCCATACATGAATTGCAGAGAAGAAACAGGAGGTTGAATGAAACAGGAACTATGGTGTCTGCCGGTCACATTGGTCAATGCCAAAACCGGCAGCATCGCAGAGATCACATATCCCTGCAGCAATGCAGAGATGATAGAAGCCCTCGCACGCTGCAAGACCCCATATGGCAGTGGTGCGTATTATCACAAGGTGGAAGAAGACTACATGGATGGCCGCCGAAAGGACTCCATGACGAAGACGCTGGCAGGGATCATTGGAAGCAAAGATGTTCCACCGACGATGCACGAGCTAAACTTCCTTGGCGCGCAGATTCAGTGTATGCCAGAGAAGAAACGGGCAGCGTTCCGAAACAGCATTTCCCAGCTTTCAGATTCCAGCATGGCGGATATTTTTCGTCTGGTGCAGGACTATTCACAGATGCGTGTGGATGGTGATGCGCAGAGGCTATCAGAGCGTGCCGTCCTGTGGGATGAAAACGCCCCGTATTTTCAGGTTGCAATTCGCTCTCCACAGACAGAAAAATCCGAAATAATTGATTGCCCGATTGACAATTCCGCGTTGGCGGCAATTCAAAACAGCCTCGGCATCCGCGATATAGATGCCTGCATCGAGCAGGTCAACGGCGTGGTATCTTGTGGCTCGGAGGTATCGTTCGCAGACATCAACCGCTGGGCATCCGCTTTGAAGGAAAACCATGTCGGGCAGCAGCTTGGAAAATACAAAGCCGTTCTGGAATTGGAAGACTGCACAGATGTTGAAACTGCGATCTCGCTGGCGGGCAGGCTGGATGAATACGAATTCTGCCCGGACGCAGCTATGCAGGACGTGCTTGGCCGGTACATTCAGAACGCGGATCAACTCGACTACGATGAAGAAATGGATGCCGCCGAGGAATTTGGAATTGCAGATACGGACTATGGTATCGTAAAACGCGCAGATTCCACGCCGACAATGCAGTTTGATATGCAGATGTAGGAGGTGACATTTTGGCACAATACATAGAATTTACGCCAGAGCAAAAGGAACGCGCCGCGACCGTTAATCTCGAAGAATTTCTCCTCCGTCAAGGCGAAAAACTCATCAAATCCGGACGTGAAAAGCGGCTCGCCAGCGACCACAGCGTCACGGTTCGCGGCTGTGTGTGAGCTGACGCTGAAAGAGCTTTTTTCTCAGTACCTGCTTCAAACTGATGTCAAGCTCTCCACGAAGGAGCGCTACCGCTTCATGCTGGAGCGCCATATCCTGCCGCATCTCGGAGGCATCCCGGTTTCCCGGCTGACGGCAAAAGAGCTTTCTAATTTTCTGCTCTGGATGAAGCAGCACGGACGCATTGACGGCAGCGGCGGTTTATCCGCGAAAACGGTGCGCGATCTGGCGGTGCTGATCAAGACGCTGCTGCGCTTTGCCCAGCGGGAGTATCACTGCGTCTGCGACGCGCTGAACGCGAAGCTCCCGGCTTGTACGCAGAAGAAGATCGACGTATTTTCTGAGACGGAGCTTGCTGTACTCGGAAAAGCCCTATTCCCGTCAAAGAAAATCAGCCTTGCCGTAATGCTGGCGCTTCATGCGGGACTTCGCGTCGGTGAGGCCTGCGCGCTGCGCGTAAGCGATATTGATTTTCTTTCTGGGACGCTCCATGTCCGCCAGTCTGTCCAGCGTATTACGCTGCATGGCGTATCCCGGCTTCTGGTCCAGCGCCCGAAAAGCGACAGCTCCGAGCGGATCATACCGCTGCACCCGGAACTGCTGCTTTTGCTGAAAAGGGTTTCCGCGAAGCTGCCGCCAGATGCCTATCTGATGACCGGCCGCGCAGACCGACCTATTGATCCGCGCACCTGCCAGTATCAGTTCACGGTGCTTCTGCGGCGCTGCGGCATTCGGCACCGCGGCTTTCATGCCCTGCGGCACACGTTTGCGACGAGATGCGTGGAGGCAGGCGCGGATATAAAAAGCGTCAGTGAGCTGCTCGGTCACGCGGACATTAAAACGACGCTGAAGCTCTATGTCCACCCGTCGATGGAGAGTAAGCGCCGCTGCATCCAGAGCATCGCTTTCCTCAAAATCGGCGCATGAGTATCTGAATATAACGACGTTTTGCATCCACCGGCAGCCGCGCCGGTGGATTTTTTCACGCGCATTTCCCGTCAGAACTCCCGTCAGCAGGCAGCCGGTGCTTGCCGCCACAGGCATTTCCGGTCTTATTCACGTGGATTGGGACACTTTACGATAAAAAATCCTCGCCGTACACACGGTTAGGATACCACAAAAGAGAAAACCAATTCTGCGGTCATACAATTTCATACTGCGTGATTTTTGCTTGCCGAGGATGTGTAATCACAGGTCGCAGCCATGATTGGACTGAGCCTGTGATGAAAGAGGAAGGCTGTGTACATTGGGAGTGTACGCGGCTACTCGCCCGGAGCCGTAAGGATGAGCAAGATTCCAAAGTGGCACGCGGCAGAACGTAAGACAGCGTTTTGTTTGCAAGTCATGTGATCGAAAGATCGCCATTGTGGGGCTTGACCCATGAGAAGGTAGGAGTCAGAGCGCGGATGTAAATTACATCCATAGTCCAAGTCGGAAGAATCGCTATTCTCACTGCATGGGATTCTGTCTGGTTATGACCCCTGAAATGCAGAAGGCGGGCAAAAAACGTATGGTAGGCAGCACGATGATCTGCTTATTGTACTTGACACGGGCGTCAACTGTTCCCTCTTTTACGGAACAAGTGGCGCTATTTTTATTTGTGTCTCATCCAGATTATCCCATGATGGGGGGTAGTCTGTGAAAAAGTACGATAGGAGGAAAAACGTATGCACGGCGAAGAACGGCCGCTTCAAATCCAGCAGCCCAACTGGCAGGGAAACCTGGACCCGCAGCTTTTGTCCCGCGTCAAGCAGATCATCGCACGAAGAAACACTGAGTTTATTTTAGACCACCAGAATGACAGCCTTGAACAGCTCAGCGCTTACCTGAAAGCCTGCATGGAAGACATCGGGCATCCGCCCGCGCGAGTAGAAGTAATCGGCGGTGATTTCTTAGAATACCGTTTTGAATCATGGTCGAAAGCTCTCCGCAGCTTTTATAGCGGCTCAGTATCTGCCAACATTAAAAACCCGCCGCCATTTGCAAATCGAAAAATCGTGCGCGACCTTTATGCGGCGTTAGATTCGCAGTTTCAAAGGGCGGATGCAGCCTGTACCAAGGAGGTACGGGCATGAAAGGCAAACCGTTCCGAGATCAAGACAACCGGGCGCTGCATGAGCGTCGGATGAAAGAGCGCACACGCATTGTTGTTACGCAAAAGAATATTGAATATATCCTTGCACATCAACACGATTCCCGAGAAGAACTTGCTCGCTACCTACGGCAATGCAAAAAAGAGCTGGGACACGTCCCAGCTCAGTCTGAGGTTATCGGCGGCGATTTACTGGCGCTTCGATTTGGCTCCTGGGCAACGGCCCTGAATTACAGCGGCTATGTGGACTACAAAGGTCCAGCCCTAAGTGCGCTGCCGTTGGAACGCACGGCAATCTTTCAGGAAGAATACGAACGTCTGTCGGCGCAGCATATAAAGGATAAAGAAGCGCGAAAGAAGAAAGCAAAAGCCGACCGTCGGGAACAAAAATCCGCTAAAAAGCGTGAGAAGAAAGCGGCTGCCGCGGGAGGCTCTAAATGAGCGGCGGCGCACGGAACCGTTTTGACGGTCAGCAGTGGCGCGAGGAGCTGATCCGCAAGCGCACAAAAGAAGCGCTCGCTGTCTGGCCGCAGGCAGAGCGATACCTCCATTTTAATGAGGAATATAAGCATCAGACCGCCATCTATGAGCAGGGGCGCGCTGAAAAGCTCCGTGCCAGAAAAGAGCGCAACGCCCAGCGCGAGAAAAAGCGCGGCGCGCCTGCTGCGCCGGTAAAACCGGAATCCGAATCTCCTTTCCAAACAGTCGAGGAAAGGAGGCCGCAGGATGCCGAACGGTAAAAAGCAGTTTCAGGGCGCAGGCCGCCGGTTTCGCGGCGATGTCTGGCTGGATGAGAAAATCACTGGGCGGACGATCCACGCGCTTCAGACGCGCGGCGTCAAGTTCCCCGCAAACGTCAACCCGCGTGGCACGCGGGAATTTAAGGACGAATATAAAAAGCAGCTCAAGCTGTTCCGGCAGGAACACGCCGCCAAAATCGCGGCGAAAAAAGAAGCGGCGCAGAAAGCTGCCCAGCAGCCTGCGGCGGAAGAAGCTGCACAATAAATTAGATGCAATCTGTTTGGGAACGGATTTGCACATAGACTGGCTTCATCCCCCTGAAGCCGACTGCCGAAATCCCCGGTTCCGAGCTGGGAACGCGGAACCGGGGGATCTCAAAACGAATCTACCGGGCCTTCGCCCGTCTCGAAATGATGAATCGCATCGACAACTGAATAGCTACAGCGAGAGAGCATACTGTCCGGGGGAAGTGTCGCGGCGAAACGAGCGCACCAACGGGCGGATAACATGGTCCTTATTGCGGTGGGTAGGAGCATAGGAAGCGGTATTGTATCTGTGGCGTGAAAAGTCCTTTGTGGTCAACGGCGCAAGCCGTAGACATATGCGCCGACGCGGAGTGTTTCTCATCCGTGCCGGTATCCCTTGCGAGAAACGATTCATGTTGTGAAAAATCACGCTGCTGCCATTCATGCGGCGGCAGCGCAAGTAAGTTGCATGGGCAGCGCGGCCTTACTTCCGGGCTGTGCTGGCACAAAGGAAGAAAAAATTAAAAGGAGAACAGATCATGAAAACATCCAAGAAAATGCTTTCCCTGCTTCTGATTGCCGCGATGCTCGTATCCGTGCTTTGCATGGGCGTTTCGGCAAGCGACTACGCTGAGGTCAGCATCAGCGAAGGCGAACCCGTTACTATCAGTTGGAGCGGTACAACCGGTACTGTTGTCAGCGTTGATGGTAGCAGCTACATTCCCAGACAATTTATCCTGTGGGTACGAAATGGCTTTACGGTCAGCGTTGATGGCACGGCGCTTACCCCGAACAGCGCCCCCAGTGCAGATGATACCGACGTTGCCTATACGATCAATACCAACGCAACGAACGCTATCACCATCGTCGCAAGCAACGGCACGACAACTTACACCATTACCTGCCCGCATTATACTGCGACAGCAACTGGCACGAATCCGGTTGCTGTGAATGGTTATCTGCCTGTTGGCCAGTTTGCTCGTCCCAACAGCTTCGGCTGGGGCACGCTCTACACGGACAACACCAACGTTAGCTCTTCCAGCAATGACGTGAAGTTCAAGACCGGCTACGTTTCTACCGGCGTTTCCCTCGGTATGGCTGGCGGCTACGTCCAGTTCGATATGGGTAACAACCGTATTCAGAACAACGCCAACAACAAGTACGGCATTGACTTCATTGTTTACGGCAACGCATTTAAGGGCAATCCTGAAGCTGCTGGCGTTCAGGTTTCCAACGATGGTGTAAACTGGTACACGCTGGCCGGTTCCCGCCACTACATGAGCGACACCAAGTGGAACCAGAACATCTCCTATATCAAGATTGCAACTGCTAATACCACCATCGGTGGAAAGAGCTTTGCAAAAGCTGGCATCTACGTCTCGACGGACTTTGCTGCTCCGTCTTCGGACAATGCATCCGATGTTGATGCAGCAGTTGCCCTAGCAACGTGGACTGGTATTCCGCAGCTCACCGGCAGCACCTACCCCAAGACCTACACCACCGATACTCCGGCAGCCGCTGCATGGTGGCCTGAATATGCAAGCAACGAAAACTATGGTAACGTTTGGAACATCGGCAACGCTGTGAACGGCGTAAGCTGGCTGAGAAACGGTACTGCGGAAGTCATTACCTACACAGGTGTTACGACTGTTGAGGATGACATGGTCGTTCTGAACGAGGGCGCAACGGCGGCTCCGACGCAGGCTGAGATGACCGACGTGTATCAGTGGGGCTATGCGGATGTCCGTGTAAATGGTTCTCAGTATGGCACCGTTGTCAACAACCCCTACGCAGCCGCTCCTTCGACTGACGCCGGTGCAGGCGGCGACGGCTTTGACCTCTCTTGGGCGGTCAAGGCAGACGGCACCCCGATTGCACTCTCCTCTGTACGCTATGTCCGTGTTTACAGCGCGGTTCTGTTCAGCGCAGGTGTCTTCGGTGAAACTTCTGCCGAGGTCTGCGGTCTGTATGTAGCAAATGCTGAAAGCAGCAGTGTTGGCACAACAGCGGCTCCGGCAATTACTCTTGCAGATGGGCCGATTCCTCTTGATATGGCAACATCTATGGGAAACAATGTGTTCTATATTCCTGCTGAAACTTTTGAGGGCGCGTTTACTAGCGGTGTCGTAGTAACGGCAACAGCTTCTTCTAGTACAGCAAAAGTGTTTATTAACGGTGAATCTACTGGCACTTTTACCATTCAGGATGCATCACGCGGAGTTCAAATTTTAGTACAGGACGGCAACAGTGCGCCGTTCATTCTCGTAATTAAATAAGAGCTAAGGTTTATTGCCCCCGGCAGTTCATAATGAACTGCCGGGGGTTTCCTTTACGAAAAAATGAAGAAAAAACGAATCTTAGCTACCTTCCTGCTTTTACTGTTATTTCTAAACACAATTCCGCGTGTGTTTGCGGCAACGACAACCATAACGATTGCCGATAATGGTATAAGCGGATGCGACTATGAGACTCTTACAAATCAAGTAACTGTAGAATTTTGGGCAGCTGCATGGGGTAATAATGTTGCTAATGTAGAAATAAACACTACATATCTTATCTCTCTGTCCGCGCAGGATACAGTTTCTTTGCAAAACTCATGTACAAGCACACTTACTGCAAATAAGTATAGCTACCTAAATCAGCGTATTACAAAAAAATTAACCTCTACATCTTGGAACGCAAAAACTGTAAGAGGTATATCGGATTTTGAGGACGCATTTGGCGTAACAGAGGAAGCCCTAAAAGCAAAAGGCTATAGCAAATTCAAATCTGGATGTACATATTATTATCTTGCATTCAAACCTTCGACAACGGCACCGGCATTTGCCATTCTGATACAGGCAGAAAAAGGAGCAACGGTAAACAAAGAACCGCTCTCAAATTTGCTTGCCACCGTAGCAGACGGAAATGACAAATACGTCCAGTCTGGCGACCGCTACAATGGTAAAGCAGCAGATACAATCACAAGCAAAAACGGGAGCTTTTGGGCGGAGTTCACTGCGGTCAACGGTCCCCGCGCTAAGGCGCAGAACGTGCTGGATACTGCAACAACCGAGGATCAGATTACTGCGGCTGTTGCAGAGTTGGAGACTGCTATTAGCAAGCTGATTCCCGCATCTCAGCTGAACGCAACATATCTCTATGAGACGCTACAACAGTATAATTACGGCGAGGAGTACCTTGAAAACTGTACTGTTCCCAGCGCACAAGGATTCCGCGCAGTACGCAGCGAAGCGCAGAATTATTTCGACACTCTGTTCAATAGTGACGGTTCTGCCACAGGCGTAAACATTGCAGCGAACCAGAAGACCGCAGATGATTATGCGGATACGCTGAAAAACTACACGTTGGTTTTCAACGATCAGGTGGATGAAGCCAAAGTCAACCTGCGCACCATTCAGGCACTTGCAAAGCGGTATGCCATGACGGAAAACGGCGGCAAGTACACGGGAGAAAGCTGGACAGCATTTGAAACCGCCCGCAAAGCGGCGACGGATTATGCAGCGGCACATTCCGTATCTGAATATATCAGCGATGCAGAGGTAAAGCAGTACGCGGCGCTTACGAGAAATTTCCTGTCCGCAGCCTACGGATTGACTTCTGCTTCTGATACGGTAACGGTTACATTCTCCTATACGGACGATCTGCATTTGCGGGTTCCGAATCCTAATGACCCGTACAATCAGATGGTAGACCCCGTAGGAAATAAGCCGCAGATTCAAACTGTCACGTTGGATCGTGGCGCAACGCTTGCCGATCTCTGGACGACAACCGGCTATAAACCGAGCAGAAGCTATTACGGCGTGAGTGAATACAGTGTCTGGCACACGTTCGTCAATGGCACGATGCTCTACGGTGTAACGCCCGGCGCGAAGCAGGATCTTGCAGACGACAGCTATGTGCTGAAAGACGGCGACAAGATTCAGCTAACGCACATGGACTGGCCGTCCTACACGTTCAACTACATTTATCGTGCAGCTGTAGATTGGACGAGCATGACAAACTCCCTCGCTGCGCTGCGCTTCAAGGAAACCGGGGCGCAGAATGTCGGCGCTGGCGAAGAAGCAACGCTTACCGTCGAGCGCACGTCCGCGCATCTCTGGACATATACCGGCAGCTACAGCCCCTATGAGGGTGCGACGATTGCCGCCTATGGTCCGCAGAACAAGGATGGCAGCTACCCCGACACACCGATTCTGTCCGAAACTACATCGGATGCAAGCGGCTCCGTGAGCTTCAAGCTCTATCAGGAAGGCAAGTACATTGTCACCGCCTATGACGCACGCGCAAACGACGAGGATTCCGCGCTCTTCTACTCCGGGACTGTCGCGGCTCCGTATCTGGAGCTGACCGTCGAAGATGCAACACAGCCTGATGCTGTGCGCGCCGAGCTGAAAGCAGCATTGGATAAGGTCTACAACGCCTATCCGAAGAAGATCTTTGGCGACGATACCTGGGCAGAGATCGAAGCTGCGTACAAGACAGCCGTTGCGACGCTGAACGATTCGACGGCTACAACCGGCGAAGCATACCTTGCGCAGCAGGCAGCGATCCGCACCATCCAGAGCAAGCAGACCGAAACGATTCAGGCAAATAAAACAGCGCTTGAGACGTTCCGGACAAATCTGAATAAGCTCCCGGACGATGTGAACAAGATCACCGCCAGCGCAAGCGTCAAAGAAGCGGCAACGACGTTGATTCAGTGCTATACCAGCATGAACAGCTATCAGCGTTCGCAGCTCACGAACTCCGAAAAAGCCAAGTACGATAAGATCAAGGCTTATATGGATGAAAAGGGAGAAAAACTCCCCGAAGCAGAAACATATGAGCTGACGCTTAACGTTGTTGGCGATTCGGATGAATCAACCGCTGCGCTGAACGCCATGATCGACGATCTGCGCAACAATCCTGCCAAGATGGACCGCGCAGAGGGCGGCAAACACGACCATACACAGGCTATCAATATCGTAACGCCGTACACCTTCGGCGCTTACGACGGCAAAACGGAGCTGTTCTCTAAAACCTTCAGCGAAACCGACCCGCTGACACCGGTTCGGATTTATACCGGCGTTGACTACGCGGCATATTTCCAGACACGCAATGCAAAAGGCAAATATACGCCGGAGAGCGCCACATGGTCGATCAGCGACGAAGATCTCAGCATTGTTTTGACGCTGGAAGGCACAAACACCACCCCCGGCGTGTACGGTACGGAGGGGCACCTGACCGTCAAGATCGGTGAAACCGAGTATGAAGTCAAGAGCATTACATACGAGGGTATCAGCCGGTCCGACGTTATCAGCGGCACGCAGCGCGTCTATGATGATTCTGGCTACAAGGGCAAGTCCACTGAAGTAGTCAACGTTGACATTCCCGACGCCTACCTCGGCTTTGCAATGCCCTACAACGATGTGACCGTCACGATCACATGGGGGCCGGTCGAAAGTGACAGCGCGAAGCTGGGAACGGCACGGAAAACTGCAACGAACGTCGTCAAGGCGAAGTACAACGCTCTTGTTGCCGCAAACAAGTATGATGAGGAACATCGAGACGAACTTGACGCAGCGCTGGCTAACGGTTTGAAAGAAATCGAAAGCGCAACGTCCGAAACTGACGTCATCGCCGCCAGAAAGAAAGCCGTCTCCGCGATGGAGAAGGTGCCGACAATCGGGCAGTCTTCTGAAACCGGTAAGGTTGGCGAACATTTCAAGGAGCTGTATCCTAACGCAAAGACAGTTGGCCGCGTCCATGTCATCGTCGAAAACACGACGTATCTGGACGAGTCTCTGCCCGCCAGCTTGAAGAATACCATCATTGACGGGTATTACGATCAGACCGACTGCGACAGCATGATGACCGTTGCCCTCAAGGCGCTTGAAGGTGCTGGATACACATGGAACCGTGGCGGTTATGACTACGGTACAACGTATCTTGCATCGGTCGAGAAAGACGGTTACACGCTCGCAGAGTTCACCGGCGGTCCCAACTCCGGCTGGATGGGTACAAAGAATGACTGGTTCGTCAACGCCAGCTTCTCCGATTTCCGTTATACCAACGGCGGACTGGCAGACGGCGACGAGATCCATCTCATGTATACCACGAAGCTCGGCGCGGACATCGGCGGCACATGGAGCGGCACCGATACCTCACTGCAGTCCATGACGGTAAACGGCGGAACGGAGCTGTCTCCCGCTTTCTCCAGTACGACAACCAGCTACGTCCTGACGATCCCGGAAGAAACGACTGGCGTGACCGTTCGCTTCTCCGCCGCGAACAAGAACTATCAGGCGCGGATGTATCTCAACTCCTATAAGGATGAGAACAGCCGCTACATGAGCGGCGATATGCTGTCTGTGACCTCTGGCGACGTGATCTACGTCGGCGTTGGTGAGCGTGCATGGGGCAGCATGAATAACGGCGGCACCGCCACAAAGTACACCATTCAGGTTGTCAAGAGTGGCGACGCAAAAGAGCTTGTAGAAATCATTGATGATCTTCCCGCAGCAAGCCGTCTGACGCTGGATGATGCCAGAACTGTGCGCATGGCGCGTAGCTTGTTCGACGCACTAGACGCAGCAGCTCAGGCAACTTTCAAGACAGACCACGAAGCCCAGTATAACAAACTGGCTGCGTGTGAAAAGGTCATTGATGATATGACCGCAGCAGATGCCGTTACAACCGCCGCAAACAAACTCCCTGACCCTGACAATCTGACGCTCCGAGATAAAGAGACTGTTTATGCCGCAAAGGCAGCGCTCAATGCGCTGACTGCGGATCAGGAGCAGTATCTTACTTCGGAAACAATTTCCGTTATCGACCAGTGCTACACACGGATGCTTCAAATGGAGCGCAACTATGTGATACAACTGATCGATAATCTGCCCGACGAATCTGCCGTTACCCTTGCTGATAAGAAGCAGATCAACGCCGCAAAGGCTGCGTATGACGCGTTGCCCGACAAAAACGGTGTTGATGCAACAAAGCTGACCAAGGCGCTTGCCGCACTTGAAAAGCTGGAACAGGGAGGCTCTGGCGAGGACACCAGCTACAGCGAGTATCTGAAAAAGGCGCTTGCCAACATTAAAAAGACAGTACCTACGCCGACAATCGGTTCCAGCAGCGGCGAATGGGCCGTCCTTGCATTGGCGCGCGGCAATGCGGATGTCCTGAACAGCTACTATGATGGTTACTATGATCGCGTTGTAGCCTATGTAAGGACTAATATCAGTTCCGGCAAGCTGAATGCGGACAAGTCTACAGACAATGCCCGTATTGCACTGGCACTGACCGCTATCGGAGAAGATCCCACCAGTGTGGGTGGTCACAATCTTCTGACTGCGCTTGACGATGTTACCTATGATCTGAAGCAGGGCATCAACGGCCCGATCTGGGCGCTGATCGCTTTGGACAGCAAGAACTACACTTCGTCCAGCCGTGATGAGCTGATTGAAGCAATCCTTGGCAACCGTACAAGTGACGGCGGCTGGGCTCTTGATGGTACTGTAACCGATGTCGATATGACGGCAATGGCAATTCAGGCATTGGCTCCGTACTATAAGAGTAACAAAAATGTTCAGGATGTTGTTGATGCCGCACTTGCATGGCTATCCACCAAGCAAAGCAGCGATGGCGGATTCTCCAGCTGGGGCAATGCAAACGCTGAGAGCTGCGCACAGGTCATTGTCGCGCTGTCTGCGCTCAATATCGATGCGGATACAGACAGCCGCTTCGTGAAGAATGGGCATTCCGCACTGGAAAATCTCTTGACCTTTGAGCAGGCGGATGGCAGCTTCCTTCATACATTGCCAGGCAGCGATAAAGACAACAACCAAATGTCCTCAGAGCAAGGTACTTATGCACTCGTTGCGTATGATCGCTTCAAAACCGGCAAAAACAGTCTGTACAACATGACAGATGCCGTGAAGCGTGCGGACGCAAGCGCACAGGAAGTCATTGACATGATCGATAGCATCGGTGAGGTCAATGAATACAGCTATGACGCCATTGCAGAAGCACGCAGTGCCTACACCAAGCTTTCCAGTGCCGACAAGGAAAAGGTCAAGGCCACGAACTACAAGACCTTGACCGCCGCCGAGGATGCTTATAAGGCAATCCTCCGTGAAAAGCAGTCCGAGCGTTACGAGAAACTCAAGGCGCACTATGACGAGCTTCTGAGCGACAAGACCAAAAAGTATGGCACTGCCGCGAAGAAGAAGCTCCTGTCCGTCCTTCAGACCGCACAGAGGGATATGAACGCCGCAGTTTCTTGCGAACGGGTGGAGGAAATCTTCCAAAAAGCCATGTCCGATCTGGATGCTGTCAAACCCGGCGACATTGAAGTCACATTCCGTCTCATCGGCGCGCTCGAAGCAACGCAGGATGTTGACCTGACGACCGACAGCTATCTGCCCGAATATGTCACGTGGGTTCCCACCAAAACGTATGCGCTGCAAGAGAACGCTACGGTTTATGACCTCTTTACCGAAGCCATGAGCGATGCAGGCTTGCGGTATATCGGTGCGGAAAGCAACTACGTCAGCACCATCTATGCCCCGTCCTGCCTTGGCGGATACACGTTGAGTGAGTTCACCAACGGCAAGAAGTCCGGCTGGATGTACACCGTCAACGGCACGCATCCGAATCAGGGTCTCAAGAACTGGACACTGAACGACAATGACGTGGTTGTCTGGCACTATGTCAACGACTATTCGCATGAAGTCGCCGACTGGTTTAACGATCCGAATTACCCGTCGCTTGGCAATGGAACCTACTACAACGGCTGGCTCCGCGCTGCGGACATCAGCCCCGAACAGTATGTCAATGAGCTGCTGGGCAAGATTTTGAAGGTTGGCAAGAACGGCACGGTCGAACCGAAGCTGACATTCCAGCACATCGGCAAGTCTGTTACCTTCACCTTCAAACCGGACACCGGCTATAAGGTCAAGGACGTCAAGGTCAACGGCAAGTCTGTCGGCGCAGTCAAGACCTATACCATTGACAAGCTCACGGTATCGACCAGAATCGAAGTTGAGTTCACCAATGGTAAACTTCCGTTCACGGACGTGCGTGAAAGCGACTGGTTCTACGAGGATGTTGCATTCGCGTATGAAAACGGTCTGTTCGCAGGCACGAGCGACACAACGTTCTCTCCGAACGCATCCATGACCCGCGCGATGCTCGTCACGGTTCTGTACCGTCTGGAAGGCCAGCCCGCAGTCAACGGTCGCAGCGGATTCTCGGATGTCCAGTACAACGGCTACTATGAGGATGCTGTGACGTGGGCAGCCGACAACGGTATCGTCAACGGCACCAGCACCACGACGTTCTCTCCGAACGCAAACGTCACACGTGAGCAGATGGCGGCAATTCTGTACCGCTATGCGCAGCACAAGAAGTACAATACCGCCGCAAGCTCCGGCTTGAATGGATTTACAGACCACGCAAGCGTGTCCGGCTATGCCGCGGCTTCGCTGGAATGGGCTGTTGCCGAAAAGCTGGTCAACGGCAGCGCCGGCAAGCTCATGCCGACCGGCAACGCTACCCGCGCACAGGTTGCAGCCATTCTCCACCGCTTCGTGGAAAACGTGGCGAAAACCACAAAATAATCACTTTGCAGCACAGGACTGCCCCCATTTGGGGGCAGCCCTGCTTGCCGCATTTATAGGGGGAAATACAAATGAGAAGAATCAAACGAATTGCATGGATTCTGACCCTCGCGATCCTTTTGACGCTGACGGTTCCCGCGTTGGCGGCGTCCAGCGTCCAGAATGAAGTACAAGGCAGCGCCGCCTATATGGTGTCCGCTGTCAAGGCACCGGAGGTCGGCTCCATCGGCGGCGAATGGGCAATTATCGGCCTTGCTCGTTCCGGCTATTCTGTTCCCGCAGACTATTATGACGAATATTACACGCGCGTCGAGAAGTACGTCAAGAACTGCTCCGGTGTGCTGCATGAAAGAAAATACACCGAGTATTCCCGCGTCATTCTCGCCCTGACTGCCATCGGGCGCGACCCGTCCAAGGTCGCGGGATACAACCTTTTGACCCCGCTGGGCGATTTTGAAAAGACCATCTGGCAGGGCATGAACGGCCCCATTTGGGCATTGATCGCGCTGGATTCCGGCAATTACGATATTCCCAAAAATCCCGCCGCAAAGACACAGGCCACGCGCCAGCTTTACATCGATGAGATCATCAAGAATCAGATGAAGGATGGCGGCTGGAGTCTGACCGGCACCGGAGATTCCGATGTAGACATCACCGCCATGGCGCTTCAGGCCCTCGCCAAATATCAGGATCAGAAGGCCGTCAAAACCGCGACTGACAGCGCCTTAACATGGCTTTCCAAAAATCAGGACAGCAAGGGTGGCTTTGCGTCATGGGGAACAACGAACGTAGAATCCGTCGCGCAGGTCATCGTTGCCCTGTGCGAGCTGGGAATCAGCCTTGACGATTCCCGCTTTGTGAAAAACGGCCACACGCTGACAGAAAACCTCCTGTCCTTCCGGCAGTCGAACGGCGGCTTCTATCACGTCCTTGACGGTTCGGACGGCAATAACCAGATGTCCGCCGAGCAGGGCTTCTATGCCCTCGTTGCCATCGACCGGGCGGAAAACGGCAAGAACAGCCTGTACCGCATGGGCGATGTCACAAAGGCTACCACAAAGCCCAGCACCACCGTTAAAAAAGGCAGCGCCGATGCGTCCGTCAGCGTTCCCGCTGTCACGGCCCCTGGCACAACGTTCTCGGACGTCAAAAACCACGCCAATAAAGCTGCAATTGAAGCGCTTGCCTCCCGCGGCATCATCAACGGCATGGGAAAAGGCACGTTCATGCCCAACAAGACCATGACGCGCGCGGAATTTGCCGCCATCGTTACCCGCGCCCTCGGTTTAGCAGCCAAGGACACGAAAGCCTTTACGGACGTTCCCAGCTCCAAATGGTACGCCGGTTACATCGGCACAGCCAACAGCAGCGGCATTGTCAACGGTGTTGGCAGCGGCAAGTTTAATCCGGACGGCACCATCACCCGGCAGGAGGCCGCCGCAATGGTGGCAAGAGCGGCGAAGCTCTGCGGGCTGGACACTGCGATGGACGCGGTAGCGACAAAGGATATGCTGGCGCAGTTCGGAGATTACCGCAGCGTGGCATCCTGGGCGAAGGAACCGATGGCGTTCTGCTACTCCGTCAATATCCTCGATCAGAGCGACCTCAATATCGAACCTACAAAGGCGATTCTGCGCTGCGAAATTGCACAGATGCTTTACAATATGTTGACCGCTGCGGAGTTGATTTAACATGACATTTTGGCAGAAACACAAATGGAAAATCATTGTTCCGGTATTGATCGTTCTGGCGCTGGCTGCGGCCTTTACCCTTGGCGACCGGGATATGCCGAAACAGAAAGACACGTCGGAACAGCCGACCGTTGCCGCTCCGGTGGAGACACCGGAGCAGGACACAGCGGCGGCAGACGTGCCGGATGACGTTGAGACGGGACCGGTAGAGACACCCGCCGAAAGCACACCAGAGCCGTCTGGCGACCCGCAGACGGGAGAATCTGCACAGGCTAATACCGAACAGCCAGAATACGTTTCGCCGGAGGAAATCCAGGCAAGTGCAACCGGCGAATATGAAGAAGTGGGCGGCATGATGATCGACACCGGTACGGGCAAAGACAAGTACCAGACCGACCCCGTGCCGGAGGGAAAGCCCATCCCGGTCGAGCCGGAGGACGTGGAAATTGGCGATGCGGAATACACCTGCACGCTGTCCATCTCCTGCGCCACGATTCTTGACAACATGGAGCTTTGCAACAAGGAAAAGCGTGAGCTGGTGCCGGAGGACGGCTGGATTCTGAAACCGATGACCGTCACATTTTATGAGGGTGAGAGCGTTTTTAACATCTTACAGCGCACCTGCAAACAGCAGAAGATCCACATGGAATTTGAGAACACGCCGATCTACAATTCCGCCTATATCGAAGGAATCAATAATCTCTATGAGTTTGACGTTGGTAACACTTCCGGTTGGATGTACAAGGTCAACGGCTGGTTTCCTAATTACGGATGCAGCCGCTACCAGCTTCAAAACGGCGACGTGATTGAGTGGGTCTATACCTGTGACCTCGGAGATGATGTGGGCGGCGGCTACGCGACTGGAAGCGAATGAGAAACAAAGACGCCTTTTCCGGCTATCATCCGACGATCAATTTTTTATACTACGCGCTCGTTCTTCTCTTTTCGATGTGCCTGATGCACCCGGTCTATCTGGCAATCTCTCTCACAGGGGCGCTGGCGTATGCGATCACGCTGAACGGACAAAAGGCGGTACGGTTCGCCGTCATGGGACTTCTGCCCATGGCGGCGCTTGCCGCGCTGGTCAATCCGGCCTTTAACCATGAGGGCGCGACGATCCTGACCTATCTGCCCTCCGGCAATCCGCTGACGCTGGAGTCCATGCTGTACGGCGTAGCCGCGGCGGTCATGCTGGCAAGCGTTGTATTGTGGTTTTCCAGCTATAACGAGGTGATGACCTCGGACAAGTTTGTCTATCTATTCGGGCGCGTCATTCCGGCGCTGTCGCTCGTTCTCTCCATGGCGCTGCGCTTCATCCCAAAGTTCAAAGCGCAGATGCAGGTCGTCTCCGAGGCGCAGGCGTGCATCGGCAGAGATACGAAAAACGGCAGCGTGTTCCAAAGAGTTGGGAACGCCGTCAAGATCTTCTCCATCATGGTCACATGGAGCTTGGAAAATGCAATCGAAACCGCAGATTCCATGCGCGCCCGCGGTTACGGTCTGCCTGGGCGCACGGCGTTCTCAATTTATCGTTTCGATGAGCGTGATAAAGCCGCGCTTGCGTGGCTTTGCTTCTGCGGCGCGTACCTCATCTCCGGCTGGATGGCAGGCGGCACGTACTTCCGCTACTATCCGACCGTGAAAACCGCCGTATGGACGCCCATGACCGTGAGCTTCATGTGTGTTTATCTCGCGCTGGTGCTGACGCCGGTAATACTCGACCGAAAGGAGGACAGACAGTGGAGCTCTTTACAATCAACCATCTGAGCTTTGCATATCCCGAACAGGAAAAGAACGCAATTTCCGACCTCACGCTGTCCGTCCATCCGGGCGAGTTTCTGGTGCTCTGCGGCCCCTCCGGGTGCGGTAAAAGTACGCTGCTGCGGCAGCTCAAAACCGTTCTCGCGCCGCATGGCAGACGTTCAGGAGAAATTCTGTTTGACGGAAAGAAGCTCGACGAACTGTCCCAGCGCGAACAGGCGGACACAATCGGCTTTGTGCAGCAAAGTCCTGAAAATCAGATCGCGACCGACAAGGTCTGGCATGAGCTGGCATTCGGGCTGGAATCCCTCGGCTATGACACGCCGACCATCCGCCGCCGCGTTGCGGAAATGGCATCGTTTTTCGGCATCCAGACGTGGTTTTATAAGTCCGTCACGGAGCTGTCCGGCGGGCAAAAGCAGCTTTTGAATCTTGCATCCGTTATGGTGCTCCAGCCGAAAGTGCTGATTTTGGACGAGCCGACGAGCCAGCTTGACCCGATTGCCGCATCGGATTTTTTAGCCACGCTCGGCAAAATCAACCGGGAGCTTGGCACGACGATTCTTCTGACCGAGCATCGCTTGGAAGAAGCGTTCGGTTTTGCGTCGCGCGTGGCGGTCATGGACGGCGGCAAGCTCCTTTGCACGGGCACGCCCGCCGAAGTGGGCGCGGAATTAAAATCCAGCGGCAACGCAATGTTCCTCGCCATGCCCGCTGCCATGCGAATTTGGGCAGCGTCGGATTCCAACGCAGCTTGCCCGATTTCCGTTTGTGATGGACGAAACTGGCTGCTCGATTATGCGAAAACGCATGAGCTGCAAGCGATTCCAGAAGAAACAAAAAACGCGCCGGATACGGAAACCGTTGTCTTGGCGCAGGAACTCTGGTTCAAATATGAAAAAGACTTGCCCGATGTGGTCAAAGGCTTGTCGCTGGAGCTGCACAAGGGCGAATTTCTTGCGCTGCTCGGCGGCAACGGCACGGGCAAGACCACCACGCTCAAGCTGCTGGCAAACCTGAAAAAAGCTTATCGCGGCGAGCTTGCCATCACGGGAAGCGTTGGGATGTTGCCCCAAAATCCACAGGCACTGTTCGTGAAAAATACCGTCCGGGAAGATCTTCTGGAAATCCTCCCGAAAGCGGAGCGCAAATCTGACAGACTGGCCCAAGTCGTTTCCCTCTGCAAGTTGGCAGAGCTGCTCGACCGCCATCCGTATGATCTTTCGGGCGGTGAACAGCAGCGCGCAGCGCTGGCAAAAATCCTGCTCCTGAGTCCTGATGTTCTGCTCCTTGACGAACCGACAAAGGGTCTGGACGCGGAGTTCAAACAGGTTTTCGGGCAGATTTTACGGACGCTGCAAGCGTCCGGCGTAGCGATCCTCATGGTCAGTCACGACATCGAGTTCTGCGCGAAATACGCCGACCGCTGCGCCCTGGTTTTTGACGGCAGCATCGTCACCGAAGCCGAACCGAGAACGTTCTTCTCCGGCAATAGTTTCTACACGACGGCGGCAAATCGCATTGCCCGCGACATCCTGCCCGCAGCGGTCACGCCAGAGGATGTGATTATGGCCTGCGGCGGCGTGCTTGAGCCGGAACCGGCGCTGCCGGAATACCAGCGCATCCCGCCCGCGCCGGAGAAAGAGACGCGGACGGTGAAAAAGCTCCCGGTCTGGCGAAAAATCCTTGCCGCCGTGTCCGGCATTGCTTCACTGGCGCTCATCGCGCAGGCCATCGGCGTGACGGATTTGACAAAGCTCATCGACGCGAACGGCATGACGGCGCTGGCAGGTGGGCAGCTCAAGCTCTACGGCATTTTGCTTGCTGCACTTCTTGTGTTTGCACTGTCCATTGGCCGGAAGGCCGAACGTCCGGATTACCTGATTCAAACGCCCGTGGAAAAACGCAAGCTCCAAAAGCGCACCGTGACTGCCACGCTGCTCATCCTGCTTTTGATTCCTCTGACGCTGTTTGTCGGCGTGTACTACTTCGCGGGGCGGAAATACTACTTCATTTCGCTGCTCATTCTGCTCGAATGTATGCTGCCGTTCTTCCTGATTTTCGAGGGCAGAAAGCCGCAGGCGCGCGAGCTGGTGCTCATTGCCGTGCTCGTTGCGCTGAATGTGGCAGGACGCGCTGCGTTCTTCATGCTGCCGGAGTTCAAGCCGGTCGTTGCCATGACGATTCTCGCGGGCGTGGCCTTTGGCGGCGAGACGGGCTTCCTGGTCGGAGCCATGACCATGCTGGTCTCGAATATGCTGTTTTCACAAGGCCCGTGGACGCCGTGGCAGATGTTTGCCATGGGCATCATTGGCTGGCTGGCCGGGGTGCTGTACCGCAAGGGTGTTCTGCGGCGCGGGCGGCTGAGCCTTTGTATCTTCGGTGTAATCTGCTCAACCATCGTGTATGGCGGCATTATGAATCCCGCGTCCGCGCTCATGTGGTCGAACACGATCAACTGGAAAATCATTTTAAGCTACTACGTCACCGGCCTTCCGGTCGATCTGGTGCGCGCCATTGCCACGTTTTTCTTCCTCTGGCTGGGCGCGGAGCCGATGCTGGAAAAGCTTGACCGCGTCAAAGTCAAATACGGCCTTGCGGAGTAAGTCGCCGCACAGAGAAAGGGCAAAATCACAGTATCTGGTATTGAAAAACAAACAGCATAGAGCTCTACTTCCAAGACAGACGCAAGTGGATCTGACAGTCGGCTGATAGCATGGCTGAGTGTCCCGCAACGGTATGAAACGATGATTCCATATCCGCGATTATTGTGCCTGATATTGTATCCCGCAGAGAATTTGGTCTCTGCGGGATTTTTTACTGTCGAAAGGACGCAGATTTTACAGAATTCCATCGAATTGTGTAAAATCTGCGCCTTTTCTATTTCCTGCGATCCGTTCAAACAAAAACCTCAAATTTTCCACAAACAGGATATTTCATATATACCGAAGGACAGACAAATTCCGCGCCGGTCGGTAATTTTACCGCCAACCCGCGCCCCTCCGTTTCTGACATTTGCATTCCCACGCAAATGAAATTCAGAAATGGAGGTAACATCCTTGAAAACGCGATACTTCAGAAGAAAGGAAAACTGCGCTGCCGTTGAATGGATCGAAATGCGCGGAGCTGAGTATTTGAACTTTGTCCGTAATCCGAAAAACAAAGACAGGTTCTTTTTGAACATGAAGAACGTCGTTCTGGAATGCTCAAAGGAAGAATACTTACAAAACCGTGCCGAGAAGCGCCGCAGTGATTATCTTGCAGAAGGAAAAAAAGACTGGACAATCATCTCACTTTTTGCTCAGAGGGACAAGGAAAGCAACGGAGAAGAAGTTGTCCCAGACTTGGAAACAGATGTGGAAGAAGAAATTATACATACCATCACACTACAAAAGCTGCGGGAGGTTTTGACTGCACTCCCAAAGGAGGATGTAGCGTTGCTCACGGCCCTGTATCTGCAAACGCCACCACTCACCTTGCGTGCCTATAGTGAGCAAACCGGCATCCCAGTGATGACCTTGCATTATAGGAAGGAAAAACTGCTTCAACTTTTGAAAAAACTGCTTTGAATTATCCACAGAAATGGTTGCACTTACACGAAAAGGTGGTGACGCAGAAAAAAGTTTGCTTTTTTGAAAAATAATTTCGTACAAACGCCTTAAAAATTGTGCAACTAAAGGTGAGAGGGTTTTTAGAGGAAAACCCGTGAACCTTTCCAAACACTGCTTGCAGTCATATCCGATTCAACAGTACATCAGTTGGCAGAACCCGACGAGGGAAAAGCAATCTGGCGGATGCGCGAAGACCACCTGTGCGGAAGTTCTTACTTCTGCATAAAGACGGCCCAATAAGGTGACGAGCGGTACCCATCCAGCCGAAAACAGCCTTGGCAAGCTGTTTTGCGATAATCCTGCCAACCTATAATGGTACACCTGCCCAGCCACAACGGAACGTAATGGGGGCAGCTCGGAGAGATCCTCGGAGGG
>ERZ1673696.1123-NODE-1123-length-24461-cov-5.688028_pt1 | contig 24461 bp, 23 predicted proteins | sample MGYA00580226_ERZ1673696 | MGnify/ENA primary metagenome ERZ1673696 (study PRJEB41218, sample SAMN15661743) | gut metagenome | host: Homo sapiens | place: Canada: London | collected 2015-08-20/2019-03-30 | study: EMG produced TPA metagenomics assembly of... | reverse complement strand
TCATCCAAAGAGGCACAGGTATTCATACTTTCAAGGGCAAACAGCACTTCTTCCAGCTCACAGTTAAGTTCCTGTGCAATTTCCAGCGTACCGGGCTCCCGCCCCAGCTTCAGGCAAAGCTGCTGATGACAGTAACGGATCTTCTGCTGCATTTCCTTTAGGGAACGCGGCATTTTTACTGGATTATTATCCCGGATAAACCGCTTGATCTCCCCATGAATCATCGGCACGGCATAGGTGGAAAAGCGCACATCAAACTGTGTATTAAAGCCCGATATTGCTTTTAACAATCCCATATTTCCAATTTGATATAAATCGTCATATTCAACGCCACGGCCCAAATACCGTTTCACAATCGATTTTACCAGCGGTGCATTTTCATTAATCAACTGTTCCCGCGCAGCCTTATCGCCCGCCTGGGAAAGCAGAATCAGCTCCTTGGTATTTTCGGTTTCCCATTTCAAATCATTTCACCCTGATCCGTTTTCTCATCACTACCCGCGTTCCTTCATCCGGTGCAGAGGCCACATAGAGCTCATCCATAAAGCTTTCCATAACCATAAATCCCATACCAGAGCGTGTTCCATCCCCGCAGGTAGTATAAAAAGGCTGCCGTGCTTTTTCCACATCTTCAATTCCGGTACCGTCGTCAATAATCTCGATCCGCACCCACTCTCCATCTACATTAATTTTCATCTCAATAATACCTGCCGTATCGCGATAGCCGTGTACAATGGCATTGGTAACAGCTTCGCTCACGGCGGTTTTGATATCGGCCAGTTCGTTGATCGTAGGATTCAGCGGCGCCAGAAAAGCCGATACCGCGATGCGCGCAAAGCTCTCGTTTACCGATTGGGACTCAAATTTTATATTGACGCTGTTTTTCATCGCTGCTCCTCCTTTCTGTTTTCGGCATTACCGAATAAATACCCGACATTTTCAGCAATCGGTCGATACTGTCGGCAGGCGAAGCTATGTAAAGCTTTCTTGTCGCAAAAAGTTTATACCGCCCCAATAGCACCCCAATGCCGCTGCTGTCCATAAACGTCAGTCCGCTCATATCAAATATAATGACCTCGGCGCCGCTTTTCAAAATCTCAGTATCCAGTTTTCGCCGGATGGATTCGGCGCTGTGGTGATCCAGCTCCCCCTCCAGTTTCAAAACTAACTCCATAGTCTTCATCTCCTTAAAAAATAATTCTATCCGGCATAAGCTTTTCCTTGCACGAATAATGACGTTAAAATTCTATTTTTGGAAAATAAAAAAGGCTGGTTCGTAAAGATAAACCAGCCTCTATAAAATCAAGATTTATTTTTTTCCTCTTTTTTATGCTTTCTTACCACCCCGATAAAAACCAGAATCCCCGCTGAAAATAACAGGAGAATCACACCGCCGGTAAGCACTGTATCCCCCATATCCGCTGAAGCGGATACAGAAGGCTTATTCCCTGCCGTGGGCGTGGGTTCCGTTGCCGTCGGCGAGACAGATACTGTCGTTTCTACAGATTCCGCCGTATAACGAGCGTATATTGTTTGCATTTTGTTTTCATTTTGCCGAGTTGTATAAGCGTAAACCTTATCCTTTGAAATCAGATTTCCGTCTGCATCATACCAGCCTTCAAAAATATATTCCTGATTATCCTCTGCCCGGGCAACAAACGTTTCGTATACATTTTCAGTAAAAGGATTTCCCGAAGTCACCTTCAAGCCCTGCGCCGCCAACATCTCCCGCGCACCTTCGGATATACCGTTTATCTGCGGAACAATCTGCCACGAAGCATACAAAAAGTCTTTCTCCTCCAAAACCCGGCGGAAAGCTATCCCATCAGCTGAACTATTACTATTGGCCGCCGTAATCGTATCACTTACAATATAAGCGATATCCTTCGAGCTGCTGCTTTCCGTTTGGAAAAAGAACAAGGGATTAAACTCCTGCTGCCCGTATTTTCTTGTGGTATTGCCGTCCGAGTCGTATCCCTGAACCTCCTGTATATCCGAAAAATCCTGTACAAGAGTTGCCGAACACCCCGCCGGGATAACCAGCCATGTTCCCTCTTTCCGAACCGAAGCGTCATCGCCGGTAAACTGGAACGTATCTTCCCTGCAAACACGGGTCCATTTTCCATCCCTGATAAAAATGCCGAACATCACTTTAAGGTCAGTGCCGCTGGCAAAAGTATTATGAATTGTAACGCTTGCCAGACCCCCTAAATCCTCTGTAAATCGCGCATTGGAAAAATATACGCTCTCCTTGCAGGCAGCAGGATCCACAACCTGCATTTGCAGGCCCAATACATTTTTTCCCTCTATTCCCAATCTTCCCAGCGCAGCAGACAATTCCGCCTGCACCTTTTGCTTATAATCCTGTGGAATTGATGCCACCCCATAAGCCTCCTCCGTACTATATAAGCTTCTTCCATCGGGTTCAATATGTATTTTTATAAAATTTTGTGTTTTCAGCACAATCTTCAATATTTCCGCCGCATTCTGCTCGGCCAGCTCACGCGAAATTGTTCCGTTCTGTATTGCTCTTTGTACCTTTAAAATATCCTCGTTAATATTAACGATATGGTCGCCCGCCGTACGTGGATGCATATTATTCCGCGCTAAAATTCCCTGTACAACATCGCTTTTGCCATTCCAGTCAGCGGTAACAAAGCCCTCAAACCCCCATTCTTCGCGAAGAATATTCTGCAGTAGCGCATAATTTTCCGAAGAATACGTACCATTAAGTTTATTGTAGGCACTCATAATAGACCAGGGAGCCGCTTCCTTCACAACCATCTCAAACGGTTTGAGATACAATTCCCTCAGCGCACGTTCGGAAACCCGCGTATCGCTTTCCGTTTTTCCTGCTTCCTTTTCATTGCCCGTAAAATGTTTCAGGCATACGCCTACACCATTCTCCTGTACGGTTTGAACCACAATAACGGCAAATATACCGCTAAGATAGGGATCCTCAGAATAATATTCATTGTATCTTCCGCCCAAAGGATTGCGCTGAAGGTTGACGGCCGGCGCTTCCCAAATATCGTAACCCCGCTGCAACGCTTCTGCTGCTACACACATAGCAAAGGCCCGCGCAAGCTTCAAATTCCAGGTACTTGCCATAGCGGTTTGGCTGGGAAAACATGTACCTGTGATAATGCCGGAAGGAGTGTTATCAAGAATGATATTTTCAATACCGTATTTGTCCCGCACCGATTTAGTCGTTCCCGCACTTTTCGAACGGTGCAGCACCGAAAAAGTAGCCAATTCGTCGTTGGTCATCTGATCAACGAACTGCTCCATCGTAACCACGCCGTTATAAACATCTTTCAGCAAATATTCTGCAATACCCGTACCATCTTCTACTACAATATCATCCTGTACTTTTCCGCTATAGGAAAGCAAAAAGGATTCTATATTCGGTCCTTCTGCCTGCGGCATAATCAAACGCAAATAATTGGTGCCCGCCTGCAATGGAACCAACCCAATATCGGTGTCCATTGTCGTAGCATACTGATACAGGTTCGTTGCATCGCCGGTTGCCTCCTGATAGCGGCGGAAAGTGTTAGCAAGCAAAACGTCCTCTCCTACGGCAGCATATTGTATATTATCCGCGGATATTTCTGCGCGAATATAGGCGTTATCATAGGCCGAACCATATCGAAGAGTAAGCTGATACATTCCCGTTTTGGGAGCCGTTATCTGATAGGTTACGTATCGCCCTGCAGTAAAGTTCTGGTTTGCAATATACTGAACATTACCGGCATATGTATACCATTGATCCTGAATACAAAACTGTACTGTTCCTTTTTCAAGATCTTTCAGCGCGGAGTGCCGATCAAAATATTCGCTTCCCATGTATCGTATATCTTCCGGGGCAGTCTCTATTAAAACATGGGAGAAATTCGGCGTATTGATGTCACCGCCCGTAAGCTTAATATAATTTATACCTTCTTCAAAATGCACCAAAACACTTTCAGTATCTATAAAAGCAAAATAATATGTATCCGCTACATTCCCTGTATACATAGCGCTGGTATTAGGCAGGTTGATGGACATAGGTACCTGCCTGTACAGACCATCCTTCTCGTTTGAAACCGAGAACACAAATCGATTGTGGGAAGCTGCTGTTGTAGAAAGCCGAAATGATACGGCATATTCCCCTTCCTGTGGAATATCCACAGCATAGATTACATACGCACCGGAGTTGGATAAATGCATTAGATATTCACCAAAAACAGGACTCCACACGCTCTCTTCTTTATACAGCATTCCGCCCCGCAAGCCATAACTTGCGCCATTTATCTCCACAACCTCTTCTTTATCCACAATTATCTCTGTATTCTTCGGCACCAAGGTAAAGCTGTCAACATTGGGATAATTTTCAAAGGTAAGCTTAATATACACGATTCCCTGCTCTAAAAAAACAGCGTTTTGGGCAAAGACATCAATATAATTGTGATATAAGTTTGAAAACGCACTATTATATGTATTGGCAAGGGTATACGTATCCGGAATCTTTTCGCTTACAGTCACCTGCGTATATTCGCTGTTATCCCTTGAAGTATACAGCGTAATATTTGCCGTGATATCCTTGCGGCTGGCCGCACGAAAAGATATATCATAATATCCAGCGTCTTCTACTTTCAGCTTATATATCGCACAGGCTCCCTTCATATACGTATCGCCTAAAGCTTCGCCTGCGTAGTCGCGCCAGCCTGCCGTAGCAGAATCAAACAACGATCCGTCACGAAAAACCTTTACAGTAGGGCCATCCAAGATCATAAAATTTTCAGCCTGAATGGTAACAGCTTCCTCATGAGTGACAACGGCGGCAAAATCATCTGAATCTTCCGCCGTCACAAACGTGCCATCTGCCATTAAACGCTTTGTTAAATTACCGGGGCATTGTTCTGAAAGCTGCTGCGTTACAGTGCATTCCTCCACTTCAACAACCCCTGAAGCCGTAAGCGCACGCACTGAATTGCCGGTATACACCGTATACTCGCCTTTTTCCAAAACATAGGCCGATTTATATCCCGTTTCCCCCTCCGCATCATAGGACGCCATATCCGCTATTTTAAAGCATAGGGTTATAAGCTGTTCCTGCCCTGGCTGTAGAAGTTCTGTTTTATCAAAAGCGCATAACTCTATAAAAGATTTATCTAAAACAGCTTCGCCAACCCCTTTCTGTGGCGCACTGAAATAGCACTGAACTATTTCCTTTCCTGCCAAAGTCCCCGTATTTTTCACTTTTACCGTAACGGTAACGGTTTCGCTATCCGTTTTAAAATTTTCCTGTGTGATTTCAAATGTCGTATATGAAAGACCGTATCCAAAAGGATACGCTACTTTTTCCTTTGCACCCGGAATCGTTTCAAAATAACGGTATCCTACAAAAATATCCTCCGTATACTCCTGTATAGCCATACTAGCCAAAAAGCTCTCCGTACTGGGGTAATCCGTTATTTCTTTTGCCCAGGTGGCCGTTAACTTGCCAGAGGGATTTGCCACTCCTAACAAAACATCCGCAATACCATACCCACCCTGATACCCGCCGTATCCTGCATAAAGCAGAGCGTCCACTTCTATGCCTTCAATCTCTCCCTGCGCCCATGATACATCCATCGGCGTGCCGGTATTCAGTACGACAATTACTTTTTCAAAGCGCGCACTCACCTCTAAAAGCATTGTTTTTTCCTGGCCGGTAAGTTCCCAAGCTTCCGGGGTATAATCAACACATTCTCCGCCCCAACGGCGCAAAAAAACAACAGCCGTATCTGCAAATTCAGATGCAAGTCTATATTCCTCCGCCGTAGGAACATATTCCGTTTCAAACTCGCTTCTTCTCTCCGCGGTATACTCTCCTTTAAATTTTTGCTGCCCTTCATAGCGCTGCGCCAAAGGTTCATAAATATGAACAGTACCCCTTCTTTCAAATTCACGCAGAGCCTCCAAAGGCCCTACCTGAGTATTATTTCCAGGAACAACAAAAGACGAGCCCGCACAGAACGGAATATACCCCGGCTGCTGTATCAACGTACTGGAAGCCATCTTATAAGCAAGTACCTGTGCATCCCCAAACAGCGCAATGTTGCTTCCCATCTTTAATGGAAGCACTTGATTGCTGTTCTTTAGCAAAACAATACTTTCATCACTTATCTGACGAGCGACTTCCGTACTGCCCGCTTCCGGCATAGCCCGCACCCGCATATTTTTTATACCGGAAAACAGTATTCCGCTGATAACGGTAAGCGTCAACATTGTTGCGGCTATATGTTTTACTTTTATTTTTTTCATCACTCTCATCTCCTTTTTTTTATTTTAATCTATATTTTTTTATTTTTCTATTGATTTCTATGCAAAAAACATGCTATAATCACCAATGGAGGGATACAAATGTATGATGACATGAATATAATTCTATTAAACGAATTAAAGGCCATCAAAGTTCAAGTTTATTATTACGGCACAGAAGAAAGCGCCCATTTTACACCAATGCCGCATCACAATCACGAAGTGTATGAAATGTATGTAAACCTTTCCGGCGACGTATCCTTTGTGGTAAATGATACCTGCTATCCTGTACAGGCCGGTGACGTAATTCTGTCCCGTCCGTTTGAATATCACTACTGTATCACCACAAACCACCGCCACTTTTGTCTGTTTTTTTCCAATGAAGGTGCCTCGCAGATATTCGAAAATTTTTTGGCCACTTTAGGCAGCCATATTGTAATACCTCTTGATAAAAAACAGCGGTTTCTTTCCGTATGCCACAAGCTTTTAGAAAAAGAACTTTCACAGCTAGCCTATCTGCGCAATGTTCTGGAACTGCTGTACTTGTTGAGTTACGGTTCCTCCGGCGCTCTGCAATATGAAAGCACATTTCTCCCCCCTGATATCACAGCAACGATGCAGCTGATAGAAAAAAATCTTTCACAGCACTTAACTGTAAAAGATATGGCAAAAAACGCGCACGTGAGCATCAATACGCTGGAACGCCACTTTAAAAACTGGCTGTACATATCCCCATATGAGTATTTAAAGCAAAAACGCCTGGCACGCGCCTGTATTTTATTATCAGAGGGAAAAAACGTACAGATAACCTGTGATTCCTGCGGATTTTCCGATTACTCTCATTTCATCATGTTGTTTAAAAAGCAATTTGGAATTACACCCCTTCAATATCAAAAAACAAAAGAATCGCTTTAACTGTTTACCATATTTTTCCCATGCAAAAAATCTCCTTAAAAAAGGAGATTTAATAATGCGTATTGCCTCAGTCCCAATTTTGAAAAAGATGCGCCCAATCCTGTTCGGAAGTTTGACTGATATGAACCAGGATATAATCAGCAACCTCCCGGTACAGCCAGGCGCCTGTCCGCTTATAATCACTGCAGAATAAGTGAATATACAAGAAGAACGGCCCATTCTGATAAAGAATCGTCGTACCGTAGGCCAGGCCCGCCGCCTCGGCAAATCCCGTAAGATCCGCGCCCCCCAGCTCCTTCCACTGCGGCGCCGTCATAAAACTGCCGTCCTCCAGCAAAAAGCAAGGAGCGCCTTCCACATTCATTCCTATCTTTTCTTCTGTAAGCAGCTGTTTTTCAGTATATGTTCCGCCATAAGCCGAATACGAAGCCCGAAAGCCCCAGCAGTCAAGCTTTTCCACACCCCCCTGAAAAACGGCGTTTTCGGGCAGAGAAATACGGCCGCTGAACGCACGGGATAAATCCGCCTGTGAAATCTGTGGGGAAGCGTTCAAATACGCATATGTCTGAAAGGCCAGTGTGGTCAAAAGAGCTGCCAACAGAAGCAGGGCAACCGCCCATAACGCCATCTTAAAACGCTTTTTTTCCATCTTACTTCTCCTATTCTTAAGGCGCCGGATACCAGCCGGTTGTCTGTCCTTCCCAGTTCTGCTCTCCGTCATATTCCCAAACAGCATGGTTCAGGAACTGCACCATGTCCTCATAGAGGGCTTTACACCCGCCTGTATCTTTTGGATTGCTGCAGGAAGTAAAAATATAGAGAAAAAACGGCCCGTTCTGATATTTGATTTCCGCCTGATACGGCATTTCCTTTTCCCATTCCTCCTGCAGTTCGATATGTGAATGGCTTTCGCCGCCCATGTTTACCGTGCGCAGAATCCAGTTTGGCACGGTAGCCAGACTTCCATCAGAAAGCAGAGAGCAATTTTCTTTCCCCAGGCCGCCCGGATTCGTCTCCGCCAGCATTTCCTCCCCCAGCAAGCGCATCGGCGCATAAGTTCCGCCATACATCGTATAAGCGTCCTTAAAATTTGCCTTTTCAAAATACTGCGTTTCAACATTGCCGATATAGGCGTTCTCAGGCAGCTTTACCATATTGGAAAACGCCCTGTCCAGATCGTTTGCTTTGCCAAGCAGCATATCGGGCTTATAAAAAAAAGTATAATACAGCAGCGCCAGCAGGCTGAGCAGCGCCAACGCACCCGCACACCATAAAAGAATTATACGGATTTTCTTTTGGAACATCCTATCTTCTCCTTATACAAAATAACGAAACCCATAAAATCTACTACATTTTCAACATTTTTCTCCTTAATTTTACCCTTTCCTCTCCGGTTTTGTCAAGACCTCCTCAAAAATTTTAAAAAAACGCCCGTACAATGCGGAGATAAAGCCGCCCTTGACAAAAAAGCCGGCAAACGTCAGCAAAGGCCGAAGAGTTCTGCAGAAAGCCTAAAATATCCAACAGATTAAAATCCCCGCATAGTATGCGGGGATTTTCTCCTTGTTTCAATTACAGCATCGTTCTATTGCCGGGCCGATCACCGGGCCGTCGGCGCTTTGGGCGGCGCCCCAACACATTTTTCTGCCGGGCACGCACACGGGAGGCCTGTCTTTTTCGAATGGTAATAAAGGCAGTAATCAGCACCGCCAAACTGATAATCGACAACGCGGGAATCCAGAAATACTGCTCGGTCAAAAAACCGAAGGAGATCCGCATCTTTCCCTTAATGCCCAAAGAAACCAGATCCGCCGGACTTTGTATATCGGCATCAATATCGCGGGAAGCCAAAGCGCGGGCGGTATAGATAATCTCGCCGTTATAGACAAATTCAATATCGCCCACATAATCGCCCGAAAAAACCGGGGCGCTCACCGCCGGCTTACGCACAGTAACGATATCCTGCAACGCACGGATCTTTGTGCCGTCGCTTTTGCTTACGGTAATAAATTTGGGCTCCGGCGCGTCTTCCAAATAAAGCGTAAGCTGGCCATTGGATTCATCTGCCGTATCTGCATTCTCCGCATCCACAATATATGTTTTGGCGCCGAACACCTCTACTAAATCAAATGTATCAAAATTATTTAAACCATAGTTGATCAATGTTTTTGTATCCGTATCGCGCCGTGCCTGCTGATCATTAGTCACCACAGCGATCAAACGGCGACCGTTGCTTTCATAATAGCTTGCCAGGCAATTGCCGGCCAGTTGTGTATATCCCGTTTTAATACCCTTTAAGCCGCTGAAATACTCCGCCCGGTTAGGATTGATCATATTGTTGCTGTTATAAAACGTAATCTCCGCTTTGCCGGTAGCCGGATCGTCGTTTTCCGTAAGCTGGCTCGCTTCGCGGTAGATTACAGCCGTATACCGATAGCTGGAAAAAATCTGTACCAGCTCCGGAATATTCGAAATCGTATATGCCAGCAGTGCAAGATCATACGTCGTAGTGTAATGGCCGGTTTCATCAAAACCATGTGTATTGACATAACGCGTATCCTTCATTCCTATTTCCTGCGCCTTGGCGTTCATCAGTTCCACAAACGCCTCCTCACTGCCGGAAACCGCAAAGGAAAGCGTTTTTGCCGCATCATTGCCGCTGGGCAGCATCATGGCATAAAACAGGTCGCGTATCATAATACGATCACCTGCGGCCAACCCCGCGTTAGAGCTGCCATCGGGAACATTGATCATCTCAGGGGTAACGGTGACATATTCCTCCTGACGGTCTTTCGTATTTTCATAGGCTACCAGCAGCGTCATCATTTTCGTAAGGCTTGCAGGCCGGCACTGATCATTGATATTTTTGCGGTACAGGATACTATCGGTATCCATATCAATCAAAATAGCCCCGGCCGCCGTAATATCCAATGAGGTATCGGTAGAACGATCCTCATAGGCGGCAACGGCATGCACGCACAGCAGCAGGAGCATCACTAAAACCGCTGCTATGCTTTTTAAACTATGGAAACGATGTAACCTATACAAAAAATTCACTTCCTGTAAATAAAGAATTTCTTTTATAGTTTAACAGCACAGCGCACTTTTGTAAACAACTTTTAAAATTCTGCCGAATATTGCGGTATCTGCGCGCGCAATAAAAAATCCGCTTTAATTTTTTTATCCAAATAAATGATAATTTTTTCAGATTGATATGGAAATTCTTGAAATCTTATGCTATAATACAGATACATTTATTATTTTACTATACTACGGAGGTAACCATGGCAAAATCAGTACTTGTAGTTGACGACGAACCGCTGATCGTAAAAGGGCTGAAATTCAGTTTAGAACAAGACGGCTATGAGGTCACACCTGCCTATGATGGGGAGGATGCCATTAAAAAATTTTTTAGCGGAAATTTTGATATCGTCCTACTGGACGTCATGCTTCCGGGCATCAGCGGCACTGAGGTTTGCCGCAGGATCCGCGAAGCTTCCATGGTCCCCATTATCATGCTTACTGCAAAATCAGACGATATGGACAAAATCATGGGGTTGGAATTCGGTGCGGATGACTATATCACTAAACCTTTTAATATTCTGGAATTAAAAGTAAGAATGAAAAACTTTCTGCGCCGCGCTTCAGAAAACACCGTTAAAATGCCTTCCATTATTACCGTAAAAAACATGGTAGTAGACCGGGAAAAACGCAGCGTATATATTCACGGTAAGGAAGCGGACCTTACAGCAAAGGAATTTGATATTCTTCTGCTGCTTATCACCAATCCCGGCAAGGTATATAAGCGTGAGGATCTCTTAAAGCTGATCTGGCATGACTATTCCGGCGATATCCGTACAGTGGATGTTCATATCCGCCGTCTGCGCAAAAAAATCGAAGCCAGCCAGGATGCGCCGGAATATATTTATACCAAATGGGGGGTTGGCTACTACTTTGCAGAAGCTTAAACCGGGCCTGAACATTTTGTTGGGAGTGACCTATGTACTGATCGTCGTGGCAGCATTGGCTATCATCACACTTTCGGTAACTACCTTTGTGGGCAAATATTTTCTGCAGCAGCGCGCCGATGACCAAAAAAAAGCTCTCGGTGACTGTGCCTTGGATCTAACGCCCTATATGGCTGACAGAAATCCCAATTATATCTATGAAATCCTCTCCTCCTGTGCGATTGCTCAAAACGGCCGTATTCTGTTTATTGACAACAACGGCATCGTCCAGGTGGATACGTTCTGCCGCCTGAACGGCACGCATCCTGAGGCTGAAGAGATCCGGGCAGTACTGGAAGAAGGCGCCGATTCCTCCATGGGATACCATGTCTTTGAAATCAACAGCCGTACCGTTACCAGAGACAATCCGTACCTAGGTAGCGCCAAAAATAAATATTGGGCCGCTTACTATACGCAGACGGTGATCACCGGCGGTGAGATTTCGGGTGTTTTGCTGCTGAGCTCTCCCGTACAAGATATTGTGGAAAATACCTCCTCGGTAAGCCGCGGCCTGATGATTTTCGGTGCTGTTTTTACGCTTTTAATCGGCGGTGTTACCTTTTATGTAACCAATATTTTGACACTTTCTATCCGTAAATTCAACCGAGCCATTCTTAAGATGCGCAGCGGCGATTTTTCTGTACGGGTAGACGAAAATGAAATCGCCGAATTCGGGGAGCTGGCCAAAGCCTTTAATATGATGACCTCACGTTTGGAAAACCTGGATTCTTCCCGCAACCAGTTTGTATCGGATGCTTCCCATGAGTTAAAGACGCCGCTGGCTTCTATGAAAATTCTTTCCGAAGCGCTGCTGACACAGCCAGATGCCCCGGTGGAACTATACCGGGAGTTTATGACGGATATCAATGCTGAGATCGACCGCCTTTCTCTGGTCATCAACGATCTTTTGACGTTAGTAAAGACCGATAAAGGCATGGAGACGCTGATTCTGGCGCCGGTAGAATGGAACGAACTGCTGGCACGCATTGTAAATACCGTAGAACCGTTGGCCCGGAAAAAGCATATTACAATTTCCTATGAATACAGCGAAGTAACCCTGCAGGCCGATGAGCTGCGGCTGCAGCAGCTTTGTACCAATTTAATCGATAATGCCATCAAGTACTCGCCTGAAAACACCACCGTTACCGTCACTCTGACGCAAACGCTCAGCAGTGCCGTATTCTCCGTAGCAGACCAGGGCATCGGCATTTCAGAAGAGAATCTTCCCCATCTTTTCGAGCGGTTTTACCGTGTGGACAAGGCTCGTTCCCGTCAGGCCGGCGGTACCGGACTGGGACTTTCCATCGTAAAGCAGATCGTAGATCAGCATGGCGGAAGCATTGAAGTACAAAGTCAGCTGAATAAGGGCACTACGTTTACCGTAACTTTGCCGCTGGTTCCAAAGGAGGCAACTGAATGAAAAAATTTTTTCCTCTTCTGCTATGTGCAGCGCTGCTGTGCACCTGCGGCTGCAGTGCAGGCTATATCAACGAAACGCAAGGGGATCCCGTGGCACCTCTGCAGGATTCTTCCGGTTCAGAGCCGACTTCGCTGATGCCGTTATATTTTCGCTATTACGATGAACCCATGCTGATTCGCTCGGCTATCAGTGTAGAAGTATCTTCCCAGCATCCCGTCGAATATTACGCAATCACCGCACTGCTTGCGGGGCCTTCGGGCCAACGCCCGGAGCTTACAGGCTGTTTTGGGCAAAACACAAAGCTGTTGGATATTGATTCCAATAAAGAATATCTCTACGTTACGCTAAGTGACGGTTTTTTACTGGATACAGAGGGATCCTCCGCAGAGGAAACCCGCAAGAACCGCCAGATTGCAATTTATTCTATCGTAAATACCGTTTGTGAACTGGGAAATTTTTCTCAAGTGCAGATCTATCTGCGCATCAACGGCGCGGCGCAGCGGCCGGATTCCTTTGAAATGGGCTTCGGCCAAACGAACAATGACTCTTCGCCCCTGGGCCCGCTCACACGCAGTACTGAATATATTCTTACTCCTTCCAACGCCGTAAAAATGGCTTTGGAACATTACTCCGCTTTAGAATGGAACAAGCTGTACTATTATTTAGGCGACAAAGACGGCGCCACGGTAACACTGCCTCTTTTAGAGGAAATGACCAAACAGTTTGAATATATGAATTTAATTATGACGGATTTTTCCGCCGATAAAAATTATACCATATCAGATGACGGAAAGACTGCCATCGTTCAGGTTTCTTTTAAAATAAGAACGCAGAATGCCAACTATATTATCAGCAGCGCCCCCCTGGAGCTGGTTTACAAACGCCGCTGCTGGCTGATCAGCTACGAAAGCTTTATGCGGTATTTGGAGGTAAACGCTTGAAAAAGATCTTTACCATGCTCTTTCTTCTGCCCGCTCTGGTATTTTCTGCCTGTACGGCCCAGGAAGAGCCTTTGCCAAGCCATGATCCGGCAATTATTTTTACACCCTATGAAATGCCGGCGCAAAAAAACGAAACGGTTTCTCTGTATTACCCTTCCGCAGATAACAGTCATGTGCTGGCCTCCACTCAGCAGCTGAAACGGAAAAATCAAGAATCCTTTTATTTTGACGTAATGGATGCTCTTCTTCACGGTACGGACGCAGGCTATAAATCTATTTTTCCTGAGGGAGTGCAATGCCGGAATCTGATGCTGGTACAAAACATCTTATATATTGATATGTCCTGGCACTTTTCCGAAATGGCTCCGGAGCTTTTCTGCGCCTGTCTTTCCGTACTGATATCTACCTATACCGATTTTCCGGAAATTGAATTTATCAACATAACCGTTGAGGGAAAGCAGCTGACCGTACCCGGTCTGCCGCAGCGTCCGCTGATGCTGTTCTCCGCTTACAGCGGAACGATCAGTGATCTTTTAAACCGCTATAAGGCTCTTTTGCGAGCAGAAGAAAACAGTGAGCCGGTGATTGATACCTTTTACGCCGTGGTGTACACACAGGACGAAAGCCGGCGTTACCTGCTGCCGCAAACCGTAAGCATTACCATACAGGATAACGATTATGCCTCGGCTATCGTTTCCGCGCTGATCTCCTTAGAGACAGGCACGGATATCTTTACTTCCGGCTTTACCCTGGCCTCTGCTCCTGAATTTCAGGAAGAAAAAAAGACGCTGCAGGTAACGCTGACCGCACCGCCTTCATGGACGCCGCCAAGTGAATGGCTGGCACCGCAGGCCATCGTCAGTGCGCTGGACTGCATTTATCCGGGAACAGAATACATCTCTCTTACCGTGCAGGATGCTGCCGGAAACAGCCTGTACTCTCACGAGGAAGAGGCCGTATATTATTTTAATTTCATTCGCAGTCAAATCGATATCTTTACCCCCAGCAGTGCGGGAAATGAACTTACCCATACCTCCATGCTGGTATCACGCATGCCCGGAAGCGGTGATTTAAGCCAGTTTATTCATGAATATATCTGCACCATTCATCCTGCCCTGCGCGAAACCGACGGCCTGGTAAACAACGTTCTGCTTAACGGTGATACTGTCATCATCGATTTAGGTGAGGAATATTTTAATCTATACACTAACCTTACTCCTGAGCAGGAATATGCGGCGGTTTATTCCATGGTAATCACCGCCTGCAGCTATTCCGGCGCTACAAAAGCACAGCTGCTGCAAAACGGCCAAACGCGCTCCTGCTTCAGCAAGAATATTCGAATAGATCATCCTCTGCTGAACCTGCCTGACGCCTATATTGCCTCCTTAAAGCAAGCATGAACCGCCGTCCATTTTTCTTCAGTGCTTTAACCCTTATAATCGGAATCCTTACAGGCATTGCTCTGCGGCAGCTTCCGGTCATTTTAGTGTTTTTGATTTTATTGCTTCTGCCCGGCTGCTTGTTATGGAAAAAGCACCGTCTGCTGCTTCTCTTTCTGATCTTTTTCTTTGCCGCCGGTTCATTTTCGGCTGCATTTTCTTACAGGGAATATACCGAAAGCTCTTCGGACTGCGCGCTAAGCGGCACCGTCATTTCCATAGGCCAAAAAGAATCCTGCACCATAGTGCTGCTGGAGGATGTAACGCTGTTTACCCCGGAAGCCAATGCGCTGTCATGCAGAGTAAACGTACAGCTTCCCGTTGCTCCGGATATTGCCTACGGCAACACAATTTTAGTATACGGAACGCTATTTCCCTACACCCTGCATACAGAAAATCCCGGAGAAGCAGACCGCACGCTCGCAAACCTGGCCGATAACATCGGGTACAGCTGTTCTGCCTCCTCTTTTCAGTTTTTAGCGCAGGAAACAAGTCCCGCCCACCGGCTGTATGAGCTAAAAAATGCAATACGCGCAAAAATCCATACCGGCGTACCCGATGAGGACTGCGCTTCTATTCTCTATGCTATGGTCACCGGTGATAAAAGCAGCCTGAGCACCTATACATATTCTCTCTTTTCTTCTTGCGGCACCTCGCATCTGCTGGCAGTATCCGGCCTGCATGTAGGAATTTTGCTGACGCTTCTGGGCACAGCAGTAAGGTTTCTGCGCCTTCCCTCCGGCATAAAATTGATATTGACGTCAGCATTTCTTGCCTTCTACTGTCTGTTCACAGGGTTTGCCCCTTCGATTGTACGGGCTTCTCTCATGGCGCTGCTTACGCTTGGCGCCGGCATTTTAGGTATGCGCTATGATATGCTCAATGCGCTGGGCTTTGCCGGAACAGTAATTTTGCTTCTAAATCCCTTTCGATTATTCGATCTTTCGTTTCAGCTCTCCTTCGCTGCCTGCTTCGGTATCGCAGTATGCGGCGGATATGTTCAAAATATCCGTCATTTTCGGCGGTTGTTAAGCTCCCTTTCCGTCTCACTGGGCGCAACAATCGCTACGCTGCCCATCGCACTGTATAACTTTTCCTTTATCCCTGCCGCTTCGCTGCTGGCAAATCTTATCTTGGTTCCGGTAGCGTCGCTTGCGCTCATCCTGCTGGTGGCTGTATTGCCGTTATCCTTTATATGGAACGGTTTTTCCGTTTTATTCTATGCTCCCTATTTTCTGATGGCCGCGGTCTTAAAAATATCCGAACCGCTGGCAGAGCTCCCGAAGCTGACTTCGCTCGCTCTTCCTGCAGTCATAATCCCTCTGTTTCTGCTTTTAGTGCTGGTCTGCTCCCGTTTCACACGCATAAAACCTCGCTTAAAAAGTGCAATCGCTGCTGTTTTAACCGTATCTGTATTGGCTATCGGCGCACAAAGCTATATTCCGCGATATCACGGCGCGGAGCTCCGCGTACTGAGCCTAAAGGAGGGCCAGTGTGTACATATCCGCTGCGGCGGTGAAAATTTTATTATCGGGCTCAATAAAGATTCCCTCCACACACAAATGCAGTATATCGGAAAAAATATCGGCAGGGTAAAGGGTGTATTCCTGCTTTCGGTCCAGGATGCGGAAGCCCTGCTATTCGCCCTTGCCGCGGGACTGGACGCAGAAACCGTATATCTTGCGCCCCAATTATCTACACCGGATGAAAACATCCTATTTTCCTCCGTCAAGCTCACCCCGGAACAAAATATCCGCTGCGGTGATGCTGTTTTTAGCCTGCAGGGCGAAGGTCTGCAGCTTTTCTGCAACGGTTTCAGCGTATACATCCATCCGCCTGAAAGCGAACAGATCCCCGATACACGGTTTGATATTGCAGTAACCGAAAACCCAAAAATATCTGCCGATGCCGTGATCTGCCGTAAAACAGAACATCCTGCCTGCCAAGCCTTATATAGGACTTGCTATTATGGCATGGTAAGCTGTATAATACAAAAGGACATTCAATTTAAAATCTACCACGAGGTACTGCCATGAATCATAACGAATTTTTTAAAGCACTGCGGGACGGACAGCTTTTGCCCGTATATCTGTTTGCCGGCGAAGAAGAATATGTAAAAGACAGTGCACTCCAACAGCTGGAGGAGGCTGTGATCGATCCCGCACTGCGCGAAGTAAATCGATCACTTTTAGACGCATCCGCTACGGCCGAAGAGATCTGTTCTCAGTGCGAAACAATTCCCTTTATGGGGGAAAAACGGCTTGTTATCGTACAAAATAGCACTTTTTTAACAAAGAGCGAAGGCAAAAGTGAAAATGAAGAACGTCTGCTGGCCTATCTGGAAAGCCCTGCAGATTTTACAATTTTAGTCTTTTGCTGCACGGCACCGGATAAGCGCCGAAAGCTGTTTAAAGCACTGCAAAAATACAGTGTAGATTTCTCCCCTCTCTCCAGTGCCGAGCTAATACGCTGGATCGAAAAGACCCTAAAGGTCCGCGGCCTTTCCATTGAAAAAAATGACGCACTCTTTTTAACTGAATATACCGATCCCCGGCCTGAAGCTCTTTATACCGAACTGGAAAAACTGAGTTGTTATGTAAAAGAAGGGCAGGTAAAAAGAGACGATATTCTGGCGACCGTTACTCCGAGCAAAGAATATAATATGTTTAAAATGACCGATGCCATAGTAGAACGGGATACGTCCCGGGCGCTGACACTTTTAAGCGGTATGCTGATGCAGAAAGAAGAACCCATTTATATCCTGGGGGCAATTTCGCGGCAATACCGTCAGCTGCTCCGCATAAAGCTGCTGCAGCAGGAAAAAGCACAGCGGCAGGAGATCCTTACCACACTGGGGATCCGGGATTTCGTCCTTACCCGCCTGCAGCGAACATGCGAAAAACGCAGCGAGAAAGAATTGAAACAGGCTATCGATCTATGCTACGAAGCTGATGCGGGTCTGAAAACGGGCAAACAGCTTCCCTGCGTGGCACTGCATCGGCTGATCCTCAAGCTTTGCACACTGTAATACCGTAACAAGCAGAAAAGTCTCAAATCAAAGCATGAAGGAGCATGATTCATTATGAAATTTTTTACACTCTCGGCCAATTGGGGCGAGCAGCTATGGCTGTTTCTGCAAAACAACGGCCCTAAATTTTTGTTAGCGATCGTAGTGCTGATTGTCGGCCTTGCCTTGACAAAGGCAGCAGAAAAACCGATGCGGCGCATTTTGCAAAAAAGCAAGATTGACGCCTCGGCGCACAAGCTCATTCTTCAGATCGTAAATATCGCTTTAAAAGTGGTGGTATTACTGATCACCGCTGAAACACTGGGTATCAAAACCACGTCTTTAATCGCCCTATTCAGTGCGGTAGGTCTTGCCATAAGCCTTGCAGTAAAAGATTTTTTAAGCAATATGACCGGCGGCTTTCTGGTACTGATTACCCACCCCTTTACCAAGGGCGACTTCATCGAAACCAACTCCGTCTCCGGTATGGTAGAAAATATTACGCTTTTTTATACCACACTGAAAACACCGGACAATAAAAAGATCTTTATTCCCAACGGCGAAATTTGCACCGCCAAAATTATCAACTACTCCGCTGAGGAAACACGCCGGCTGGATATGGTCTTTTCCATCAGTTATAACGATGATCTTTCTGCTGCCAAGCAGATTTTAGCCGATCTGGTCGCGTCCTCGGGCCTTGCCTTAGAAGATCCCGCTCCGGCTTACGTGGTCATCGAACATGCCGCCAGCTCTATCAACATTGGGGTGCGGGTATGGGTAAAATCCGCCGACTATTGGACCTTGAATTTTTATATGAACGAGCAGGTAAAGCTCGCCTTTGACAGAGCACATATCACCATTCCCTTTCAGCGGCTGGACGTACATATTGATCCGGCAAAATAAGCAGAAAAAAGCAAGATAAACCGCTTTTTTCGATTTATCCTGTCTTTTTTGCCCTACCGGTCTATTTTTTAATAGAAGAAACACAACCTTTTTGATTTGTTACAAGCACAAGCCATACATTATAAAAGGACTGGCATAGATCGTGACATAAATCAAAGTACTCCAGGGTTGATCCTTTATATAAGATTCTTAAAGACCGGAGATGCTTGACCGATACCCGGCGAATCCACACTACCATTTTCCCAAAGCAGCGCTGCTGCAATGCTATGAAATAAAGCAACCGCTTCCAGGCCACTAAAGTGCAAATATCGGAAAGCCCATTATAGAAGGAATGCCATGGTTTTGTTTTTTCCGATTCTTCTTCCATACCCGCACTTTCTTTCATCGATTTCCTATGCAATACCGCAATCTTAAAACCGTATGCAATGCTCCCTGTAATCACAAAATATACCAGCTAATGCCATAACATCAATAATGCAAAATTCTTCCTTTTTCTCCCGTTGCTTACCATATTAATTTTTCGGTCGTTCCTTATAAAACAATATCTGTAATGTCCGGCATAGTTTTTTACCAAGCGCCGCAGGCTGTTTTGCAAATCAGCCCTCCCTGCAGATGGTATCGATGAGCATCTCCTGTTCGGTACAAAAGGGTTCTGAGGCAAGTACGCCCACATTTTCGCGAATTTGTTCCGGACAGGAGGCACCGATCAGCACGCCGGTAACTTCTTGTTTCCGCAATACCCAGGCAAGGGCCATCTGCGCAAGCGTTTCTCCCCGCTGCCGGGCTACCTCCCGAAGTTTGCACAGCATCTGAATTTTCTCCGGCGTAATAGAGGCCTCTTTTAAAAACACATTTTTCTTAGCACGGCTGCCCTCAGGAACACCGTCCAAATACCGATCGGTAAGCAGGCCTTGGGCAAGAGGCGAATAAATAATGAGCCCTTTTCCCTCCTGTCCGGCCGCCGCAAGCAGGCCGTTTTGTTCAATGCCCCGATCCAGAATGGAATATCGGTTCTGATTGATAACAAACGGGCATTTAAGTTCTTCCAAAATTCGTGCGGCCGCAAGCATCTGTTCTCCGCTATAGTTGGAAAGCCCTGCATACAGCGCTTTTCCGCTCTTTACTGCGCGGTCAAGGGCCAGCATACTTTCCTCCACCGGCGTATCGTTATCAGGACGGTGATGGTAAAAGATATCCACATATTCCAGCCCCAGCCGCCGCAAACTTTGATCCAGGCTCGCCGTCATATATTTTAAACTACCGCCGTCACCATAAGGACCTTCCCACATATGATAGCCCGCTTTAGTACTGACGATCAGTTCATCTCTGTAAGCGCTTAGCTGCTGTTTTAATATCCTGCCGAAATTTTCTTCCGCGCTTCCGGGAAGCGGACCGTAATTATTGGCAATATCAAAGTGCGTAATCCCCAAATCAAAGGCAGTAAGGCACATTTTTGTCATGTTTTCAAAACTGTCGTTCGTACCGAAATTATGCCACAATCCCAGAGAAACGCGCGGCAGCTTCAGCCCGCTTTTTCCGCAGCGGGTATACCGCATTGTTTCATATCTTTTTTTATTAAGCATCCTAACATCTTCCTCTCTTTGCTTTTCTTTATAGTAACAAAATTTCCGGTCTTTTTCAAGCAATTTTCCATGGTTGTATAACACGGACAATTTTCTCTACCGTTCCCCCGCTTTGCTTTATACATGCAAGTATTCCTGTATCCCCAATGCATACAGCGTATTTCTGTCAAGCTCCGAAAAACGGATTATCGGGTTCGGATAAGCAGTATGCGCTCCAATGATTTTTTCCATCCAAACCATGTGATACCATGTACCGAATTTATAACCGCACTGATGAAATTGCCCTACCATGCGGTACCCTAAATGCGCGTGAAACTGTACGCTATCGCATGTTAAATACGAGTCTTCTCTCTCCGGATATGCAATACAGGCATTTAAGTTCAACAGATTCTGTTTTTGAGAAATTCCTTCCAGCGCACTATAAAGTTTTCTGCCAAGTCCTTCTTTTCGTTTGTTTTCTTTAATATAAATACTTACCTCCGCCGCCCAATCGTAAGCTTCCCTTTCCCTAAAAACGCCGGTATAAGCATAGCCCAAAATTTCTTTGCCGCTTTGCACAACAAGATACGGATATTTTTCCAAAGTCTTTTGGATTCTCTCCCTAAACTCTTTTATATCCGGCACCTCATATTCAAAGGTAATCGCTGTTTTCTCTACATATGGCGCATAAATCTCCAACAGCTGTTCCGCATCCTCCGGCACTGCAATCCGAATATAAATTTCCTCGCCTTTCAATCCTTCGTTTCCTCCTGCTGCTATCCTGATATTTTCATTCTGCCGCGAACATCCAAACTCCCGGCTGCTTTAAAGTACGCACTCATCTCTGTTTTTACTTCAAAATCTTCATGCTTTAATACAAAAGCAGCCGGAGAAGCTCCTCCGGCTGCAAATCCATTATTCCTGGGAAAACTGATCTTTTCCCGCACCGCAAAGCGGACATACATAATCCTCAGGGACATCCTCCCATTTTGTACCGGGCGCAATGCCATTTTCGGGATCACCTAAGGCTTCATCATATACATAACCGCAAAGATCGCAAACATATTTCATTCAAAACACCTCTTTTTATAATTTCAGTTCAAAATCTACTGCCCCGTGTTTGCATATGGGGCACACAAAATCCGGCGGAAGCTCCTCACCTTCGTAAACATATCCGCAGATTTTGCATACATAACGCTTTTTGCCGTCCTCAGCAGCCGGTTCTTTCGTCTTTTCAGGCTGAGGCTTGATATGGCTGTGATAATACGCATACGTTGCGGAAGGTACGTCGGAAAGCGCCTGCATACTCCGGATTTCCGCAAGAAAAACCGTATGCGTACCGCAGTCCTGCATTTGAACAACAGCTGCATCAATCACTGCGTTAGCGCAGGAAGAAACATATCGTAAGCCCTGCGGCGTACGTTCTTCCTTCAGTCCTGCAAATTTATCGGTATCCCGACCACTGGCAAAACCAAACCGTTTAAATACCGCAAATTCTGCCTTTTGCGAAAGGATCGAAAGCGCAAAGGCTTGAGATGAAGCAATCATATCATGCGTAAGGTTGCTTTTATTAACAGCAATCAAAAGCTGTTCCGGATTACTGGTCACCTGAATTGCAGTATTGATAATACAGGCATTATCTCTTCCGCCGTCTCTTGCCGAAAGTACAAACAAGCCATAAGAAAGCTTTTGCAAAGGACTGGTCTGCATCGCGGCCCCTTTCTGCTCCGGCGCCTTGGCCGTTGCAGAAAGTTCCTGCGCCAATGCCTCAATCTGCCCCAGCTGTTCCTCTTTCACTGCCGATTTTATGGTTACGGAATTCTGTGCAAAAGTCATATTTTTGCAAGCTTCCAGCTTTTGGCGCATCAGCTTTCCACTCTGCGGCGCCCAAGAGCCGTTCTCAATAAACGCCACCGTCCGGTTCTGCAGATTATGTGCAGCAATATCTGTCAGCAAAGATTCCATGGAAACAAAAATGCCGGTATTATAGGTAATGGAGGCAAATACCAAATGGCTCCAGCGGAAACAGGCAGAAAGGATCTCTGACGCGGGCGTAACCGAAACATCATACATACACGTCTTTACACCTTTTTCACGCAGCCGGCAGGCCAGAATCTCCGCAGCATTTTCCGTATCGCCGTAAACAGAACCGTAAACAATCATAACTCCCTGCTCTTCCGGCAGATATGCACTCCAAAGCTGATATTTTTCAAGCAGGAACCGCACATCCTTCCTCCACACAAAGCCGTGCAGCGGAAGCAAGAAGCGGATCTCCTTATCTGCCAGCTTTTTCAAAAGCGCCTGCACCTGCGGGCCGTATTTTCCCACAATATTGGTATAATAGCGGCGTGCCTCATCCAGATAATCACGCGCAAAATCCACTTCGTCTGCAAACAGCGCACCGTTAAGCGCACCAAAGCATCCAAAAGCATCTGCGGAAAACAGAAGTCCTTCCTCCGGCTCATAAGTCACCATGACCTCCGGCCAATGCACCATAGGTGCCATCATAAAGGTAAAACGGTGGTTTCCCGTTTCCAGCACATCTCCTTCCTTTACGACCACCGCGCGGGAATCCACATCAAAAGTAAAATACTGCCGAATCATCTGTACAGATTTCTGATTGCAGACGATCCGAACCCCAGGATATTTTTCGATCAGCTCCTCCATAACAGCGGAATGATCCGGTTCCATATGGTGCACCACCAAATAATCCAAGGCTCTTCCTTTCAAAGCACTTGCCAGGTTTTCAAAAAACTGCCTGCCTACGGCCTGATCCACAGTATCAAACAAAACCGTTTTTTTATCCAGCAGCAAATAAGAATTATAGGCCACACCGTCAGGCACCGAATAAATTCCCTCAAAAAGACTCAGCCTGCGATCATTCCCGCCGACCCAAATAAGTTCTTCTGTTATATTCCTTGTACAATACATGTCAGCCTCACGATTGTTTAATAATTTTCTTTTCTCACTTCAAAAAAGCTTTGCGGATGGGCGCACACGGGGCAAACCTGCGGTGCCTTTTTGCCAATTACCAGATGTCCGCAATTACGGCACTCCCACATAACCTCTTCGCTCTTTTCAAAAACTTTCTGCATTTCAACATTGTTCAGCAAAGCAAGATATCTTTCCTCATGGGATTTCTCAATAGCGCCTACGGCTCTGAACTTTGCAGCAAGTGCAGTAAACCCTTCCTCCTCAGCCTCTTTGGCAAAGGTGGCATACATATCGGTCCATTCATAATTTTCGCCCGCGGCGGCATTTTTTAAATTCTCGGCAGTATTGCCTATCCCCTTTAATTCTTTAAACCAAAGCTTAGCATGCTCTTTTTCATTTTCAGCCGTTTTCAAAAAGATCTCTGCAAGCTGCTCATACCCTTCTTTTTTTGCAACACTTGCAAAATACGTGTATTTGTTTCTTGCCTCCGACTCTCCTGAAAAAGCTGCCCGAAGATTTGCTTCTGTTTTTGTTCCCTTTAATTCCATAATAAACTCTCCTTTTATATATTTACCCTGCCGTTTAAGGCAAAGGGCATTGTTGTTTTTTTAGGCATTCACTGCAAACACAATGCAGATTCAGCCCACAGGATATCACCTTAATTTGGTAACGCTGTTCCATGTTCTGAACGATCCCGTCCAATTCCACATCCACTACCTGCCTGCAGCAATCGCACAGTGCATGATAATGCTCTTCCAGGCGCCGGTCAAAGCGGTCCGGCTCACCGGCAATTTCAACACGCCGGATATAACCGTTTTCCACCAGATAATTTAAGCTGTTATACACGGTCGCCATTGAAATATGGCCCCGTGCCCTTGCCACATCAAAAATCTGCATAGCGCTGGGATGCATGTCCGAATTTTTTACGATATCCCATATAATTTGTCTTTGTGCAGTCATATATTTCCTTTTTTATAGTTAGAATAATTCTAAAAATAGTATAGCATAGAGCACATCTGCTGTCAACACTGTTTTAAAAAGAAATATT
>ERZ1673696.1121-NODE-1121-length-24470-cov-20.516650_pt1 | contig 24470 bp, 22 predicted proteins | sample MGYA00580226_ERZ1673696 | MGnify/ENA primary metagenome ERZ1673696 (study PRJEB41218, sample SAMN15661743) | gut metagenome | host: Homo sapiens | place: Canada: London | collected 2015-08-20/2019-03-30 | study: EMG produced TPA metagenomics assembly of... | reverse complement strand
TTATGCTGAATCACATTGTAATTATGGGCAGACTCACGCGCGATCCGGAGCTTCGTAAGACGGCCTCCGGCGTTTCCGTTGCGTCATTTTCCGTGGCGGTAGACCGCGATTTTTCGCAGCAGGACGGGAAAAAGGAAACGGATTTTCTTGATGTCGTTGCGTGGAGAAACACGGCTGAATTTGCGGCAAAGTATTTTACGAAAGGCCGTATGGCCGTCATTTCCGGTCGTTTGCAGATCCGGAACTGGGAAGACAAAGAAGGCAACAAGCGCCGCACGGCGGAAATCCTTGCGGAAAACATCTATTTTGGTGACAGCAAGAAGGAGGACGACGGCGGTTCTGCTTCTACGCAGGGCTCCACGCAAACCTTTATGGGTGGCGCGCCCGCGCAGGCGGGCGGCTTTACGCCTACCTTTGGAAATGTACAGCCCGGCGGCTTTGTGCCGAACTTCGGCGGGAACTATTAAACTGACAGTGCAGGGTGGGATCTTCCCACCCTGCCTTTTCTATGGAGGTGCAAAATGAAGAAATATTTTCGTACCATACAAAACGTCATGGATTCCCGCTGGGGCAATTTTCAGTATGCCGGAATGCCAACAGCACAGAAAACGGATCGTGTTCTGCAAAGCTCCAAGCTGGAGGACTGCATTTACCGCGCTTTGAGCAAAGGCGATGAGAGCATGGAGACCATCCAGCGGGAGGCTGCGCCCAAGCTGCACAGCTTCCCCGCATTGTCCAGAGACATTTTTCAGTCGTTCTATTCGTTGTTTCCAAAGCGAACCGACGCAGACAGACTTACGGCAGAGGCGCAGAAATTCAACGCGAAGCTGCTCGACCATGTGACCGAGGATACGGACTATCCCACGATCAAGTCGATCTGCGAAGGGCGGGAGCTGCCCGCTTATGAGGCCGCATCCGAGTTTACGGCAAGGATCGGCGCGCAGCTGGATAAACTGCTGCCAGAGCTTGGCGGCAAGAATGGTACGCTGAAAACGCTCGAAAAGCTGCAAGCCGCACGGAATCAGGCGCAGCAAAAACTCGCCGAGCTTTTGGAGCAGATGCGGGAGTCTGTGCAGAACCCCACGCTGGAGCAGGCAGTGATCGACGCGGCAAATCAGGCCGAGAGCAAAACGCGGCAGACCGAAGCCGTTGCAAAAATGGTGGAGGTCACCGCAGCGCAGAACAAAGCCGTCATTCGTCAGAACGTTTCTGCCGCTGTCAGCGCAGCCGCAGAAAAGGCAAAGGAAGTTCAGATAATCCTCAGCGCGTGGAGTGATGATACCGGAAAGATGGAGAAAAACGCAGTGAACACTAAGCTTCTTCAAAAGGTGCGGCAAAATCCTACGCTGTTAGAGATTTCAAAGCATCTCGGGCGCTTCCGGGAGATCTTTGCGCAGGGCAAGCGCAACGGCTACGCCTATGGGCGCGGAGAAACGTATGCGCTGGAGCTTGGCAATGATCTTTCCCGCGCCATCGGCTCAGAGTTCGCCATGCTTGCCTCGCCGCAGACGCTTCCGCTGTTTGTGAAGAAGTATCAGCAGCGGCGGCTCAAGCAGTACCGCAGGCGTGAGCCCGTCCACAAGGGCATGGGCGACATCATCTGCTGCCTCGACGAATCCAGCTCCACGCGCGGCGACGCTGCCGCATGGGGCAAGGCCGTGGCGCTGACGCTGCTGGACATTGCCGCAGAAAACCGGCGCAAATTTGCACTCATTCATTTTGCCGATTCTTCCTCGTGCAAGGTGGACGTATTTCTGCCTGGGCAGTATTCCGTGCAGGATAAGATGAATGCCGCCGAGACATTCCTCGACGGCGGCACGGATTTTGAGCGTCCCTTGGATGAGGCGATCCAGCTCATGGACACCGGCTTTGAAAACGCCGACATTGTCTTTCTGACCGACGGCCTGTGTGAGCTGCCGGAGGACTATCTGGCAAAGCTCCATAAGGAGCAGGCTGCCCGAAAATTCACCGTGACCGGCATCCTGCTCGACGCTGGCAGCCCCGGCATGGATTTCAGCCTGACGCCGTTTTGTCAGAAGATCTATCGGACAAGCGAGTTGGCCGGTGATGAGATCGTAAGAGGTTTGGTTACGCAGCGCATGTAACATATAGGCGTCAAATCTGAAAGCACCGCGCTCTCACGGCTCAATGTTTCCGTATCTAAGCCAAGGTGAACCCCCAATGAACTTGTCCTAGAAAACATTTACGGCAGGCCCAAACAATGAGCCTGCCGTTCTGCTTTTTGTGCTTGTCGAAATCCATCCACTCCACAAGAGGGCGCTTACTCTCGCAGCCCCTCTGAAAACGAGATTTGTCTGTTTGTTTGCGCAAGTTATTGTACATTATCTCCTTCTAACTTCCTCGTAACAATTTAGGACATAAAAAACGCTATAGGCATAGCTCCTACAGCGTTTCTCAAGGGATGTATTTCTTATTGGGTAGGCCCTCAGAAGGAACGGTTTCTAAAGGGGAACATCGATTATGCAAATAGAGTTTTCCTATTTTTGAATCAAATTGTGGTCTGAATTCTCCCTTATAATCATTTGCAGGATGTCGTATACAATGGTTATCATCTGTTAATCCCAGTAGTAATTTAGCCTTTTTCCCTACTGCAAATACCTGAGAATCATTGATCTGGAAGATCATTTTTAATGCGCCTATGTATTTGAGCCCCTCCTCAAGCTCACTTTTTGTTGGAGTTCGATTAGACGCCTTTTTGCCTTCCTTATACGGATGAAAAGGAAACGCATTCCACATTAGGGGAATAATATAAGATTCCCGTATGGCTGGCCAAATTATAGAAGCCGACCGCTCTGCTGTATTGCCAATTATACCGGAACGCTTCCAATCTCCCAGTGCATAATTGTTTCCCGCATATTTCAATTGTATCTCATCGGTAAACGGAATACCAGTTAACGCACATCCCCGATAACCTGGAGCCTCTCCAATTAACATAATATCGACTTTACTGGACTTTAAATGCTCTAAATAATTCAATAAATTATATTTACATACTTCATCATGGTAGGGATTACTAAAAAGGCAATGTTCATCAGGAACCGATGCTATGTCATCAACAAATTCTTTTATTGTCAGAAAGCATCCCCTCTTTCATCAAAAATAATTTCATTAATTGTCAATTCTTAGATCTTTATAATACATTTGCCTTGAAATTTTCTCACTAATCTTTTCCTTATACTCATTTTTACTTGTTCCTACATGTGAAAGATCAATATTAAAATAACTTGCATCTGATTTGGGAAGAGCGTACTTAATTATAATCTCTCTTGTTTCTGCTCCCTTTTTAGGTAATACAAACTTCATCGTCTTTGTAAGGGAAAAATCACGTTTTGCTGTGTCTTGACCATCTCTAAATGTGGTTTTATATAAAGAGTATTGCCGATCAAAAACCCGAAAAATGTTCTGGGCAATAATCTCAATGTCTTCCACACTTTCAAAACTAATTTTTTCTTGTACATCTATTTCATCACATGAAAATTTTTCAATTTCAAGTGAAATTGAATCTTCTTTTAACCCTGTGTAAAGCTCGTTCCATGTTCTTCGCCCCCACTCTTGGAATTCGTCACATAAAAATAGCAAACTAGGAAAAGTAGTAATATGTATATTATATGCATCAGGGCACGTATGCGCAGCAATAGCATTCACTATTTTTGATGAGACAGATTGCTGCATTTTTGTCATGTGCTTCTTTGGACACCTTTGCAGTTTACCTTCTATTAAAAATCTGAGATTTATATGTCCTCAGGCATTCAAAAAACATGGTAGCATCACCTCTTCACTACAATATGTTTATTATAACTCTCAAAACTGTATTTTGCAATGCTGTTTCTAGTTATAAAAATAATTACTTATAACCAATCTAGTCCGGAAGAGGCTGTTGTGAAATAACCCAGTGAGACGAGAAAATGAAATGGTCGAGAACGATCGTATTATCCGCTTGTTTTTGTAAGGTGGAAGTATAAAAACAAATCACTGCAAAACAGAATGTCATACAAACGGAATTTGCTACTAGAAATTGATGAAGATTTCACAAAAGATAATATCGGAAAACGGCAATGTGCGGCCCTTAGACAGCACTGCAATGGAGATGGATTTATGTGCACTCATGAGAGCATGCCACTCACACTGACACGTCTCGACAAAGCTGCCACACACTTTGCTAGATAATCATGCTGTATACAAGGAACAGGCCCTACCGTATCAGGTGGTCCTGCTTAAACATTTCACAAGTGTCTATTTCTGAAAAGTATGCTACAATACTCCTGTATTCCAGGTCAGAGCAGATGAAGGGCGGAGCTATTTCAGGGCGGAGGTGAAGACTTGGGGACAGGTATGCCCCCGGTTCTGCGCGCAGGACATGGAATGAAATAATGGACTCATAAGACCGTAATTGCCGTTTGGCAGTTGCGGTCTTTTTGCGTCCGGACACAAAAAGAAGGGAGACACAGCATGACAGACACAGAAAACGTATTTGACGGCTTTGCCTTACTGGACGACGATGAGGAGTTTGACGTAGATAAGATCTTCGGCAGCAGTTCGGATGATCCCGCGCCGCCTCCTCCCGCGCCAGCTTTGGCAGAAGAAGTCAAGCCTCAGCCAGAGCTGAAACAGGTTCAGGCGGAGACGCCGACATTACAGCCCGAGCCGGAACAGACACTTCCCGCAAAGACGCAGGAAACACCGGCAGAAGGAAAACAGCCTCTGGAACTCTTTTCGGCGTTCACAAGCGCGGAAAGCGACCCCATCCCAGAAGCAGCCCCGGTCAAAAGCATTGCGCCAAGACCCCAAACACAACTGTCGCTCTTTGACAAGCCGCCCGTTTTTCAGTACGGCGGCGCCAGAGAGCAGATCACGGATGCAGATATGACCTTCGAGGCCCTGCGTATCCAAAAAGCGGATGATTTCCCTGAATTGGAGGATGCGTCGGCTGTCACATGGCAGGTACGGTACGGAGATATTACGAAGGCCGTCCCCGCGCCCAAGACGGACACCATCGCGGCCATGAAAGCGGAGATTGAGAAGTCAAAAGCATTCCTGGACATCCTGAAAAAAGGCAAGGTCAAGGACCCGGAGTGCGTCGTAAAGCCGCAGATCCGGATGCAGAAGAAGGGCATCGCGGACTACAAGGGCGTATTCCCGACGCTGGAGGCTGCACGCGCGTCCAACAAGGTCATCTGCCTCATCCCCTCGCGGGACGGGCAGACGTATGAGATGCGCCGGAGCGAGCTCGGCGAGTTTATCGCGCCCAAGCACAAGATCACGGAATTTTCAGAGGTAAGAGCCGGCTTTCGCCCGGCTCTTCCTCGCATTCCGCAGGAGCTTTTGCGCTCCATCATCGGCTTTTTCAGAAGCCAGATGGAATCTGGTGCAGAGTTTGAAGCCCTTGTCCGTATCTACTGGGATCGGAAGGAACAGAAATTCATCCCGTTCGTCTCGAAGCAGCGCGCCACCAAAGACAGCGTAACGGTTCGGCTGACGGATGAAGACCTTCCGGACGATACGCGGTATCTGTACTACGCGGATATCCACTCCCACAACAGCATGAAGGCGGTCTTCTCTGCCATCGATGATCAGGATGAGCGTGGCACGCGGCTGTATCTCGTGATCGGCCGTCTGGATCGATTCTTTCCGGAGATCTCCGCACGCATTTCCTGCGGCGGCAGCTTTGTCCCCGTTGAACCGAGTCTGGTGCTCGAAGGGCTGGATGGCAGCTTTCCCGCGGAATGGAGCGGCAAGGTCGTCCATCAACTCCCAGAACTTCCGGAAGCGCCGTCCGCACATTTCGCGGGCGTGCGCTCGTTCCTGGGCGGATTGCTTGGAGGTGCAGGATGAAGTTTTCAGAGAACCGGCCCGTGAAGATCGTCATGCTGGGAGCCGGAGGCACCGGCGGACATATCGCGCCGCATCTGTATCGGCTTTTGTACGCGCTGGAACGGCCTGTCCGCTTTATCATCTGTGACGGAGATATCGTGGAAGAAAAGAACCTTGTACGGCAGAATTTCACACCGGCGGATTTAGGCGAAAACAAGGCAAAGGTGCTGGCGGAGCGGTATTCCTCCGTGTTCGGGATGGAGACGGAGTATGTACCGGAGTTTATCGAGTCCGGCGAGCGGCTTCTTTCCATGCTGCGGGCACGGACGTTCCCGACCGGGCCGTACTGGCATTCGCCAACCGTCAAAGAGCTGGTGATCCTCATCGGCGCGGTGGACAACAACAAGAGTCGAAAACTCTGCCACGAGGTCTTTTACAAGCTGGATGATCTTATCTACATCGACAGCGGCAACGGGATGCACACCGGGCAGATCGTCTGCGGCATCCGCAGCGGCGGGCGCACGTTCTATCGACCCGTCGGCGCGGCATTCCCGGAGGTTTTGCAGGATACAGACAAATTCCCGACGGAGCTGAGCTGCGCCGAGGCGTCTGTTTCCGCGCCGCAGAGCATCGCCGCCAACATCACAGCGGCCACCGCCGTCGTGGACATGATCTACAACATCCTGACCGTCGGAGAAACGCGCGTGCGGCAGATCACGTTTGCAACGGGTTCTGTCAATATGCGCGCAACCTTACAGAAAACAAGGAGGAAAGCAGCATGAGAAGTTCCGTAGACGCAGCAGCCTTTTATAAAGCGATGACAGCATTGATGGACATTCCGGCAAAAAGTCCGGTCAAAGTCCTGCAGGAGATCAAGGTGGAATTTACAGCGGATCACTGTACGCTCTCTGCAACGGACTTTGGTACATGGCTGTCCGTGACGATCCCCGCAAGCGGCGACGACTTTGCGTTCGTGTTTTGGAATAGTGCCGGTGTCCAGAAGGTGTGCCGTTACTTTACGGGACAACTGGAACTGGAGCTGTCCGGCCAAAGGAAATCACAGATCATAACCATGCGCTGCGGAGACAAGGGCGGCAAGTTCCCAGTTTATGAAGCTGAGGAATGCCCCACATGGCCGGAGTTTGAAGCCAAGCAAAGCTATACGGCAAACGCGGCAAACATTCTCAAATGCGTCAAGCAGGTAAAGTATGCCGTAGATCTGCGCAGCACCAGACCGGAATATCAGGGTGTTCTGTTCCAGAACAAGCATATCTGGGCGGTGGAAGGTCATCGCGCGGCCTGCTGTGATGATGGTGGACTGAGTGTTGAAACGCCGTTTACAGTCGCTGTTCCGGCACTGGAGCATCTCAAAGTGTTTGGGAATACGGATATTCAGATCGACGTAAACGAGAGATGTGTCACATTCCGAAATGAATGGATCCGATTGACGGCGTACCGCGTTCCGAATGCCACACCTCTTATTTATGAGAACATCGTTCCGCAGAAGTGGAATGAGGAATTCTGCTTCCATCGGAAGGACTTTGTGCAGGCCCTCAAATATCTGCTGGCCTGCGTCGGAAAGACAGACAAGCCTTATGTCCGGTTTGAAAATGGCTTGCTGACCTTGCGTGCGAAGGACTGCCTCTACAAAGCGGCGGTTTCCATCAGCGCAGAAAGCAGCATCGTCTTTGGCTTTGACGCCAGATTCATGCTGGATGCGCTCACGCAGTTTGAAAAGCAGGACATGGTGACGATGCGGCTGACCAGCCCGTTGGGCGCAATTTCGCTCATTGCAAGCAACAGCTCCGCCATCGTCCTCCCGGTACGGCTCAAGGAAGAACAGAAAGCAGCGTAAAAGAGAAAGGATTTTTGAGCATGAAAACAGTCTATATCCCAGCCGGTGCGACGTACAACTATGAAACGCTTGTCACGGACGATGTGATCGTCCATGGGAATCTGCACGTCACGAACGGCTTGAAAGCAAAGCATATTTCCGGCCGAGGTTTTATTACCGCCGGTGAAGTTTCCGCAGACATCGTGGACGTGACCGAACTGGAATGCGGTACGGTTATCTGCCGGAGACTGCTGGCGCAGCGCGTCAGTGTCAATGAGGCAATGATCTCGGAAAGCGCCGCTGTTTCCCGTTTCTTCTCCGCTAACTATGTCAAGGCTCTCAGCCTGACCGTGGCGGTCAGCGAGATCGGCGAAGCGGACGCGGATGAGATCGTGCATCTGACGCCGAATCCGCGCGGTATGATCCTGACACTGCTTCTTTCCATGCTGCGCACCTTCTGGCTGCGCCTGACGGCAAGCCGTCCGCAGGGCAGGTTTGAGAAGCCGCGCACGGAAGCGCCGGTGGAAGAACCCTCTGACACGCCGGAAGATGTTGAAACAAAAGCAAACATCGCAAAAATTGTGCAGGAGGTGCTTGCACAGCAGGCGGCGGAAAAGACCGCCTGCGCAGACGATGCGGAAGATTTCGAGCTTCAGCGCATAATCGGCACGTTCAAGCTGCTGCGGGACAAAGGCTACACCATGCGCATTCTCCCCGGCACACCGGAGGAAAACGCGCCGGTCTTTGACTTTGCGGCAGAGAGCATTCAGCCTGCGGCGTGAGGTCAACCGGGATGGAACAGGAATTGCAGAAGGAGTCAAAATGTTCCTTTTACGCATTGGAGCAGCTTCGGCAGACGGCAGAAGCCATTCTGCGCGGCAGCCAGCGCCTTCTGAAATGCCGCGCCGGTGTGGAGAAATACCGCACGGCACAGCCGCAGCGTGCGTATGCGTACTATCTGGAATTGCAGAAAACGAGAGATGCGCTTCTTGTGGCGCTCGGCGATGCACAGCGGAATCTTCTGGAGTTGGATGAGCCCATGCTTGTCAAAACGGCTGAGCAGCTCCAAATGGGTCTGAGACGCTTTGATCTCATGTCCAGAGCGTACAAGCCTGTGTATGAAGTCCTGACCGGCTTTGCAAAATCTCTTCCGCAGACGGACACCGTCAACGCGGCGGTGATCGGGCGGCTGATGAATCATGTCCGCATGGGCTACTATCCGACAGACCCGGAGAATATCACGCACATCCTGCGCGGGATCGCGTTTCCGAAGGGCGTGACGACGAATCTGCTCGATCCGTGCTGCGGCTGCGGCAAGGCGCTTCGGCAGCTTGCCGACGGCAACAACTGCTACACCTACGGCATGGAGCTGGACGAACACCGCGCGGAGGAAGCGCAGACAAGGCTCCACCGCGTCGGCTTCGGCAGCTTCTTTCACAGCCAGGTCAGCCGCGAGGCGTTCCATGTGCTGTTTCTGAATCCGCCGTATCTGTCCGTTCTAACCGAGGGCGGCAGCCGGGTGCGCAGCGAAAAGCAGTTTCTGGTGCAGAGCATCCGTACACTCATGCTGGGCGGCCTGCTCATCTACATCGTGCCGTATTATCGCCTGACGCCGGACATCTGTAAAATCCTCGCGGAGAACATTTCCGACCTTTCCGTCTGGAAATTTACAAGCGGCGAGTTTGCCAGATTCCATCAGGCGGTCGTTCTGGGGCTTCGCAGAAAACCCACAGAGGATGACGAAACAGCCGACCGGCTGGGTGCGCAGACGCTGACCCCGGATATGATCCCGTGCATTACGGAGCTGGAGGAAAACCGATATGTACTGCCCGCCGTTGCAAAGGCTGTCGATGTCTTTCGCGGCGAACGGTTCAATGAGAAGGAGCTGGAACGCCAGCTGACGCGCTCCGGCAGCTTTACACGGCTGCTGCATGCAAAAAGCGCGCTGGACAGCACGGAAAAGCATCCGCTTCTGCCCCTTTCCATTGGGCAGATCGGTCTCATCGGCGGCTCCGGGATGATCAACGGGCTGATTGAATGCGATACTCCGCACATCATCAAGGGGCGTATTGTGAAAGTCAAAAACACAGAACGCGAGGAACAGTTTGACCAGCGCGGAAACCATACCGGCGCAGAGGTGCATGAGGTCATCAGCAACAAGATGATCTTCAATGTTCTGACGCCGAACGGATTTCTGGCGCTGAGTTAGGAGGAATTATGTTAACTACAAATCTTGCAATCGTTGCACCCGTCACAGAAGCAGATGACCGGGCGGCACGCGAAGCCGTCTGGCAGCAGGTCACGGAGCGGATCGTCCCGCAGATGGGAAAGCTCTGCACACGCTTTGAACCGTCCGGCGGCGCTTGGGGACAGAAAGTGTCCAGTCCATACAGCGTCATCCTGGGCAGAAACGAACCGGCGCTGTTCCTGTACTTCTACGCATCTGCGAAGCATCAGTTGGATGAGCGCGCAAAGGCGCATTTGGACGGCTTCATGGAGCATCTGGAGATCGGGAACGAGCAGACCATCGGCGATACAAAGATGTGCACCGCCTACCTCAAAGGCAACACCGCCGAAGCGCGTTCCCACATGGAGTGGCACATCGCCAACATGTTTGGAGAGCTGATGCCGGACTGCGGGATCTATTTCCTGCGCGAAGGCCGGTCATATCTTTCCGAGGCAGAACACAAGCGCATCCTGTGCAATATGAAAGACTACGCTATCTGTATCGTGAAGCTGGTATGGGAGGACGCGCATGAAGCTTGATCTTTCCATGCTCGTGCAGGAATTAGCGGTTCTTCCGCATACGCCTGTCGAGCATAATGAGGTTTCTGCCTACGTTCTGACGCACATTTTCGCGCCGCTTCGGGAGAAACACAAGGTCATGTTCGCCGATCTGGATTTTAGCGCTTTTACCGAGGAAGATCTCGACGCTCTGCGCGGTATGCTGTCAGACGAAGAAGAACGGCTGAATCGGCTGCTTCGTTTGCAGGATATCCTGTGCGCAGCCAAACCAAAAGCAGCAGCGGCTAGGCGCTTTTGCTGAAGGAGGTACAGATGGCAGACTATGAGGAAATCGCCTATGCGGTAGAAACGATCCGTGCAGCCCATTTATTCTATGAATATGGAAAGCTGGACCGGCTGCTGGAGATAGGCGTCACGCATTCCGAAGATGATCTGTTCGAGATCTATTATGATCTTCTGGCTGCGGCTACAGACTACATGGACGAAAAATTTAATGATGACTACGAAGTAAATCACTGGTATTTCAGTTTCCGCAGCATGATGCAGTATTACCGCCTGATCCGGGAATATGGAAGCCTTCACAGCATGAGGCTTTCAGAAAACCCCTACGTCAAAAAAGCGGAACAGAAGTTAGCTGCGGAATTATATTCCTGCGGGTGCAGCGGTGGTATGGGCTGGGGCTATCAGATGAAAATCAGCTCCAAATGGTCGAGCGGCGTCATGGTGGAAACAGACTGCTATTTTCATGGCGAGTATGAGCTGCTGGAAGCGCTGCTTGCCATTGACGCATGGTACACAGAGGAGGTACGAAAGTTGGAAACCCTGCTTAAAGTGGAACGCGCCGCTAAGACAGCGTATGTTCCGGAATTGGAGGCGGCATGAAAAAGGACGAACTGCGGATCCGGATCATTCCGGAGGACGGACAGGTTCTCATCGAGACACACGTGGATGGCATTGTGAAGTGCAAAGCGGTGCAGGAAGATGCGTTTCTGGACTGCATTAAAAACAGCGCTATGCGAGATTATGTTAACAGCGGACTGCTGCCGTCAGACTGTATCCATGTCAAAATCCATCCGAACGGGAACAAGGAATATTGTCTCTGGTACCCGCGCTTATACGCAGACATCAGCTATCATGAGACGGCATATCCGAACTTTCCATTGCCAAGATTGGTATTCGCGTTCCATGTTGATACGGAAGGCAAGATCGGAGAATGCAGGATGGGCGTTGTCGCAGACGAAAAGCCGACGATGGAGACCGTAATGTACTGCTATCCGTTTTCCAATGTCAGCGGCACACGGGGAGACATCTGCATTGGTGCAAACGCACTCCCAAAGTACAAGACGCCGCACGCGCTTGCAAGCTTGCCGGCACTCCTGCTGTCCATCCCAAATGGAGATCACAGCTTCAATGCGCTGAACAACAAGCTGGGACTGCAATACCGCGATCTTTTGGAGCACCTGAAGGACAAAGACCCGTCGTACTATTATTCCGACGTGCTGATCCCCAACGGAAAGACCTTGAAAGACTTTATTGGAGGGTAATGTATGGCAAAAGACGCAAAAACCATCTGGGAAGAGCTGGCGCGACCATTTGCGGCGGAGGATCTGGAATGGCGCATTCAGGTGACGACGAAGGACAAGACCAGCGGCCTTGCCATTCCGTATGTCACGAACCGCGCCATTCAGGACCGTCTGGACGAAGTCGTGGGGCCGGAAAACTGGTACAACGACTACAAGCCGTGGCACGGAAACGGAAAGAAGGACGCGCAGATCTGCGGCATTTCCATCTATTTTGAGGGCAAAGGCTTCATTACAAAGTGGGACGGCGCGGAGGATTCCGACATCGAACCAATCAAGGGTGGATTGTCGGACTCCATGAAACGCGCCGCCGTGCAGTGGGGCATTGGACGTGTCCTCTACAAGATGACAAAGCCGCTCTGGGTCAAGATTGAGCAGAAGGGCAACTCCTATGTGATCTGCGATACCGAGCGGCCGAAGCTGAATGCCGCGTATCTGGAATTGCTGGATAAGCTGCATCAGCTTCCCACATCTCCGGGCGCAGCACAGGCACAGCTCAGCTATAAGCGCGACGGGCAGGTTGGACAGCAGGCGCAGAATACAGCGCCGACGGCCATGCCGCAGACGCAGCAGCAAGCACCGCAGAAATCGTCGCAGCAAGCACAGCAGTCTCAGCCGCTCCCGTTTACGACGCGGCAGGTCTGCCAGTACATTGTGCTGTCGGTAAGCAATCAGCAGGATATGTCCGGTCAGCCGTTGGTCTGCGCCGTGCTGCAAAACGCAGAAGGCAAGCAGGCGAAGGTCTACGCACAGGGCAGTCATCCCATGCTCATGCCCGGTGCGCAGCTCTATGACGCGCAAATCACGATGCGGAAACAGGGAAATGTCGCATTTTATACGCTGGACGGCTATCAGGTCGTGCAGCAGGCAGCGTAAGGAGGGCGAATGGAAAAAATCAAAGGCTTTCAGATCAGCAGCATGACCGTTTCGGGCTTCAAATGCTATGAAGCGCCTATGGAGATCACGTTCGGCAATCCTACCGTTGTGACCGGCGGCAATGGCCGCGGCAAATCCAGTCTGGCGGACGCGATCGCGTTTGCCGTTACGGGACTTCCCTTTTTCGGGGAGCGCGGCATCGACCGGCTGCACAACGAGACGAACCCGGACCTGCAGATCACGATGCGCTTTACGGATGATACCGGCAGAGCGCACGAGCTGACCCGCAGCCGGCAGAAGGAGCGCATGAGCATCACCTACGACGGCTATGCCATTCGGCAGGCGGATCTCAACGAGATGTTTGGCGAACGGGATGTGTTTCTCTCCATTTTCAACCCGCTGTACTTCATTGAAGAACTCGGCGAGGATGGAAAGAAGCTGCTGGAGCGGTATCTTCCCTCCATTCCGCAGGCCGACGTGTTATCCTTGCTCAATGAGCAGACGCAGCAGCGGCTGTCCGGGCTCAAATTGTTGTCTCCTGAGACGTTTCTCAAGAATCGCCGGGAGGAAATTCGAGCGCTGGAACAGGATGCGGTTTATCTGAGCGGCAAGCTGGATCTCGCGCAGAAGCAGCGGCAGAGCAGCAAAGAACTCTCCAGCAGACTAACCGCGCAGATTCAGGACTTGCAGCAGGAGATGGTGTCGCTGGAGGCGCGGCGGTTTGAAAACGTCAATTTGGAGGATTTGCAGGAGCAGCTCGTGCAGGCCAGCGAGCAGTACGAGGAGCTTTCCGGCGAAGCACCGGAAACGCCGGATACGGCAGAGTTGGACGCGAAGCTGCAAGAATTTCACGCGAAGCTGGGTGCTCGGTCGTCCGAGGTCTACCAGCCAAAATACACAGGCCCGCTGGCGGAGGATACGGCAAGGGTGCAGGCGCTTGGGAAAAAGTATCAGCAGAATACCGCGCTTTTGAAGCGGTTTCAGCCGGGTACAAGCTGCCCGGTCTGCCGCCGTGTCCTCTCGCAGCAGGAATATCCGGCGTTCCGTCAGGCTTTACATGCGGAAACGGAGAAAATCGCTGCCGACGGCACGCAGCTGAAAGGCCAGATCGCGGAGCTTCAGGAGATGGAGCAGAAAAGCCAAAGCACGTTCGAGCAGTTCAAGGCGGATGATCTGGTCAGATACCAGTCTGAGATCGACGCGCTGAATCAGAAACGGAAGCAGCTTCAGGAAAACGCTGCGCAGCAGAATATGAAGCGTCAGCAGGCCTTGGAGCAGCTTCGCGCACGCATCCAGAACCTGACCGCCAGCATCGAATGCGGCACGCTGAGTCCCGCGGACAGTGAACGCCTTGCCGAATGCAAAGCGTCGCTGGAGGACTGCCGGGTGCAGCTTGCCGCCGCACAGCAGGTTCTGAGCGCTGCGCCGGAGGACTTTGACGAACGGATTCACAAAATTGAGCAGGAGATCACGGAAAAGAGAATCGTTATGAAAGACGTGATCCTCTACATGAGCAAGCGTGCAGAGTTGACGTTCTCGAAGCTCGCGCTGAACCGCGTGAAGATCTCGCTCTACGATGTGGTCAAGACGACCGGAGAATTAAAGGACGTGTTCCGCTTTACCTACAACGGCCGCCGCTACGACCGGCTCTCGCTCTCTGAGAAGATCCGGGCTGGCGCGGAAGTGTCGGAGCTTGTGAAGCGGCTCACAGGCCGTAATTACCCGGTGTTCTTCGACAACATGGAATCTGTGGATGATCTCAGCAACATCCGTCCGACCAGCCAGATGATCTTGGCTAAATGCGTCCATAACGCGGAGCTTTCCGTGCGGGCTGGCAGCACTGCAATGCCGAAGGCGGCGTAACCTTACTTCACAGAAAGGGGGCGCGCTGTCTGGCTTATCAGAAGCTGCCGATCCTGGAAGCCGCCAGACGGTGCGGGCTTGTCCTCAATGACCGAACGCTTCACAGCGAGGAAGTTGAGGCAAGCTGCCCCTTCTGCGGCGATCATGGAACCGGCAAACATCATCTGAGTCTGAACACACGGACCGATCAATACCGCTGCAATCTCTGCGGCGCAAGCGGCAACAGCGTGACGCTGTATGCGCGGTTGAACGGTCTATCCAACAAAGAAGCCTATCTGGAGCTGGCTGCAAAGAGCAACGTGTATAAGCTGCCCTTGCAGCCCAGCTCCCCAAACACAACGAGCAGGGAACCGTATGCGCTGGAACAGCGCCACGCGGCGTATTCGGAAATGCTGTCACTTCTGACGCTCTCCGACCGGCACAGAGAAAATCTCCATGAACGAGGACTTCCTGACGAAGTTATTGAGCGGAACGGCTATTGTCTTCCGACCACATTTCTCGCTGCACACCGGTCTGCAGGCAAGAATAGGTTTTCCGCAGTTCAGTAAGCCGCTGGATGTACTTGTAAGTGATTCCGTCTTCCGAGAAGCTCGGCATGACTTCGCGATTTTCTTTGTTTGCGATACCTGCCCACTCCGTGGGAACACCGCCGCCATAGCAGTTCTGCTCAGTTCCGTAGTACACATCGGGGATACCGCGGACAGTGAAAATAAAGGCCAGTGCCAGTCTGAGCTTCTGATAGTTATCGTCGGCAAGGCACAGGAAGCGATCACGGTCATGATTGTCGATAAACGTAATGAGATGGTTTACGTTTGCATATTTGTAATCCTGATCAAAAATCGCTTTAACGGTTGTAAAGCTGGCATCGTGCGCAAAGACTTCACGGGCCTGGAAGAAAAGCGGGAAGTCAAGCACGCCCCATTCATAATTGGAGAATGCACTCACATAGTCGACATCGCCGACGAAGATCTCGCCAAAAGAGGGAACACCGACGTAGGATTCAAACTCCTGCAGAAAATTTTTCGGCATCGAACGTGCGGCATCGACGCGGATGCCATCAGCGCCAGTCAAGGTGATCCAGTTTTTATATGCATCCTTGATGGCCTGCCGGGCATCGGCATTATCCTGGTTCAGATCATCCAGACCGCCGAGGTCATAATTCAAAACCTGATATTCATTGTTCCAGTCTGTAATATCACCATAGTGATGATACCAGTCAGGATTATTGAACGGGGCAGCCGGCTGATAGCTGGCCGAGCTATAGGTGGAGCTTGCACCGTTAAAATAGTCTGCCGTATGATTCGGAACAACGTCCAGAATTACTTTGAGTCCTTTGCTGTGGGCTGCGGAAACAAGATCGATCAAATCCTGCTTCGTGCCGAAGTGAGGATCAGCAGAATTGTAATCGTGCGTGAAATAACCGTGATAACCGGATTCTTCGCCGTCTCTGCTCAGAAGTTCATTCTGAGAAGGCGGCGAAATCCAGATCGCCGTTACACCCAGATTTTTAATGTAGTCCAGCTTCTGCGTGATACCCTTCCAGTCACCGCCCTGTGTGTACTTAAGCTGCCCGGGGCGATACTCCTGATTCAGCGTACCGTTATTTGTCGGGTCTGCATCATAGAAACGGTCCGTTAAAATCATGTAGATAATGTCGCTTTCATTCAGGACGGAGCTGTTGTCAGTCATCGCCTGAATTTCAGTATCGTTTGCCGCTTCAGTCGGTGTGAAGTTTCTCGCACCGGAATCGGCAACGGCGGTTGTGATTGAAGAACCTCCAAAGCCAGCAGCCAAGGCTGTCGGCGCGAGGATCATAGTTGAAACAAGTGCAAGAATCAGAAGTGTGGAGAGGAACTTCGTTTGGAACGTTTTCTTTGTCGTTAACATGAAAATGCCTCCTTTACATGATCTGAATTGAATTTGTTATCCTTTGATACCGCCGGTCTGCAAACCGGAAACGAAATATTTCTGGCAGCAGATGAAGATGATGAGCACGGGCAGCAGACTCGCCACGGACATGGCGAAGACGTAGCCCCACTGCGTAAACTGGTGCTGGCCGAAAAAGCCTGAGATGGCGATCGGCAGCGTGCGCTTCTGCGTGTCGTTCAGGACGGTCAGCGCCCACGGGAATTCCTCCCACGCCGTCAGGAAGTTAAAAATGCTGACGGACGCGATGGCCGGGCTTGCCAGTGGGCAGATGACCTTGAAAAACACAGTGAATACGCTGCCGCCGTCCATGTAGACGGCTTCGTCAAACTCCCGCGGGATGCTCTCGATGTAGCCTTTAATCATGAACGTAGAAAACGGGATGACCCACGCCACATAGAACGGCACCAGCCCCAGCAGCTTGTTCGTGAGCTTGAAGAACGAGGCGAGCTGATACTGCGTGATGATGAGCGTTGTGCCGGGGATGATCATCGTGCCGATGACGAGCGCGAAGAGCGCCTTTCTGCCGGGGAAGCGGAAGCGCGCGAGGCAGAATGCCAGCGCCGACGAGACGAAAGCCGCGATCACGACAGTCAGCACGGCGACGATCACGCTGTTGAGGAAATTGATATAGAACTTTTCCTGGCTGAAGATGTACACGTAGTTTTCAATTGTGATCGTGTCCAGTGCGGGGAAGAACTTCGGCGGGAACTCATAGAGCGCACCGTTCGGCTTTAAGGACGTGCTGATCATATAGATCATCGGCATGACCGACACCGCGCCGCCGAGCAGCAGGAGCACATACCGCAGAATGTTGGACGGGAGCTCCCGTTTTTTGAGTGTATGCATGGCAGTCCCTCCTACGAATTGGCCGCGTCCTTCTGCTTCATGGCCCTGAACTGCAGAACGGCGAGGAAGATGAGCGTCACGGCAACAACGAACGACAGCGCGGCCGCGTAGCCGAACGAGCCGGTGTTGAACGCCTTGTAATACATCCACGTGAGAACCGTCTCCGTCTGGTGCATCGGCTTGCCGCCGGTGATCATCTTGATGGACGTAAAGACGTTGAAGCCGCCGATGGTCAGCATGACGAGAGCGAAGAGGATCGTGGGCTTGATGCTGGGCAGCGTCACATAGAAGAACTTCTGGAACGCGCCGCAGCCGTCGATCCCCGCCGATTCATACAGCTCCTGCGGGACGCTTTGCAGCGCGGCCAGAAATACGACCAGATTCCATCCGACGCCCTTCCAGATGCCGAGCATCATCGCCACCGTCAGACCGCCCCAGCGGCTGTCAAGCCAGCGGATGTTGGACGCCGTCAGATGCAGCATGTTCGTGAGCACATAGTTGAGCATCCCCTCGGTGTTGAAAATGTACCGGAAGATGAGCGAGACGATGACCCACGAGGTAATGACCGGGATGTAATAGATCACGCGGAACGTGACGCGGAAGCGCGGGATGGCATTGATGAGCACTGCGGCAAGTAAGCCCAGAATCATCTGCCCTGGCACAGTCACGAGCGTGTAGAGCAGCGTATTTGCAAATGCAATCCGGAACGTCTCGTCGGAGAGCACGTCGATATAGTTTTGCAGCCCGATAAACTTCTGGTGCAGCATTGAGCCGAGATCCCATTGCAGAAAGCTCATGTACAGGAGCTTGACGATGGGGTAGATCGTGAACAATGCGAAGACCAGAAGTCCCGGAAGCAGCAGAAGGCCGACCTGAAGACGGTCGCGTTTTGATTTCAGTTCCATAGAGCAGATCCCTTTTCAGATTTTCAAAGCAGGCCGAAGCCTGCTTTGAAAAAAGTTGCGTTTGGTTCGTCTGTCTGATATACTGTGTTTATTCGGCAAGCAATCCGTCGATCGTCACAGCCAGCTGGTCGAGCGTCTGCTGCACGTCTGCGCCGTTGACGATCATGTCGGTCATGGCGACGGTCAGTGCATTGTCGATCTCGGACCAGGAAGCGACAGTCGGACGGGCCTTTGCCGTCGTGATGGCCTCCAGGAACGGCGCAAACGACGCATCCTTTACGGTCTGGCTGTCCAGCGCCGTCATGTTGACGGGGATCTGGCCGCACTTGGCCATCTCCTCCTGCGCGTATTCGCTGGTCATGAACTTCATGAACTTCCACGCGCCTTCTTTGTTGGCAGTGTTGAACATGGCGATGTCTTCGCCGCCCAGCACGGAGATCGAACCGGCGGAACCAGCGGGAACCTCACTCGTGCCGTAGTTGAAATCGGGATATGCGCCGGCCAGCTCCGCGGTCTTCCACGGACCTTCGAGCAGCATCATGTACCGGCCGGTGCCAAAGCCGTCGGTCATGGGGATATCGCCGCTGTTAAAGCCGGTGAATTCGCCGTTCGCATACAGGTCGACCAGCTTCTGCACGGCTGCGGCTGTTTCGGGGCTGTTGACATAGCCCGTGGCCGTGGTGCAGGCGTCGTCCGTGATGTTGCCGCCGTTGCTCCAGATATAGGGCAGGACGTTCCAGCCGGCGAGCGCGGGCTCGTTCAGACCCCAGACCTGCTGGCCGTTTGCATTCGTACCGGACAGGGCGTGGATCGCTGCGAACATCTCATCCATCGTCTTGGGCACTTCGATCCCGGCCTCCGCGAGCGCGTCGGCGTTGTAGAACAGGATCTTCGTGTTCGTGTTGAGTGCCAGCGCGTAATAGCTGCCCTTGACCACGGCGGTGCTCATGGCGCTGGGAAGAAGCTGGCCTGCCACATCATTAAAATCCCCCATCTGCTGATCCAGCGGGACAAGGATGTTCATTTTCTGGAACTCCGGAACCCACGCGATGTCCAGACGCGCCACATCGGGCAGGGTGTTCGAGCTTGCGCTGACAAGGATCTTGTCGTGCAGGTCGGCCCACTCATGCGAGACGGCGTTGACCTTGTAGCCGGGGTTTTCTTCCTCGAATTTGGGGATCAGCACATTCATCAGAGTCTCATTCTCTGCGGACTGCGCGCTGTAGTGATGCCAGAAGTTGATCGTAACGGGTTCTTCGGGCGTGGCTGTGGACGTTTCTGCTGCCTTGTCATCGGCGGGAACGGCCGCGTCGCTTGCGGGCTGCTGGGATTGGGCAGTGTCTGGCGCTTTTTCGGCGCATGCAGTGAATGCCGCTAACATCACTGCTGCGATCAGGAAGAGCGCCAGCATTTTTTTGATACTTGTCTGTTTCATGATTGCACCTTCTCCTTTAATTTTTTGTTGATGAATCGGATTATCTTAACGGATCTTGCGGGAAGCTCCGCTTCAAAGCGTCCCGGATCGTCCGTCAGGATCGTGGGGTGGAACGGGTCATCCTCTGTCATGCCGCCCGTCTGGCAGCAGAGCGTCCATGCGGCAAATTCCCGTGCCCAGTCCGGGATCGGGAGCTGCCCGCGCCAGTGTGCCGTTCCTGCGTGCAGGACGACGAGCGTCTGCTCGCCGGGCACAGTGCGCGAAAAGGCGTATACGTTCGCCGCGTCGTCGGCCAGTACGGTATGGAAATCGCCGTCCGTCAGAGAATCGGATGCGAGCCGCAGCTGGATGAGCCGCCGGTACCAGCGCAGCAGCCGCCTGTCCTGCTGTTCCTCATCCCACTGCATCGCCATGCGGCAGCCGGGGTCGTTCGGGCCGCTCAGGCCGACCTCGTCGCCGTAGAAGATCGCCGGGGAGCCGGGGAATGTCATTTGCAGCGCTGCGGCCAGCCGCAGCCTTGCCTTGTCGCCGCCCGCTTCATAGAGGAAACGCGCCGTGTCGTGGCTGTCCAGCAGATTGTACATCCGCAGATTTGTTTCATTGGGGTACAGGGCCAGCGCCCGGTTGAGACGGCAGCCGAATTCCGACGCGGAAAGCGCGTCCTTCGCCAGCCACGCGGCTGCCGCGTCGCGGAAGAGATAATTCATCGCGCTGTCGAGCCGGTTCGCGCTTACGAGCCGTCCAGCGTCGCCCCATGTTTCGCCAAGCAGGATGCAGTCGGGCTTATATGCGCGCATCGCTGCGGCGAAGGCTTCCAGAAACGCGGTCGGCAGCTCATCCGCCACATCCAGCCGCCAGCCGTCGATGCCGAATTCCTCCAACCAGTACCGGCCAACGGAGAGGAAATAGTCCCGCGCGTCCGGGTTTGCAAGGTTCAGCTTCGGCATCCATTTGTAATGCCCGACGCAGTCGTAATTCTGCTGCTCCGCGTCGACGGGATAGCTGTGGATGAAGAACCAGCTGCGATACGGCGACGCTTCGCCGTTTTTGACAACGTCCTGAAATTTGTCCCACCAGTAGCCGCAGTGGTTGAATACGCCGTCGAGGATGATGCGCATTCCGCGTGCGTGGACACCGTCGACCAGCCGCCGCAGATCGTCCTTCGTGCCGAAGGCCGGGTCGATCTCGAAATAATCGACTGTGTCGTACTTGTGGTTCGACGGTGCGCGGAAGATGGGCGTCAGATACAGACACGTCACGCCGAGCGACTGGATGTAGTCGAGCTGCTGCGTAATGCCCGCCAGATCGCCGCCCATGAAATTCTCCCGCGTCGGTGCAGAACCCCAGACCTCCGCGCCCGGCGGGGTGAGGGAGGGATCTCCGTTCTTGAACCGCTCCGGGAAGATCTGATAGTACACCTGCCGGCTTCGCCACGCGGGCGCGGAAAAGCCGTCCGTAGGGTTCGGCCAGAGGAATTCGAAGAAATTCCCGTTCATGTGTGGCTCCGTGTCCTGCAGGCCGTTCGCGCCGAGCCACAGCTCGTCCGTCCCGGCTTTCAGGTGGAAGCAGTACCGGGTGTACGCCGCGATCTGGCCGGTGCAGACCGTCGTGCGGTAGTAGTCGTGCAGCGCGTCCTGTAAGGACACGTGCAGCCGCTGCCGCCGGATCTTCGCCGAATCCGTCTCATAGCGCATCCAGTACCAGAGCTCGATCTCGTCCGCATCCGCCCGCGCCGTGATGAGCTGGAGTTCCAGCGTGTTGCGTGAGCTTGGGTAGATGTAGTCCGAGGTGGGCCGGTGGATGATGGCCGCCTGATTCAAATGTGGATCGCCTCCGTTTCTTCTCGTGTTTCCCGCATTGTCGAAGCGCGCTCAATGAGCTTCGTCGACAGCAGGATCTGCCGCAGGCTGGTCTGCGGGTCTTCGATCTGCTCGATCAGGATCTGCGCCGCCTGCACGCCGAGCGCGAACGTGTCAACATCCACGCTCGTGATGGGCGTCTCGGCCAGCTCCGTCAGCGGCGTGTTGTCGCAGCTGATGATGCCGAACTGCTCCGGTACCCGCAGCCCCAACTGATGCGCGGCCCGCAGCGCACCGAGCGCCAGCCGGTCGTCGCTGCAAATGACGGCGTCGGGTGCGTCATCGTCCTGCAAGAGCGCGCGGACGCAGTCCATGCCGCTCTCAACCGTCGGCAGACCGTGGAGAATGAAGCCGTCCGGGACGGACAGATGATTCGCGGCAAGCTCGCGGCGGTAGCCCGCGATGCGGTCCTGATTGAAAACCTCCCCGTCGCCGTCCGAAAGGAAGGCGATCTTTTTATATCCGCGCTCCAGCAGGAGCCTGACGGCCCTGCGGCCAGCCTGCACGTTGTTGATATCGACCCAGTTGGCCTCCGCGCCGACCTCCTCCGAGCGGCCGAGGATCACGCATGGCACGCTCAAGTCTTCGATCCTGCGCAGCAGCTCGTCCGTCACGAGCGAGATCGGCAGCACCACGCCGTCGACCTTTTTCCCGGCAATCAGCCGCTCAACGGAGGAAATGCCGCCGAACGCCGCCGCGCCGTTCGTGATGATGAGGTTATAGTCGTTCTGGTGCGCGGCAGTCTCGATGCCGAAGACGGTGTTGTTGAAGAAATTGTTGGCGTAGGCCGTGCCGTCCGAGATATCGATGACCAGCGAGATCGCGTGCGCCGAGCCGTTGGCAAAGCTGCGCGCAATGTCGTTGGGAACATATTTGAGCTGCTCCATCGCGGACGCGATCTTCTGCTTCGTCTCGTCCGAAATGACGCCCTTCTGATTGAGCACGCGCGAAACCGTCGACGGCGAAACGCCCGCCAGCCGCGCCACATCCTTGATCGTTGCTGCCATCCTGCACCTCCGTGCAAACGGTTTACCGATATTTCTTGAATTTTCGCGAAAAAGCAGCGATAAAAGCAATGAAATATCGAGAACATTTGCTTTCGACGATAAAATGAAACTGAATACAACAGATTTATTCGTGCAACCGTTTGCCTAATGCCAGAGTAGCACGTTTTTCAGATGAAGTCAATTTGTCAGTTTATACAAGAAAAATCTGTTTTTCTGTGCAGGTAGACAATGCAGACCATTCTGCGCTCAGAGACAATTCATCCCCGAAATATCAGACACAAAAGTCGGTCAAATGCAACAAACCCCGAACCGTTCATCATGAACGACTCGGGGTTTGCTCTCTCGTAAGAAGCTGATATGCACATTGTCTTGCCCGCGTCAGCGCCATTCGGACACTGGCGGGTTTTATGGATGAGCAATACGAAGACGCCTTTTTCGTGCTGCTTATGAATAGAGTGGCAGAGGCGAACGGAAAAGAGCTGATACAGAAAAATGAGGAGCTTCTTGCAGATCCGAACGCAGCCATTCCCGAAAGTTTGAGCAAGCGCTGCCTGCATACGATTGAAAAGAGTTATCGAAATGCCCAGATTCAAAAAGCCGCAAAGAAAACGCTGCGAACACTGAATCGAGTTGCTTTGTGGATCGAGCGCGAGGCCATCGGCATGATGAGCGATTATCTTAACATGGGCCAGATGGATGCAGCGCCGAGATTAAATGGTGCTGCCCCTCGCGCCAAGTTTGCAGATGTTGTTTTGCCGACCTTTCCGCAGCGCCGAAACCACACAGCATAAAACAAAAAACCGCGCTATTGCATCCTTTATTGCAAATAGCGCGTAAAGCTGTCAAGCGGAAGCATTCCAATCAGAACTTTCGGAATGCTTTGATATGGAAACCATGCCCAGCAAGCAAGAGCAAAGACTCCACGGGGAGCATGAATTGCAAATGAGCAAAGCGGAAAAATCCAAACAAAGCGATAGAGAAATCGCCGCATTTCTCACGAAATACGGCGATTTATGGCAAGTTGCACCATTTAAGATAACAATGATTTCTCCAGCGTTTTCAAGGGTTTCAGCTACTTTCGGCAATCTTTTTCCGCGTTGGCGCAGCGTACTGTTTAATGGTCACTGTGCAACCCAAAAAGATATTGCATAGTTTGCGGTTTTTCGTACTCCGCACTATCGCCTCACTAATCTTCATCCCGACGATCCTCCTGCTTTGCACGGTTTCGATCATAAAGCCGCTTGCTTTGCACAATGCGGGTGACCGGCGAAACGCCGTTCCATGTGCCGCGCTTGGCTGCATGAAGTTTGCGCTGGTTTTTCTTACTCTGTTTTTTCAGCAGTGTATCTGAAAGACCCGGAAAATCCCCGCCGATGGGTGGTTGATCCGGTTGCTGCTGATGTGGTAAAGCGCATCTTCACTATGTGCATGGAAGGCAGAGGCCCACAGCAGATCGCAAACCAACTAAAAGCGGATAAGGTGTTAACTCCCACCGCATATAAAGCGCAACAAGGAATAAAATGTCCAAATAAGAAGCCGGAAAATCCCTATGGATGGAAGGACAGTAGTGTTGTCAATATTTTGGAACGGCGGGAGTACACCGGCTGTACCGTGAACTTCAAAACCTATACCAATTCCATCTGGGACAGGAAGCAACGAGAAAATCCTATCGAAAGACAGGCGATCTTTCCCAACACGCACGAACGCATTATCGACGATGATGTGTTTGAAAAGGTGCAGGAGATCCGCCAGCAGCGTC
>ERZ1673696.1116-NODE-1116-length-24552-cov-5.101645_pt1 | contig 24552 bp, 19 predicted proteins | sample MGYA00580226_ERZ1673696 | MGnify/ENA primary metagenome ERZ1673696 (study PRJEB41218, sample SAMN15661743) | gut metagenome | host: Homo sapiens | place: Canada: London | collected 2015-08-20/2019-03-30 | study: EMG produced TPA metagenomics assembly of... | reverse complement strand
GGCAGCCTTTCGGAATATTTCCTTTGGAGGGAATATACCCGTGAAAATTCTGAAGCACATTGTGATGTGGAAATTTCTTGACAATGCGGAAGGCAAAACAAAAGCGGAGAACATGCGCTTTGCGGCGGAAAATCTTCGTGCACTTGTCGGCGTTGCGCCGACGCTTCTGAAGCTCAGCATCGGCGAGGATGTTCTCGGCAGCCCCGCAAGCTTTGATATGGCTCTTGTTGCCGACTTCAAAAGCGTTGAGGATATGCTTGCGTACCGCGATTTTCCCCGTCATGCGGAGATATCAAATTATATCCGCCGTGTGATTTCCGACAGGAAAGTTGTGGATTTTTTTATTGAAACCGACGAGAACTAAACAAAAGCTTCGAGTATTGAAAACGATGCGGAAAGACTGCATCAAAATAATCCACATTATCCACAGGTTCGTGTGGATAACACGTCCGAACAGTGTAAAAATGTGGATAACTTGCCCGAATCGGGGAGTTTTTTGCAAAAAATGCCTGTTAAACGCGGCTTTGAGTGTGGATAAGTTGAGGATATAACGGAGTCATAACAGTTTGCACCGAAAGGGAACCGGGAAAAAATTTGAGCATTAAACTTTAAATCCGAACCTCGGGCAGCTTTCCGACAGGGATTTTACAACGAAGCCGGCCGCAGCCGGCTGCAAAATGCAAAGAAAAGAAAGGAGACTTTCGCCGAAGCGAAAGTCATGGTCATAAAAATGAATTACAACGTTAAACTTTCTGATGAAGTTCGCGAGGCACTTGCGCTGGGAAGACCCGTTATTGCGCTTGAAAGCACGATTATTGCGCACGGAATGCCTTATCCGCAGAACGTCAAAACGGCTCTTGCGTGCGAACGTCTGGCACGTGCGCACGGCGCGGTTCCCGCAACGATTGCGATCATCGGAGGTCAGCTTTGCGCGGGCCTTACCGAGGAACAGATAGAGTATCTCGGCAGGGAAGGACGGAATGTTGCAAAAGTCAGCCGCCGCGATATTCCTTATATCATGGCAAAGGGTGCGGACGGCGCAACGACGGTTGCCGCAACGATGTTCATTGCAAGCCTTGCGGGCATAAAAGTGTTTGCAACGGGCGGCATCGGCGGCGTGCATCGCGGCGCGGAAACAACCATGGATATTTCCGCCGACCTTACGGAGCTTGGAAGAACGCCTGTTGCAGTCGTTTGCGCGGGGGCAAAGAGTGTGCTTGATATCGGCTTGACGCTTGAGTATCTTGAAACGCAGGGTGTGCCCGTTGTCGGCTTCCGCACGAACAAAATGCCCGCATTTTACACGCGGGACAGCGGTTATAACACTCCTTGCAGATGCGATTCGGTTGAGGAGCTTTCGGATATGGTCGGCGCAATGGCAAATATTCCGATGCGCAGCGGCATGGTTATTGTGAACCCGATCCCGAAAGAATTCGAAGCCGACGAGGACATGATCGACCGTGCAACCACGAAGGCTTTGCGTGAGGCCGAAAAGAACGGCATCACGGGCAGGGATGTTACCCCCTTCCTGCTTGCGCGTATTGCGGAGCTTACGGAGGGCGCAAGCCTGAAGGCGAATATCGCGCTTGTTTATAACAACGTGCGCCTTGCCGCTTCCGTTGCGGCGGGAGTTATTCAGCCGGATTGAAGGCAGAACGGCAAAAGCCGTCCGCGCCCGTCCGCGTGACGGTGCCGCACAGGAAACGCTTTTTATTGCCTGTCCGAGGCAATACGGCAAACTGTTCTCGGGCAGGCTTGTTTAATTTGCTGTTGTGCAGGCGGAGCCTGCTGTCGGCTTGTTTCTCGGGAAACATTCCCGAGGGGAACAGGCATGAAAACCATCCCCATGATTGAAGTTCTCGCGGGGGAGAGTTAACCCGCCGCTGCCGCAATTGCTCTTTTCGGGGCGAAGCCGAGCGTCGGCGCACTTTGTTGAGGAGGCATATAATGAAGAAAAAATTGCTGCGGTTCGCCGCACTGATGATTGCTTTGGCTTTTGTTTTTGCAGGCACTGCCTGCCGCGGAGGCGGTGTTGTTGTTGACATAGGCCATGACACGCCTGCGCCTACAGCAAAGCCGACAACGTCGCCGACGGCCGAACCGACGTCCGAACCGACGCCGGAGCCCACCCCTGCGCCCGTTCACGCAACGCTCATGTTTGTGGGCGATTTGATGTGCCTTTCAAGCCAGCAGCGCGGCGCGAAACAGCAGGCGGGCGGCAGCGGCTATGACTTTTCTCCGTCATTTGCATATGTCAGGGAAGTTTTTAACAATGCGGACTGCGTCATCGGCAATCTTGAAACATCGCTTTCGCATTCGTGGCCCTACGCAACGGAGCAGCGCAATATCGGCGGAATGCCCAACTGCAACGGACCCAAGCAATATTTGGGAGCATTGAAATTTGCGGGCTTTGACGCGCTTGTGCTTGCAAACAACCATTGCTGCGATGCGGGAGTTCAGGGCATTATCGAAACCACTCAGGCTGTTGAGGAATACGGCTTTCCCTACACCGGACTTTTCCGCGAAAAGGACGCGCAGCGGTTCGTAATCCTTGATGTTAAGGGGATAAAAGTCGGCCTCCTTTCCTATGCCGAATTCTATAATTCAAAAGATAAAGCCGTTCGCGAAGCGGGCTGTGAATACATGATAAACACCTATTCAAAGGAACGCATTGCCGAGGACATTGCGGCGGCGCGGGCTGCCGGTGCGGAGCTTATCGTGGCCTATAATCATTGGGGCGCGGAACATACGCACCAACCCACACCGAAGGTCGTGACTCACGCTCAGGAGATGGCGGATGCAGGCGTTGATATCATAATCGGCTCACACTCCCATGCGGTTCAGCCCGTTGTTTGGCTCACGGCGGCGGACGGACGGCAGGTGCTTTGTGCATATTCAATGGGCAACTTTGTGTCCAGCATGGGCAGAAGCACCGCGAACGACACTTTTATTGCGGAAATCGGCATCGTTCGCGAGGGGGGAAGTGTGCGCGTGGAGAGCGAGAAATATCATCCCTGCCGCGTGTTCCCGCAGCTTAAAGGCTATTGGTATGTTGTTGTGCCGACGAACGTGACGATTGTTAATAGCATCATTCCGCAGCTTAAGGCGGCGGAAGAAAGGATAACGGCAATTGTAAACCCGGAGGGAAGATAAAATATTAGCATGAAGCTGCTTTCAAAAATCCTTGCATATGCTGCCGTGCCGTGCCTTGCTGCCGCGCTGCTGATAAGTTTTATCGACCGGCTTTCGGGAGATAAGGTTTGGATTAAAAGGGAGTATGAAAAACTTGATATAAATGATTACACCGGCATGAGCACGGACGAGATGTGCACCGTGTATCTTCGCATGGTTGATTATATGAAGGGCGGGACGGATGAGCTTCAAACGGAAGTCACGGTGTTCGGCGAACGCACCGAAATGTTCGGCGAGCGGGAAATTTCGCACATGAGCGATGTCCGAAAGCTCTGGTTCGGGGTTGAAACAGCGAAATACATTCTGTTCGCCTTTACAGCAATTGCGGCTGCGCTTGCTCTGTATGTTTACAGGCGGAGTGCCGCCGCCGTGCTTGCCCGCTGCTGGCTTATCGGGATTTGCGTCATTGCCTTCATTGCGGCTGTGCTTGCAGTTTGGGCTGCCGTGGATTTTTATTCGTTCTGGATACTGTTTCACGCAGTATTTCTGGATGTTCCGTCTGCAATATTTGACCCGGCGGAAAGTTTGATGATTCGCATCTGCGTTCAGCAGCTTTTCAGCGATCTGATACTTCGCATTGCAGTTTACACCGTGAGTGCCTGTGCGGTTATAAGCATTCTTGCGGGGATTGTGTGCAAAACCTCGGGAGCAGGCAAGGGAACCGTGAAAACAGACTTAGGGATGCCAAAGACTAATTTCACTTAATCAAATCAATCGTTCCGGTTACTGCCTGCGGAAGCGGGAGTCGGCTCGGAAAGTGAAAAACGGTTTGGAAAGGAAAATCAATTTGAATTGGTCCGAAAGATGTGAACCCGCGCTGAAACGCTTTATGAGCGGGGAAAATGAACTTATACTCGGGATTGAATCCTCCTGCGACGAAACAGCCGCCGCCGTTCTGTGCGGCGGACGCAAAGTGCTGAGCATGGCGGTGCATACGCAAATTCCCGTTCACAGGCTGTACGGCGGCGTTGTGCCGGAAATTGCTTCCCGCAGCCATACGGAGCGTATAGGTGCCGTTGCGGATGAGGCATTAAAAACTGCCGGTGTCGGTTTGAATGACATCGGTGCAATTGCCGTAACCTGCACGCCCGGGCTGATCGGCGCACTGCTTGTGGGCGTCAGCTATGCAAAGGGCCTCGCATACGCCGCAAACACTCCTTTGGTCGGCGTGAACCATATTGCGGGGCATATCGCCGCAAACTATCTCACTTATCCGGATCTTGAACCGCCGTTTGTCTGCATTGTTGCTTCCGGCGGGCACAGCCATATCGTTCGCGTGGTCGATTACAATCGCTTTGAGCTTATCGGCAGAACGCGCGATGATGCGGCGGGTGAAGCTTTTGACAAGGTAGCGCGTGCGCTCGGCTTGCCGTACCCCGGCGGCCCGGAGATAGAGAAGCTTGCAAAATGCGGGAACCCGAACGCATTCCGCTTCCATGCACCGTTTAACGAGGGCGAAAGCAATGATTTCAGCTTTTCGGGAATCAAAACGGCCGTTGTCAACCTGCTCCATAATGCGGAGCAGAAGGGGGAAGTTCTGAATAAGGCCGATGTCGCCGCCTCCTTCCAACGTGCCGTTGCGGATACCCTGACGATGAAATCCGTTCGCGCGGCTCTGCGCGAAAAAAGCTCCGTGCTTGCCCTTGCCGGCGGAGTGAGTGCGAACAATGTGCTTCGCACCCGGCTGCAAACCGAGTGCGACAGGAACGGCATCCGTTTTTGCCGCCCGGATATGCGGTTCTGTACCGATAATGCGGCAATGATAGCCTGTCAGGGTTATTATATGCTGCGCAGCGGGGAGGTTTCCGGACTGGATTTGAATCCTTCAGCGGCCGAGTTCCTGTCGGAAGGAAGGTAATTGTCGGGCAGTGGCAAACTCACTCAACAAAACTCGAATACAATAACAAAGCAGGACTGCTGCCTTTTACGGCGCAGTCCTGTTATTTGTCAGCGGGGGCGGGGATACCGAGTCCGCTGATGCAGTTTGCGGTTTACTGAAAGCAATGCTTATTTCGTGTAGCGTACAACGGGCTTTCTTGCCGCGGTGACCTCCTCGGGACGGCCGACAGGGGTGGTGACGGGGCAGGCGTGTACGGCCTCGGGGTTTTCTTTGGCTTCACGGGCAATGGCTTTCATTGCTTCAATGAACTCATCGAGAGTCTCACGGCTTTCGGTTTCGGTGGGTTCGATCATCATTGCTTCATGAACGATAAGCGGGAAGTAGATGGTCGGGGGATGGTAACCGCGATCGATAAGGGCTTTTGCGATATCGGTTGTGTGAACGCCGAGATCGAGCAGTTCGCCCGGAGCAATGACGCATTCATGCATACAGATGCGGTCGTGGGGAATCTCATAGGTGCCGCGCAGTGCGTTCATGATGTAGTTTGCATTCAGAACGGCATTTTCGCTTGCTTCCTTGAGACCCTTGCCGCCGAGAGAGCGGATATAGGCATATGCCTTGACGATAACACCGAAGTTGCCGTAGAAGCTCTTGACCCTGCCGAAGGATTCGGGGCGATCGTAATCGAGTTCGATCATGCCGTTGCGTTCAACAAGCACGGGAACAGGCATAAAGGGCATGAGGTGTTTTTTAACACCGACGGGACCGCTGCCGGGACCGCCGCCGCCGTGCGGGGTGGAGAAGGTTTTATGCAGGTTGATATGCATAACGTCAAAGCCCATATCGCCGGGGCGAACAATGCCCATTATCGCGTTCAGGTTTGCGCCGTCGTAATAGAGCAGACCGCCCGCCTCGTGAACGATGTCGGCAATTTCCTTAATATTGCGCTCAAACAGACCGAGGGTGGAGGGGTTGGTGAGCATCAGACCCGCAGTGTCGGGGCCGACTGCCGCACGCAGCGCGTCAAGATCAACGCCGCCGTCGGGAGCGGATTTGATTTCTTTAACTTTGAAGCCGCACATAACCGCACTTGCGGGGTTGGTGCCGTGCGCTGCATCGGGAACGATGATGGTTGTGCGGGCGGTGTCGCCGCGATGTTCGTGATAGGCGCGGATATGCATAAGTCCGGTCAATTCACCGTGCGCACCGGCAGCGGGCTGGAGCGTGAAAGCGTCCATGCCGCAGATTTCGCACAGGCATTTTTCCATGTCATACATCAGGCGCAGAGAACCCTGGCACATATCTGCATCGAGCAGAGGGTGCACGTCGTTAAACAGTTGGGCGACTTCTTCGTTGATTTTGGGGTTGTATTTCATCGTGCAGGAGCCGAGAGGATAGAACCCGTTGTCAACGCCGAAATTGCGGCGGGAAAGGTTTGTGTAGTGGCGAACAAGATCGACTTCACCCAGTTCGGGAAGGTCGAGTTTTGATTCGGCACGCATATTTTCGGGGATTGCGCAGTTTGCGGCGGGCACATCCAGTGCGGGCAGGTCATACGCGCGGCGTCCCTCGCGGGAACGTTCAAAAATCAGCTTGTAGGATTGCCTCATGCTTCGGTACCTCCGTCGGTTTCGTTCTCACCGTCCTGCTCAAAGAACATGATGTTGAGCATTTCGATAAGGTAATCAATATCTTCTTTGGTTGTCATTTCGGTTGCGCACCAGAGCATTCCGCCGTCTGCAAGCACAAGGCCGGAAACTATGCCGGCATCCTTGAGCGCGGTGGAAATCTCGTCGGCGGGAATCTCGCTGTCGATGACGAACTCGTTGAAGAACGGGGTGTTGAAACGGAGTTTGAAGCCGGGAAGCTCGGTGAGCTTTTGAGCCAGATAGTGCGCCTTTGCAATGTTCGCTTCGGCAACTTCTTTCATGCCGCAGGGACCCATCGTGCAGGCATACATGGCTGCCATGATTGCGCAGAGCATCTGGTTGGAGCAGATGTTGCTGGAAGCCTTTTCGCGGCGAATGTGCTGCTCGCGTGCCTGAAGGGTGAGAACGAATACGCGGTTGCCGTCGGCATCAACGGTTTCACCGACGATTCTGCCGGGCAGATTGCGGATGAGTTTGCCGCCTGCTGCCATAAAGCCCGCATACGGGCCGCCGAAGCACATGGGAATGCCGAGAGGCTGTGCATCGCCGACAGCAATATCCGCACCGTAGTCCGCAGGGCGTTTGACAGCGCCGAGGCTGATGGGGTTGACATAGCTGACGAGCAGTGCCTTTGCGCCGTGAACGAGGGCTGAAATCTCGTCCATGTTTTCAATGCAGCCGAAATAGTTGGGCTGTGCGGCGATGAAACCGGCAGAGCCTTCAAGGTTTGCCTTCAGGCAGTCGATATCGGTAATGCCGTTTTCGTTGAGCCCGATTTCAACAAGCTCAAGACCGTGGCAGTGGCCGTAGGTTTTGACAGTGCCGATAACATCGGGGTGAAGACCTGCACTGTAGAGGATCTTGTTCTTGCGCTTTGAGTCACGCAGCATCAGCAGGGATTCGGCCGCAGCGGTCGCACCGTCGTAAACGGAAGCGTTGGCGGCATCCATGCCGGTAAGATTGCAGATGACTGTTTGCCATTCGAAAATACCCTGAAGCATACCCTGGCTCATTTCCGCCTGATAGGGGGTGTATGCGGTGTAGAATTCGCTGCGGGAGATGAGCTGAGGAATCAGCGCGGGAATGTAGTGATGATATGCGCCCGCGCCGCGGAAAAGCAGGCAGGCTTCGTCGTTCTGAAGAACATAGCCGGTGATGAGCTGACGCAGCTCCATCTCGCTCATCGGAGCGGGAAGATCCAGCTCGCGGTTGAGCTTAAGATCCGCCGGAATATCGGCAAACAGCTCGTCCATTTCGGAAAGGCCGAGTGTTTTCAGCATTTCGCGGCGTTCTTCAACGGTGTTGGGAACATAGCTTCTCATGTTGTGGAATACTTCCTTTATAAATATAAAATCTTGATGAATCGGAATTTTGCCCGATTCGAAAAAAAGCTTATTCAAGGTAAAAACGCATAACCCGCGGCGGCGGAAAACCGTGGGCGCGGAGCTATGCGTTTTTTTATCGCGTAACCGTGCCGAAAAGCACAGGCTTGGGCGGGGCCGCGACAGGTACGGGTTGATTAAGCCTCTTCAAGCAGCTTTTCGTATTCTTCTGCGGTGAGCAGGCTTGCTTCGTCGATTTCGGTAACTTTGATCTTTGCGATGAACTGACCGAAAGCATCCTCGTTAAGAAGCTCGGGCTGTGCGTCCAGCTCTTCGTTGACTTCGATGACGGTGCCGGCAACGGGGCTGTTGACGGGGGAAGCTGCCTTTACGGATTCAACGGTGGTGTAGGATTCGCCGAGATTGATCTCGCTGTCAACTTCGGGAAGCTCAACATAAACGATGTCGCCAAGCTCGCTCTGTGCGTGATCGGTGATGCCGAGGGTGGCAACGCCGTCTTCGATAAGTACCCAGTCATGTTCACGGGTGTATTTGCGGTCGGTGGGAACCATGATATAATCCTCCGGATTTATAAGTTTTGTATGTATTTTCGTTTAAATTCCCGCGGCGGAACCGTGCCGAGAGCCGATACGCACCGCCGGGGAAGGGAACGCAGTTTTTGTGCGCATTTGTGCGGCGCCGACGGGTGAGCCGCATAAATATGTTTATTTCCTCTTGTAGAAGGGCATGGGTGCAAACTCGCAGTCGATGACTCTGCCGCGAACGGAAACAGCCCAAGTGCCGTTTTCATCGGCATCGGCGGAAACGAGTGCCATTGCATAATTGCCGCCGACAGCGGGTGCGGGGCCGCCCGAGGTGACGATGCCGACTTTTTCACCGTTGCAGAGAACATCCGCATCGGGGCGGGCAATGCCCTTTCCGACGATCTTCAGACCGATGCGTTTGCGGGTCTGGGGCTTGAGCAAAGCTTCTTTGCCGATGAAATCGGGCTTGTTGAATTTGATTGCAAAGCCGAGGCCGCACTCAACGGGGTTGATGTCCGCACTCATTTCATGGCCGTAAAGGGGCATGGAAGCTTCAAAACGGAGCGTGTCGCGTGCGCCGAGGCCGCAGGGCAGCATGTCAACGCCTTTGCCCGCTTCAAGCAGAGCCTCAAACAGGCGAACGGTATCTTCCGCCGCACAGTAAAGCTCAACGCCGTCTTCTCCGGTGTAGCCGGTGCGGGAGACGAGGCAGGGAATGCCGGCAACGGTCATTTTATCGTTGAAAGTGTAATATTTCTGAGGGATCTCGCCTTCAAAACCCGCAGCATCAAGAACTGCCTGATGAAGCGGACCCTGCAAAGCGAGCTGACCCCATTTTGCGCTGTTGTTGATGACCCGAACATCACCGAATGCATGTTCGGAAAGCCATGCAAAGTCCTTGTCGGTATTGCCGGCGTTGACGATGAGCATGTAGTGATCGTCGGCGAATTTGTAGATAAGAACGTCGTCCACTGCGCCGCCGTTATCATAGCACATAACGGCATAGCGGCACCTGCCGGGCGTCATTGAAGTGACGTCGTTGGTGACCATTTTCTGCATGTAGGCATAGGCATCATTGCCGATAATGTCAACTTCACCCATGTGTGAAACATCAAAAAGGCCTGCGCGTTCGCGAACGGCTTTGCACTCATCCAAAATGGAGGTGTACTGCACGGGCAGAGCCCAGCCGCCGAAATCGACGATTTTGCCGCCGAGAGCACAATGCTTCTCAAACAGCGGAGTTTTTTTAAGGTTATCGAAATTTTCCATTGCGATCCTCCCAAAGGTAACGTTAAAAAAGAAAAATCGCCCGAATCCGTCCGAAAATCGAACCGAACGATTCCTGCCTCCTATTATATAACTCTTCAGCCTATATTGTAAGGGGGAAAAAGGATATATTTGCAAAGGAACAGGGATTTTTTTGCCGAAAATCGGGGTCGGAAGTGCACATCGAAGAAAAAACAAAAATCGTACAGCCTTGGAAGAAGCGGGAGAAAGCGGTGGCTTTGGCTGAATACGTCTTTATTCAAAATACGAGTGACTTTTTTCGCAGTCGGATCAACTGAGGAAAATGTGGAGCACGGCTGACTTGCCGGCAAGTTAACAGCAAGTTGCCGGCAAGTTAACAGCAGCATCGGCATCTGATTAAAATCAAATGTATACGGCTAAAAACAGATTACAAACAGAACAAAAATACCCGACTCGGCAAATTACCGGCAAGTTAAAACGATCATGCCCATATCGGAATGTATCTCATGTAGCGCGGAGCGGTTTCAGGGTCAAAAGGCTTTATGTATCCTTGGTTTACCGCTTCTTTAATCAGTCTTGAGATACTGCCGGAGGAGGAGTCCTTCAGCCCGAAGCGTGCACGGAGGGACGAATTAGTCATCTGTTCACCCTGGACCTGTTTAATGCAGGCATGAAGATAACAGGCTCTCAATTTGTCGGCAGACGATATGCTCGCAAAGGGAGCATTGGCATAAAGCGTTACGCGCGTACTGTCGGTGAAAGTTTGGATAAGGGGAGCGGGAAGCTGTTCGGACTCACATTTTATAACTATTTTATCCCAACCGGTTCCGAGCTCTTCGCACAGCCCGAGACGGCGCATTAACGATGCTAATTTCTCGTTTCGCGAACGCGGGGGGTTATCGATGATTCGATCGATGTCAACCAAAGGCGTGCCGGGGTTTGTGACTTCAATGCGGTCGCGGAATACTTCAATCACAGGCCCGGCGCCGGATACGGAAAAGTCTTGATGAATAAGAGCATTTGCGATAACCTCTCTTAATGCAAGCTTGGGATAAACAGTCATTGTTTTGCGAACAGCATCAATTATTACTTCTTTCGACGGAAGGAGCGCGTCCAAATAGCCGAAAAGTCCCTCGAATGCGGAAACATAACCGCTTTCGATAGTGTATTTATTCAGCATCTCAAAACGACTGTTGTCGTTGTATCGGGTAATACGAATGCTTTTCCGAAAAAGCCTTGGAAAAAGCGAAAGCTGCTTGGCAAACAAAATTGCACCGAGGTTTGTAATTGAGTACAACCCGTCATCCTGCTTTGCGAGAATTGCTTCCTGCAGCAGATAATGTGCAAGTCCGGCCGCATCGGCGGGCTGCGGAATTCCCGCAAGGTCAAAGTAGGAAGTGTGGTTTAGAAGATTCAACGCCTCAATCAAATCCAAATCCGATTTGGCATACTGCTCTTCAAACTTTAAATCACGCATTTTGCTCCAAAGCTGAGCTTCAAGTATGGGAAAGTCACTCAATTTTTTTGTATAGCTCCCGACACGGATATAGGCAACCTTTTCAAAAGTCACGGTCTGATTGGCTGCCTTATGTATTATGAGCAGTCCAACGGTTTTGTTATCCGTTTTAACTGAATGAAATTCGAAATCAGCGTTCTTCGAAAGGAGGGATCGCAGCCAGTTTTCAAGCTCCTGATTCCCCTTTTTTAAGGTTTGAAGATTATGCTCGGTTCCGACAATATCATGTGTAACGTCGTCTATTCCCCAGATCATGTATGCACACTCCCGGTCATAAAGTGCTGCACTGTTTGCAAGAGCACTGATATCCTGTCCGATCATTTCCGGGGTATAGTTGTTGTGCTTGAATTCGAGCCATTGGGTTTCAACGGGGTATTTGCGTAATTCATCAATAAGTTTCTTCAGATCAGCCAAGAACGGGTTCTCCTTATTAATTTGCCGAAGCAGATTCAACGAACTTTCGACAGAGTAGTGCGCCGCTGTCGGCACGATGGTATTATACCGCGATAACAGGCGGAGCGCAACAAATAAGAAATATGCGGATTATGTTTCGAAACGATAAACTTATCCGCTCTTTCCCCGTTGCATTTTTTCGGTGAGTGTTGTATCATGTTATATGTGAAGGAATACATTTTTCGCGGCCGCAGACGGGCGCGCGGAAAGGAACGGAGAATAACATTGTTGGTTACACTTTGCGCAGCGGTTATTTTGCTCGTTGCGGCGGATTTAATATCAAAGGCGGCAGCCGTGAGCGTGCTTTCGCAAACGGGCGGCGCGCTTGAGTTTATCCCGGGGCTGATACGCTTCGAGTATCATAAAAACACGGGAATGGCGTGGGGGCTTTTCAGCAATGCAACGTGGGTTTTTGTTGTGATAACGATAGTCACGGGCGGATTGATAGTTTTCATTCTGTTAAAAACGCTGAAAACAATGCCGCGCAATTTGCAGCTCGGGCTTGCGCTCGTGCTTTCGGGTGCGATAGGCAATCTTATTGACCGCGTTGCTCTGGGCTATGTGCGCGATTTCATTGCTTTTGACTTTATTAACTTTCCCGTGTTCAATTTTGCGGACAGCTGCATAACCGTGGGGGCGGTGCTGCTTATTGTGAGCGTTCTGTTCACAAAGAGCGGCAGAGCGTATTTTGCCGCATTGGACGAAAAAAAGCAGAAGCCCGAAAAAACGGACGGCGAAAAAACCGCGGGCTGCGCGGCGGGCAACGGCGGAGAAGCGGGTGCCGAACCTGACGTAAAACAGGCGGAAAGCAAATGAATTCTGACTCGGAACGGATGAACGGGCAGCTCCCCGAAAAGAACAGCGGGGAATGCGCGGAAAAAGCCTGCGAAAATGCAGCTGACCGAGACTTCGGCAGTGAGTTTGTTTCGGATGAAATTCTTTGCGGCGAGACGGAAGACGACTGCCGAAACGGCGGAAAAATTGTTATTGCGGCACAAAAAAACGGAGGCAGGCTGGATGCTTTTGCAGCGGAACACACGGAGCTTACGCGTTCGGCGGTGCAAAGGCTGCTTCTTTGCGGTGCGGTAACGGTCAACGGTCGTTCCGAAAAAGCAAAGTATGCCGTGCGCAGGGGTGATATTATCGAAATTCAGCTTCCGCCGCCCGTGCCGACGGAGCTTGTTCCGCAGGATATTCCGATAGACATTGTGTATCAGGATGCGGATATTGCCGTTATAAACAAGCCTGTCGGAATGGTCGTGCATCCCGCGCCGGGCAACCCGGACGGGACGCTTTGCAACGCGCTGATGTTTCACCTTAAGGATTTGTCGGGCATAGGCGGAGCAATGCGCCCGGGACTTGTGCATCGAATCGACAAGAACACGTCCGGACTGCTGGTCATTGCAAAGAATGACGATGCTCACAATTTTCTTGCGAACGAGCTGAAGACCCATTCGGTGGCAAGAACCTACTGCGCTTTGTGCGAGGGCAATTTCAGACAGGACAGCGGAACCGTTGATGCGCCGCTTGCAAGGCACAAAACGGACAGAAAGCGCATGGCGGTGTACCCTGCCGGAACGGCCGGTGCGCGTGAAGCGGTTACACATTGGTTCGTTCGCGAACGTTTCCCGAACAGCGGAGCGGGCGGAAGAACGCTTTTGCGGGTTGAACTCGAAACGGGAAGGACACACCAGATCCGCGTTCATATGGCCTATATCAATCACCCGCTTGTCGGCGACGATGTATACGGCACGGGTGCGGCATCGGCAGTGCGCGGCAGGAACGATCTCGGGTTCGTCGGGCAGGCTCTCCATGCGGAAAGGCTGCGCCTGATTCACCCGCGAACTCACGAACAAATGGAATTTTTTGCTCCTCTGCCGGAGCATTTTAAGGCTGCTCTCGAAAAACTGCGCGGAGCAAACGGATAAACCCGATTAAACAGAATTTTAATATCAAAACTGCGCGGAGCTTTTGCGGAGCAAACGGAACGAAGTGCCCCCGAAAGGCTCTGCTGCACGAAAACAGGGAAGGAACACAATGAAAAGATTGACCCGCAGCGAAATTAAAGCGGAACTGGAAAAGCCGAACGGTTCGGCGGAAATAATGAATGATTCCACAATCGACAAAATCAGCCTTTGCGATGAAACAACGGCAATGTTCATTGAGGAAAACATCGGCTCGGCGCTGATGATACGCCTTGCAAAAAGCCGCGCAATGCTGCTCCGCATGAGCGGCAACCCTGCTCTTCTGCCGGCGATGCGCAAAGCCCTTGCAAGCGATGCCTCCCCGAAGCTCCGCCGCAATGCAGCAAGGCTTATCGGCCTTTTCACAAAGGATGAAGCGGATGCTCAGCTTCTTATCGCGCGGCTGAAATGCGAAGATACGCGTTTTGTTCGTCCGTCCCTGCTTTTCGCATTGGGAGCCGTCGGCGGCGAAAACGCTCAGCGCGCTCTTGACGAATACATTCCCGCACCGCCTGCGGACGAAACGGAGCAGAAGCATTATCTTGAGGAATGCGAGGCGTTGAAACAGGCGCGCGCCGCCGCAATGAAGCACGAAAAGCATATTTTCCGCGGACTTGACAAAGTTTATGAAATTGAGTTGACCGCTCCCGACCGCCTGACGGAGCAGCTTAAAGCCGAACTGGAAGATTTTGACATTGAGGCGTTCGACGTTCGCCGAAACAGCCTGAAGGTCAATACGGATGATTACATCGGCCTGTTTGAAGCACGCTGCTTTTCGGAGGCTCTGATTCCGATCGATATGAAAGTCGATTTGACGGCGGAAGCTGTTTCTTCCTGCGCAAAACCCTTTATGCTTGATTTCATGCGGAAGACGCATGAGGGAGAGCCGCCGTACCGCTATCGCATTGAAATAACGGGCGACCTGCCGGGGGATATTAACAGAAGCGAGCTGAAAAAGGCAATTCGCGATCTTATGGATGATAAAACACTTGTGAATGCGCCTGCGGATTACGAAATCGAACTTCGCATCGCCGCTTCGGTGAGCTCCGCAAGGCTGTACCTGAAGCTTTTCACCGTCAGGGATGAACGTTTCCCCTACCGAAAGGAGATGCTGCCGGCTTCGATGAATCCTGCGGCTGCGGCTGCCGTGCTGCGGTTTGCAAGCGATTATCTGACGGTCAATGCCCGCGTTATCGACCCGTGCTGCGGGAGCGGCACTCTGCTTTTTGAACGCGGAATGCTCTCGCCCTGCGCTTCTTTGACGGGTGTTGATATTTCCCACAAGGCGATTGACTGCGCAAGGGTGAATGCGGAGGCGGCGGTGAAAACCTGCGGAATAACCCAGGCAAAATTCATATGCAACGATATAATGCGGTTCGAAAGCAAAAGACCGTATGATGAGCTCATCTGCAACCTGCCTTTCGGCAACCGCGTGGGGAACCATTCCTCTTGCGAAAGGCTTTACGAAGGGCTGCTCGACCGCATGGGGCTGCTTGTCAAAAAAGGCGGCATTGCAGTGCTTTACACAATGGAATTTACCCTGCTCAAGAACCTTATTCGGGAAAGACGCAATATCGAAATCCTGAAGCAGGAGCGCACCGAGGCGGGCGGACTGACTCCGATGATATTCATACTCCGAGTGAAAGAATGAGAAACCGGGGGCCGGGATGAAAATCAAAAATCGGGAACCGGAAGACGGAGATTGATTTCGAATTGCGAACAGGACGGCAGCGAGAACAGGACGGCAGCGATATGATATTTAAGGCAAAATTGCTTTCGGAAGAGGACATCGGCAGAACGCTTGTTCGGATGGCACATCAGATAATCGAAAAAAACCACGGCACGGACGGCATATGCCTTGTCGGAATCCGCACTCGCGGCGTTCCGCTTGCGTTCCGCCTTGCGGAAAACATCGAACGGATAACCGGTGCAAAAATTCACGTCGGCGAACTTGACATAACCCTTTACCGCGACGACCTTTCGACTGTTGCGCCCGACCCCGTGGTAAGCACGACGGAAGTGAATTTTTCGCTTATCGGAAAAACAGTTATCCTTGTGGATGATGTTATTTATACCTGCCGAACGGCAAGGGCTGCGCTCGATGCGGTAATGGCTTTGGGTCGTCCGGCGCGGGTTCAGCTTGCGGTGCTTATCGACAGGGGGCATTCGGAGCTTCCGATTCGCCCGAATTTTGTCGGAAAAAACATTCCGACGGCAAAAAACGAGATAATTTCCGTTCGCCTTGAAGAAATCGACGGCGAAAACTGCGTGGAGCTGTATACGGCGGGCGGGGAACAGTGAGCGGCGGACGGCGAACCGCAAAAATGCGAAATTTTTGCTTGCATAGCCGCGCTTCCTCGTGTAAAATACAATAAAGAGACAGAATACCTGCAAAGGGGGCAGATTTTTCATGTTTCACCGCCGAAAAGCGGGGTTTTTGCCGCTTTCCGCGTGAAATGCCGCACGAATCGACAGTTCTGCCGGTGCGTGCCCTCTGTGCGGAACAGATATAACCTGATTATGACCTGATACAGAAAGGATTGTCACAGCCGTGAGTCTTTCATTGGAAGTTAAAAAATTCATCAACTCCGAGCATACCGGAGAATTTGTCAACGTTACCCTTCCCAGCGAGCTGCCGGTTCGCAGAGAGGAGGTTCGCACCGTTCATCGCGATACTGCCGCTGCCGAAAGCGCAAAGCGCAGGGCGCGTGATCTTGCAAATGCACGGGAAAGCGCGAAACGCGCCGCACAATCCGCTGAAGAGGCTCTTTCGGATGCACACAGGGATGAGCGCGCCGCCGAAAAAGAATTGCGCGAAAGGCAAAGCCGCCGAAGTGCGCTGATGCCCGAATACGACGAAAAGAACGGCATTGCCGCAGCTGCGCAAAGCCTTTTTAACCAGCGCAAGGCGGAGAGCGACCGCTGCTATGCCGTGTATTCCGAGTTTGAAAAGGCTCTGCGCAAGGCGGAGACGGACAGCAACGCCGCCCACACCGCTGCCGCAGGCTGCCGCGCCGCGCTTGAGAACGCCGAAACAGCGCACCGAAATGCCGTTGAAACCGAAATGCGCCTTCATAAGCAGCTTGAAGAGCTTCGAAACGACAGCGCACAGACGGAAGTGCTTGCCGCGAAAACCGACCGCGAATCGGAGGAATTTCGAAAAGCAGAGAGCGAAAAAGCAAGTATTGTTGCGGAACTGAACGCCGAGGCGGTGCGCCTTGCGGGTGAAAAGCGTGCGCTTGAAAAACAGATTGCGGATGCCGAACGAAGCCTTGCAAAGCTTGGCCGCGATCTTCAGAAAACAAAAAGCGACCGAACCGCGCTGACTCAGCAGCTCGACGCGCTTAAAACCGCCGCAAACGGAAAAAAAGGCGCGGACAAGGACGCGGCAATGCAGAAAGTCAATGCCGCAAAGGCAAAAGCAGATGCTGCGGCGGAGACCGAAAAGCAGCAGACGTCGGAACATTCCGCACTTGCGTCGGAGTGCGCCGCACTTCGCGAAAAACTGACCGAATGTGAACGCTGCGTTGCCGAAAACGACGAAAAACTGCGTTCCGCACGACATGAATACGACACGGCAAAGGCGCAAACCGCTGCAATGAATGAGGAAAGCACCGGAAGAAAAGCTGCGCTTGCAGGCAAAAACGCAACGCTTGACGCGCTTGCGGCTCAGCTTGAAAATGCAAAGCTGCGCATTGTCGAAACCGAAAAAGCCGAAACCGCCGCCCGTTCTGCCGCCGCAGCCGCCGAGGTTGAAGCCGCAAGGCTCAAAACCGCACTTGACACAGCGAATGAGCGCGCCGCCGAAAAGAAAAAGATCTATGCCGACGCAAAGGCGCTTACCGATGCTGCCGAAGCCGACTACGATTCAAAACGTTCCGATTTTGATGCGGCGGATGTTGTCGTTCGCAATGCGGACAAGAACGTTTCGGCCGCAAAGAATGCACACGATAACGCTGTTGAAAAGCTCCGAAATGCCGAAAACCGCCTTGAAACGGCGCGTGCAAAGCTTGAAGATGCAATCAAAAACAGCGAATTTGCCGATTCGGAAGCGGTGCGCCTGCGCAACTCGGTTCATGTTATCGAAACGCGCTATGAAACGGCAAGAATTCATTATATGGAAAGCGGCAAGGGCGAGCCGATGATCTTGGTTCATTCGGCAGGGCAGTCCCTGTACACCTTCCGCCGGCTGTTCTACAAGCTTGCAATGTATTACCGCGTTATTGCCGTTGACCTTGTGGGGCACGGTTATTCGGACAGACCCGATTTCTTTGATTATACCATCGGCGACCATGCCGAAAGTCTTGCGCGCTTCATGGATTCAATGGGAATCGAATCCGCGCACATTCTCGGTTTTTCCTTCGGTGCGGGGTACGCGCTTGAGCTTGCGCACAAGCATCCTGAGCGTGTCGGAAAGATTGTCGCAATCTGCCCCGGCGGTGTAACGAGCGAAATGCCGCTCACCGTCCGAATGATGGAAAGCGGACTGTTCGGCGGAATTGCCTCCAGAATGTACAACCTTAAATCCGTTAAAAAAATGCTTAACGAATGCGTCTTTGACCATACCGTAATAAACGAACACGATGCTGCGGAGTATTTCAAGCCCGTTGCGGACAGTTCAAGCCGTTATGCCGTTCGCCGAACTTTGGCTGAGTTTGACGAAAACGCGCTGATTTCATCTCTGCGTGAAATTCAGGCTCCCGTTCTGCTGCTTTGGGGAGAGGATGACAAGTGGCACCCCGCAGGCGAAGTTGACGAATACCGCTCCTCCCTGCGCAGCTGCTCGTGCACCGTCATTCGCAATGCGGGACACCTTGTTCATGAGGAAAAACCCGACAGGATCGCCGAACTTGTCCGCGGCTTCATTCCGGCGGGATACGATAATTAATATTGTTTTGCAAAAAACGGGTTCAAAACTCGGTTTTTGAAATCATTTCAAAAAGCGGCTCGGAGCAAATCGGCTCCGGGCCGCCGCTGTTTCGGAACGGGAGTTTCGGATGATGTTTCCGAGTTTCCGATATGAATTGAATATGAATTGAATACGAATTGAATCACGGAATCTGCGCATACTTCCTTTGGGCGGAATGCCGTCCGAAAAACATTTTGTTTAAAGGAGAACAGAAACCATGACACAGAATCAGGTTGGCTGCCAGACCGTCGGCTGCCGCGTCACAAGCTGCCGATACAACGACAAAGGCGCATATTGCGAACTTTCAAGGATTCAGATCGAACCCTGCTGCTGCAAAAACAGCGGAAACGGCGATCCCGCCGATGAGAGCCTTTGCGGAAGTTACCGCAGAAAATAAAACAAAAAGCTGACGCGGGGCTTAACCGCTTCAAGTCAGCGTCCGCATGATCCGTCCTGCGGCACGGTGCCGTGCCGTTTCCGAAAATGCGGCTGCATTCAAAGCCGGTTTTCGTCTTGTGCGTCTCGGTGCAGCATGTCGCACGCGAGCTTTTTGAGCCGTGCGGGTGTGTTGTCCGCAGGATAAACGGCGCAATGCGCAAGCAGAGCCGCTTTGATTTTCCCAACGGCGGGTGAAGCGGGAAGGCTGAGCCAATTCATGATGTCCGCACCGCTGCAATTGAGCGCACGGGCGGAGAACGGGACGCCTTCCTGCTGCATTTTTTGAAGCAATATGCGCCAGCGCGCAGCCGATTCAACTTCCCCGGTGATGATTCCGGAACCGTGAACATCGGCATCGCGAATATCCGCAATTTCGAGGCTTCGTTCAAATCCCCAGCGGGCAAATGTTCGGCGCAGCGTTTTGTCCTTTGCGGTGTTGTTAAGATCGTACATATGATGACGGACGATGAAACAGACTTCGTCCGTCGTTTTGTTATCATAACGGAGCCGCTGCATTATTTCTCGGGAAATAATTTCACCTTCCGCATCGTGTCCGTGCATATTGCCGTTTTTTTCCAGAACAACGGGTTTTGCAACATCGTGCAGCAGCCCGGCAAGGCGGGGGACAAGCATGGGTTTGGATTCCGCAGCGGTATGAAGTGCGTGGTCAAGCACGTCATAGCGGTGATGTGTGGGCTTTTGCGCAATGCCGCGTCCGCGGGACAGCTCGGGAAGAATGACTGCAAGCGCACCGATGTCGCGCAGCAGCAGCAGTCCGTTCAGCACCTGTTCCGTGTTTCGCGAACCGTATTTTATATCGCAGAGAAGGAGTTTATTCAATTCATCGCGAATGCGTTCGGCGGAAATATCGCGCAGATTGCCGCAAAGCCTTGATGCACATGCGAAGGTGGCAGGGTCGATTTTAAATTGAAGCTCCGCCGCAAAACGAACAAGCCGAAGAATACGCAGTCCGTCATCCGCAAGCACGATTTCGGGATCAATGCTTGATGTTCTCAAGACCCTGTTTTCAAGATCGGGCAGCCCGCCGGAGGGGTCAAGTATTTCACGCGTCAGAATATCGCAATAGAGCGCATTTACCGAAAAGTCGCGCCGCCGCGAATCCTCCTCGGGTGTTTTTGAAAACTGTATGCTCGTCGGGCGGTGCGCGCCGCCGGCGGAGTATTTGTCGGCACGGAAAGTTGTGTGTTCAAACTTTTGTCCGTCGGCGTGAATTTCGACCATGCCGAAAGCAATGCCCTTCGGAACAACTTTGAATCCCATTTCGTGCGCAAGCTCAATTGTTTCGTCCGGAGTGAGGGCGGAACATATGTCAATATCGCTGACGGGCAGCCCGAGAAGCGTATTGCGCACAAGCCCGCCGACGGCAAAAAGACGGCAGCCCCGCGCCGAAACGCGCTCCGCAATGCGGATAAGCGATTCGGGTAAACTGACGGAAGCGGGAAGGGTGCGAACTCCGTCCGCATTCGGTTTATGCGTTGATTTGCTTTCGGTCATGATAAAGCCCTCTCTTTTTTAAACTTTTACGGGGCGCCGGGAAAGAGGCAGGCCCGCTTTGAAACGCATCGAAACCCAAGCTCAAAAATCAGTCCGAAACCTCATCGCGGAATCGGCGGACAAGCTCCGAAAGCTCCGCGGTGCTGCCGCAATTGTTTACGCGGCGGCGCAGCTCGGTGCTGCCGTACATGCCCTTTGTGTACCATGCAATATGCTTGCGCATATCGGCAAATGCGCCGTCCCCGTGAGCGGCAACGTATTCCGAAATATGCCGAAGCGCGGCGTCAAGCCTTGCGCAGGCGGAAGGGGGAACGTAATCTTCTCCGCGAAGCGCGGCGCGGATTTCCGCAAAAAGGAAGGGATTTCCCTGTGCGCCCCTTGCGGCCATGATGCCCGCGCAGCCCGTTTTTGCAGCGAGTGCGGCAGCATCCGTTCCGCTGAAAACATCCCCGTTGCCGATGACGGGAATGCGCACGGCATTCACAACCTCCGCGATCTTATCCCAATCCGCAGTTCCGGAATACATCTGCATTCGGGTTCGGCCGTGAACGGTGACAAAAGCAGCACCGGAGGACTCGGCCATCTTTGCAAATTCAACCGCATTGATTGAATCCGCATCCCAGCCGAGGCGGAATTTGACGCTTACGGGAATGTTGACCGCACGAACGGCGGCTTCAATAATGCGTGCAGCAAGCGCGGGGGAGCGCATGAGCGCGGAACCGTCCCCGTTGCCGGTGATTTTCGGCGCGGGGCAGCCCATATTGATGTCGAAAACCGCAATCTGCTTTTGATTCCCGGAGGATGCGGAATCGGCATTCATTTCCTCCGAAAGCCTCTTTGCGGTGTCGGCGATAATCTCGGGTTCGTGCCCGAAAAGCTGCACCCCGCAGGGCCGCTCGACGGGGGATATGTCGATAAGTTCCTTTGTTTTTTTGTTGTTATAATGCAAACCCTTTGCACTGACCATTTCCGTGAAGGTGAAATCGCAGCCCTGTTCAATGCAGAGGCGGCGGAAGGCAGGGTCTGTGATGCCTGCCATCGGCGCAAGCAGCACGGGTATGCAGCCGCATGTATCGCGGCAAAGTATTTTTGAAAGCACCGCCGAAGCGGGCGGAGGGGTCGGTATTTGCATTTTGCAGCGGGTTCAAAAGCGGTAAACGCTTTGCCTTCCGTTTTTTAATGGTTCTCAAAATAAAATTCCGGCGCAAATTCAACCGGACAGCGGAATTCTGCGGCAGGAGCAATCATGCGTGACGGCAATTACTCATAATGATAAACACCCTCGCAGACGGTCGCGGCGGGGCCGGACATATAGAGAGTGTTATCGGGCAGCCATTCGATGCCGAGCGTGCCGATTTCAACATGCACATTCACGCGGCGTTCGGTATGCTTTGCAAGGATGCACGCCGCAGCGGAGGCACACGCGCCCGTTCCGCAGCACATCGTGCTTCCGCATCCGCGTTCCCATGTGCGCATGATGATATTCTCCCTGTCGATAACCTGAACAAAATCAACATTCGTGCGCTTCGGGAAAATCGGACTGTGCTCAATATCCCTGCCGTAATATTCAACATCGGTAAGATCAACATCATCAACGAACACAACCGTGTGCGGAATGCCCGTGTTCACACAGGAAACTACAAAACGCCGCCCGTGGGAGTAAAGGCTTTTTTGAAGGAAATCACCCTCTGCCGAAACGGGAATGTCCGCACAATCCAGCTTCGGTTCACCCATGTTGACGCCGATGCGAACAACTGCGCCGTCCGAAAGTTCCGCATGAGTTTTTTTAATGCCCGAAAGCGTTTCAACGGACACATCCGGGGCGGGGACAATGCCCTTTTCAATTATGAATTTCACAAAGCAGCGTATACCGTTGCCGCACATCTCCGCCTCACTGCCGTCATTGTTTAAAATCAGCATACGAACGTCCGCACCGGGGAGGGAGGGCTTGCGAACGATTAAAAGATTGTCTGCGCCCACGCCCGTGTTGCGGTGCAGGATTCGGCGGGCAAATTCGTTGATGTTGCGGATTTTTTCTTCACGGTCGTCGATAAGAATCATATCGTTGCCCAAACCGTGCATTTTTGTAAAATTAAAAAGCATAGAAACCTCTTCAATGAATTAATCAAACTAATCGGAAAACAGTGCGGATGCAAGCCGTTTTCGGATGCAGTACGTAAAATATGTATTCGGATTCATCAACCCTGACGCTGCGTTTCAAGCAGCAGCCCGACCGGGCAATGATCACTGCCCATGACATCGGGGCGAATGAAGGCATCCTTAACGGACGGGACAAGCCTTGCGCTGACAAGAAAGTAGTCTATGCGCCAGCCGGTGTTCCGCTCACGTGCTTTGAACATATAGCTCCACCATGTGTAGGCATCCGCCCTGTCGGGATAAAGCATACGGAAACTGTCCGCAAAGCCGCTTTCAAGCAGCACGGTGAATTTCTGTCTTTCTTCATCGGTGAATCCTGCATTGCCGCGGTTGCTCTTCGGGTTTTTAAGGTCAATTTCGTTATGCGCAACGTTCATATCGCCGCAGACGATAACAGGCTTTTTCTTGTCAAGTCCGATGAGATAGGCACGGAAAGCATCCTCCCATTCGCAGCGGAAATCAAGCCGTGTAAGCTCGCGCTGCGCATTCGGGGTGTATACCGTTACAAAATAATAATCGGGAAATTCAAGGGTTATGACGCGTCCCTCGGTTTCGAATTTTTCATCCGCACCCATGCCGTAAGCAACGGAAAGCGGTTCTTTTTTTGTGAAGACGGCCGTTCCGGAATAACCTTTTTTTTCGGCATAATTCCAGAAGCCCATGTACCCTTCGGGGGCGAAATCTATCTGCCCTTCCTGCAATTTTGTTTCCTGAAGAGCAAAAATGTCGGCATCGGTTTCATCAAAAAAGTTTTTGAAACCTTTGCCCATGCAGGCGCGCAGCCCGTTAACGTTCCATGAAATAAATTTTTCGGTCACAGCAGCATATCCTTTCGGAACAGTTATTAAATCACAGAAAATCAAAGGAGGAAATTGCGCAGGAGCAGGTCCTCCGTGTCAAACTCCGGATACTCGATGCGCCAAAGCGTCAGCCCGTGCGCGGGAGCGGTGTCGCCGGCATTTTCACGGCGCGGGCATTCGAGCGCGTGACGGAGTTTGGAGATGTCGTCATAGCCCTGCCCGATGCGGAGCATGGTGCCGACCATGATGCGAACCATGTTGTAAAGAAAGCCGCTGCCCGCAACATCGTAAACGATACAGTCCCCGTCGCGGCTCCAGCGGGAGAGAAAAATCGTGCGGACAGTCGTTTCGGCTTTGCTTCCCGTGGCTTTGAAAGCCGCAAAATCATGTGTGCCGAGAAAAAGCTCCGCCGCGGCATTGAGCTTTTCAATGCTGAGCGGGGTATGAATATGCAGCGCCGTGCTGCGCAAAAAAGCGGAGGCATGGCGGCTGTTGAGCACACGGTAGCGGTAGTGCTTCTTTTGAACGGAAAAGCGTGCGTGAAATTCCGCCTCGCCTTCACGCGGCATTTCAAGGCTTGCTTTAATGCGAATGTCGGGCGGCAGATATGTGTTCAGTGCAAATGCGAATTTTTCGGCGGGAATTCGGCTTTCGGTATCAAAATGCGCTGCCTGCGCCCGCGCGTGAACGCCTCTGTCCGTGCGGCCGGAGGCATGGAGAGTGAGGTTTTCGCCCGTAATTTTCTTGAGTGCATTGCCGATGACCTGCTGAACGGCAATTCCGTTGGGCTGAATCTGCCAGCCGACGTAGTTTGTTCCGTCGTATTCAATTATAAGTACGATTCGCTTCATACTGCCAATTATACAGGAATAATGTGTACGGTGTCAATTCAATTAGGAATTAGGAACGAGGAATGAGGAATTTGGAATCGGAACCGTGTATTTGCCGCCCCTGCAAGGGCGGGGGAGGGGTCGTTTGCGAATGAGGAATTTGCAAGGGCGAAC